>ENA-UONZ01000079-UONZ01000079.1-human-gut-metagenome-genome-assembly--contig:-C93old-NODE-79-length-168741-cov-85.963115_pt1 | contig 168741 bp, 161 predicted proteins | sample MGYA00242468_ERZ724015 | MGnify/ENA metagenome assembly ERZ724015
TTTCTTCCATCTTACCACGCAAGGAAAGGTTCAGGACTATTTGACGCTTACAGATATCAAAAAGGGTTTTGGCAAAATCAATGGACTTGAACCTTTACCCAAGGCATTTTGAGCCGCTTTTCCGAGAATTTTTCGGGAAAGCGGCTCTTTTTTGCTCTCGGCAAAATGTAGAATTTCGACCGGCGTTTTTGTTGGTCTTGCCGAACACTCACTCCAAGCACAGATACCAGCGCGTTAGCCAGCTGTGCGACGTTTCAGACGTTAAGACCGCAGGCAAGCCCCATCCCACTCCAGGGCGAAATCACAGCGTATTGGCGATGCTGGGACGCGAGAAAGCAAAGCACCCGCTGCCAGCGCAGCGGGTGGTCGTTTATCGACTTGCTCTCAGCAGAGCATCGGTTTTCAACGTCACGCTCATCATGTCCTTGTGGGCTTCGCGGGTGTCCCGGCAGAGCGGCGACAGGAAGGTCAATGCGTTCTGAATGCGGCTCAGATCAGACGCAGAGAGTGTGTTCTCATGCAGATGGCGCAGCACCCGGCGATAGGATTCGCGGAGCTTTGCGTCCACGGACGGCTGGAAGAAATAGTTTGAAATCAGGCCGCCGATCAGAGCGGCTTCGGTATCGGTGTACTGCATGGTGATTGCCCTCCTCTACGATGTTCACACAACAAACGCGGCAATCATACCACAAGATGCAGTACCGGTCTATGCGCATTGTGCCAAAATATTGAATCACAAATCAATACACAAAATGAAGCGGCGTTTCGCTCTCTTATGAAAAGAGGGTTGAAACGCCGCTTTTTTCTTTTCTTAAATTCTGAACCCCAGACGAAGGAGGCCACAAAAATGTCTGTTTTCCGTGTTGAAAAGACCAAAGGTTACACGGTCATGTCCAACCACCATCTCCGCAACCATACGCTGTCTCTCAAGGCAAAGGGTCTGCTCTCGCAGATGCTGTCGCTGCCGGAGGATTGGGACTATACGCTGCAGGGGCTTGCGCAGATCAATAAAGAGAGCATTGACGCCATCCGCGAAGCTGTGCGCGAGCTGGAACGTGCCGGTTACATCAAGCGCAGCCGCGAACGCGATGAGCGCGGCTGTCTGCGCGGAACCGTCTACACGATCTACGAGCAGCCGCACGCGGAGCCAACGCCGGAAGAACCTACGCAGGAAAAGCCTGCGTTGGATAATCCAATATTGGAAAAGCCTATGTTGGAGAAACCTACGTTGGAAAATCCAACGCAATTAAATACTGAGAGTACGAAGAAAAGAAAAAGACAAAGTAAAGACTTATCAATTACCGATTCGATTCCTTTCCCTTCCGGTTTTCCGGACGCTCCCGCGCAGAAGCGAACGGAAATGAAAGGATCGTTTGAAAGCTATCGGGAATTGATTTTGGAGAACATCGACTACGACGTTCTGGCAAGTGATCCTCACGTTGACCGGGAGCAGCTTGACGAGATCGCCCAACTGGTGCAGGAGACGGTTTGCAGCACCCGCAGCCGAATCCGCGTTGCAGGCAATGACTACCCGACCGAGGTCGTGCGGTCGAAGCTGCTGAAGCTGAACCGCGAGCATATCCGCTTTGTCATGGACTGCCTGAAGCAGAACACAACGCGGATTCGGAATATCCGGCAATATCTGCTGACCGTGCTGTTCAACGCGGCAAGTACGATGAACAGCTATTACACTGCGCTGGTGGCGCATGATATGGCAGGCGCAGCATAGCCTGTAGTTCGTGCTGACCAAATGCTGTTCAATCGAGTGCCTTACAGACCACGGCTGTTATCATGCCCGGCTGCTTCGGTACAGCCTCGCGGCAGAATGCAGGCAGTGCGCCTGGATGCTGAAAGTCCGCGCATAAAAGTCCGCAAGCAGATGCGGCGGTGACTTAGGAAAACATTGAAGCAAGGAACGGTGTAGCTTAACGGCTATGCCGTTCTTTGCTCTTTTTTACTTGTGTTGCGGGCATTTTCGATTGCCCGTGTGAAGTCAAATGCACCGATGAAGTTATAGACGATGGTGATTTCCCGCGTTCTGGATTTCTTGTCAACATGGGAAACTTCGATCCTGTCAATGAAAGCACGGAGAACAGCCGCGTCAAGCTCCTGCAAATCCGTGTACTTCTTCACGGCAGCGATAAACGCCTTGACATTGGTTTTTTGCTGCTCCTGCTGCTTCAGATCCTTGCGCAGGACTTCTGCCATTGATTTCAGGTTGCTTTGTTCCAACTCGTAGTCATGGGACATTTTGATAAAACGTTCATCTGACAGCTTGCCAATCACGTTGTCCTCATACAGTCGGGAGATAATGCGGTCAAGCTCGGCAATTCGCGTGTCCGCCTTTGCCAGCGTTTCACGCTTCCGAACAAACTCTGCATCTCTGTCCCGCATATCGCTCTCGGCAGCGTCCTGAATGAACTCCGCTTCATGCTCTGAAACATAGGAGATTGCTTCCCGCAGATTTCGCAGAACAATTTCATGCAGCACGACATTCTTGATAGAATGGGTCGTGCAGAGATCCTTGCCCTTGCGGTAGGTGGAGCAGATGAAGTATTTCTGGTTCTCCGCAAAGTTGGTAGCGCGGCATTGATACATTTTGCCGCCGCACTCTGCGCAATACAGAAGCCCGGAGAACATACCCATTTCACCCATCTTGGTAGGACGGCGACGCGCCTTGCGAATGTTCTGAACAATCAGGAACACGCTTTCCTCGATGATCGGTGGCTGGGTGTTCTCGAAGATCACCCAATTCTCAGGGTCATTCCAGATTTTCTTCTTGCTCTTGTAGGACTTCTTTGTGGTCTTGAAGTTTACTGTATGCCCCAGATAGTCTACGCGCTCCAAAATGCGGGAAACCGTTTCATTTGTCCATTTGTACGGGTCTGCTGTCGGCTTGTTGCTGGTCGGCAGACCTTTCGCATGGCAATAGGCAGTTGGGTTCAAGATTTGCTGCTGTTTGAGCCATTTAGCAATCTGCGTGGGTCCCTTGCCGGACGCGCACAGGGAGAATATCTTCTGTACGACGGCTGCGGCTTCTTCATCGACAATCCATTTCTTTTTGTCCTCCGGGCTTTTCATATACCCATAGGGCGGAATGGTCGTCAAATGCTCGCCGGACTTGCCTTTGCTCTGCCATGTAGCGCGAATCTTCTTAGAAGTATCGCGGGCATACATTTCGTTGAACACGTTGCGGATCGCGGTAAACTCACTTTCGCCGCGCGTGCTGTCCACGCCGTCATTGACGGCAATGAAATGAACGCCAAACTCCGGGAAAACAACATCGGTATACATTCCCACTTGGAGATAATCGCGCCCGAAGCGGCTCATATCCTTTACGATGACGCGCTTGATCCGTCCTGCCTTGATGTCGGCAAGCATACGCTGGAAGCCCGGACGGTTGAAGTTTGTGCCGGAATAACCGTCATCCTCGTCGTAATGGTGGTAGGCGGTAATCCCGTGATCTTTGCAGTAGCGTTCCAGAATCTTCTTCTGGTTCGCTATGGAGTTACTTTCACCATCCAGCTTATCTTCCTGCGAAAGACGCTCATACAGAGCGGTCAGACCTTCTTCCTCTGCTTCCGTAGAAAGCCCCTTGGCGTAGAACTGCAAAACATTATCGCGGATCACGCTGCGAAGCTCATTGCTCAAACTGTCCTGCGGCTTCAAGCTCTGAAAGGTAAATCCTGTCATCTGCACTCACCGCCTTTCTCGGAAGAATTGCGGTAGGCGTTGACAATGCCGTGATATAGATTTCGGCAAAGGGGCAGATCGCCGTCTGTAATGGAGCAAATCGAAATACCGCGCTGCTCTATATCATCAAGGAACTGCACTGCTGCAAGATAGCTGCGGTAAAGTCGGTCAAGCGATACGACAACGATTTTCTGCACGCGGTTCTCATGGATTGCTGCAAGCAGATTTTGAAATGCCGGACGCTCGGCAGTCAGACCGCTGTACCCATTGTCCACGAAGAACATATAGGTATCCGATCTGTTTTCCTGCGCATGGCTCAAAAGTCGGTGCATTTGATTGTCAAGGTTCAGGTCTGTTTGTTTGTTCGCCGCACGGTAGTAACATGCGGTGATTTTGTCGGGCTGCTTTTTCATGTTGCCTCCTATTCCGGCAGCCGGACAAACAGGTTATTTATATTATACCAGGGATCTCACTCGCCGTCATTAGGCGGGTTCAAAATTATTTGTAACTTTTTTACCCCGCAAATCATTCTGAATCAGGCGGCGCACCTTTGTCACGGCGTCCTCTTTCGCGCCGTCTTTAACGACGGCCTTGACGATATACGTTATATCCCCGATTTTGTACTCGCGTACAATCGGGGATGCTGTTTTCTTCATAGGTGTTTCCATAGAAACAAGTCCCCCTTTCATAGGAATCAAAAGAACTACAAAAGGAAATGACAAAACAGGCGGCTGCTGGCGCAGCTCCAAGGGAGTTTCACCCCCGCACGGTTCTCGTGCAGCCCTACCCATCGCCTGCGACGCTTTGAACGCTCGGACTGTGGCTGTAAGGTCGTATCATTATGTGTTTTGCGCGTCATCGCCTGCAAGTTGCCACACTTGCGTTACGGCTCGGTATTTGTCGCTCGGCATATCCTCTCGGATATACGTCATGGCGTACCAGCCGCCCAGCTCGGCGCAAAAGGAACGTACCCGTTTTGCCTATGATGCGCCGCCGTTCTCTTGCGGGCATATTTGTCAAGGAGCATCAGGCAGAAACGAGGAAAGGGGGGGACACGTTTCTGTCAGGCGTCAGTTATCTCACACGGAATGTGAGCAGCTTGGTAATGAGTTTCGTTTCCAGCCTGCGCCGCAGTTCTTCATCCACGCAGAGATGGGGATTTCCGTACTCGTCGTAAAGCTCACGCATCGACAAACGGGCTATGTACCCTGCATAATGTTTCAGAACGGCGTTGATCGCTTCCACGTCACCGCCAGCAGCCGCTTCAATGACGGTCAGCGGCAACAGACGGTTATTCTTCGATTGACTTGTCATCTGTTTTCTCCTCCCATCAGGTTTTTCAGCAGCTTTAGAGTGCTTGTCCTGCGATAGGTAACGGAACGGCGCACCATGTTCAGCACATTTGCAATTTCAGCGTCAGACATATCGAGGAAGTAGGACAGCAGGATAATATCTCTGCGGTCAACAGGCAAAGCGGAGATTGCTTCCGCCAGCGTTTCATCGTCGATACAAACCGAATGGCCGATGACTTCAAATGTGCGGCTATCCGTGAAATAGGTGTCACGGACAGCAAACTGTTCCAGCACTTCGACGGGCAGCTCAGAAAAATAGACCTCTCGGTTTCTTTTCCTTGCCAGCGCGTCCTGATAGTCCCGCGCTTCGTTCCGCAGTACCTTTTTGCAGAAGCAATCAAAGGCACGGGCAACTCCTATATCGTGCGAATGAGGTTTCATGTATTCACCTCCCTTCGCGTCCGCAAAGGCGGGTGATACGTTTTTCTTCCCCTTTCGCCACTAAAACGGTCTGCATCATGCGTTTTGGCAAACGCGCAGAAAAAATGTTGAAAAATTTCTTTAGGATGCAGCCATGTGTTGCACCTCCTGTTTCATCATTGCATTGCGAGGAATAGAAACAGGCGGTGATCGACAGCCAACACAGAACCCAAGAAAACGACAAAAAGCGCCTGTCTGCAAAACGCAGACAGGCGTAGAAGAAGTATACAATCTATTTACATGATTCCTGTGTTCATACCAATGCCCGGAATACTCCGATGGCGGGTACGAGCTTTTTTTGACTGGTGCAGATCACAGGAGAAATAGAATAGTAAAGTAGACACGGCAAAATAACCTCCCATCGGTTGCCGTGTCCCTGCAAGTCGTCATTGGTTTGTGTTAACGCAAAGAAACGGCGGCCCTGAGTCCATCAAAACCGCCGACAGAATAATGAGCTAAATGTGCGCAGGAAATCATCTGCCCCGTCCAACGGTTTTTTTCTTTCCCCGGACGGGGCAGTATTTGATAGTAGTTTTGTTTCTCCTCAAATGGCAATTAAGCAGCCAATTAAACGTTTGTAATATTACTGTGCAAACTGACTCATATACAATGCTTCGTATTTTCCATGTTGTGCCATTAACTCTTCGTGGCTGCCATGCTCAAGAATATCACCATGTTCCATGTAAAGGATCATGTCAGCATCCCGAATCGTAGAAAGCCGGTGGGCAATCACAAAAGAAGTACGTCCGTGCATCAATTTTGCAAGTGCTTTTTGGATAAGCTGCTCCGTATGCGTGTCCACGTTGCTGGTGGCCTCGTCCAAGATCATGATTTCCGGGTCAGACGCCATCGCTCGGGCGATGGTCAGCAGTTGGCGTTGACCTTGTGAGATATTTTCCGCCCCTGTGGAAAGTTCAAAATCATAACCGCCTGGCAGGGTCTTGATGAAGCTGTCCACGCTGGCGGATTGTGCGGCGGCGATGATTTTTTCCTCCGGCAGATTGTCCTGCGCGTAAGCTATGTTGTCCCGGATGCTGCCTTCAAAGAGCCAGGCATCCTGGAGCACCATGCCAAAGCGATCCCGTAGCTCGTGGCGGGTCATTTCCTTGGTGTCTACCCCGTCCACTAAAATACTACCGCCGTCCACATCGTAGAACCGCATGAGCAGATTGATGAGGGTGGTTTTGCCAGCCCCGGTGGGGCCCACGATGGCCACTTTCTGACCGGACTTCACCGTGATGTTCACATCATGCATCAGCTGGTGCTCCGGGGAGTAACCGAAGGACACATGGCGAAATTCCACCGCGCCCGTGCTGACCTGAGGCATCAGTCCGGGAACAGGGTCTGGTGTCTCTTCCGAGGCATCCAGCAGGGCGAAAATGCGCCCTGCGGCAGCGGACGCTGCGCTGAAACTGCCCGCCATCCCCGCAATGCTGGTGAAGGGCTGGGAGAACTGCTTGGTATACTGGAGCATGGCTTGCACGTCGCCGATCCGCATCTCACCACGCAATACGGACAGACATCCCAGCAGGGCGCTGACAGCGTAGCCAAGGTTATTTACCAGGTCGGTGATTGGAGTGACCTTACTGCCGGTCATAATCGCCCAGATTATGACACGGGACACACGCTGCTGAGCCTGACGCTGCGGCTGCTGAACGAAGAAAGCGTACTCCCGTTCTATACGGATGAAGTCGTGTCAGAGACACTGCGCCGGATCTGGAGCGATTATGCTTCGCCGCTTCATATTTCGGAACTCGCCGCTGCCGTCCATCTGGAAGAAAATCATTTTATCCGGCGCTTCCGCCGCGCCATGGGTCAGACCCCTTATGCGTATCTGCGAACCTACCGCCTTGCGCTTGCAAAGCAGGCAATCGCATCCGGGAATACACTGACGCAGGCTGCGGAGAAAGGCGGATATCAAAACGCTGCATCCCTGTCCCGTGCACTGCGCTCGGCAGAGTCATAGAAAGCTTCTGATTCACCGACTTATATTCTGGACTGCACCATTCGCAGAAACAAATTGCAAGAGTTTCCATCGAACTGGCTTCTAAAGACTCAACGTACAAACGTATGCAATTTATGCCACAGCAACCGAGCAGCATCACATATAGGAAAGCAAAATCTAAGAATATGATAGTTGGCTTGTGTCATTTTAAGTCATGCCATGTAATAAACACGGAAAAAGGGCAGCAATCGAATGAGCAAAAAACTGTATCAATATCTGGGCGCAAACGTCTATCGACTGAGGAAACAGTGCAGATTAACGCAGTCAGAACGGCTGGCAAAGTTCAACGCAATCGCAATTCAGCAGATGCGCGTGCTGACGGAGTACTCCTGCGCCTTTTACGCTGTTCATTGATTAAAGCGATACAAACGGCCTGCTGCACCATCAGGTTTGCAGCAGGCCGTTGTTTGAGGCGAGATTACAGGTGAATCGCGGTGCCGGTTTTGCCTTCGATGCCGTCCTTGGCTTTTTCCAGGAGGGTGATGAGGGCGGTACGGCCGGGCTTGGACTCGGCGAACTTGACAGCCGCTTCGACCTTCGGCAGCATGGAGCCGGGGGCAAACTGGCCTTCGGCCATGTACTTGCGGGCTTCCTCCGGGGTCAGTTCGTCCAGATTCTTCTGGTCGGGTTTGCCGAAGTTGATGGCGACCTTCTCGACAGCTGTCAGGATGATAAGCATGTCGGCGTCAAGCTGCTCGGCCATGCACTCGGAGGCGAAGTCCTTGTCGATGACGGCGGGCACGCCCTTGAGGTGATACTTGTCTTCCCACACAACCGGGATACCGCCGCCGCCGGCAGCGATAACAGCGTGCTTTGCGTTCATAAGCGCGCGAACCGTGGCGATCTCAACGATCTCCTTCGGGCGCGGGCTTGCGACGACTTGACGCCAGCCGCGGCCTGCGTCCTCGGCGACGTCGATGCCCTTTTCGGCGGCGAGCTTTTTGGCCTCTTCCTCGGTCATGAACGCGCCGATGGGCTTGGTCGGATGCTGGAACGCGGGGTCGGCCGGGTCGACGGCGACCTGCGTCAGAACAGTCGCGCAGTGGATGCCCAGACCGCGGCGGTCAAGCTCCTCGCCGATCATGTTCTGCAGATCGTAGCCGATGTAGCCCTGACTCATGGCTACGCACATGGAAAGGGGCATGATGTCGCTCTTGGCCTGCTGCTTGTGGTAAGCGGCAAACGCGTTCTGGATCATGCCGACCTGCGGGCCGTTGCCGTGCGCGATGACGACCTCATGGCCGTCTTCGATCAGGTCTGCGATGGCGCTGGCCGTCGTCTTGACAGCCTGCATCTGCTCTTCGAGATTTTTGCCCAGAGCGTTGCCGCCCAGAGCGATCACAATTCTTTTAGCCATTTTATAATTCCTCTTGATACTGCATATGGCAGGAGCGGCGCTCCTGCCATATGCTTATTTGTGTAGTCAGAAGCGAATTAGAACATCTTGCGCTTGTTGTCAGCGGAGTCGAGGTCCATCAGAGCCTTGACCGGATCCTTGACCTGAGCCAGGAAGATCATAGCGGCAATGATGTACGGCTTGTAAGAAGCCTGCTTGTACAGAGGCACCAGATAGCGGTCGAACACGGAGTTGTCAACTTCGCCCTCGGGGCAGGACAGACCGGAGATGTCGGCGGGCAGGCAGTGCAGGTACAGAGCCTTGCCGTCCTTCGTCAGCTTCATCATCTCTTCGGAGCAAGTCCAGTCCTTATGCTCGGCGTTCTGCGCCAGCAGTTCCTTTTCGAGCTCGTCGATGCCCTTCTGGTCGCCCTTGACGTACAGCTCGGAGCGCTTTTCCATCGCCTTGAACGGAGCCCAGGACTTCGGATAGACAATATCGGCGTCCTTGAAAGCTTCGGCCATGGAGTTGGTCTTGTGGAACTTGGAGCCGTACTTCTCGCAGTTCTTGCGGGCGATCTCTTCGACCTCGGGGAACACGTCGTATCCTTCCGGATGCGCCAGCGTGACGTCCATGCCGAAGCGGGTGAACAGGCCGATAACGCCCTGCGGGACGGACAGCGGCTTGCCGTAGCTGGGGGAGTAGGCCCAGGTCATGGCAACCTTCTTGCCCTTCAGATTCTCAACGCCGCCGAAGTAGTGGATGACATGCAGCATGTCGGCCATGCACTGCGTCGGATGGTCAACATCGCACTGCAGGTTGACGAGCGTGGGTCTCTGCTCGAGAATGCCGTCGCGGTAGCCCTCTTCCAGAGCGTCCATGAACGTCTTCTGGTACTCGTGGCCCTGATGGATGTACATATCGTCGCGGATGCCGATGACATCAGCCATGAAGGAAACCATGTTGGCCGTTTCACGGACCGTCTCGCCATGGGCGATCTGGGACTTCTTCTCGTCGAGGACCTGCTCCTCAAGGCCGAGGAAGTTGCAGGCGGAGGCGAAAGAGAAGCGGGTACGGGTGGAGTTGTCGCGGAACAGGGAGATGCCCAGACCGGAGTTGAAGATCTTCGTGGACTTGTTGCGCTCACGCAGGTCGCGCAGAGCGTCGGCTACGGTAAAGACAGCGTCGATCTCGTCGTCGGTCTTGTCCCAAGTCCAGTAGAAGTCGGTCTTATACATGTTGTTGATGTGGAGCTTCTCAAGATGTCTTGCCAGTTCAACAGTTTTGCTCATGTTCTTTCTCCTTAAGTTTTTTATCAGATGGTTTTCACACTGCGGGAGGCATGAGCCCCGTTGGGACTCATGCCTGTATGCCGCAAAACTTACTTAATGTCGTTGCCGGTGAGTTCCTGACGGAAGGAGGTGGCGGAGCCGTCCTTGTTCTCGGGCTTGTACAGCATGGGAACAGCGGCGTACAGCGCGGCGCAGACGACCAGATCCTGCTTCCATGTGATCTCGTTGGGGGCGTGTGCCTGAGACTCGGCGCCGGGGCCGAAGCCAACGCAGGGGATGCCGTAGCGGCCCTGGATGGAAACGCCGTTGGTGGAGAAGGTCCACTTGTCGGTCAGCGGACGGCCTTCGCGCTTTGCCTTAGCAGTCTCGTCGGCCCACAGACGGTTCTCGCCCCACAGGGCATGGTGCGCATCGACCAGAGCCTGGACGTGCGGCGCGGAGGCCTTGTTGATCCAGGTCGGGAAGAAGCACTCGGTCTCATAGACATGGCCGGTCCACGCGGGACGGTCGTACATGTACATGGAAACCTTGACGTCCTTGGCATACTTCTTGCAGGCGGGCAGATCCTCGATCTCCTTCAGGCAGGACTGATAGGTCTCGCCGGCCGTCATGCGGCGATCAATGGAGATGGAGCAGGAGTCCGCAACTGCGCAGCGGGACGGGGAGGTGTAGAAGATCTGGCTGGTGGTGCAAGTGCCGCGGCCGAGGAAGCGGGCGTCTTCGTAATGCTCGGGGTTGTACTTCGGGTCGAGCATCTTGACAAGACCCTTGATCTCCTTGTCGTCGGAAGCGTCGTTCTCGTTGAGATCGCGGACGTTCAGGATGACCTCAGCCATCTTGTGGATCGCGTTGTCGCCGCGCTCCGGAGCGGAGCCATGGCAGGAGACGCCGTGCATGTCAACGCGGATTTCCATTCTGCCGCGATGGCCGCGGTAGATGCCGCCGTCGGTCGGCTCGGTGGAGATGACGAACTCGATCTTGCTGCGTGCGTCCTCGGGGCCGTTAAAGTATTCGTTGACGATGGACTGCCAGCACATGCCGTCGCAGTCCTCTTCCTGCACGGAGCCGACGACCATGATCTTGTAGCCCTCGGGGATGAGGTTCAGGTCCTTCATGATCTTCGCACCGTAGGCAGCGGAAGCCATGCCGCCCTCCTGATCGGAGCCGCCGCGGCCGTAGATGATCTCGTCGGTCTCATAGCCGGTGTAGGGATCAGCAGTCCAGTTTTCGCGGTTGCCGATGCCGACGGTATCGATATGGGAGTCGATGGCGATGATCTTGTCGCCAGTGCCCATCCAGCCGATGACGTTGCCGAGCTTATCGAACTCGACCTTGTCATAGCCCAGCTTTTCCATCTCGGCAGCGATGCGCTTGACGACGCCCTCTTCCTCGCAGGACTCGGACGGAATTGCGATCATGTCGCGGAGGAACTTTGCCATGTCGGTTCTGTAGCCTTCGGCAGCCTTTTTGATAGCATCATAATTCATAAACGCAGGGTACCTCCCATTTATTTATTATTCTTTCTGATCTGCGGCGCCTGCCGTGCAGACGTCTTCTGTTACCATCATACCACATGAAAAGCAGATGTCAAACAAAATTTTTGCTTGCCTAAAATTTTTTATGAAGGTTAGCTTTTTACGCATGTTTATATAGGAATATATGTATTTCAAGGGAAAAGAAGGCTGCCCGGCGGGCGGCCTTCTCTGCAAATCAAAAACCGATTTTCATAAAGCGAAGCAAGTACACAGCGTCTGTAGGGGCCGATGCCCACATCGGCCCGGCAGAGCGCACCGTTTTTACGAAAATCTTCGGCGAATTCGTAACTGCCTCACGGGCCGATGTGGGCATCGGCCCCTACAGTCAAAGTGGAAGGCGCGTACGAATTCGCCGCAAAACTCCAGCCAGCGGTTGTATTCCGTGCGGGCGGACAGAGTCGTCCGCCCCTACAGGCAAGCTGGAAGCGCTGTATCATAAAACACAGCCTGCTTCTCCTGTTTTACCGGATCATATCCAGCAGCGCCTCCGGCGAGATATCCTCCGTAATGCCGAAGCGGAGCATGGCGTAAAGCGTCTGCGGCAGCCCCTTGACGACGGTGTTGACGCCCGGATTGGTCGAGAGCGTCACATGCACGCCGAGCGACTGGAGCGTGACCTGCGTCAGCGTGGAATACTGTCCGGCGGGATATGCCAGCACATCGACCGGCTGACCGGTCGCGCCCTCTAAGAGCGCACGGCTGCGCGTAAAGTCCTCCGTCAGCGCCTGTACATAGGAGTCCTCGCTTTCGCCGGGCAGTTGGAGGATGTTCTCCCGCACGGCCGAGCCCGTTTCATACGGCGGCCACTGGTGCATGTCGTAGGTATGGCTCTGGATGGAAATAAGGCCCGACGCGGTCATTTCCGCCGCCTCATCCGCACCGAAGTGCGGTGTAATGGTGTAGTCCGTGTCCTTGTAATGGTCCTTTCCGAATGAAACACCGATGGCGAAGATCGTCGCTTTCATGCCGTATTTCTGCAAAATCGGATAGGCCAGCGTGTAATTGCTCCTGTACCCGTCGTCAAAGGTAATGACGACCGGCTTTTCGGGAAGCGGCTCGCCCCGCAGGACATATGCCTGCAGTTCGTCAAACGAAATGCCGGTATATCCGGCCTCGGCCAGCGCCCGGATCTGCGCCTCGAACTGCTCAGGTGAAACCATTTCGCTGTTCGTCACGTCCTCAGACAGATGGTGGTACATGAGGATGGGCACCTGCGTGCTGATCTCGTCCTGTGAAAGTGGTTTCGGCGACAGGACGTTCAAAAAATAATCCTCCGGGGTGTCGGCGGTCACATAGGTTCCGAAATCGTCCGGGATCCAGAGATCCGTCCGGCCCGTCATGCGGGCGCAGATCATTTCGCCGGCGTTGTTGCGGAAGTGCGTGCCGTCATAGAAATAGCGCATCTCACAGCTGACGCTGCTGGACGAAAAATCCCAGAACGACGTGATTTGCGCCAGCGAACGGTAAAATTGCGCGACGGTTTCCGTCTCAAAATTTTTCAGATACTCGGCATACACCGGCCCGGCGACGACAGTGAGGCTCACGCCCGCTTCCTCGCACAAAGCCTTGATCGCCGCGACGCTCTGCATACACTGCTCCGTGTACGGAAGCGAGAGCGTCTGGTGCGGATAGTCGGCGAAGACGGGGTAGCTTTCGAGATAGCGTTCCTCGCTGCCGATCGGTTCTGCGTCGCGCACGCGCTTGTCATAGCAGCCTGTCCGCTCGTCAAACACGTCGAATGTCTGCGGCAGAATGGTGTCCGTGCGCAGCGCTTTCAGCTTGGCAAGCGCATAGCGCGGGTCGGCGAAGAGATAGCGCGTGTAATACGAGAGTGCGGACGTGTCGGGGTCCTCCTTATAGTGGAGGTTCTTCGTCAGCCGGTCGGATTCCTCGTCGTAGGTCAGACCGTTGTCGAGATAGACATTCAGAATGAGATTCTTGACCTCGTAATGCTCCACCAGATATTGCGCGATCTTTTCGCAGTCGCGCATATCCGCACCGTACATGATGAGATTGTAAAAGCTGGCGCCATACGCCTCGTTGAACGCGTCTACCGGGAACGAACTGGTCGATGAGCAGCCGAGAATATAGGAATCATATTCATCATGGTGCTGCTCGAGATAGGTAAACTTCGCCACGCGGGGGTTATTCGTCTCGTCGTAGGAGAACCAGGAAAGCAGCCTGTCTCCGAACGCGCCGAAGGGATCGGCGGCAAGATTCAGCGCCGCCAGCAGCGCGGCCAGCACAAGGACAGTCGCAAGAAAGACCAGTACCCATTTTTTTGAACTCATTCGATCACCGCCTCAGAACTGCGTATAGATAAAGCCCGACGGGATATACCCGGCCCGGAACACGCCGAGCAGCAGCACAGCCAGCAGCAGCGCCGTCACGGTAAGCCACTGCGCAAAGCCAGACTTCTTTTCCAGCGCAGCCCGGATCTGCACGCCGCGCTCCTGAAAGCACTCAAGCGTCAGCAAAACGGCCAGTCCCAGCGCGATCACAAGAAAATCCGTCTTTGCAAGGCCGAACGACAAAAGCGTCCCGTCGGACAGCTGCGACGGCTGCGGATGCAGCACGGTCGTCTTCAAAAACCGGAACACGCAGCTCAGGCGCGGCGAACGCGTGAAATACCGCCCAATGAACACCAGCAGCATCGTGCGCAGCGTCATGAACACGCGCCATGCGGCGGATTTATCGTTGATGTGCAGCGCCGATTTCCAGCGCAAAAACGTCCGTTCCAGCAGAAGGGAGGCCGTAATGAGCACGCCGTTCCACAGACCGAAAGCAATATAGCGGAAGTTCGCCCCGTGCCAGATGCCGATGATCAGATAGACGATGAACGTCGCAAGCGATGTGGCAAAAATCTTGCCGCCTGTGCCCTTGATATGCGTGCGGGCCCAGCGGGAAAGTTTCCCGAAGGTCTTGGACAGCGACAGCGGATAAAACACATAGTCGCGCATCCACGCACCGAGCGTAATGTGCCAGCGCCGCCAGTATTCCGTCAGGGACATTGCGAAGATCGGGCGGCGGAAATTCTCGGCCATGTCAATGCCGAACATCCGCGCGACGCCGCGTGTGATGTCAATGCCGCCGGAAAAATCGCAGTAAAGCTGAATGCAGTAGAACAGAATGCCGCTGGCAATGATCGCGCCGCCGTAGGGGCAGTTCTCCGTGATGACAGCGTTTACAATCACGGCGGCCCGGTCGGCGATGACAAGCTTTTTAAAGGAGCCCCAGAGGCACAGCTGAATGCCAAGCTTCAGATCGCGCCAGTCAAGGCTGCGCTGCGATAAAAGCTGCGGGGCAAGCTGGTCGTACCGGCTGATGGGACCCTGCACCATCTGCGGGAAGAACGAAACAAACAGGCCGTATTTCAGCGGGTTTTTCTGCGCGGGGAGCTTTCCGCGGTAAACGTCGATGACATAGCCCACGCTCTGAAAGATGAAATACGATAGTCCCAGCGGCACAACAAAATCCCACCGGGGAAGCTTGTCCCCGAGGGCAGACGGCAGCGCGGAGGCCGTGAAGTTCCAGTATTTCATGAGATACAAAAGCCCGAAGCAGAGCACGAGACACGCTGCACAGATCCGCTTCTTCGCGCTGCGCACGGCAGTCTTCGCAGCCTTATCGGGCGCGGGGCGTGCGTTCTGCTTTTCGAGCAGCAGTCCCGCCAGCCACGTCAACCCCGCGACCAGCACGAGCCAGACGGCGCTTTTGACGCCGCCGGACAGATAAAAAATCATGCTTGCCAGCAGCAGCACGACCCACTGCGCCCGCTTCGGAACCAGATAATACAGAATGACGCCCGCTGCAACGAGCCCCACAAAGGGTAAGGAGGCAAAGGACATATCAGTTCTGCCGGCTCTCGATGAGGTCCTCGATGGCCTCGACGCTGTTGAAGTTCTCCGGCGTCAGATCGTCCACGCCAAGTTCCACATCGAACGCCTCCATCAGCTCCGTCACGACCGCGACGATATCCAGCGAGTCGATCAGGCCGTCGTCGATGAGGGCCGTTTCGTTCTCAAAGTCAATGCCCGGACAAATCTCCGTCAGGATCTCAATGATCTGCTTCCTCATAGTGTCAAAACTCCTTTATCCCAGCCGCAGCACGACGGAACGCCATCCGTCCGGCTGAAACTGATTTTTTTCGTATACATGTTCAGCGGGGGTATTCCCCACCCGCGCCCAGACGATACATTTCTGCCCGCCGGTCTTCATCTCCAGCAGCCGCAGCAGCCGTCCGGCGCATCCAAGCCCCCGGCAATCTGCACGGACGGCCAGATGGCGGATCTCGCACTGCGCCCGCCCGGGTGTATAGTGCAGAAGTCCGGAAATTCCGTTCGCGTCTGTCAAACACAGCACCTGCCCGGCGCCGACCGCCTGTCGGAGTTCCTCGTCCGGCGGGATGCAGCCCGTCAGCGTGTCGAACTGTTCAAGTAAAAACGCCCGCACAGCCTCAAATGAAGCCTCTGCCGGAGTCTCAGCGGTATTCTGGACAGGAATTGCCGCCCGCGTACGCCGCAGACGGCAAAACGCCTCGGTAAAGCCGAGCGCGCACAGCGCGTCCTGCGCCCGGCGCATGGCGTCTTGGTCCTTTTCGCGGCAGGCAAGTTCTGTGATGAGCGGGGAAGGCTGCTCCGGCAGGCAAAGCTTTGCACCGGGGTGCAGATAAAAGTTCAGGAGCCGGTATCCGGCCCGCTGCCGAAGCAGCAGCAAAAAGCCGTCTCCTTCCTCGTAAAAAAGCCCAGCATCGATTTCGCGCTGGTAGTCTGCCGGAGATAAAAAGCAGTTGGTCACCACACCGCGCCGAAGCTGTGCGGACAGAAGCGGCGTAAGCGCTGCATAGCTTTCAACTCTGCGCATGCAAAAACCGTTCCTTCAGCGCCGCACGGTCAAGCTTGCCGTTGGCGTTGTGCGGCAGCGCCTCCAGCTTTTCATAGACGTTCGGCAGCATATATTTCGGCAGCGCCGTCCGCAGCGCCTTTGCAAGTGTATTGGTGTCCAGATTGCCCGCATAGACGCAGACGATCTTGTCGCGCATTGCGTCGTAGAAGCAGACGGCGTCGTGCAGGCCATCGACACTGTAGAGCGCCGTTTCAATTTCGCCCAGTTCGATGCGGTAGCCCATGTGCTTAATCTGCCCGTCACGGCGGGCAAGAAAATAGAAATTTCCGTCCTCGCGCTGCACGGCCATATCGCCCGTGCGGTAGAGAATGTCGCGGTAATCGGGGCAGAGCGGGTTCTGGATAAAGGCTGCATCGGTCTTTTCCGCGTCGGCAAAATATCCCGCCGCAAGCCCGGAGCCGCGCACGCATAGTTCGCCCGTTTCACCCGGGGCTGCCTCGGTCAGATCGTCCTTTAACAGCAGCAGCTGCATATTGCGGCAGGCTTTTCCGATGGGGATCGGCTCGTCGTCGCGGTACGCGCGCGTCAGATGGAGTGCGGCGCAGTCAACGGTCGTTTCCGTCGGGCCGTACATATTATAAAGGTCTGCCTCCGGGATCGCGCGCTTCCACATGTTCACATACCGCGCCTGCAGCGCTTCGCCGCCGACGACGATCTTCCGCAGTGCATGCGGGACGCACCGTTCCAGCGCGCCGGAACTTGCCGCCAGATGGAACGCGGACGTGGCCCAGTTCACGGCGGTCACGCCGTGCTGGTCGAGTGCCTGCAGTAAAAACAGCGGCAGTGCGAAAAATTTCTTCTCCAGAATCACGCAAGTTGCACCGAGTTTCAGCGTCTGGTACAGATCCTTGCAGGAGGTGTCAAAGTAAAACGGCGACTGATTGCCGAAGACCTCGTGCTCGGTATAGCCGCAGAAGTCCGTCAGCCAGTCGGTAAAGTCCAGAATGGCGCGGTGGGAGATGACGATGCCCTTCGGCGTTCCGGTCGAGCCGGAGGTAAAGAGCAGGTACACGGGATCCAGATCGATGATCTGCTCGCGCCGGGCTTGCAGGAGCGCATCGTCCGGCGCGGTTTTCTCCGCTTCCTCCAGGCAGACAAGCGGCGCGCAGTCCGTAAGCCGCTCCGCCTGCGGGCGGCTCGATTCCGAAAAGACGATCGCGCGGGCATGCACCTGCGTGAGAATGCGGCGCATGCGCGCTTCGGGCATCTGCTCGTCGATGGGAACATAATAATTCCCGCTCTGCAAAGCGCCTTGCAGGGCCGCAACGCTCTGTACTGTCCGGCCTGTGAGCACGGCCACGGGCGCGTTTTTGCAGCCCGGAAGTCCGGCCAGCACGGTTCCCAGCGCCCGTGCACGCGTCAGCAGCTGCCCGAAGGTCAGACTGCCGGAGGCGTCGGAAAAGGCAATCTTGTCCGGGACGCGCGCGGCGGTGCGCTCCAGATATTCAGCGGCGTTTGTCATCGGCATGAGCGCATCCTCCTTTAACTCGGCTGCACATACTTTTGAGAATTTTACCACATACGCGCGCAAATGTAAAGGCGGAACGCGGCGCGCATTTTTTCGCCCGCAGCGGTTGAGTCCGGGCTGGTTTCATGGTAGAATGCGGATAGAAAAAAACAGGGGAGTGCATGGTATATGGAAAAACGAACGATCCTGATTGCAAACGACGATGGAATCGGCGCGGAGGGCATCGCGCGGCTGGCCGCGGCGGCGCTGCCGTTCGGCCGCGTCTTTGTCGCAGCGCCGGACACCCAATGCAGCGGCATGTCGCAGAAACTGACCATCCGGGGCGAACTTTCCGTGACGGAAGCGCCGTTCCCCGTTCCGGTCGAGGCCGCGTGGGCCGTCGGCGGAACGCCTGCGGACTGCGTCAAGGCTGCGATCAAGGCGCTTTTGCCCGTGCGGCTGGACGTGGTGCTGACGGGAATCAACCGGGGGTATAACGCGGGCTTCGACATCGCGTATTCCGGCACGGTCGGCGCTGCGTTGGAGGCTGTGATGAACGGCGTGCCCGCCATTGCCTTTTCCGCGCGCGAGAACGGCAATCCCGGCGCGGCGGAGGCGTATCTGCCCGTCGTGCTCGAAGCGCTGCTTGCACGCCCGACGGAGCCGGGGCGCGTGTGGAACGTCAATTTCCCGGACTGCGCCGCGGCGCAGTGCAAAGGCGTACTGTACGGCAGAACGCCGGCAGCGTGCAGCTTCTATGACAATGACTATGTTCGCACCGGCGACGCACTTTCCATCCGCGTCACGAATCCCGGCCCGGACAGATGCAAAGAAGGCAGCGACATCCATGCAGTCCTGCACGGATATGTTTCCGTTGGAGCAATCAGAAGTCCGCTTTTTTAAACTGACAGGAGGAATAAATTATGTATGATGTGATCGCGCTGGGCGAACTGCTTGTTGATCTTGCGGAGCGCACAAAGGACGAAAACGGCTACCCCACGCTTGCCGCCAACCCTGGCGGCGCACCCGGCAACTTTCTTGCCGCGCTGAGCGCATATGGAAAGAAGACCGCGTTTCTCGCCAAAGTCGGAGACGACACCTTCGGCCATCTGCTGACCGGCACGATGCGCCGCGCCGGAATCGATACGCGCGGCATTCTGATCAGCCCCGACACGTTCACGACGCTTGCGTTCGTGACCTTCGACGCACACGGCGACCGCTCGTTCGCCTTCGCACGCAAGCCCGGTGCGGACACGCAGCTGCGCTGGGAGGAGATCGACCCGGTGATGCTGGAGCAGGCCCGCGTGTTCCACTTCGGTTCACTCAGCTGCACGGACGAGCCTGCCCGCACGGCCACGCAGAAGGCCGCGGCCTATGCCCGTGCGCACGGCAAACTCGTCACCTACGACCCCAATTACCGCGCCCCGCTGTGGAAAACGGAGCAGGAAGCGAAGGCACAGATTCTCTGGGGGCTTTCGCAGGCGGATATTGTCAAGATCAGCGACGAGGAGACGCAGTTCCTCTGGGGCTGCGGCCCGGAAGAGGGCGCCGAGCGCGTGCTTTCGCTGGGCGCGAAGCTTGTCATGGTCACGCTGGGGCCGAAGGGCTGCTTGCTTAAAAATGCACAGGCGGAATTCTCCTGCGGCTGCCCGAAGGTACATCCCATCGACACGACCGGCGCGGGCGATATCTTCGGCGGCAGCGCCGTATCCCGCTTTCTGGAACTGAACAAGGCGCCGGAGGCGCTGACGCGGGACGATCTTGCCTATATGGCCCGCTACGCAGCGGCCGCCGCCAGTCTATCCACCGAGGTATCCGGCGCCATTCCGTCCATTCCCAAGAAGGAAACTGTCCTGCAAAAAATGCAGGACGAGCACGAACGGATACGCATCTCTTAAAAAGTTCCACGGAAAGGGACGCCAACGGGGCTGCGCGAGAAACACTTTGCCCGTCCGGCAGGGACTGCCGGGCGGGCTTTGTCTGTCTGTTGGGGAATTTGTGGGCAGAATCAACAAAATCGTTTCGGTAAAATTTACGCAAAGCCGGTAAAATCTCCGTAAAGGCACTGGATTTTAACGGGCGGAACTGCTATACTATGAAATACAGAACTCTGCGACTGCGGCTCCCTTGACGGCTGCCGTTTTCGTTTCTGTATCAGGACGCAGAAGGAGGCTTCAAAAGAGGTGCTTTGCGCAGGACGAGCCTGCGCACAACATGAACATTCAGAATTTGAACAGAAATCAGGAGGAAATGCAAGCATGAAAAAACGTATCACGCGATGTCTTGCGCTGCTGCTGGCCGTCGTCATGGTCCTTTCGGTCATGCCGGTCGCTATGGCGGAGGAGACAACGCAGACGCAGACCTACACCAAGGTCACAGAAGCGCCTGCGGACTGGTCTGGTACATACCTGATCGTGTCCGAGGGTGACAAACTGATTATGGACGGTTCCCTTGACAAGCTTGACGTTGAAGGGAACAAGGTCGATGTTACGATCACCGACAGCAAAATCACCGGTGATTATGCGAAATATGCGTTTACCGTTGAGCCGATGACTGGCGGCTACGCCATCAAGTCTGCAAGCGGAAAGTATATTTCGGGTAAGTCCGGAAGCAACAAGCTGAACAGTGGTTCCACACAGTCTCTCAATACGATTGAACTTACCAGCGGTAAGGTGATCGTTACCAGCGACGGAACAACACTGCAATACAACAATGCAGCAAAGAACGGCACCAGATTCCGTTACTACAAGTCGCAGAATCAGCAGCCGATCTCGCTGTACAAGATTGAAACCGCAGCCAAGCAGCAGGTCGCAACCCCGACTGCTACCCCGGCTGCGGGCGAAGTAGCAAAGGGAACGAAGGTCGAGTTCAAGTGCAAGACTGAGGGTGCGAAGATTTCCTACAAGACCACGGGTGAGTATACCGAGTATACCGACCCCGTCGAGGTGAATGCAGACACCACCTTCACCGTCAAGGCCACGAAGGACGGCATGGACGACAGCGACGAAGTGAAATTCGCCTACACCGTCAAGGCCGAAGAACCGGTTCAGAGCCTGTTCAAGGACGGCGAGCAGATCGTCATCTACAACCCGGCTAACATGAAGGCCCTGTCCACTGAATACTCCGGCTTCTACAACAAGGGCACGGATGTAACGCTGACGAACGGCACGCTGACCGGCTACACCGAGGCCGACGTCTGGACGGTCGGCGTCAACGCGGACGGTTCTTACACGTTCTCCACCAAGGACGGCAAGAAACTTTCCATGGGTGAGAAGTTTACCAGCACACCGCTGGACGACGTGAACACCGCATGGAAGGTTTCCGCGGCTGCAACGACCGGCTGCTATTACATCCAGAACGCCGTGCGCGGCAACTATCTGGAGTGGTACGCCGATAAGAGCAACTGGAGCAGCTACAACAAAATCAGCGATGAACTGCTGTTTGCGCAGGCGTTCTACCGCGTCCGCAAGAGCGGCATCGTGACCAGCCTGTCCGACGGCGACACGGTCGTGGTCTTCAACCCGGCCAACGGCAAGGCCCTGTCCACCGAGTACTCCGGCTTCTATAACAAGGGCACGGATGTGACGCTGGCAGACGGCAAGCTGTCCGGCTACACCAAGGCCGACATCTGGACCGTCGGCGTCAACGCAGACGGCACCTACACGTTCTCCACCAGCGAGGGCAAGAAACTCTCCATGGGCGCAAGCTACGGCAGCACGCCGCTGGACGATGTGAACACCGCATGGAACGTCACGGCTGCGAAGACCGAAAACTGCTTCTATATCCAGAACGCCGCACGCGGCAACTATCTGGAGTGGTACGCCGAGAAGAACAACTGGAGCAGCTACAGCAGAATCGGCGATGAGGCGCTGTTTGCCCAGCAGTTCTATCTGGTTGTGGACGACGGCGGCTCCGATGAGCCCTCCGGCGATCTGCCCAAGCCCGGCGACAAGTTCGTGATCTACAACCAGAACGCACAGGCGGTTCTGGCGGCGGAGAACGATTCCAAGTCCATTGAAAAGGCAGCAGCTACCGTCGCGGACGGCAAGGCCACCCCGGCGAACGGCGCTGTCGTGTTCACCGTCGAGCAGAACGGCGAATACCTCCGCTTCAAGAGCGAGGCCTATGGCTACCTCTGCTCCAACGGCACTGGCAACAACGCGTTCTACAGCAAGGACTTCTCCGAAGAGGGCGTTACGGCTGAAGACGCCGACTGGCTCGTCCGCGAATGCTCCGGCGGCGTGGGCGGCTATGAGATGGAGAGCCGCACGGCGAAGTTCAACAATAGGTATAGCCAGTGGTTGGAGTACTACTCCGATTCGTTCAAGACCTACAGCATGGATAAGAGCAAGGTCACGGATTACACCATCTACTCCTTCTTCTTCTATCCCGTGGCGGACGGCGTGAATGTGGACGGCGGCCTTGTCGTGCAGCCCACCATCACCTTCCCCGAAACCATGCTCCCGGCCTATGTCGGCGATGATTACGAGTTTGACCTCGAGATCGACACGATCTATGCGATCGATGATCCGTGGATCGAGTACAGCGTCAAGAAGGCCGATGGAACGTACATCCCCGGCTATCTCAGCGAGCTGCAGGGCAACACGGACGTGGAGGTTCTGGACGGCTTCACCACCGGCAAGGGCCGCGTCCATATCACGGTCTTTGATTCGGATATCGCTGAGGCGGCCAAGGCTGGCAGCACGATGACCCTGACCTTCGCGTTCAAGGATGTCAAGGGCAACGAGGCCAGAGCGTCCTACACCGCAGACATTCTCGACGAGGCTGTGATCTCCAATGTGAAGCCCGCGCAGGGTGCGCAGACCGGCGAGAACAAGCGGCCGACGATATCCGCGGATATCGTGAACGCTGGCGAGAACGCCAGCGTAACGATGACTGTCAACGGCACGGAGGTCGAAGCGACCTACGCAGACGGCAAGGTCACCTACACCCCGGCTGCCGATATGGCGGACGGCAAGGTCACGGTAACTGTGACGGTCAAGCGTGCGGATGAAAAGGAAACCAGCAAGACCTGGTCCTTCACCATCGGCGAGGCGACCTTCCAGCGCTACTTCGGCCAGCTGCACTCCCACACGCAGTATTCCGACGGCGCTGGCTCGCTGGAAAGCGCACTGGCGTATATCAAGGCGCTGCCTGAAAGCGCGAACGTTGACTTCGTCGCGTTCACCGACCATTCCAACTACTTTGACAAGTCCGGCGCAGCCAACCCCGAGGGCGCGCTCTACGACATGAGCCAAGCGACGGAATACAGCCAGGAAACATGGAAAGCCTATAAGGACGCGGTCGCTGCGTTCAATACGGAAAATGCAGGCAGCATGGTCGCCATTGCGGGCTTTGAAATGACGTGGTCCGGCGGTCCCGGCCATATCAACACCTTCAACACCCCCGGCATCGTCTCCCGCAACAACACGACGCTCAACAACAAGACCAAGGATGCAGGCCTGCAGGCCTACTACAAGCTTCTGTCGCAGACAGAGGGCGTCGATTCCATCAGCCAGTTCAACCATCCGGGCACGACGTTCGGCAACTTCATTGACTTCGGTTATTGGGATGCGGTCGTTGACACCCGTATGTACATGGTCGAAGTCGGCAACGGCGAAGGTCAGATCGGCGCAGGCGGCTATTATCCCAGCTACGAGCAGTACATCATGGCGCTCGACAAGGGCTGGCACGTCGCCCCGACCAACAACCAGGATAACCACAAGGGCCGCTGGGGCAACGCCAACGACGCCCGCGACGTCATCCTGACCGACGACTTCTCCGAATCCGGCATCTACGCAGCGCTCAGAGCACGCCGTATGTACGCCACCGAGGACAAGAACCTCGAACTGGACTACACGCTCAACGGCAACATGATGGGCTCCATCATTGACGTTCCTGAGAAGCTGAACTTCGAGATCTCCTTCAACGATCCCGACCGCACCGATTCCATCGCCAAGGTCGAACTGGTCGTCAACTCCGGCAAGGTCGCCTATACCTGGGACAGTGCCGCAGATCTCACCAAGGGCTCCGTCAGCGTGGAACTGGCGCCTGAGTACACCTATTACTTTGTCCGTGTCACCGAGGGCGACGGCGATCTGGCCGTGACCGCGCCTGTCTGGGTCGGCGAATCGCTCAAGCTTGGCATTTCCAAGGCTGAATGCGGCACGTCTACCCCTGTCACCGACGAAGAACTGACCATCACCACCACGTTCTTCAACAGTGAGGCAAAGCCCGCTACCATCAAGTCCATCACCTATGCCATCGGCGGCGAAACCATCGGCACCGTGACGGATCCCATCACGCTGGCTGCAAGCAGCACGCAGGATGTGGAATTCAAGTATACCCCGACAAAGGCCCGCATCATGACTGTTAAGATCACGGCTGTGATCGAGCAGGACGGCAAGGAGTACACGTTCACCAAGGACGTCACGCTCGATGTGCTTGACGCAAGCAAGCTTGTCTACATCGGCATTGACGCCTCGCACTACAACGAATATGTTGCAGGCAACTATAAGGACTCCATGGGCAACTTCGGCGAACTGGCTGCGGCCTATTCCGTGCGTACAGTCACGCTGAAGACCAGCGAGGAACTCATCGCGGCCTGCGGCAATTCCAAGTACAAGGCCATCATCCTGACGGCTCCGTCCCGCCGACTGGAGGCAGCGCAGGCTGACCCCAAGACCTATTCCACAGAAGAACTGAACGCCATCAAGACGTTCAACGACAACGGCGGTATGGTGATTCTCGCCGGTTGGTCTGACAACTACGAGAATTACCCCATCATCCAGAACAACCCGGACATCAAGCATATGGCCGCGACGCAGAACGAGGTTCTTGCCAAACTCGGCTCCAGCCTCCGTATCTCTGACGACGCAACGTATGACGATGTTCGCTCTGCTGCCGACGGCGTTGACAAGTGGAGACTCTACTTCTCGTCCTACAACATGGATAACCCGCTTCTGGACGGCGTGGAATTCGATGCAGAGCATCCGTATGACAAACTCTACACCGAACGCTTCAGCCACTACGGCGGCGCGTCCATCTACGCAGTAGACGCAGACGGCAACCCGACCTCTACGCTGCCCGCAACGGTCAGCCCGGCAGTCTACGGCCATGCAACGACCTACTCTGTGGACGTTGACAGCGACGGCCTCGGCGGCGCAGCTACCCCGAAGTACACCTTCGCAGAAAACGATGACCGCCTGATGGTCATGGCGTCCGAGCAGATCGAGGGCAAGGGCCTCATCATCGTCTCCGGCGCAGCTTTCATGTCGAACTTCGAGGTGCAGTACCAGGCCTCCGACAGCGGCGCGGAGAAGAACTACTCCAACTACAAGATCTGCCAGAATCTCGTCTCCATGCTCAACCAGACCGAGATCGCCAAGATCGCGGATGTGCAGGCAGAGGCAGAGGAGGGCGTCAAGTTTACCGTGGAGGGCATCGTGACCTCCAACGCCTCCGGCTATGACAAGGATACCGCGTTCTTCGACTGCATCTATGTGCAGGACAACACCGCCGGTATCAACGCCTTCCCGGTCGCAGGCAACTTTAAGATCGGCGATAAGGTTCGTGTCACCGGTACGACGTCCTCCTATCAGGGCGAGCGTCAGCTGGCTGTGACGAAGATCGAAAAGATTGCGGACGCGGAGGCTCCGGCTCCCGTGGAAGTCACTGCCGCGCAGATCAACGACGGCTCCGTCCTCGGCAGCCTCGTCAAGATCAAGGGCACGATCACCAGAGTGGAAGAGGCTGAAGGCAAGATCCAGACCATCATGGTCAAGGATGCAGCCGGCAACGAAGCACGCGTCTTCATCGACGGCTACATCACGAAGGACACGGAAGTTGAGAACGCAGTTGTCGGCAATCTGGTCGAGGCGGTCGGTCTGGCTTCCTATGACAACACCTTCGTCCTCTCGGACGGCACGCCCGTCTATCCGCGTATCCGTATCCGCAACCGCGCTGATGTCGTCTGCACCGCAGGCGAGACGCCGGTCGAGACGTGGAGCATCACCTACGTCACCGATGGCGGCACGATCAACGGTGAATACCCGACGACCTACACCAAGGGCACTGTGACCGTTCTCCCGACCGATGTGACGAAGCCCGGCTACACCTTCCTCGGCTGGTTCACCGCGTATTCCGGCGGCGTGCTGGTCAAGCAGATCGGCGCGACGGAAACCGGCGAAAAGACCTTCTATGCACGTTGGCAGAAGAACGTCCTGCCGCCTCCGCCCATCACCCCCGGCACCCCGAGCGCCCCGGTCACCCCGGCCAAGCCTGCTGCCCCGGTAGGGCTCCCGTTTGCCGATGTGTCCGGCAGCGACTGGTTCTATAACGATGTCCGCTATGTCTACGAGAAGGGCATCATGGACGGCACGGGCATCGATCGCTTCTCTCCCAACGCACCGCTGACCCGCGCCATGATCGTTACCATCCTCTACCGCATGGCGGGCAGCCCGTCCGTTTCCGGCTCGTCCGACTTTACGGATGTGGCCGCCGGCAAGTGGTTTGCCAAGGCGGTCGCATGGGCGGCGGCCAACGGCATCGTCAACGGCTACGGTTCCGGCCTCTTTGGCCCGAACGACCCCGTGACCCGTGAGCAGCTTGCGGCGATCCTGTACCGCTACGCAGTCTACGGCGGCATGACGGCTGTGACGCTCGAGGAAAATCTCGGCAGCTTTGCCGACACGGCGCAGCTCTCCGCCTACGCCATTCAGGCGATGAACTGGGCGGTCGGCCAGGGTCTGATCAACGGCTCCGGCAGCAACCTTGTGCCGAAGGCACAGGCGACCCGCGCACAGGTCGCGGCGATCATCCACCGCTATCTTGAGCGCTGAGTTCCCCAACAGTACAAAGCTGCCCCGCCGGGTTTCCCGGCGGGGCAGTCCCCCATCCTGCATAAACTTTGCTTCCTGAAGGAGAATCCATGAAGAACTTACAATGCAAGCTGACGCGCAAGCGCTGGATGGAGATCGGCGTGAGCGTTTTGCTGTTCGTGCTGATCATCGCGTGGGCGCTGGTCCTGGAATATACGGAGCCTGACCGCGAGGCGACTGCCGCGCGCAAGCGGTATTTTGCTGTTGCGCGCGTCACGGACATTCTGGACGACAATGCAGAGACCCAGGACTGGACGGAGGGCCGCCGCATCGGCCAGCAGTATCTTGAGGTTGAGATTCTGAACGGCCCGTGGAAGGGCGAGATACTCGAGACGATCAACTATCTGACCATCTATACCAACGTTGACGCGAAGATCGGCACAAAAATCGTCGTCCGCCTTGATCTGGATGACGCGGGGGAGCCGTATGTCATATCCATTCCGAATTATAACCGCGCGCCGGTGCTGCTCGGCCTGCTTGCCATATTTGCCGCGCTGCTCCTGCTGATCGGCCGGGAAAAGGGCCTCACGGCCCTGCTGGGGCTTGTGTATACGCTTGCGTGCGTCTGGTTCATTCAGGTGCCCATGATCCTGCGCGGCGCGCAGCCGGTCGTGGTCACGGTCGTGCTCGTCGCGCTGACGACGGCGGCCTCCCTCCTGTTCCTGAACGGCTTCAGCCGCAAGACGCTCTGCGCCACGCTCGGCTGCATCGGCGGCGTGGCCGTCGCGGGCATTTTCGCTGCCCTGTGCGGATCGATATCGCCGCTCAACGGCTTCAATCTGCCCGAGGCGGAGGAGCTTGTCCTGCGCGCATCCGACCGGGGACTGAAGATCAGCGGCCTGTTCGTCAGCGGCATTCTCATCGCCTCGCTCGGCGCAGTCATGGACGTGGCCATGTCCATTTCCTCCGCCTGCTGGGAACTGCGCGAGCTGAACCCCGACCTGCCGCGTAAGGCGCTGTTCCGCTCCGGCATGAACATCGGACAGGACGCCATGGGCACCATGGCGAACACGCTCATCCTTGCCTTCGCCGGTTCGAGCCTCAATACACTCCTGCTGTTCCAGATCTTTGATTATCCCATGATCCAGATCTTCAACGCTGACTCCATCGCCATCGAGATCATCCGCGGCGTGGCCGGCACCATCGGCATCATCCTGACTGTCCCCCTTGTCGCCCTCCTGAGTGCCGAAATCATGGGACCGAAAAAGAACGCATAATCCAGTTCTTGAACCGAAAAACCGGCCGTATGGCCGGTTTTTGGTTTACTTTCTCTGCAAAGTTCGCTATACTGTTCAGGAATGAGAAAGACAGGAGACGTATTGAATATGACCACTTGCATCAAATGCGGCGCGCCGATCGAAGACGGGGAATTGTTCTGCGCAAACTGCGCGCAGAACGGTGCGGCAGTGCAGCCAAGACCTGCTCCGCTCCCTGCCGGGAGAATGCAGACCCCGCCGCGGCTGAAAAAGCAGCCGGCGGAACCGGTGTCTGCTGCGAAAAAACGTGCCGGTTCGCCTTCGACGGGCATTCTTGCAATCTGCTGCATCCTGCTTCTGGCTGCTGGCGCATTTTTGTATCTGACCGGCAGCGCAAAGCTGCGCAGTCAGCAGGCGGAACTCGACCGGCTGCGGGCGGAAACATCGTTTTTTGACCAATATGCCGTCTGCGTGAACGTCGGAAGCGAGGTCTATCACCGGTATGGCTGCACGCTGTTTAAACCGGAGAATTTTGAAATCCTCAACGAGAAGCTGGCCGAGGCTGAGGGATATCTGTCCTGCCCGGTCTGCATCGGGCAGTAAGGAGCGGGCAGGATGGATATTCTCTCCCTGTGCCAGAGGATGGTCATGCTGTTTTTCTGCATGGCCTGCGGCTTCTGCGCCGCGAAGTGCGGCGCGATGGACGTGCAGAGTAACAAAAAGCTTTCGTCGCTTATCGTGACCGTTGCAAACCCCATGCAGATTCTCGCCTCCGCACTGACGGGCGAACGGCTGCTCTCAATCGGGCAAACGCTGCGGTTGATGGGCCTGATCGCGTTGCTCTATGCCGCGCTGATCGGCCTGAGTTTCCCAATCGCACGGCTGCTGCGCGTCAAAGAACGCGAGGCCGGGCTGTACCGGTTCATGTTCATCTTCGGCAACATCGGGTTTCTCGGCTATCCGGTCGTGGAGTCGCTGCTGGGTTATCAGGCGACCTTCTATGTGACGCTGGCCGTGCTGGCCTTCCAGCTGCTCTGCTGGAGTTACGGCGTGAGTCTGATCGAAGGACAGGCGCGTTTTCACTTTCAGTGGAAAATCCTGCGGCAGCCGTGCGTTGCAGCGTCGCTGGCGGCGTTCGTGATTTATCTGTCCGGCTGGCAGCCACCGGTGCTGCTGCACCAGACTGTCAAATATGTCGGAGACATCACAAGTCCTATCGCCATGCTGATTGTCGGCTGTTCGCTTGCGCAGATGCGATTCGGGCAAATCTTCGGAAACTGGCGGGTGTATGTGCTGGTGCTGTTCAAGATGATTGCCGTGCCGTTGCTGGCGCATTTTGCGCTGCGGCAGGTACTGGACAATGAACGGATTCTGTGTGTGCTGACGGTCCTTTTGTGCATGCCCATTGCCACCAACACAACCATCCTGAGTTACCAGTACGGCGCTGACGAGACGACTGCCTCCTCCGGCGTGTTTGTCAGTACGCTTCTTTGCATGCTGACGATCCCTCTGATGATGAAGCTGCTGTTCGGAACGTAAGGGGCGACAGCGCCCAAGAGGCTCGTTTTTACGTCCCCGCTGTCTGCGCGCGCAGGGCAGCGTAGACGCCGACCAGCTGCGTTGCGAGTTTCAGCGGGTCGTCGGTTTTTTTGAGTTTGACGGACAGCATCGGCACTTTGCCTGCAGAGAAGAAGATGCGCCCCTTGAACTGCGCTTCGGCGCAGCAGCCGGAGATGGCGGCGAAGTCCATCGTGGCCAATGAGAGGAGGATCGCGCCGTCCTTCTGCGTGATTTCCGTGATGCCGGCCGCTGCGGCTCTTGCGCGCAACAGTGCGATGGCAATCAGATTCATAACGCCCTTTGGAGGATCTCCGAAGCGATCGACGATCTCGTCGAGCAGTTCGTCGGCATCCTCCTGTGTGCGGATGGCTGCCATGCGGCGGTAGAGATCCATGCGCTGTTCGCCGGAGGTAACATAGTCCTTGTTGATGTTTGCGGTGACGGTGAGGTCGGCGGTGCATTCGGGCTCCTTCTGCGCTTCCTCGCCGCGCTCTTCGAGCACGGCGTCTTCGAGCAGCTTCAGATACATATCATAGCCGACGGTCATCATATGACCGGACTGCTCCGCACCCAGAAGATCGCCCGCACCACGAATTTCAAGGTCGCGCATGGCGATTTTAAAGCCGGAGCCGAATTCCGCGTATTCGCGGATGGTGTCGAGCCGCTTTTCCGCGATCTCGGACAACACTTTCCCCTTGCGGAACGTCAGATACGCATAGGCGTGGCGGCTCGAACGGCCCACGCGGCCGCGAATCTGGTGCAGCTGCGCAAGGCCCAGCCGGTCAGCGTCCTCAATGATGAGCGTGTTGACATTCGGGATGTCAATGCCCGTTTCAATGATGGTCGTGCAGACAAGGATCTGAACTTCGCCGTTTGACATTGCCTGCATGACGTCGCCGAGTTGTTCCTCGTTCATTTTGCCGTGCGCGACAGCGATCTCCGCCTCGGGGATGCGCTGTTTGATTTTGGCCGCGCACTGGTCGATGGATTCCACACGGTTGTGGAGATAATAGACCTGCCCGCCGCGGGCAAGTTCACGCCGGATCGCCTCGTCGAGAATGCCGTCCTGGTGCTCAAGCACAAACGTCTGCACAGGATAGCGGTCCTGCGGCGGCTGTTCGATGGTGGACATGTCACGAAGCCCCGACAGCGCCATATTGAGCGTGCGCGGGATGGGCGTTGCGGACAGTGTTAAGACGTCCACGCCTCGTGAAAGTTCTTTTAACCGTTCCTTGTGCGTCACGCCGAAGCGCTGTTCCTCATCGACAATGAGCAAGCCGAGGTCGTGAAAATGAATGTCCTTCTGCAGCAACTTGTGCGTGCCGACGATCAGATCGATTTTGCCGGATTGCAGATCGAAGAGCGTTTTTTTGATCTGCGCAGGGGTGCGGAAACGGGAGAGCACGTCGATGGTGACTGGAAAGGTTGCAAAGCGGCGCATGGCCGTGAGATAGTGCTGCTGGGCCAGAACGGTCGTCGGGACTAAGATTGCGACCTGCTTGCCGTCCAGCATGCACTTCATGGCCGCGCGCAGCGCGACCTCCGTCTTGCCGAAGCCGACATCGCCGCAGAGAAGCCGGTCCATCGGCGCGGGGGATTCCATATCGCGCTTGATCTCGTCGATGCAGCGCAGTTGATCGTCTGTCTCGGCGTATTCAAAGCTTTCTTCAAATTCCTGCTGCCACGGCGAATCCGCCGCGAACGCAAAGCCCGGCAGCCGCTTGCGTTCGGCGTAGAGTTTAATCAGGCCCGCAGCCAGGTCCTTTGCCGCGGCCTTTGCCTTGGCCTTTGTCTTCTGCCACTGGTCGCCGCCGAGTTTATTGAGCCGGACAGGCGTATCTTCGCCGGCACCGATATACTTGCTGACCAGATCCAGCTGTGTTGCGGGCACATACAGACAGTCCGTGCCCTGATAGGCGATCTTGACGTAATCCTTTGTGACGCCGCCGACCTTCAGCTGCTCCATGCCGACATAACGGCCGATGCCATGGTGCTCGTGTACGACGAGGTCACCGGGGGTCAGATCGGTAAACGAGTCAAGTTTTTTGCGGTTTGTGGCTTTTTTGGGCGCTCTAGTCCTTTTGTGCTCCTGCCGAACAGCGATCTGCCCCTCCGTTAAAATGGCAAATTTGAGCGTCGGATATTCAAGCCCGGCGGGAAGCGAACCGCCCGCAATGAGAATCTGTCCCGGCTGCGGAAGCTTTGTCAGCGGGAACGCCAGAAGTGCGTTCAGACCGCTTTTGGCAAGCAGATCCTTCAAAATTTCCCCGCGCCGCTGTCCTCCGCACAGGACGATGGAGCCATACTGGTTCGATGCGTAATTTTTAAGGTCTGCTGCCGCTGTTTCAAGACTTCCGCCGTAGCCCGGCAGCTGCCGGGCCGTAAAGGAAAGCAGCTGTTTGGGCGGCAGGGACTCGGGATAGCGCGCGGCCAGGAAGCCGTCGCAGTAAATGACGGCTCTGCCCTGCAGTGACGCGGCCAGATCGTCCATTGTCGCGTAATAATCGCACAGTTCTCCGAAAAGCGTCCCGGCGGTCAAAAACGAATCGAGCAGGAGTCCGAACTCCTCAGCGCGGTCCTTTTCCCCGCGCTGAAGATTGCCGTGGTCGCAGAAGGCGACAACGGCCTCCTGCGGCAGATACGACGCGGCAGTCGTAAATTCCGGGTAAATCAGCGCCATGTATCGGTCAGCGCTGGCGAAAAGCGTCTCGTTTTCAAGCGCCTCGCAGTCCTTCTGCAGTGTTTCGATCAGCGCCTGATTGGGCGTTTTCCGGCGCTGCTGGCGCGTGATGATGGCACGCAGATCTCCGCACAGACCGGCTACTCCCTGCGGATGCAGATGCGGCTCCGTTTCGGCCACAGGCAGGAGGATTGCCTCGTCAGCGTTTTCCGTGCGCCGCTGTGTGATGGGGTCGAAATAGCCCATGGTGTCCAGTTCGTCGCCGAAAAACTCCGCGCGCAGCGGCTTTTCCTGCGCGGGGGAATACACGTCCAAAATGCCGCCGCGCAGCGCGAACTGTCCCACGCCCTCGACCAGACTTGCACGGGAATAGCCCGCCCGGGTCAGGCGGCTGATGAGATCCGGCATGCTGTATTCTGCGCCGACCCGGAGCGTCACTGACGCGGAAAAGAGCGTCTGGCGTGGGATTGTGCGCAGCAGCAGCGCATCGAGACTCGCCACCAGCACCGGGACACGGCCCTGCGCCAGCGCGTATAAAAGCCGCAGCCGCTGCTGCTCCCACTGACGGGACACACCGATGGCTCCGGCCAGTGTCAATTCTCGGGACGGCAGAACCGGTGGCTCATCGCCTAAAAACGCACCAAGTTCAGAAGCCAGACGCTTTGCGGCCATATCATCCTGGCACACGGCGATAAGCGGTCTGCCGGACTGCTCGTGCACGGCAGCAAGCACATGGCTGCGCGGGGCCTGGCTCAGTCCGGACACGGCGACGGCCTGCTTCGCCTCCACGGCCTTCAGCAGCTGGTTATAATCGGTGCTCTTTTGCAGAAGCGAAAGCAGAACGTTCATGGGATTCTCCTAAAAATAAAAACAATTTTTCGCCCAACAGACAACGCGCATAGGAGAGCGTCTCCTATGCGTAGGGGGTGGGGTATTGAAAGTGAGATGGGGGAAATCTGCACAGCACCCTGTAGGGGCCGATGCCCACATCGGCCCGTTGGGAAGTTCCGAATTTGCTGCAGATTTCCGTAAAAAACGGTGCGTTTTGCCGGGGCGATGTGGGCAAGGTTCGTGCGTATTTGGGTGCACTCAAAACATCTTCCCGTTATACTCCGCCGCAGCCTTTTCACAGCCGTTTTTGACGATGCAGAGGGCGGCGTCGGCGGCGTGGGACATGGCTTCCTGATAGTCGGGCCATTCGGTTTTGGAGACGGTGGACAGCACCCAGTCGGCCAGATCGTAATCCGGGTGCGGCTTGGCGCCGACGCCGATCTTGACGCGCGGAAACTGGTCAGAGCCGAGGCAGGAGATGATGGACTTCAGACCGTTGTGGCCGCCGGCAGATCCGTTTTTGCGGATACGAAGTTTGCCGACGGGGAGCGAAATATCGTCAAAGAGGACGAGCACCCGCTCTGGCGGGATTTTATAAAAGTGCGCGGCGGCCTCGATGGCGATGCCGGAGGCGTTCATAAAGGTTAGCGGCTTCATGAGCAGAAGACGCTGGCCGTCAAAGTCCGCCTGCGCGGTGAGCGCCTTGAAGCGCTCCTTGGAAACCTTGACCTGCAGGCGCGCAGCCAGCAGGTCAAGGGACATGAAACCGGTATTGTGACGGGTCTTCTCGTATTCAGAGCCCGGATTGCCGAGCCCCGCGATCAGCCAGTCATACGTTGGCTTTTGAAACAGCATAAAAATCAGAACAGAACGGACATGGAGTTTTCTTCGTAAATTCTCTGGATGGCATCGGCAAAGATCGGGGAAACGTCCAGATACTTGATCTTGCTGCATGCGCCCTCGAGCGGCGGAATGGTGTTGAGGAAGGTCAGTTCCTTAATGCAGCTGTTGGCGATGCGCTCGTTGGCCGGGCCGGAGAGCACGCCGTGGGTCGCGCAGGCATAAACCTCAGTTGCGCCGCCGATCTCGACGATCGCCTTGGCTGCGTTGCACAGAGAACCGGCGGTATCGACCATATCGTCAAACAGAATGCACTTCTTGCCCTTGACGTCGCCGATGACGTTCATAACCTCGCACTGATTGGCCTTTTCACGGCGCTTATCTACGATGGCGAGATTCATGCCCATCTTGTTGGCAAACGTGCGGCTGCGGGCGACGGAGCCAACGTCCGGGGAAACGACGACCATCTCTTCCGGATGCTCGAACTTGGACATGTAATATTTCACGAAAACGGGATTGGAGAGCAGGTTATCGACGGGAATGTCGAAGAAGCCCTGAATCTGGGACGCATGCAGATCCATGGTCAGCACGCGGTCTGCGCCCGCAGCTTCGATCATGTTGGCGACCAGCTTTGCGGAGATGGGGTCACGGCCCTTGGCCTTGCGGTCCTGGCGGGCATAGCCGAAGTACGGAATGACGGCGGTGATGCGGCCAGCGGAGGCACGGCGGCAGGCGTCGATCATGATGAGCAGTTCCATCAGATTGTTGTTGACCGGCTTGCAGGTTGACTGAACCAGAAATACGTCGCTGCCGCGGACAGATTCATTGATCGTCAGGGAAACCTCGCCGTCGGCAAAGGTCGTTACCGTGCAGTCGCCCAGCGGCAGCCACAGCTTGCGGCAGACACCCTCGGCAAACGGACGGTTGGCGTTGGCGCAGAATACCTTGACGTTCTTACCATGAGAAATCATATGAAATTACCCTCTCTCTTGTGTTGTTCGGTCTGTTCTTGTTCTGTGTTGATTTTATATTTGAATGGCGGCCCCTGCCGCCGGGGATACAAAAGTTATTTCTTTTCCTTCAGCTTGTGCCGGTTGGCCCAGTCGCGCTTGTTCTGCTGGCGGGCGCGGGCAATGGCAAGCGCTGCGGGGGGCACGTCGTCGGTCACGGTGGACCCGGCGGCAATATATGCGCCTTCTCCGATGTGAACGGGTGCGATGAGATTCGCGTTGCAGCCGATGAAGGCATTGTCGTCGATAACCGTGCGGGATTTTTTCACGCGGTCATAGTTGACCGTGACCGTGCCGCAGCCAAAGTTGATATCCCGGCCCACGTCGCTGTCGCCGATGTAAGTCAGATGGGAGATTTTCGTGCCGTCGCCGATGGTGGAGTTCTTGACCTCCACGAAATCGCCGCAGCGCACATGCGACCCGATACGCGAACCCGGACGGACATAGGCGAAGGGGCCGACGGTCGTGTCGGAGCCGATCTCGGAATCGTAGACCTGCGAGGCGTTGACTCTTGTGTTTTCTCCGACCTTTACGTTTTCCAGATAGCTGTTCGGGCCGATGGTGCAGCCGTCGGCGATGGATGTCGTGCCGCGCAGCACAGTTCCGGGCAGCAGTTCCGTCCCGGCCCCGACAAAAACGGTCGGCTCGACATAGGTATTGTCATAGTCCCAGACCGACACACCTGCGGCGGCCAGATCGTACAAAACGCCCCGGCTGAGAACCGGCTTCCATTCGGCCAGCTGCTGCATGGACGAAACGGCATAAACACCGTCGCGGTCGGTATACGGAACACCGTGTTCTTTCATAAAGTCGGTGAAGATAAACGTATCATCCAGCGCATCCATCAGCGCCTGACGGCTCACGGAACTTACGCCGCTTTCGGCCGGTGCGCCGGAAAATGCCGCTTCATCAACGGCAAAGGGATCGATCACAGCAGGGCCGGTGACGACGATGACGTCCTCCTCCTGCTCGTCGGCCGTAGACAAAAAGACATGAAGCTGGTCGGCAGTCTCCTCAAGCTTTGCGCAGCTCAACTCGCAGCCGTCCGGGAAGCAGCGCTTCGCCTCGGACAAAAACCGCTCGTGGCAGACCAAAAAGAAGCGTCCAACCCCGCCTGCGGCCAGAGAACGCGTCAGCCACGACAGCAGCGGCGTCCCCATGATCGCCTGCAGCATCATTGGACGGGAAGATCCTGTTTTTGCGGTGTCGTCAGGCACAAAGACGACGGCAGACAAATCAGACAACAGACCCACGCTCCTTTACCGATAGACATTCTGCTTATATTGTTTATATTATAGCAGACATTGCGTCGTTTGTACAGGAAGGCACACGGAATTTTCCCGGAAAAACAGAGAAAGTTTTCTGGAAAAAAAGGCTATTCATTGCACAAATGAACAAACTATGATAGAATACTCTCAGTTTATTTAGAATAAAAGAGGAACACACATGCTCACACTCAAGAATCTTAGCCTGACTGCGGCTGACGCGCAGGGACGCGCGGACATCGTCAAAAACGTCTCTCTGGACGTAGAAGACGGAAAATTCCTTGTCATTACCGGCCCGAACGGCGGCGGCAAGACGACGCTTGCCAAGCTGATCATGGGCCTCGCCGCGCCGACCGGCGGCCAGATCCTGCTGGACGGCGAAGACATTACCGGCCTTTCCATCACTGACCGCGCAAAGCGCGGCATTTCGTATTCCTTCCAACAGCCGCCCAGATTTAAGGGCATGAAAGTCTCCGACCTTCTGACCATTGCGGCGGGCAAGCCGCTCTCGCATGACGAGGCATGTTCCTATCTGACGCAGGTGGGCCTGTGTGCACGCGACTATCTGAGCCGTGACGTGGACACAAGCCTGTCCGGCGGCGAGGTCAAGCGCATCGAGATTGCGACGCTGCTGGCCAAAAACTCCCGGATTATGATTTTCGACGAGCCGGAGGCGGGCATCGATCTGTGGTCGTTTGCCAGGCTGACGGAGACGTTCCGCGAACTTCATGAAAAGGGCGGCCGCACGATTCTCATCATCTCTCATCAGGAGCGCATCATCCGGCTGGCCGACGAGATCGTCCTGATCGCAAACGGCGAAATTGCCGGGCGTGGTACAGCGGATGAACTCTATCCGAAGCTGCTGTCGCAGACCGTCGCGGGCTGCAATCTGCTGGAGGTGAACGGAACATGCTGAACGACATTCAGAAAAGCATTCTCAAGACCGTCTCGGATATGACGGGCATTCCGGACGGTGCGGTCAACATCCGTCTTGACGGTCAGAAGGCATTCCGCCAGAACTCTGAGCATATCCAGATTGTCTCCAAGACCGACAAGGACGGCATTGACATCAAAATCGCACCTTTTACCAAAAGTGAAAACGTGCATATCCCCGTCGTTCTGAGCAAAGCCGGGTTCCACGACATGGTCTATAACGACTTCTTTGTCGGCGAGGGCGCGGACGTGACGATCGTGGCCGGCTGCGGCATCCATAACTGCGGCGACTGCGACTCCGAGCACGACGGCATCCACACCTTCTACATCGGCAAAAACGCGAAGGTGCACTATATTGAGAAGCACTACGGCGAGGGCGAAGGCACCGGCAAGCGCATTCTGAACCCGCAGACCATCGTATATCTCGAAGAAGGTGCGTCCATCGTTATGGACACCAGCCAGATCGGCGGCGTTGACGACACGAAGCGCTATACGAAGTGCGAGGCCAACGGCGCAAATTCCGAGGTGCAGATCAACGAAAAACTCCTGACAGCAGGCGATCAACATGCCGTGAGCGAGATGGACGTGATTTTGAACGGCGCGGGCGCGCGCACACGCGTCGTCTCCCGCTCCGTTGCAAAGGAGCAGTCCACGCAGGTCTTTTATCCGCGTGTGCAGGGTAACGCCCCCTGCTTCGGCCATGTGTCGTGCGATTCGATCATCATGGGCGCGGCAAAGGTGCGCTCCATTCCGGAGATCACCTGCAATCATGTGGATGCAACGCTCATGCACGAGGCCGCCATCGGCAAGATCGCGGGCGAACAGCTGCTGAAGCTGGAGACGCTTGGCCTGACGCCGGAGGAGGCGGAGGAGAAGATTCTCGAGGGCTTCCTGCGCTGATTGGTAAAATCAACAATAAATCTTCATTAAATTTGTGCAAACTGCCTTGCTTTTCCGGATCTTATCCCATATACTGAGTTTGTAAGCAAATGAAAAAAGATACCCCGCCGCAGGAGCGGGAAGAGAGGAGTCAAAGAGATGAATCTGGGAGAATTACGCGCCCGGAAGGGCTTTATCTGCGACATGGACGGCGTGATCTATCTCGGCAACCAGCTGCTGCCGGGCGTGCGGGAGTTTGTAAATTGGCTGAATGAAAACGGCAAGCAGTTTCTGTTCCTGACGAACTCGTCTGAGCGCTCGCCCAAGGAGTTGCGGCAGAAGCTGCAGCGCATGGGCCTGGACATCGACGAGGAGCATTTCTACACCAGTGCGTTAGCAACTGCCGCGTTTCTCAAAAAGCAGGCGCCGGGCTGCACCGCGTTCGTGATCGGCGCGCCGGGACTTCTGAACGCGCTGTATGATGTGGGCGTCACGATGAACGACGTTGACCCGGATTATGTGATCGTCGGCGAGACGGCAAGCTATAATTATGAGGTCATTACCAAGGCTGTCCGACTGGTGCTGAACGGTGCGCGGCTGATCGCCACGAATTCCGACCTCACGGGACCGACGGAGTTCGGCATAGCGCCCGCCTGCCGGTCGCTCGTCGCGCCGGTCGAATTGGCGACGGGCCGGAAGGCCTATTTCATGGGCAAGCCGAACCCGCTTATGATGCGCACGGGCCTGCATCTGCTGGGCGTTCACTCTGAGGAAGCCGCCATGGTCGGCGACCGGATGGACACCGACGTCATTGCGGGCATGGAATCCGGCCTTGCCACCGTCCTCGTCCTCTCCGGCTGCACGAGCCGTGCCGACATAAATGACTATCCCTACCGCCCGACATATATTCTGAACGGCGTGGGGGAGATCGTGGCGGAATAAAATTTGCATGCCACAAGACTCCCACGAAAGGAGAGTTGGCGCGAAGCGTCTGAGAGGTTGCAAAGTCACAAATTTGAAAGCACTCTTTCCTATCTTCTCTCTTGCGAGAGAAAAGATAGGGCCGCCGGAGGCAGGCCCTCAATCATGAAATAAAACACAGGCCCGCCGGGAAACCGGCGGGCCTGCTTTATGAAAAACCGTTCTGCCGGCATGGGGACAGAACGGTTTTTCGCAATAGGGGAAAAGTGGAATTACTTCTTGAAAAGGGAGAACTTCTTTTTTTCGTAGGGCACGCTGGACGCGTCTGTGACCTCGTAGCCGGTCGCGTGGACAGCGGCCTTGACGGCCTCGATGTCCAGCGGCTCGTCGGTCAGAACGACGGCCTCACCCTTTGTATGTGACGACGTGACCTTTTTGACGGGCGCAGCCTTGCGGATGGTGTCGTTGATGTGCGATTCGCACATGCCGCACATCATGCCGTCGATTTTAAGCGTTGTTTGATACATGATGCAGACCCTCTGCTATTGCTGATGGTGGCAGCAGCCCGCATTTGCGCAGTGCGCGCAGCCCGCGCCGCAGGAGCTTTTTCCCTGTTTCTTCTGCCGGATCAGATAGCGCACGATTGCGATGACAATGACAAGCAGAACGGCTGAAATAAGGATCGTTCCAAGATTTTGTGCGATCCATGCAAGCATGAGAATCACTCCTTTACTCGCTGTTTGCCGGAAGCAAGACCGCATATCCCATGCGGTCTTGCTCCGTGAAAAAATGATTACTTGATCTTCGTGGTCAGCTTGGTAGCTTCCTTATAGGGCTTGACAAGCATATAAACGATGACTGCGAGCAGGGCTACGCCGACGATCACGCCGAGGACATTGCCGCTGCCGGTGAGCAGAGCGCCGAACTGGTTGACCATGAGGGCAATTGCATACGCGAAGCCGCACTGATAGCCGATTGCGAACCAGGTCCACTTCTGGCTGTTCATCTCGCGCTTGATGGCGCCGATGGCCGCGAAGCACGGAGCGCACAGCAGGTTAAACACCAGGAAGCTGTAACCGCTGATGCCGTTGAAGGCAGCCGCGATGTTCTGGTATACGGTGCCGTCGCCGCCGCCGTAGAGGATGCCGAGCGTGCCGACGATGTTCTCCTTGGCGACAAGGCCGGTGATGGAGGCAACAACTGCCTGCCAGTTGCCCCAGCCGAGCGGAGCGAAGATCCAGGCGATGGCGCCGCCGATCTTGGCGAGGATGGAGTAGTTGATCTCTTCGTCAGAGAGCATCCGGAAGCCGTCCTCGGCCCAGCCGAAGTAGGTGGTGAACCAGACGAAGATGGTGGACAGAAGGATGATCGTACCGGCCTTCTTGATGAAGGACCAGCCACGCTCCCACATACTGCGCAGCACGTTGCCGAGGGTCGGCCAGTGATACGCGGGCAGCTCCATAACGAACGGAGCAGGATCGCCGGAGAACATCTTGGTCTTCTTCAGCATGATGCCGGAAATGATGATGGCGGCCATGCCGATGAAGTATGCGGAGGTGGAGACCCATGCGCTGCCGCCGAACAGAGCGCCGGCGATCATGCCGATAAACGGCACCTTTGCGCCGCAGGGGATGAAGGTGGTGGTCATGATCGTCATACGGCGGTCACGTTCATTTTCTATGGTACGCGAAGCCATAACGCCCGGAATGCCGCAGCCGGTACCGATAAGCATCGGGATGAAGGACTTGCCGGACAGGCCGAACTTACGGAAGATACGGTCCAGAACGAAGGCGATACGGGCCATATAGCCGCACGCTTCGAGGAAGGCCAGCATGAGGAACAGAACGAGCATCTGCGGCACGAAGCCGAGAACTGCGCCGACACCGGCGACGATGCCGTCGAGGATCAGGCCGTGCAGCCAGCCGTCTTCGGGAACGTTGCCCGCGTCGAGCAGATTGCCGATCAGAACCGGAACACCGGGGACCCAAACGCCGTAGTCAGCGGGATCGGGCTCGTCAAAACCGTTCTCCTCAAAGTAGCTGACAGCATCAACATAGGTCATGCCGATCGTAGTCTCTTCGTCTGCGTCGTCGGGGATGGAATCATAATAGACTGTCATATCATTGAGGGCGAGGGTTTCTTCGTCCTCGACCTCGATGGTCGTGCTTTCAGAATCGGCGGTCACGGCCTTCATCTCAGCCAGAGCCGCGTCAGCATCGAAGTCTTCGGCTTCGGTGTCAAGCTCATAGTAGCCGCTGATCGCGTCGCTTGCGGCAGCGTATTCGTCAGCTGCGTCGTTATAAGCGGAGGAGCCAATGCCGAGCAGGTGCCAGCCGTCGCCGAACAGGCCGTCGTTCGCCCAGTCCGTTGCCGGTGCGCCGACGCCGACCATGGCGACCCAGTACACGATGAACATGACAGCTGCGAAGATCGGCAGGCCCAGCCAGCGGTTGGTGACGATCTTATCGATCTTGTCGGAGCTGGAAAGCTTACCGGCGCTCTTTTTCTTGTAGCAGTTCTTGATGACCTGCGCGATGTACACATAGCGCTCGTTGGTGATGATGGACTCTGCATCGTCGTCCAGCTCCGTCTCAGCGGCCTTGATGTCCGCCTCGATGTGCTTCGTGACGTCTGCGGGGATGCTCAGCTGTTCGAGTACCTTATCGTCACGCTCGAAGATCTTGATGGCATACCAGCGCTGCTGCGCAGCGGGCTTGTCATGCAGAACAGCCTCTTCGATGTGCGCGATGGCGTGCTCGACCGGGCCGGAGAAGGTGTGCTGCGGCTCGGTGTGGGGGCCTGCAGCGGCCTTGACGGCTGCTTCCGCGGCTTCCATAATGCCTGTGCCCTTCAGAGCGGAGATCTCCAGAACAGGGCAGCCCAGCTGACGGGACAGCTCCTTGATGTTGATCTGGTCTCCGTTCTTCTTGACGACGTCCATCATGTTGATCGCCACGACGACCGGGATGCCAAGCTCGGTCAGCTGTGTGGTGAGGTAGAGGTTACGCTCAAGGTTCGTGCCGTCGACGATGTTCAGAATCGCGTCGGGGCGCTCGGTGATCAGGTAGTTACGGGAGACGACCTCTTCGAGCGTGTAGGGGGACAGAGAATAAATACCGGGAAGGTCCATGATCACGACGTCGTCGTGCTTTTTCAGCTTGCCTTCCTTCTTTTCGACCGTGACGCCCGGCCAGTTGCCGACGAACTGGTTCGAACCGGTCAGCGCGTTGAACAGCGTGGTTTTACCGCTGTTCGGGTTGCCCGCAAGGGCAATTTTGATCTGTTTTTCCATCTTCCTGCTCCTTTTGACCAGATTCTTTATGCAATTTCGATCATTTCGGTGTCAGCCTTCCGCAGGCTCAGCTCATAGCCGCGGACTGTGACCTCCATCGGATCGCCAAGCGGTGCAACCTTGCGGATATAAACCTCGGTGCCCTTGGTGATACCCATGTCCATGATCCGGCGCTTGATAGGGCCTTCGCCGTGGAGCTTGACGACCTTGACGGTATCGCCGATTTTTGCGTCCTTCAACGTTTTCATGTTCTTCTCTCCTTAAACCATGATTTTACGGGCCATCTCTTCACTGATCGCCACGCGTGATTCCTTGACTTTTACAATCACGTTTCCATTCAGGCTGGAAACGATCGTAACGGTATCGCCTGCAACGAAGCCCAAATCCTCCAGATGCTTTTTGACCTCCGGGTTTCCGCCGACCTTTCGGATAATGTTTTCTTCACCGGCTGCTGCGAGTGTAAGCGGCATCAAATCCTGCGCCCCCTGTCTGTCTGTAATTCAAGCTGCTTAATTGCAATTAAGGCAGGCTAACCAATAGGAAAAAGCAAAGGTTAGACCCCCCTAACCAGCCAACAGTTTAACACGTCTAACCTTTCTTGTCAATAGGTTTGAACGAAAAAAAGTTTGCTTGCTTTTTTTGGCTAAGTGTGTTAATGTAAAAGATAATTTCAACGAAAGGTTGGTGCAATTTGCTGTGAGTGTACACAGAGCGGCAGAGGATTACCTGGAAGCCATGCTGATGATGAAGGAGCAGCACGGGTACGTCCGCTCCATTGATGTTGCGGAGCATCTCGGCGTGACGAAGCCCAGCGTCACCTACGCGACCAAACAGTTAAAACAGAACGGCTTTATCACCATGGATCGTGACGGGCTGATTACACTGACCGAAAGCGGCATGGAGATCGCGGACCGGATCTATACCCGGCACAAGACGCTGACGGAGTTTTTTATGCGGATCGGCGTCGATGAAAAGACCGCGCGGGAGGACGCCTGCAAGGTCGAGCATGACCTGAGCGAAAAGACCTTTGCAGCCATCTGCGACCACGTCGCAAGACAGAAGGAACTGCAGTAAAACGAAAAGACCGCGCACCGTAAAATGCGGTGCGCGGTCGGTTTTTTATTTTCCCGGCTTGAAGCTGTCCTTGAGCAGGACGCTGCGGTTGAAGACCAGATGGTCTGCGCGGCAGTCGCGGGAGTCCATGCAGAAATAGCCTACGCGCATGAACTGGAAGCCCGGCGCGGTCTTCGCTGTGCGGCCTTCGCCTTCGGCGTCGTATTTCTTTGCCTCTTCGACAAGCGCGGATTCGACCTTGCAGCCGGTCAGAACCGTCAGGGAATCCGGGTTCAGGCAGTCGAGGAAGTTTTTGTCCGGGCCGTCGGGCTGCGCGTCGGAGAAGAGGTTTTCGTACAGACGAACCTCGGCGTCAACGGCAGTCTTGCAGTCAACCCAGTGAATGGTTGCGCCCTTGACCTTGCGGCCGTCGGCCGGGTCGCCGCCGCGGGAATCGGGGTCATACGTCGCGTAAATTTCCTCGATGCTGCCGTCGGCGGCCTGCTTGCAGCCGGTGCAGGTGATGAGATACGCGCCCTTCAGACGGCACTCCGGGCCGTTGGGGTACAGACGCTTATACTTGGGGATGGGTTCGGGGAGGAAATCGTCCGCCTCGATCCAGACCTCGCGGGAGAACGTGACGGTGTGCGTGCCCTGTTCGGGATGGACGGGGTTGTTTTCGACCTCGAACGTCTCCGTCTGGCCCTCCGGATAGTTCGTGATGACGAGCTTCACCGGACGCAGAACGGCCATGGTGCGCTCTGCCGTGTCGTTGAGATCTTCGCGCAGGCAGTGCTCCAGCAGTGCGTATTCCACGGTGTTGGCGGATTTTGCCACACCAATGCGCTCACAGAAATCGCGGATGGAATGGCTGGTGTAGCCTCTTCTTCTCAGACCGCAGAGCGTCGGCATGCGCGGGTCGTCCCAGCCGGAGACGTAATTCTGCTCAACCAGCTGGCGCAGCTTGCGCTTGGACATGACGGTGTGGTCGATGCCGAGCCGCGCGAACTCGATCTGCCGGGGCTTTGCGGGGACGGAGACATTGTTTACCACCCAGTCATAGAGCGGGCGGTGCGCTTCAAATTCCAGCGAGCACAGAGAGTGCGTGATGCCCTCCAGTGCGTCCTGAATCGGGTGTGCGAAATCGTACATCGGATAGATGCACCACTTGTCGCCCTGTCGGTGATGGTGCATGTAGCGGATGCGGTAAATGACGGGGTCGCGCATGTTGAAGTTGCCGGAGGCCAGGTCGATCTTCGCGCGCAGCGTGCGGCTTCCCTCGGGGAACTCGCCGTTTTTCATGCGCTCGAACAGGTCGAGGTTTTCCTCGACGGAGCGGTCGCGGTACGGGCTCACGGCGGGCTTGCCGATGTCGCCGCGGAACTCGCGGAACTGCTCCGGCGTCAGGTCGCAGACGTAGGCCAAGCCCTTTTTGATCAGCTCGACGGCAAACTCATAGTCCTTTTCAAAATAATCCGAGCCATAGAAGAACCGGTCGCCCCAGTCGAAGCCCAGCCAGTGGATATCGGCTTGGATGGCGTCAACATATTCGGTGTCTTCCTTCGTCGGGTTGGTGTCGTCCATGCGCAGGTTGCACAGGCCGCCGAATTTTTCCGCTGTGCCGAAATCGATGGTCAGCGCCTTACAGTGGCCGATGTGCAGATACCCGTTCGGCTCCGGCGGGAAACGGGTGTGTACGCGCTTTCCCTCAAACCGCCCGCCGGGGGCAAGGTCCTCTTCGATGAACGCGTCGATGAAATTTCGGTTTTCCAACGGCTTTCTTTCTTCTTCCATAGTAAAAATCCTCCCGGATGAAATGTCCTGTAATTTATACATTATAGCCGATTGCCGCCCATAACGCAATGCAAAAATGCTTGGAGACTTCCAGAATGTGAAAAAAGTGAAAACAATGCGGGAAATTTGCATTTTCCTCTTTTCAACTCGCCGAATCTATTATAAAATAAATGCGAATCGAAAAGGAGAGATCACTGACTATGCGTGAACCGAAATATAAACGAGTATTACTCAAGATCAGCGGCGAAGCCCTTGCGGGCGATGCGCACCGGGGACTGGACTTCGCGGTCATCGGCGGGGTGTGCGATGTGATCCGGCAGTGTGTTGAGGCCGGCGTGCAGGTCGGCGTCGTGGTTGGCGGCGGCAACTTCTGGCGCGGCGTCAAAGACGGCGGCGGCAAGATGGAACGCACCCGCGCAGACCACATGGGGATGCTTGCGACCGTCATCAACGCGCTGGCCGTGGCCGACTGCTTAGAGCAGCGCGGCGTGGAGGTGCGCGTGCAGACCGCCATCGCCATGAACCAGATCGCAGAGCCCTATATCCGCTCCAAGGCCATCCGGCATCTGGAAAAGGGCCGCGTCGTGATCTTCGGCTGCGGCACGGGCAACCCGTTCTTCTCAACGGACACCGGCGCGGTGCTGCGCGCGGCGGAAATTAACGCCGACGCGATCCTGCTGGCAAAGAATATCGACGGCGTTTACTCCGCCGACCCCGCCAAGGATCCCAGCGCCGTCAAATACGACGCCATCACCTACGACGAGGTGCTGGCCCGCCATCTGGCCGTCATGGACACGACGGCGACTTCGCTTTCCATGGATAACCATATTCCCGTTCAGGTCTTCGCACTCAAAGACCCGCAGAATATTCTGCGCGTCGTGATGGGCGAGCCGATCGGCACGATTGTAAAGGAGGAACTATAACATGGCAGATCTCAAGGAATTCCAGCGCAAAATGGAAAAAACGCTCGACGTTCTCGCGTCCGACTTTGCCGCTGTGCGCGCAGGCCGCGCCAACGCGCAGGTGCTCGACCGCATCACGGTTGAGTATTACGGTCAGCCGAGCCCCATCAACCAGGTCGGCACCGTCTCTTCCCCCGACCCCCGCACGCTCGTCATCCAGCCGTGGGACGGGTCGCTGCTCAAGGCGATCGAAAAGGCCATCCAGACCTCGGATCTCGGCATCAACCCGCAGAATGACGGCCGCGTCATCCGCCTCGTCTTCCCGCAGCTGACCGAGGAGCGCCGCAAGGATCTCACGAAGCAGGTCCGCAAATATGCCGAGGATTCCAAGGTCGCCGTCCGCAACATCCGCCGCGACGCGGTTGACTACGTCAAAAAGGCCCAGAAGAAGGGGGAACTGACCGAGGACGACCAGAAGAAGGCCGAAAAGGATATCCAGGACCTCACCGACAAGCACGTCAAGAAGATCGACGAGATGTGCGCCAAGAAGGAAAAGGAACTGATGGAGATCTGAGTGCGTGTTTCCGACGCGTACCCTCTGTAGGGGCGGACGCCTCTGTCCGCCCATGCAAACTGCACTGGTTTTACAGAAATTTGCGGCGAATCCCCTCCGTCATTTTCTTCGGAAATACCACCTCCCCTTACCGCGCGGGGCGCGGCAAGAGGAGGCTTTGGTACGGCCGGCCCCTGTTCGCATTCAATTAAATGCAATCTCCCCAGAACCTCTTAAAAGCCGCCGGACGGCGGCTTTTGTCGTGAAAGGCTTTTATCATGGAATACAACAACACGCTCCCGCGGCATATCGCCATCATCATGGACGGCAACGGACGCTGGGCAAAAAAGCGCGGGCTGCCGCGCAAAATGGGCCACGCGGCAGGCGCGGAGACGTTCCGCCGCATTGCGACCTACTGCAAGAATCTCGGTGTCGAGTATCTGACAGTCTACGCGTTTTCCACGGAAAACTGGAAACGTTCGGCAGACGAGGTGCAGGCGATTATGGCGCTGTTTGAAAAGTATCTGCACGAAGCCATCGATGAGATGGAACGCGACCATATCCGGCTGAAAATCCTCGGCGAACTCGGGCCGATTTCCCCCACGCTGTGCGCGCTCATTGCCCGCACAGACGAAATTTCCACGCACTATCAGGGCTTTCAGGCCAATATCTGCATGAACTACGGCGGCCGGGACGAGATTGTCCACGCCGCGCGGCGCTTTGCCGCCGACTGCGTGAATGGCGTAAAAAAGCCGGAGGAATTAACAGAGGCGGATTTCGCGCACTATCTCTACACCGACGGCATCCCCGACCCGGAACTCATCATCCGGCCCTCGGGCGAGCTGCGCACGTCGAACTTCCTGCTCTGGCAGTCGGCGTATGCCGAGTATTATTTCACGGATGTGCTCTGGCCCGATTTTGACGAAACTGAACTCGACAAGGCAATCGCGTCATATCAGAAGCGCGAGCGCCGGTTTGGAGGCCGCAAATGAAACAAAGACTTCTCGTTGCCGCCGTCGGTGTGCCGCTTCTCATTGTAGTTCTCGTGCTCCTGCCGCCTATCGCAACGGCAATCCTGACGGCGGCCATCGCGGGCGCAGCCGCGTGGGAACTGCTGCATACGGCGTGCAGGCAGCCGAAGCTTCTCTATGTGCCGACGATTTTGTGCGCGGCGCTCGTCGTGCTGGCCATCGTATTCGGAACGGCGATCACGGCGACGCTGATCTACGCGTTTTTCTATGTGATGTTCCTGTTTTACATGGCCGTCAGCACGCATGGGAAGGAAACCGCCATTCCGTTTGCGGACATCGCGGTCTGCGTCGTGGCGGGCTTCCTGTTCCCGGCGATGTACAGCTGCATCGGCCTGCTGCGCAATGTTTCCCCTGCGTTCGTGCTCATGCCGTTTGTGATCGCGTTTATCGGCGACAGCTTTTCCATGCTCGGCGGCATGGCCTTCGGCCATAAAAAATTCGCCCCGCATGTGAGTCCCAATAAGACGTGGGCGGGCTTTCTTGCCGGGCCGGTGGGCAGCGCGCTCGGCATGGTGCTGCTGGGGCTTGTCTCCAAATGGCTCTGGCAGATGGAGCTGCCGCTGTGGTATCTGGCCGTGATCGGCATCGCCGCCAATCTCTTCGGCCAGCTGGGCGATCTGTCCATGAGCCTCATTAAGCGCGAGGCCGGGATCAAGGACTACAGCCACATTTTCCTGACCCACGGCGGCGTGCTCGACCGGTTTGATTCGACGCTGTTCCTTGCGCCCGTCGTGTACGCGATGCTGTTTTTGCTGGAGAAGCTGGTATGACAAAGACGATCACGATTTTAGGCTCGACCGGCTCGATTGGGCGGCAGACGCTGTCTGTCGCGGATGAATTGGGATTGCGCGTCGCTGCGCTGACGGCGGAGCGCAATGTGGCGTTATTGGAAGCGCAGTGCCGCCAATACCGGCCGGAACTGGCCGTTTTGATGGACGAAGCCGCCGCGGAGGAATTAAAAGTCCGTCTGGCGGATATGAATATAAGGGTGCTCGCGGGCGCGGAGGCGCTGTGCGAGGCGGCGGCTCTGCCGGAGGCCGATACGGTCGTTGTGGCCGTGTGCGGCTTTGCCGCGCTGCGGCCCACGCTGACGGCGATTCACGAAAAAAAGCGCATTGCCCTTGCCAATAAAGAGACGATGGTCTGCGCAGGGCAGATCATGCAGGCTGCCGCGCGGGAATCCGGTGCGGAGATCATCCCCGTCGATTCCGAGCACTCGGCCATTTTCCAGTGCCTCATGGGCTGCCGGGACAGAGCCGAGGTCAAACGCCTGATTTTAACCTGCTCCGGCGGGCCGTTCTTCGGAAAGACGCGGGAAGAGTTGGTCTGTATGACCAAATCAGACGCGCTGCGCCATCCGAACTGGAAAATGGGCGCGAAAATCACGGTTGACTGTGCAACGCTCATGAACAAGGGGTTGGAGATCATCGAGGCCATGCGGCTGTATGATCTGCCGCTTTTAAAGGTCGAGGCTGTCATTCACCGGCAGTCGGTTGTGCATTCCCTTGTGGAATTTGTCGATGGAGCCGTGCTGGCGCAGTTGGGCGTGCCGGATATGCGCATTCCCATCGGTCTTGCCATGACGTATCCGAACCGGGCGCACAATCCGGCCCCGGCGCTCGATCTTTTGACCTGCGGACCGCTGACGTTTGACGCGATCGATGAGACGGCGTTTCCGTGCTTCGTGCTTGCAAAGCAGGCGGCGCAGCTTGGCGGCACGGCCTGCACAGCCCTGAACGCGGCCAACGAAGAGGCTGTCGGCCTGTTTTTGCAGGACAAAATCGGATTTTACGACATCGCGGACGCGGTCGAGGCCGCGCTGCGCCTGCCGGTTGTGCAGGAGCCGTCGCTTGCCGATATTTTTGAGGCCGACCGCCTCGCCCGCATCCATACCCGTGAGCGGTTTTTGAAATAAAGGTGATTTCATGTATATTCTCTTTGCAATCCTCATTTTTGGCTTTCTGATCTTCATCCACGAACTGGGCCATTTTCTGACGGCCAAAGCGCTGGACGTGCAGGTGAACGAGTTTTCCATCTGCATGGGCCCGGCAATCGTCAAAAAGCAAAAGGGCGAGACGCTCTATGCGCTGCGCTGCATCCCCGTGGGCGGCTACTGCGCAATGGAGGGCGAGGATGAAGAATCCGACAATCCCAGAGCGTTCACGTCCAAGGTCTGGTGGAAACGGCTGATCATTCTGGCAGCAGGCTCGTTCATGAACTTCCTGACAGGCCTTGTCGTGCTGGCTATGATCTATTCCTGCGTCGCGGGTTTCTCGACGGCGAAAATCTCCGGTTTCTTTGACGGCTGCCCGCTGGAGTCCGAACAGGGGCTTCAGGTTGGCGATGAACTTTACAAGATCGACGGACGGCGCGTGTATATCTACTCCGACGTCGGCACGCTTCTGGCCCGGAATAAGACGGGGAAATTCGATCTTGTCGTCAAGCGGGACGGGGAACTCGTCAAGCTGAACGATTTTGAAATGAAGCAGCAACTTTATGAAGTTGACGGCGAACAGCAGCTGAAATACGGCTTGTATTTCGGCTATGAGGAAAAAACCGTCGGAACGGTGCTCAAAAACACATGGTATACCGCGCTGGATTTTGCGCGGCTCGCGTGGATGAGTCTCGGCGATCTGGTGTCGGGCCTTGTGTCGGTCAATGACATGTCCGGGCCGGTCGGTGTCGTGTCGGTCATTGCGCAGACGGGGCAGAGCGCCGCGACGACGGCGGACGGCATTCTGAACGTGCTGTATCTCGGCGCATTCATCGCAATCAATCTGGCTGTCATGAACATGCTGCCGCTTCCTGCGCTCGACGGCGGACGCGCATTTTTGCTTCTGGTGAACACGGTGTTTACGGCAATTACAAAGAAGAAAATCCCCTCGAAATTTGAAGGCTATATCCACGCGGCAGGCATGATCCTGCTGCTGGCCTTCATGGCGTTTATCACATTTAAGGATATCTGGAAGCTGGTGCGATAAAAATGGAGCGAAAACTCACAAGAAGAATCATGGTCGGCTCTGTGCCGGTGGGTGACGGCGCGCCGGTGTCCATCCAGTCGATGCTGAATACAAGGACGACCGACGTGGAAGCCTGCCTTGCACAGATTCGCGCGCTGGCTGCCGCCGGGTGCGAGATTGCGCGGCTGGCTGTGCCGGATATGGAGGCGGCAGAGACGTTCGGAGCCATCTGCGCTGCGTCCCCGCTGCCGTTGGTCGCGGATATCCACTTTGATTACCGTCTTGCCATCCGCGCGGCGGAAAACGGCGCGGCCAAGATCCGCATCAACCCCGGCAACATCGGCGGGGAAGAGCGGGTGCGGGCCGTGGTCGAGGCCTGCGGCGCGCGGAACATTCCCATTCGCATCGGCGTGAACGGCGGCAGTCTGGAACCGCGTCTTCTGGAAAAATACGGCCACCCCACGCCGGAGGCGCTGGTGGAAAGCGCGTTCGGACATATTGCGCTGCTGGAGAAATACGGCTTTCACGATATCTGCGTATCGATGAAATCCAGTTCCGTCCCGCTGATGATCGAGGCGTACCGGCTGTTTTCCGAGCGTTCGGACTATCCGCTGCACGTCGGCGTGACCGAAACGGGCACCGAGCGCATGGGCACCATCAAATCCGCTATGGGCATCGGCGCCCTTCTGTGTCAGGGCATCGGCGATACGATGCGCGTATCGCTGACCGCCGACCCGGTGCAGGAGGTGCTGACGGCGAAGGACATTCTGAAGGCCGCCGGGCTGCGCAGGGACGGCGTGAACATCATCGCCTGCCCCACCTGCGGCCGGACGCGCATTGATCTCATCCGGCTGGCAAACGAGGTCGAGCAGGCGCTGTCCGACTGCCAAAAGCCCATCACGGTCGCCGTCATGGGCTGCGTGGTCAACGGCCCGGGCGAAGCGCGGGAGGCCGACGTCGGCATCGCCGGCGGCGACGGCTGCGGCATTCTGTTCGTCCGGGGGAAGCAGCTGAAAAAGCTTTCGTATGACGAACTGCTGCCCGCACTGCTAGAATACATAGAGCAGCTGTAATTCTGCATGGGCCGATGCCCACATCGGCCCACTGCGGCAAATTCGCCGCAGCGTTTCGTAAAAATCCGTGCATTCTGCAGGGGCCGATGTGGGCATCGGCCCCTACACAGGAACAAGCCCATGAATGAAGTATATTTCCCCGCGCTGTTTCCGGGCTTTGCGCTGCCGGAGGATCTGGCGGAGGCGCTGGAGCGCCTTGCCGTCGTCCACGCAGAACTTGACCGGGAAACACGAACCATCCGTCTGGACGCACAGGCGGAGCACTATCTTGCAGAAAAGCAGCTTCAGTCGCTCTGTCAGGCCGTAGAAAAGCAATACGGACTGAAGAAGCTGGAACTTTTCGTGCGGTATCCGGCCTCGGAATTGCCCAATATGGATTTCCGCGATCTGGCGCAGGTATTCATCCGCGCTTTCTCGCCCTCGGCTGCCATTTTGGCCGGTGCGGGCTATGAGGTCACGGACGAAGCTGTGATCATCCGACTCAAGGCCAATGGCAAGGATAATATTTTACAGAACGCAAAAAAGGCCGAGCAGTTCCTGCGCGACCGCTTTGGTGTTTCCAAAAAAATTGAGGTCGAAGCGCACAGCAATTTAGAGGGCCGGGCACTGTTTGAGGAGACGGCGCGTATCCGCGCCGAGGCGCTCAAAAATGCGCCTGCAATTACGGCCAGCGCACCGCAGAGCGGCGCAAAGTCCTCCGGCGCAGGCTCGGCCGCACCGGCAGAGCCTACGGGTGCGCTGTTCTACGGCCGCCCGTTCGCAGGCAAGCCCGTCCGGATGGAGGAACTGAATCTCGACATGTTCCGCGTGATCGTCGAGGGCAAGGTCTTCGCCGTGCAGCACCGGGAACTGAAAAAGCGCGGCGCGTGGGTCGTCTGCTTTGATATGACGGACTATACCAGTTCCGTCCGTGTCAATCAGTTTATGGAGGCCGCAAAGGCCAAGCCCATCATCGACAACGTTCAGCCCGGCATGTGGCTGCGTGTACAGGGCAAGATGAGTTTTGACCGGTATGACAATGAAATGGTGCTTCAGCCGAACGCCATGGAAAAGATCGAGGCGCCCAAGCGCCGCGATACTTACCCCGAAAAGCGCGTCGAACTGCACCTGCATACGACTATGTCCTCCATGGATGCGCTGACCGATACCGGAGCCGCCGTCAAGCGTGCAGCCAGCTGGGGCCACCGCGCCATCGCCATCACCGATCACGGCGGCGCACAGTCGTTCCCGGACGCGATGAAGGCTGCCTCCAAAGCCAAGGTCGCGGGAACAGACCAGAACATCAAAATTCTCTACGGCTGCGAGGGCTACTACGTCAACGACGTCGATGACCGCATTGCCGTCCACGGGGACGGGGACTTTTCCTTTGACGAGGAATACGTCGCGTTCGACCTGGAAACGACCGGCCTGTCCTCACTTCATGACACGATCATCGAGATCGGCGCGGCCATCATGAAGGGAAACGAGGTTCTCAGCACGTTCCAGACCTTCGTTGACCCGCACCGGCCCTTGCAGCCGAAGATCGTCGATCTGACAGGCATCAACGACCAGATGCTCGCCGGGCAGCCGGATATTTCCGAGGCACTGCCGAAATTCCTGGAATACGTCGGCAGCCGCCCCCTGTGCGCGCACAACGCGGACTTTGATATCGGCTTCGTGACGGCGGCGTGCGAAAGACTGGGCTTGCCATTCCATCCGACCTATGTCGATACGCTCATTCTGGCACAGAATCTGATGCCGGAACTCGGCAAGTATAAGCTGAATATTGTCGCCGATGCACTGAGTCTGCCGGATTTCAACCATCACCGCGCCTCCGACGACGCGATCACCTGCGGGTATCTGCTCATGCGCTTTTTCAAGATGATGCAGGAGCAGGGATTGGACTCGCTTCAGAAGATCAACCCGCGCATGGAGCAGCTGCGCTCCGGCAGCAAAATTCTCGACCGCCGTGCGCGGCATATCATCGTCTTTGCCAAAAATTCCATCGGCCTGCGCAATCTCTACCGGCTGATTTCCTATGGCAATCTCAAATACTTCAAGCGCGTGCCCATTATGCCGAAGTCCGAACTGCTGCAATGGCGTGAGGGCCTGATTATCGGCTCGGCCTGCGAGGCGGGCGAATTGTTTCAGGCAATCCTGAACCACAAAAGCTGGGCAGAACTCAAGCGTATCGCAAGCTTCTATGACTTTTTGGAGATTCAGCCCATCTGCAACAACCGCTTCATGCTCGACAAGGGGCTTGCCGAGGACGAGGAAGAACTGCGCGGCTTCAACCGGACGATTGTCCGGCTCGGCGAGGAACTCGGAAAGCCTGTCGTGGCGACAGGCGATGTGCACTTCCTTGACCCGGAGGACGAAATCTTCCGCCACATCCTGCTTGCCACCAAGCAGATGCCCGATGCCGACCGGCCGCTGCCGCTGTATCTGCGCACGACAGATGAGATGATGGAGGAATTCTCCTATCTCGGCCCGGAAAAGGCGCATGAGGTTGTCATTGAAAACCCGAACCGTATCGTTGACTGGTGCGAGACGCTGCGGCCCGTGCCGCACAATCTGTTCGCGCCAAAGATCGAAAACTCCGTTGAAGACCTGAAAGCCCTTGTCTACGGAAAGCTTCACCGGCTTTACGGCGAAAATCCGCCCGAACTTGTGCAGAAGCGCGTTGATACGGAAATGCACGATATCATCTCCTGCCACTACGACGTGATCTACATGTCGGCCCAGAAGCTGGTGCAGAACTCGCTGGAGCACGGCTATCTTGTCGGCTCCCGAGGCTCGGTCGGCTCGTCCATTGTGGCGTTCATGTCCGGCATTACGGAGGTCAATTCCTATCCGCCGCACTACCGCTGCCCGCAGTGCAAGTTTACCACGTTCGATGTTCCGGCTGACTGCGCCTGCGGCGCGGACCTGCCAGATGCCGTATGTCCGAAGTGCGGCGCGAAGCTTGACAAGGACGGGTTCAATATCCCGTTTGAAACCTTCCTCGGCTTCGGCGGCGATAAAGTTCCGGATATCGATCTCAACTTCTCCGGCGAATATCAGGCCAAGGCGCACGCCTACTGTGTGCAGATGTTCGGCAAGACGCACGTCTTCCGCGCGGGCACGATCGGCACTGTTGCAGAGAAAACGGCCTACGGCTACGCAAAAAAGTACCTGTCGGAGCGGAACAAGACCGTCCCCAAGGCGGAGGAGAACCGGCTGGCGCTCGGCTGTGTCAACGTCAAGCGCACGACCGGCCAGCACCCCGGCGGCCTCGTCGTCATTCCGCAGGAGAACGAGATTTGGGACTTCTGCCCCGTGCAGCACCCGGCGGACGACAAGGACTCTGAGTGGATCACGACGCATTTTGAATATCACTCCATGGAGGAAAACCTCCTGAAGCTCGATATGCTGGGCCACGATGACCCGACCATGATCCGCATGCTCGAGGACATGACCGGCGTTGACGCGCAGAAAATTCCGCTCGATGATCAGGACACCATGTCCATTTTCACGTCCAGCAAGGTGCTGGGCTATGAAAACGACCCCATTCTGGGGCCAGTCGGTTCCGTCGCTATCCCGGAATTCGGCACGGGCTTCACGCGCGGGATGCTGCAGGAGACGCAGCCGACGAAATTCGATACGCTCATCCGGCTGTCCGGCTTCTCCCATGGCACGGACGTGTGGCTGGGCAACGCGCGCGATCTGATTTTGTCCAAGACTGCCTCCGTCAACGACGCCATCGGCTGCCGCGACGATATCATGCTCTATCTCATCAAATGCGGCATGCCGGAAAAGCGCTCGTTCAAGATCATGGAGGCCGTCCGAAAGGGCAGAGGTCTGCCCGACGGCGCGGAGGAGGAAATGAAGGCCGCAGGCGTGCCGGAGTGGTACATCGGGTCTTGCAAAAAGATCAAATATCTCTTCCCGAAGGCCCACGCAACAGCGTATGTCATGATGGCTTTCCGCATCGCGTGGTTCAAGGTGCACCAGCCGCTTGCGTTTTACGCGGCCTATTTCTACCGCCGCAGCCAGAAAGGCGGCTTCGACGAGGGCATGATGTGCCACGGCATCGAACTTGTCAAAAAGAAGCTGCAGGAGATCAAGGAGGACGAGGATTCCAGCGCCAAGGACGACGATCTGTTCACCACGCTTGAGGTCTGCTATGAGTTCTATCTGCGCGGATTTACGTTCGCGCCGATCGATATTTATCATTCCCACGCAACAAAATTTCAGATCGAGGACGGACAGCTGCGTCCGCCGTTCGTGGCCGTGGCCGGTCTTGGCGAAACGGCGGCATGGGACCTTATGAATGCCCGCGAGGGACGGGAGTTTTTGTCCGTCGAGGAATTCGCAGACGCCTGCCCGAAGGTATCCAAGACGCTCATCGACCAGCTGCAATCCGCCGGTGCCTTCGGCGATCTCCCGCTCACCAGCCAGCTGACCCTGTTCTGAGTGCGCTATCCCGGAATCACAAGAAAAGCCCGGCGGGCCGCGTTTCTGCGGCCCGCCGGGCTTGTGCTTTTAATTGGCTTACGCGCAGCCCGCCTTTGGACTGCGCGTAAGGAAAACAGGGGTGAAGATAATGAAGAATTTGGAGGAGGAGAACGGCGATTGTCACGCGCACGTCTGTCGGCTTATCCGCAGATTTTTCCGCGGCATCAGACAGCGCATCGCCGGATGGTCAAACCGTACAAAAGAGAACCGTCCGGTTTGTTTCCCTTTTGTGCTTTTAGTATAGAGGAAGAATTTGAACAGGATTTCACGAACCGGTAAAGAAACTGTGAACAGTTTTCCGGGAGAATAGTGTCGATTGTCAAGCGACGCTAAAGAATACGCGCAGACAAGTGACCGGCTTGCCTGCGCGTTTCTTTTAAAATATGGAGAAAGGAGAAAAATGAAAAAGACGTTTGCTTCTTGCAAGTATAGAATATCAGGATGGTATTAAAAATCTTAGGGGGCAGTTTTTAAATATCTGTGAAATCCTATGATATTTTTTCTTTTTTCAGCGCACAGCCAGCACCAGCAGCACTGCCGCTGCCAGATACAGCGCCAGCGCAGCCGCGCAGATGAGCAGGACGATCCCACCGGTGAGCAGCGGCACGCCGCCGCGTTTTTTCCGCAGTGCCAGCAGCACAATCCCGCCTCCGAGGGATAGAAGGAAGAAGATCAGCGCCAGATCTGCGCGCATACGCAAAGCCCTCCTTTCTCCGGGCGTGGTTTAGAAGTAATCGCCCCAGCCGTCTTCGTCGTCCGAGTAGTCGCCCCAGCCGTCGCCGGGATCGGACCATGGATCATAATCGTCGTAATACTCGTCGTCATAGTCCCAGCCCGCGTCGTTGGACTCCATGTATTCGCCGCTGTCCTCATCGATGTAGCCGTCGCTGCCGTAGCCGATGAACTCGTTCTCATAGCCGTTCCAGTACCAGATATCTCCGTCCTCGTCGTACCAGTAATACGGCGTGCCGTAGTCGCCGGTGTCACCGGAATAGGCGGGCCGGGCCTTGGGGGCGGTGCTCCAGCCGGCAGTGTAGGACAACGTCGTGAGCATGTTGTTGCAGATATCAAAGTAGTTGCGGATGCGGCCTTCGAGCGCGATGGTCGTTGCGACAAGGGCATACCCCGTCGGCCCGTAATACCGGACCTCCATGCAGCCGCGCACGGGCTGAGAGGGGCCGTCGGAGAAGATGTCTCCGTCCAGCCACATATAGCCGGTCAGGCTGTAATAGTCGCCGTTGTCCTTGAAATCCGAGCCGAAGGACTTGATAAGATAGCTGCCGTACATGCTCTTCATGAAGTCCTCGAGCATTTTCATCATATAGGTCTTCGCGGCGGCTGCGCCCTTTTCCATGTAGGGGTCGAAACCCTCAATGGGCTGGAAGGCAATCATGATGTTGGAATAATAATCGTCCGTGCCGTCCTCCATGACCGCGTTGAAACTCAGGGCGTTTGAAACATTCGGATGCTCATGCGCCGCCATCTGGATGGGATAATTGATCGTGACGTTCGTAAAGCCGCCGGGGAAGGAGGCGGTCTGGTTCAGTTCGTCCTCTGGCGTCGGCAGGAGCATGATGTAGTCCATAGGCGTGAGTGTATTGCCATTTGCATCGCTTAAGTCCCCGTAGGCCGTCTGCCAGAGAGAGACAAGCGCAGAGTCGTCCTCCATGTAAAGCGTGATGCACTCGCCCTCATTGACCACATAGCCGGGGCCGATCTGTTCGCCGTAGAGATTGATGGCAATCCATTCAAACTCCTCGTTGATGACAAAATAAAACGGCTCGTTTTCCAGCTTCCAGCAGCCGGTGTAGCCGCTCAGATCGCCGCCGCGCAATTCCTCTTCGGTGTAGCCAGTCGGCTCATAGTCCAGTTCATAGGCCGAAGGGTCATAGTCGTGTGTGATCTCGATGGGAACCTCGCCCTCCGGCGGCAGGAAGACGATATAATCACCGTCCTGAATTGCAAAATCCAGTTCATCGACGCTGGTATCATACAGAATGGTATTCTCGTCGTTGTAGACAAGAATATTATAGGTATCGGGAACCTCGGATTCCTTGTAGGTGCCCAAACCGGACTCGATGCTCTCGCCGTCATGGAACATTCCATCGACGAACTCCGTATCCCAGTCACTGCTGGTTGAGGGGGTGATGCTGATAGAAGAAATGTCGCGCCCGCTGCGGTTGACCAGCGTGACGGACACCGACACGTCCTTCTCGCCGCAGCCGGCCAGCAGCGCGCACAGCATGGCCGCCAGCAGCACAAGAAGCAGGGCTCTGATTTTTTTCATAATAGTCCTCCCGATCTGATTTTCCGAAAAAGAGAAAACCGCTCCACGATACATGGTCTGATACCAGTTTACCGTGGAGCGGCTCGCTTTCATAGGCCCCTCAGGGGCTAATCTTTTCGGGAAGCATATCGGCCAGCAGGTTTCGCTTGCCGCGCGCGCCGCCGTCAAGCCCCAGCTTGTCAAAAATGCGCTTGAGGTGGTTTTTGACCGTCGCCTCCGACAGATGCAGCTGCGTGGCGATCTCCGCGTTTGTCCGCCGTGCGGCGGCAAGCTGGGCAATTTCCAGTTCGCGTGGGCTGAGGCCGCGATCATCCGGCTTTGCTGTGCAGTGCAGAACGGCCTGCGCTGCCGCATTTCCGGCAAAAACCTCCGGCAGAAGGGCGCCGAGATCCGCTGTATGCTCGGCAAACGGCAGGTATAATCCGTCCGGCACAGCGAGGGTGCACGCCGTTTCTAACTCCCGCCGAGCCGCATCCGTACGGCCAAGGCGGTTTTCTGCGCAGGCCAGCTGGATATGCAGGTACAAGGATGCAAGATTCGTGTGCAGACTCTCGTTCAGCGCTTCACAGGCCTCTTTGCGCGCAAGCAGCTTCGTATACGCGCCGGCAGTCAGCAAGACCTCATTCTGCACCGTGCGCAGCATGGGCAGCACGGGGACCAGAAACGATGCGTCGGCCTCCGGGGACATAAACCATTCGTCCGCGTCTGCCTTCCCGCGCTGCGCGTCCAGCCATGCACCGCACAGGTCAAGCGTGCGCAGCAGCAGGAACTGCCGGTTCTCCTTCAGTGTCTGCCGGAGTCGTTCAAGTCCTGCGTCCGGCGCATTGCCGCGGAACTGTGCCAGCCGAAGGGCCGTGAATTCCGCCGTCAGCAGAATGCTGTACTGGCCGCGCGCAAGCGCAGCATCTCGCGCCAGATGGCAGCCGATCTCCGCCTCGGTAAAGTCGCCGCGCAGCAGGTCCGTTTCGCACTGCATGGAATGCTCCGCGCCGCTGCCGTGGCCGTCCGTGACCTTGTAATAAAACGGCATACAGTCGCGCATCTGCGCGTTTTCCGCGTCCAGCTGCCCGGGCGCGCGGTGGAACATCATAAGAATGGACGGGGAACCAAAGGTCCATGTGCCGCCGAGGTCGATGCAGCGTGTCGTGCGCGTCATGCGTTTGCAGGCCGAGCGGTGCAGCACGCTCATGGCGGCAATGTCGTTATAGCGCAGGAAACTCATCACGAGGTCGCATTCACCGAGATAGTTTTCCCGTTCCCGTTCGGGAAACGCACCGCCCGGCTGCAAGGCATCCAGTAAAATTGCCCGTAGGCGCATCAATTCTGGAATCTCACGGAAGGAGAACAGCTTGCGCATCAGCACACACACCGCGTCCGGGTGCCGCCGCAGCGCGTCCTCCGGGCAGCCGCGGCACCAGGAAAGCAGCATCTGCCGGTGCTCACCGCCGATGGACTTGCCGCAGTCTGCCGCTGCCGTGCGCAGCAGTCCGTCCCAGTCGCCCGCCTGCCGAAAAAACTCAGCGGCTGTCAGATATTCCCCCGTGCGCTCGTACCAGCTGCCAAGCCGCCTACAGGCGTCCGTCTGCGCGCTTTGCGGCAGAAGAGCGAATTTCCGGCGCAGAAGCTGCCGCAGCATATGGTGATATCGGTAGACGCCGGGGGTGCTTTCGGTGATGAATGCGTTGTTGTGCGTCAGATCGTGCAGCAGCACGTCCGCATCCGGTGCCTGCCAAACAAAGGCTGCTTGCGCGGCGCTGAAATCCTCTGCCATACAATTATCCAGCAAAAACAGACGCTGCCGCTCGGGAAGCGGCTCGAACATGACTTGCTCGATCAGCGTGTCCATGCCCTTCGTGTCAAAGCGCCATGTGCCGGTTTGGGCATAGGCGCGGAAGATCAGATAGACCATGGCGATCCAGCCCTCGCTGACGGACAGAAGCGCCTGCGACTCCCGCTCTGGAAGCGGCAGACCGCAAAGTCCGGCATACTGCGCAAGTTCCTCCTGCGTCAGCCGCAGATCCGCCGCGCTAAGTTCAAGCAGACGGCTGCCGAGGCGCAGCTTCTGTGCTTCGGAAAAGATCTGGTTGCGCGAGAGCAGGAGCAGATGGACCTGCAGCGGAAGCCGTTCGGCCAGAAACGAGACAAGTTCCGCTGCCTCGCCGCCCTGCAGCAGATGCACATCGTCTAGAATGAACCAGACAGGGCTTTGCGCTGGCAGTGCGTCCTGCACCAGTTCCAGCAGCTGCTGCCGTGTGTGCGGGCTGTCCGGATAGCCGAGTGCAAGCAGCTGCGCCGACAGCTGCGGCGCGGTGTGCAGCGCGCGGCAGAGCCCGGCCCAGAATTCCTGCCGACCGCCGCCGGAGAGAAACTGGCGGAACACACGCGCGTCCGGTGCTTCGGCGGCGATGCGCCGCTGCAAATACTGTGCGGCGGTCGTCTTGCCGTAGCCCGTGGGGGCCACGATGGTCGTGACGGGATAGCCGGCGGCGTCCGCAAGCCGCGCCTGCAGGCGCGGAGATAGATACAGAGTATTCAAGTTCGGATAGGCGTCCATGAAAAAGCCCTCCTGAGGCGATGAACCATGATTTTTTATTTTAATCGCTTCCGGCTGCTTCGTCAATGCAGGATTCTCTTGACAAGGGTTTCCCGGACAGGTAGAATTTATTTGTTATGCAGTCACAGACGAACGGTGCGCACACAGCCGGAGGGACAGGCGTATGCTATTTGGGTTTTTGAAGCAAAAGCGGCAGGAAAAGGCCGACGATCAGCAGCATTGGCGCGAGCGCTGGCAGTCGCTGGTGCCGGAGGAGAACCGGAGCGTCCCCGTCACCGTAGACGGGCAGACGCGCATTGCCTACATCCAGATTAACCAGTTCGTCGTCATGCTGCAGGACGGGCTTCTGATGAAAGCGCATTTTTTCGATGTCTGCGAGTTTTTCCAAAAGGCGGGCTATCATGTCGTCTGGCTTATGCGCTGCGTGCAGGATGTGGAGGGCGGCTATCTGAAGCTGGTCAAAATGGAGGACGGCGGGGCCCGCTGCCGCTGGAAATGGCGCAAGCCGACGACGAATTTCGGCCGCTGGACCTCGGATAATTATAGTGTAAGCATTCTCATTCAGCACCGGCAGGTGCCGCCGGAGATCACCGATCTCAAAACCTGCAAAACGCGCGTTTTACAGCGCGTCACTTGGGCAGAAAGCGACGATAACACGCAGATGGTTCCCGGGCGGACAGAATTTCTGACCGTCGGGAAGCCCGCCACGCCCGAGGAGCTGCTGCACTGGCTGACCGGCACGACGCTGGCAAATCTGTAAGGAAAGAAAAGGAGCGCCTATGTCTATCACGCTCGAACAGGTCAAGAAAAGCGAAGAGATCACAAGCTATATCCGCAAGGCGGACGAATCGCTGTCCGCGCTGGGCTTTACGGAGCACAGCTTCGCCCATGTGGGGCTTGTCTCGGCGCAGGCCAGCGCCATTTTGAAGACGCTGGGCTATGACGACCGCACCTGCGAACTGGCTGCGATCGCGGGCTGGCTGCACGACATCGGAAACGTCGTCAACCGCATCGACCACGCGCAGTCCGGCGCGGTTATGGCTTTCCGTATCCTCGACAAGATGGGCGCAAGTCCCGAGGAGACGGCCACCATCATCACCGCCATCGGCAACCACGACGAAAAGACAGCTTTCCCGGTCAACCCCGTGGCAGCGGCGCTCATTCTGGCGGATAAAATGGACGTGCGCGCGAACCGTGTGCGTGAAAAGGCCCGCGCGGCGTTTGATATTCACGACCGCGTGAATTACTCCGTCAAAAAGCACGAGGTCACGCTGACAGAAAAGGAGATCTGTCTGACGCTCGCCATCGACACGGAGGTATGCGCGGTGATCGAGTATTTTGAAATTTTCATGGACCGCATGCTCCTGTGCCGCCGCGCGGCAGAGAAGCTGGGCCTGCATTTCGCGCTCGTCATCAACGGTCAGCGCATGGCATAAAAAATTTTTCCGACTCCGGGAACTTTTCCCGGGGTCCGTTCGTCTTAAAAAATGGCGGAGACTCCGCCCCAATATACAAACAGGGAGAATCAAACATCATGGAAACTCTGGAAAAGCTGCGCAATGGGATCGACCAGCTGCCGAAATGGCTGCTGCTCGTGCTTGTGATTTTTGTTGACGGTCTGGTGGGCGGACTGTACCGCGCCGCCGGGAAAACCACGGAAGCCAAGGTCATCGGCTGGATCATGGTGGCAGCCTATGTGCTGTCGATTCTGTCCTTTGTCGAGCTGCCCGCGGTGCTTGCCACTGTCTCGCGCATCGTTACCGTCGTATGCCTGGTCGCCGATATCATCACCGTCATCACCAGCGGCAAAATCACATTCTTTGCCGACTGAGAAAAGAAGGAAATAAGAAAATGTTAGGAGTCCCGTCATGAAGCTGTTTACTATCATCCTCTTCGCCATCACCTACATTCTGATGATCGCGCTGCCAAAAAAGCGGCCCTATGTCGCGCTCATCTCCGCCGTCATCTTCGTTGTCTCCGGTGCGATGCCGCTGTCCTCTGTCTTTACCGCCATCGACTGGAACGTTCTTCTGATGCTCGCCGGTACGATGGGCACGGTCGCGCTGTTTATTGAGTCCAAAATGCCGGAGCGCATGGCCGATCTTCTGTTGCAGAAGACGCCCAACGTCATGTGGGTCGCGGTCGCGCTGTCCGTGTTCGCAGGCGTCGTGTCGGCGTTCGTCGATAACGTTGCAACTGTCCTGATGATTGCACCGGTCGCGCTGGCCATCGCGAAAAAGCTGAACCTGTCCCCGGTTGCACTGCTCATTTGCATCGCCGTCTCGTCCAATCTGCAGGGCGCGGCGACGCTCGTCGGCGATACGACGTCCATCATGCTGGGCGGTTACGCCAACATGGACTTTTTGGACTTCATCTTTATGGACGGCAAATGCTCCATCTTCTTTGCCGTTGAGTTGGGCGCGCTCGTGACCGTCCCCGTCATCATGTTCATCTTCCGCAAGGAAAAGGGCAAGGTCACGGTCGGCGCGCCGACCGTTGTGGAGGATCTGTTCCCGACGTATCTGCTGGTCGGCACGGTCGTGCTGCTGATCGCGGCGTCCTTCATCCCCGGCCGTCCTGCCGTTACAAATGGCCTGATCTGCATGACGCTGTTCCTCATCGGCCTCGCCCGCTCCATCCTCCAGAAAAAGCACTTCGGCCCCATCAAGTATGCGCTGGGCGAAATTGACTTTGAAACGCTCCTGCTTCTCATGAGCCTGTTCGTCGTCATCGGCACGCTGACCGAAACGGGCGTCATTGAGGACATCAGCGCCCTGTTTGTAAAACTCGGCGGAAACAGCCTCTTCGGCATGTACTCCATCATCGTCTGGGGCTCTGTTATCATCTCGGCCTTCATTGACAACATTCCGTATGTTGCAACGATGCTCCCGGTCGTGCAGGGGATTGCGGCTATGATGGGCTGCGATGCGCATGTTCTGTACTTCGGCCTGCTCGTCGGCGCGACGCTCGGCGGCAATCTGACGCCCATCGGCGCTTCGGCCAATATCGCGGCCATCGGCATTTTGCAGAAGGAGGGCTATGAGGTCAAGGCCTCCGACTTCCTCAAGATCGGCGTCCCGTTTACGCTCCTCGCCGTCCTGACCGGCTATCTCTACTGCTGGTTCGTCTGGGCATAAGCGCATATTTCTGAATCTACAGCGAACCCCCTCCGACTGCAAATCGGAGGGGGTTCGTTTTCTGAAACCGTATGAGAAAAATGGTGAAAAATGCTGCACATAGACAAATGCTGTCTATGTGATTTGCTACACTGGACTTATAATCCAGAATCATCAAAATTCAGGAAGCGGAATGCAGGAACGTCCAGTGCCTGCGCGATAGCAAACAGCGTGTCAAGCGAGACGGCTTTTTTGATATTCGGCGCTTCTACATGGCCGACAAAGGCAGGGGAGCGGTCGATGCGCTCGGCAAGTTCCTCCTGTGTCAGACCGCGCAGCTTCCGGTAATATGCGATTTTCAGACCAAGCTGTAAGTATTCCTGTTCAAATTCCTGCCGCATGGGTTTCACCTCAACACTATGTTACCCAACAGCGGCAAGGATTGACATGATTTACAAGATATAATATACTATTTAACAGATAGTAAATTGTGCTTTTAAGCGCATAGAAAGGACTCGGGATGGAAGAATTCAGCGAACTTAAATCCGCAAGACTGCTTTCGATCTACGCACGGCTCTTAAACGGCCGGGTGCTGAAAAAGACAGATCTGGCGCAGGAATTCGGCGTCACGGCACGCAGCATCCAGCGCGATCTGGAGTCGCTGCGCTCGTTCCTCTCCAACGAAATGCTGCCGCAGGACGTGGTCTATGACCGCGCGGCGGGCGGCTACCGACTGACGGACGCGAAGCCCGCGTGCTTAAGCAACAGCGAGATTCTGGCCGTGCGCAAGATCCTGCTCGAAAGCCGCTCCATGCGGCGGGATGAAATGCTGCCGATCCTCGACAAGCTGGTAAGCTGCTGTGTGCCGGAAGAAAATAAACGCGCCGTGCAGCAGATGATCGGCAGCGAAAAGCTCCATTACATCGAGCCGCACCATGGTCAGCCCGTCCTGCATGGCCTGTGGGAGCTTGGGCAGGCCGTGCAGCAGCGGCAGGTGCTGGAGCTGGACTATCAGCGGCTCAAGGGAGCCGAGACAGTGCGCCGCACAGTCGAGCCGGTCGGCATCCTGTTTTCAGAGTATTATTTCTATCTGGCCGCGTATCTGCGCGGCGTCGACCGGAAGCAAAGCTTTGAAAACCCGGAGGACCCCTATCCGACGATCTACCGCATCGACCGCATCCTCGCCTTCCGCGCAACCGGCGAGCACTTTACGCCCGCCTATGCCAAGCGCTTTCAGGAGGGCGAATTCCGCAGGCGCGTACAGTTTATGTACGGCGGCAAGCTGCAGAAAATCCGCTTCAGATACACCGGCCCGTCAATTGAAGCGGTGCTCGACCGGCTCCCAACCGCCGAAATTCTCTCGCAGGATGACTCCGGCTGGCTCGTCTCCGCAGAGGTCTTCGGCAAGGGGATTGAAATGTGGATAAAAAGCCAGGGAGAGTATATAGAAACAGAATGAAAGGGAGAAACGATATGGAGCAGATTCTGAAATTGAAAGAAGAAAGCGAAGCGTTTCAAACAGAATTTGAAGTGCTTGCGCCAAGTACACTGCCGGCTGATATTGAGGCGCAGTACCAAGCCTATCAGACGCAGATCGCCGCGCTTACGCCGGAGATTGAACGGCTGACCAACCATGCAGACGGTATTGATTACGCAGCGGCAGTTTCCTGCGGCATCGTTACCGGTATGCTGGATGCGCTGCTGCCCGGCGCAAAATGGGATTTTAGGGAGGCAAAGGCGTGGAGCAACAAGTCCGTCAACATGATGATTCAGGAATTTGCAGAAAAGGATCCTGAATATAAGCAATTCTGCGAGTATACACAAGCCGGAAGACTTCGGGAAACGGCAAAAGACCCCAATCGGCTCTCCAACGCAGTCGAATTTCTGGAGAAGAAGTACAAGCTTCCCGGAGACAGCGGGTGGAATCTGAAAAATAATCTGGTCACGCTGGCAAAAGAGCACGGATATACCGGGAAGTCGCGCAAATACGAAGATGCGCTTCAATACATGAATACGAACTTCCCGCGTCCGGGCGGATGGGACGCGCCGGATGCGCGGATTTCTGCATCATCGCACCATTTGGAGGATTTTTGCCACCACCCGACGTTCGGGGGTCTGGTAAGCTGTATCTGTGTACAGTTTACCGGCGTGGCTACTTATCATTCTGCCGCGCTGCAGTCGGCGGTGCAGGTGCCGGTCACAGTGAATGATTACGGGCAGCTTGTCGGAAACGATGGGCCGTGGAAGCTGTTTTCAGGCGTGATAAACTGGTTTTTCTGTGCGGCACAGACTATCCAAAACCGGCAGGGGCATCTGCTGAGCGATATGGCCGGAACCAAACAGGCCGTGGAAAACCAGCGCAGCGGCGCCGGACTGCCGGGAGGCTTTTTATCAACGCTGGAGGAGTTGTCCACACTTCCGTGTATGCAGGATGCAAAGTTCTCCCGGAAGCTGCGCAGTGCCTATATGAACGGCATTGGAACCAAAGAGAGTCAGGTCGATCTCGGCGTTTTGAACAGCTTGTTTGAGGGTGCAAGCAATAAGCTGGATGTTCGGACAGAACGCGCTGTCAGCCATAATCTCCAGCGGCAGGCATGGCCCGCGCTGCTTAATACCGTACTTGTGCGCGCCTGTTATTTTATCCGGCAGTTCATCCGGCAAATGAAGGAAAAGAAATCCCTGGCGGAACTCGACTGGAAAGCGTTAATCCCGGCCAACAACCGCACAGTCACGCGGATGCTGACGATCGCAACCGGGACGTTCATGGCTGTCGATCTGACAGATGCCGCAATTCGCGCGGCAGCAGAATCGAAGGGACAGCCTGCACTGTTTGTCCCCAGTTTGGTTTTGCGGATCAATTTCGTCGGCATCGGGCGCTTCGTAATTGCAATCGGCACGGATGTAGGCATGGGCCTGCGGCGGGCGTCGCTGAACCAGCACCGGCTGAAACTCTACGAGCAGCAGCTTTCTCTGATGCTCGACACGCGGCTCTACTATCAGCTTGACAGCGCATGGGTCGCGGTCGAACGCGCTGACCAGATTATCGGTGAGATGGAGGCGGTCACGCGGAGGAACGCATTGAAATATCTGGCTGCAGTATCCGGAGAGATTGCTGTCCATGCAAACGCAATCGCTGTGACCGCCCAACAGATGGGGCGGCAGGCGGCAGAAACGAACGCGCCGCTGCAGCGCGCCGCTGACGCAAGCGAACGGACACAGCGGCTGTTGACGGCGGCCGAGGAAAAACAGAAGATGCTTGAACAACTGTTGGAGGAATTAAAATGAACGAATATGAACTTGGCTTGACACAAAGCGCGGCGGAAAATGAACAGGAAACATTTGAAACGCTGATGACTGCCGCACGGGAGATCGCCCAGTCGCAGGAGCAGGACTTTCAGGCACTCAAGGATCGTCCGTGGTACAAGAGTCTTTTAAAGACACTGACCTTTTCCAATAGCAGCGAACAGAAAAAACTGCTGGCAAAAGACATTTCCAGTCTCTCTAAGCTGAATGAGATTACATGGCGGGCGTTGTATCTGCTGAGCAAGAGCAGCGCGAATATGGCAGCGCAGATCGAGCAGAACGCAGCGAACATCGAACAGCTTCTGCGGCAGCAGGGCGTACTGTTCGACAGCGTAAAGCGAATCGTGGAGCAGGTTATAAACGCGCAGTCCAGAAGCAGACGGAAAAGCAGTCTGCAATCGCTGACGGAGCAAAACCGCAATTTGTTTGCGGGCACGCTCTACACGCTCTCCAAACAAATGCCGGAACAGCCGGAGGTTGCGCGGCAGTATCTAAGCAGGCTGCTGCCGGTTTTGAACATTCATGCGCCCGAGGATGACATTGCGCCGGAGGAACTGGAGACGCTGAGCAGGGAGGATGCGGAACTTCTGTATCAGCTGCTTGCGGAATATCAGCTGCTCACGGGCGGAGTGCCGGTCGATGAACTGGACATGGCCGAAACACTGCCTGTCAGTCCCAGACGGCGAAAGGAAATCTGGAAGAAAGCGCAGGAACTCGCTGGGGAATTTGGCCCAGACTTCTTCATTGCCTATTTCCAGCCGGACGTGCCGGCCGATCAAATCGGTGCAGATGAGATCGAACTGACAGCAGATGAAGCAGCGCAAACGCAGGCAGATACCGAACAGCCGGAAGAAGCGGAAGCCGCAGAAGAACCCGAGAAAACAGAAGAGCCGGTCGAGCCCGCTGAACTGGAACCCGTCACGCTGCCGGACACCTGGATTGTCGGCGAGGGGGAGTCTGTGCGCTTCCAAAATAAGATCATCCACCTCTCGTCGCCGATCGTCCGGTGCGAGGGCTCTTTGGAGTTTGTAAACTGCGTAATCCACTACGGCAAAACCGCAGACGCAGACGAGATCAATCTGAATGCCGCCGCAACGCTCCGCATGCGGCAATGTACCGTTATCTGCCACGGTGAGCAGAAGAAAACGCTGTTTAATATGGGCAACAAACCCAAAACGACGAGTTTGTTCCGTGACTGTAAGTTTATCAGATGCAAGAAGTTTCTTGTTGGAGTTGGAGATTTCCGAGGCTGCAAATTTGAGTCATGCGCAGAGTTCTTTTCTACAAGCATGCAGGACGAAAGTCTATTTGAGGCCTGCGTATTTGATGATCCGGGGGAAGATTTCGTCCATACTGATTACTACGGCAACGCAACCGTTACTTTCCGCGCATGCCGATTTAGGCTGACGCAGATGCAAGATGATAAAACCTTTGGAGAGCCCGCTATAATATCCGCAAGGTATGATCATTTGGTTCGTATGGAACGTTGCATTGTCAGAGGGCCGCTGGCGTTTTCAACCGAAGAGAAAGCAAAACTGCAGGATAATCTTTATTCTCCGATCTTTATTAAAGCCTGTACTCAGATTGAAAACTGTGTTTTCCGTGGTGTCCCAAAGGTTCTGGCGCGTGGTAAGCACGTTGTTCGGCGGTCTGTATTTGCGAACTGCATTAATGTAATCAATGACGAATCAAGGTCAACATCGGAAAGTATGATAGAGGATTGCAGGTTTGATTCCTGCATGGCGGCAATATGCCTTTCAAGCGGCAGACCCGCTGTCCGGAACTGTCAATTTAATACCTGTTACGGCGGTTCGTTGATTAATCTTTCCGACGGTGCAGAGGTTGACCTATGTGAATTCAATGACTGTGAACCTGTAATGGACGGCATAGCCTTAGCTGGCAAAGTCATTTTAAATCGGCCAATGATCACGTTGTCGTTAAGCGACAGATCTAAGAATTATTCCGGAAAAATCTCGGACTGCACGTTCAACGGAGTGCGTACAAAGGCCTACAGGATAATTGGGGCTACCTTTATGACGGGAAAGAAATGTGAATATGCCTACCGAGTTGAGGGCTGCTATTTTGTAAACTGCACGACCGGCCGAAAGGATAAACAGCTTATAGGCACAACCGGAACGTATTTGGGTGCGTTCAAGAAAGAAAAAACAGTCACGGTAATATCCCTTTCCGACTGCAAGGGACTGGATGCAGCTGCACAGCTGAACGAAGCGGATCTGGCCTGCAGCAAGCCAAAGCCGTATGGCCGCATGATAAAAACGCGCGAAGGCGGTGAGCGGATCGGCTGCCGCGAAGAAGATCTCCCGGCAATTAATCCAGGCGCTTTGCACATTGAGCCGCAGATGTAACGGGTGCTGTAAGCGGAACCTCCGGTTTTTGCCGAGAGGTTCCGTCAGACTGCCAAAAAACTTATTGCCTGCTTCGAGCCGCAATGCTTTCAGTTGGGTTATAGGGGCAGACGGATCTGTCTGCCCGCAGAAAGCAGTAGTGTTTTATTTGAAAGTATCAGAGAAATTAAATTGGCTTTTAAAGATAAGCGCCCCTGTCCAGCTGGAGCCCAGCCGGACAGGGGCGCTTATTATCCGATTACTTTTTCAGTTTGTTGTCTACAACGTCCTTGAGAACAGCGGTGAACGCATCGAGCGTCATGGCGCCGAGGTCGCCGTCCGCGCGGTGGCGCGGGGAGACGGTGCCGGCTTCGATGTCGCGGTCGCCGACGACGAGCATATAGGGGATCTTCTCCATCTGCGCATCGCGGATCTTCTTGCCGATTTTTTCGCTGCGGGTATCGACCGTCACACGGTAGCCCTGCGCGGTGAGCTTGGCTGCCTGATCCTTGCAGTAGTCAACAGCACGATCCGTGACCGGCAGGAAGCGAACCTGCTCCGGCGCCATCCATGTGGGCAGCGCACCGGCGTATGTCTCAATCAGGTAGGCCAGCGTGCGCTCGTAGCAGCCGAGGCTCGTTCTGTGGATGATATACGGCAGCTTCTTCTCGCCGTTTTCATCGGTGTAGTACATGCCGAAGCGCTCAGCCAGCAGCATGTCGATCTGGATGGTGACGAGGGTGTCCTCCTTGCCGTAGACATTCTTATACTGGATATCGAGCTTCGGGCCGTAGAATGCAGCCTCGTCGATGCCAATCGTGTAATCAACGTCAAGATCCTTTAGAATGCGCGCCATGACGCTCTGCGCGTGATCCCACTGCTCTTTGGTGCCCTCGTACTTGTTCTTGGGGTTCGCGGGATCCCACTGGGAGAAGCGGAACGTGCACTTATCAAGCAGGCCGACTGTGCCGAGGCAATACTTGGCAAGATCGAGGCAGTCACGGAATTCATCCTCCAGCTGATCCGGGCGGAGCACCAGATGGCCCTCGGAGATCGTAAACTGACGCACACGGATGAGGCCGTGCATTTCGCCGGAGTCCTCATTGCGGAACAGCGTGGACGTTTCGCCGAGACGCATCGGCAGATCGCGGTAAGAACGGCCGCGGTTCAGATAGACCTGATACTGGAACGGGCAGGTCATCGGGCGCAGGGCGAAGCACTCCTTCGTCTCATCCTGCGGGTCGCCGAGGACAAACATGCCGTCAAGATAGTGATCCCAGTGGCCGGAAATCTTGTAAAGCTCACGCTTGGCCATGAGCGGCGTCTTGGTCAGAAGATACCCGTGCGCCTGTTCGACGTCCTCGACCCAGCGCTGCAGCAGCTGAATGACACGCGCGCCCTTCGGCAGGAGGATCGGAAGGCCCTGGCCGATGCAGTCGACCGTGGTGAAGTATTCCAGCTCACGGCCCAGCTTGTTGTGGTCGCGCTTGAGGGCTTCTGCCTGTTCTGCCAGATACTGATCAAGCTCTTCCTTCTTCGGGAACGCAACGGCGTAGATTCTCTGCAGCATCTTGCGCTTGGAGTCGCCGCGCCAGTATGCGCCGCAGCACTGCGTGAGCTTAATGGCGTTGCCCTTGATGCGGCCTGTAGAATCGAGGTGCGGGCCGGCACAGAGGTCTGTAAACTCGCCCTGCGTGTAGAACGAGATGTGCGCGTCTTCGGGCAGGTCGTTGATCAGCTCGACCTTATACGGCTCGTCCTTTTCCTGCATATACTTGATGGCTTCCTCACGCGGCAGCTCAAAGCGCTCGAGCTTCAGCTTTTCCTTGCAGATCTTGCGCATCTCGGCCTCGATGGCGTCAAGATTTTCCTGCGTGAAGTTGAACGGAGCGTCGAAGTCATAGTAGAAGCCGTTGTCGATAGACGGGCCGATGGCCAGCTTGACCTCCGGCCACAGGCGTTTGACGGCCTGCGCCATGACGTGGGAACAGGTGTGCCAGTACGTTTTACGGTACTGCGGGTTTTCAAACGAGAATTCATTGTTTTCGGACATATTCTTCTGCCTCCTAAATTGATTTGGGGCAAAACAAAAACGCCTTACCCCTGTCGTTTCAGGGGTGAGGCGTTGTACGCTCCACGGTTCCACCCTGCTTACGAATGCACAGCATCCGTCGCTTTGTGTCTCTGTAACGGGAGAACCCGGCAGCGCATTTCCGCGCTGCGGCTCAGAAGCGGTATCCGGGCGGGCCGCGCAAAGGCTCTTGCAGCATACGAGCCTCTCTCTGTGATGCGCTGCCGATGCCGGGACGTGTCTTCGTCTCAGCCTTTTCTGGATGCTACAATAGCACGTTTCCGGGGTTCTGTCAATCCCCCGCGGACACGGAAATGCGTTGCAAACCGGCTTTTTTTCTGGTATCATAGCGACAGAATCACACTAGGAGGCCAACTATGGACCTTTGTAATATCAATGAAATTAAGGCGCTGCTCGCGCGGCACGGATTCCATTTTTCCAAAGCCAAGGGGCAGAATTTTCTGACGCAAAGCTGGGTGCCGCAGAACATCGTGCTCGAATCCGGCGTGGATGAGACGTGCGGCGTGCTGGAGGTCGGCCCCGGCATCGGGCCGCTGACGCAGCAGCTGTGCCGGTACGCGAAAAAGGTTGTCGCGGTCGAACTTGACCGGACGCTCCAGCCGATTCTGGCCGAGACGATGGCGGGCAACGAAAATCTGGAAATTATCTTCGGTGACATTCTGAAAACGGACATTTCCGCGCTGGTACAGGAGGAATTCGCGGGCCTGCGCCCAATGGCCTGCGCGAATCTGCCGTATTATATCACCACGCCCGTGCTGGCAGCGCTTCTGGAGAGCCGCACGTTCGAGGCCGTGACCGTCATGGTGCAGAAGGAGGTCGCGCAGCGCATCTGCTCGCCCGCAGGAAAGGGCGATTACGGCGCGTTCAGCGTCTTCTGCCAGTATTACGCCGAACCGGAGTTGCTGTTCGACGTACCGGCAAGCTGCTTCATTCCGCAGCCGAAGGTCACGAGCGCAGTCCTGAAACTCACCATGCGCAAGGAGTCGGTCTGCGAGATCAAGAGTGAGGCCATGTTCTTCAAGGTCGTCCGCGCAGCGTTCGCCCAGCGCAGAAAAACGCTTCTGAACGCGCTTTCGTCCGGGCTTTCGCAGTTTGACAAGCCCGCGCTTGCCGCCGTGATCGAAGATTGCGGCTTCGCGCCCACGGTGCGCGGGGAGACGCTGGATATTCCGGGCTTCGCCGCGATCTCGAACGCGCTGACGGAGCTGTAATGTACTTCGTCTATATGCTCCGCTGCCGGGGCGGGAGTCTGTATACCGGCATTGCCGCCGACATGGAAAAACGCCTGCGGCAGCACGCGTCCGGCGGCGCGGCCTGCGCAAAATACACGCGGGCGCACCCGCCCGAGGCCCTTGCCGCACTCTATCAGGCGGAGGACCACGCAGCCGCTGCACGGCTGGAAGCGCTGATCAAGACGCTTCCGCCCACAAAAAAGCGCTGTCTGGCCGCAGGACAGACAGCGCCGGAGGATGTTTTCGCCGAGAGGCTGAACGGCCTTTCATATCTCCGCTGTTCAGACGAGGAATCGCGTTTGAACGCGCTGCTGGATACGCTGTAACAGCCGCAAGGCCCCGCTGCGCGGGGCCGATTTTTCAGCGATTAGAAACTAGTAGACCCGCTGACGTCGTCGGGATCTGGGAAATACGTCGCCATGCGGGGATTGTTTTCGATGGTGTCCGGGTCGATGCCCTTTGCGGCGCACCATTTGAAAAACGCCTTGCTGAGGAATGCGTTCAGGTTCTGCATGGCGCTGTAGAGATTGATCTCCTCATTGCCAACAAAGAGGATTGTGTTTACGCCGCCGCGCGTGAGCAGGCTCCGCTGGCCCTTGATCTGGCTGTAGCGGAACTCCTTCTTTCCATGGCCCCAGGCCTTATAGAGAAAGCCCTCGTCGTCATAGTAGATGACGACGGAAAAATAGGTACACAGCAGGAGCACACCGAAAATGACCGCCACAGCGCTGCCGATGAGAAACAATGTATCCGGTGTTCCGGCCAGATTTTTGACCAGCATCGCAACGCCCGCGAAGGTCAGAATCACACCAATCACCGCGCTTCTTCTCGGCGGACGGACAACCTGCTTGCTCTTTTCCAGCTTAGACTTCGGGAAGATCAGCTTGAACAGGGTGTCGATCAAAAAGCAGACCAGAAACACAAACGCGCAAATCAGCACAACAAAAAGCAGCTTCATGCCTCGCCCTCCTCGACCGGCGCGGAAATGACGTACTGCACCGGAATATCAAATTTGTCCGTGTCCAGATGGTCAAGCATCTGGAACGCATAGCACAGCGCCAGCGTCACATGCTTTGGATGTGCAGCAAGATATTTATCATAGAAGCCTCCGCCGTAACCGCAGCGGTGCCCCTCCGGGTCAAAGGCAAGGCCCGGCATGAGTACAAGCGCTGTCTCGTCGTCGGCCTCCGGCCCGTCCGCAATCGGCTCCGGGATATTGTACGCGCCCGGCGCAACGGCAGACAGATCATCCAGCCAGAGAAATTTCATCTCGTCTCCAAACACCTTCGGCACGGCTACACGCTTGCCGTCCCGCTGCGCCTGCCGCAGAATGGCCGCCGTGCGCACCTCCTGGTTGTAGGATAAATAACCGTACAGGCTCTTCGCGGCCTGATAGGCCGGATGCTGGAACAGCTTTTCTGCCAGACGGGCACTGGCTGCTTCCACCTGCGCGGAGGTCATGGCGCGTTTTTTCGCGCGGATGAACGCGCGGAGGTCTTTTTTCTCCATAAGTACGCCTCCCGGGGAGTCCTGCCGCAAGGCAGGTATTTTTTCTATTTTAACACGGAATCCGTTCTGCGTCAACTGTCCAGCGGCGGAAAGCCGGTATAGACCTCGCCGGGCAGCAGTGCCGTGCCGCGCAGCGCGGCCAGCTCCGAGACGGTGCAGAACGTATAGCCCCGCGCCTGAAGCCGGTCGATAGCCTGCAGGGCGCAGGTGACGGAATGCGCCGACAGGTCGTGCATAAGGATGATCCTGCCGTCATGCGCTTCGGACAGAACAGTTGGCAGAACACCGTCCCAAGCAGCTTCGTTCCAGTCGCAGGGGTCTACCGACCACAAGACGACCGACAGTCCCGCGTCCTCCGCCGCCTTTAAAAGCGTGTCGCCGTAAAGCCCGCCGGGCGGACGGAACAGCCGCGCCTGCACGCCGCAGGCATCCTCCACGGCTTTTGCACAGCGGGTCAGATCGCTTAGCGCTGTCTCATAGTCCATCTTCTGCATATAATCATGGTTGCTGCTGTGCAGGCCGATCTCGTGACCGGCCGCGGCAATGTGCGAAAGTGTATCCGGAAATTGCGCGATGCGATAAGCGCAGACAAAAAAAGTCGCGTGTACCTGCCGCTCGGCCAGTCCCTCCAGAAGCTGCTCGGTCAGTTCGCCCGAAGGCCCGTCGTCGAACGTCAGCGCAAGATAGCGCTGCGGCGCAGCCTCCGCGCGCAGCGGTCGTGCCAGCAGCGCCAGCACCGCAAGCAGGCAGAGAAGTTTTTTCATGGCGCGCTCCTTTCAAAAATCTTTTGTTAGTATGCGCAAAAGCCGCGCAGATATTTGACGTTGCGGGCAAAATAGAGTATGATAGTCCTGAAATACAGGTTTTGAGAGGAAGCATATGCTGGAAAAACTGAAGCTGGTCGAGGCGCGGTATCTCGAAATGGCCGAACGCGCCGCCCAGCCGGATTTTTATAATGACCCGAAGGCTGCTTCGCAGCTGTTAAAAGAACAGCGGCAGCTTGAACCCATCATTACGGCCTACCGCAGCTATCGAAAAACGATGCAGGAGCAGGATGACCTGCGCGCCATGCTCTCCGAAGGACTTGACCCGGACATGAAGGCGCTGTGTCAGGAGGAATTTTCTGCGAACAAGAAAAAGCTGGAGGAATTGGAGCAGGAATTGAAAATTCTCCTGCTCCCGCGCGACCCGAACGACGACAAGAGCGTGATCATGGAGATCCGGGGCGGCGTCGGCGGCGAGGAAAGCGCACTGTTCGCGCACAGCCTGTACCGGATGTACACGATGTATGCCGAGTCGAAGCGCTGGACGGTCACGCTGCTGAACTACAACGAAACCGAACTTGGCGGCGTAAAAGAAGCCGATTTTGAAATTCAGGGCGCGGGCGCGTATTCCAGACTGAAATTTGAATCCGGCGTCCACCGCGTGCAGCGTGTCCCGGAGACGGAGTCCGGCGGAAGAGTCCACACATCGACCGCAACGGTCGCGGTGCTTCCTGAGATGGAGCAGGCCGAGGTCGATATCCGGCCCGAGGATATCGAAATGCAGGTCTACCGCTCGTCCGGTGCAGGCGGACAGCACATCAACAAGACCAGTTCCGCCGTGCGCCTTATCCACAAGCCGTCCGGCATTGTCGTGGCCTGTCAGGAGGAGCGCAGTCAGGTGCAGAACCGTGAAAAGTGCATGCAGATGCTGGCTTCCAAACTCTATCAGATCGAGCAGGCGCGCATCGAATCCGCCGTTACCTCCGAACGCCGCAGTCAGGTCGGCACCGGCATGCGCAATGAGCGCATCCGTACCTATAATTTTCCACAGGGCCGCGTTACCGACCACCGCATTGGCCTGACGCTCTATAAAATCGACTCCATCATGGATGGCGCGCTTGATGAACTGATCGACGCCCTCGTCACCGCCGATCAGGCCGAAAGGCTGCAAAGCAGCGGGGAAGCATAACGGATTCGTTCAGGATTGGGAGGAATGGCATATGGTATTCTGGTGCATGATGCTGCTGTTTACGCTGATGACCCCAGCCGTGATGATCGGCTTCGGACGGAGCTTTTTCAAAAGACCGCCCAGGGATATCAATGCGACGTTCGGTTACCGGACGACGATGTCCATGAAGAATCAGGAAACATGGAAGCTGGCCCACCGTGTCTGCGGGCGGTACTGGTTCATCTGCGGCCTGATCCTGCTGCCGCTGTCGGTGCTCCCGATGCTGTTTGTGATAAATCGCAGTACAGAAACGATTGGAATGACCGGCATGATCGCCGTGTTTGCTCAGCTCGTTCCCATGCTCTGCGTGATCATCCCGACCGAGCACGCCCTGCGGAAGAATTTTGATAAAAACGGAAATCGAAAAGAACCAAAATCGCGGGAATGAACACAACCTGAAGCTGCATAGCATCCAAACCCAATATGAGGAGCCGCCGGAGGCACGTTCAAATCACGCATGACCGCAAAACGCTTGGAGTGGAACACAAAAGCCTAAACACAACATAAAACAACACAATCGGAATGCGAACATCCAAAATAAGCATTACAAATTCACTGCCGGGTATGCTACACTGAGAAAAAACAAAACAGGAGGAATTTGTTATGCAGGAATATGATCTGATTGTGATCGGCGGCGGGCCGGGCGGATATCTTTGCGCGGAACGCGCGGGAAAAGCCGGACTGCGAACGGCGCTGATTGAAAAGCGCGCGCTGGGCGGCACCTGCCTGAACGAAGGCTGCATCCCGACCAAGAGCCTTCTGTACTGCGCCAAGCAGTATCAGGCAGCGCTGCATGGCGCGGATTACGGCGTGACGGCACAGAACGTCTCGATTGACCATGCGCAGGTCGTCGCACGGAAGGACGGCGTGGTCAAGACGCTCGTCCGGGGCGTGGGAGCGGCGATGAAAGCGCATGGCGTGACGGTTTTTGAAGCCGAAGGCCGGATTCTCGGCAAAAGCGGGGAACGATTTGAGATCGCCGCGGGCGAAGCAATACTGTCCGCACCCCGACTTGTGCTTGCGTCCGGTTCCAGCGCCGTGGTTCCGCCGATTCCGGGCGTACAGGAAGGACTGGCTTCCGGTTTTGTCATGACGAACCGCGAATTGCTTTCCCTTTCAGAGCAGCCGGAGTCCCTTGTCTGCATCGGCGGCGGCGTGATTGGGCTGGAAATGGCCTGCTATTTCGCATCCATCGGCACAAAGGTGACGGTCATTGAGATGATGCCCAAAATCGCAGGCAATACCGACCCGGAGATCTGCGAACTGCTGATGCGGACATACAAAAAGCAAGGCATGGACTTCTGCCTGAATGCCAGAGTCGAAGCTGTCACGAACCGCAGCGTCGTCTATTCCGACGCGGCCGGGCGGCACGAGATCACCTGCGGACGTGTGCTGCTTTCGGCGGGCCGCCGGGCGGATGTGTCGGGGCTGAATACAGAAGCGCTCGGCATCGCGCTCGAGCGCGGCGCGGTTGTGACTGACCGGCGGATGCGCACAAACGTCCCTGGCGTCTGGGCCATTGGCGACTGCAACGGAAAACTGATGCTGGCCCACACGGCCTATCGAGAAGCAGAGGTTGCGGTCAATGATATGCTCGGCAAAAAGGACACGATCGACTATTCCATCATCCCCTCCGTGATCTATACCACGCCGGAGGTCGCCTGCGTCGGCGAAACGGAGCAGAGCGCAAAGGAAAAGGGGCTGGACGTGCAGGTGGTCAAAGCGCCGATGGCGCTCTCTGGCCGGTACCTCGCGGAAAATCCGAAGGGAACCGGCTTCTGCAAGCTGCTCTACGACCGGAAAAACCGCTGCGTCGTGGGCGTCCATATGGTCGGCTCCTATGTTTCGGAGATCATCTACGGCGCAGCCATGATGGTGCATTCCAAACTCCCCGTGCAGCATCTGGACAAAATCGTCTTTCCCCACCCCACCGTCGGCGAGGTTGTGCGCGAAGCGCTGTTTCTGCTGTGACAACACATAAAGATGCAGACGCGTTCTGCAAAGGCCAAACGTAAAACGTAAAAACAAGAAGGAATCCACTTGAAAACAGTTTATTTCAAAGACCCCACAAAGGAGAATATCGAGGCCGCCGCAAAGATCATCCGGGACGGCGGGCTGCTGGCGATCCCGACGGAGACGGTCTATGGCCTCGGCGCGGACGCGCTGAACGAGGATGCGGTGCTGCGCATTTTTCTGGCCAAGGGCCGTCCGCAGGATAATCCGCTCATCATCCATGTGCCCGACAGTTCGTGGCTTGCGCGGTACTGCGAAGATGTCCCGCCGGAGGCGTATGCGCTGGCAGAAAAATTCTGGCCGGGGCCTCTCACGATGATTTTGCCCCGGAAGCCCATCGTGCCGCTGCGCACGACGGGCGGATTGGAGACAGTCGGCGTCCGCTGCCCGAACCACCCCATTACGCGTGCGGTCATCGCCGCAGCGGACGTGCCCATCGCGGCCCCCTCCGGCAACACGTCTGGCCGTCCCAGCCCGACGTGCATCGCGGACATGATCGAGGACATGGACGGCAAGATCGAGGGGATGTTCGATGGCGGGCCGTGCGCGGTCGGCGTGGAATCGACGATTATCGACCTGACGTGCACGCCGCCGCGTCTTCTTCGTCCGGGCGGACTGCCGCTCGAGGCGCTGGAGGCGGTTCTTGGCCATGTGGACGTAGATAAGGCCGTCGTTTCGCTATTAAAGGCCGGCGAACGGCCCAAGGCCCCCGGCATGAAATACCGCCACTATGCGCCCAAGGCCCCCGTCACGGTCGTGACCGGCGATCCGGCCGCCTCCGCGCAGTACATACAGGCGCATCTGCCGGAGGGTGCGGGCGTGATCTGCTTTACGGAATACAAAGTCCTTTTCCCCGGCCGCAGCATCCATGATCTTGGGCCGGCGGCGGACAAGGAGGAGCAGGCCCGGCGCGTGTTTGACGCGCTGCGCGAATTTGACCACGAAGCCGTTACGGAAATCTACGCCCAGTGCCCTGACACGGCAGGGCTCGGCCTTGCCGTTGCGAACCGGCTGAAAAAGGCAGCGGGCTTCCATGTAATCGAGGTATGAGCATGCTTGTCATCGGCATCACCGGCCCGACCGGCTGCGGCAAAACAACGCTTTTGCGGGAAATCGAACATCGCGGCGGGTATATCGTTGACTGCGACGCGCTGTATTATGCGCTGCTTGCCTCCGAAGAGGGCGCTGCGCTGCGGCAGGAACTGCAGGCCGCCTTTCCGGCTGCGTTTGACGCGGATGGGACTCTGCGGCGCAAGGCGCTCGGCCGGCTTGTGTTCGGCGATCCGTCGCGTATGGCGCAGCTGAACGAAATTGTCTTTTTCCATGTTGGGAACGCAGTCCGCGCGCGGCTCGTGCATGAGCAGTCCGCCGGACGGCAGCTGTTTGCCGTCGATGCGATCAATCTGTTTGAATCCGGACTGGCTGCACTCTGCGATACGACCGTGGGCGTGCTGGCCGGACGCGAAACGCGCATTGCACGCATTATGGCGCGCGACGGTCTGACGCGGGAATACGCCGCGCTGCGCGTGGACGCGCAGAAGCCAGACAGCTTTTATGAATCGCACTGCGATTGGATTCTCCAGAACGCCGGAACGCGTGAGCAATTCGCGCGCACGGCTGACCAATATTTAACCAACATTCTGAAAGGAGCATTTCCCATGACAAAACAGGAACGAGAGGCGCTGCTTTATCAGCCCAAGCACGGCCATGACCGCCTCACCAAAGAGGACAAGGCCGCGATGCTGGCCTACTGCGAGGATTATAAGGCATTCCTCGACCGCTCGAAGACCGAACGTGAATGCGTTGTGTCCGCCGTGGAACTGGCCGAAAAGGCGGGCTTCCGCGAACTGAAGGCAGGCATGGCCCTCAAGGCAGGCGACAAGGTCTACTCCGTCAACCGCGGCAAGTCTATTCTGCTGGCCGTGATCGGCAAGAAGCCGCTTTCCGAGGGCGCGAACATCGGCGCGGCCCATACCGACGCGCCGCGTCTGGACTTCAAGCCCAATCCCCTCTATGAAGACGCAGAGTTGGCCTACATCAAGACGCACCACTACGGCGGTATCCGCAAGTACCAGTGGGTCACAGTTCCGCTGGAACTGCACGGCAAGATCGTCCGCGCGGACGGCAGCGAGGTCTATGTCAAGATCGGTGCAGATCCCGAAGATCCGCAGTTCGTCATCAACGACCTTCTGCCCCATCTGGGCCGCGAGCAGGGCAAAAAGCCGCTGAACGAGGCCATTCCGTCTGAATCCCTCAACATCCTCATCGGCAGCTGGCCCGAGCCGGACGACGATGGTTCTGACCGCGTGAAGCTTGCCATCATGCGCATTCTGCATGAGAAATACGGCATCGTGGAGGAAGATTTTATTTCCGCCGAACTCGAGGCTGTCCCGGCGGCAAACGCCCGCGACCTTGGCTTTGACCGCAGCCTCATCGGTGCATACGGCCATGACGACCGCGTCTGCGCGTATGCGGAACTGGCTGCGATCCTGCAGCTGGACATGCCGGAAAAGACCGCCGTGTGCATCTTCGCCGACAAAGAGGAAATTGGCTCCGAGGGCGTATCCGGCATGCAGTCCGAGGCGTTTGAGCACTTCATGAAGACGCTCTGCGGGATGCAGTCCGTTGAACTGACCGACTGCTTTGCGAACTCCTTCTGCATCTCCGCCGATGTCACCGCCGCTTATGACCCCAACTTCTCCGAGGTCTACGAGCGCCGCAACGCGGCCTATGTCAACTACGGCGTGGGTCTTTGCAAGTACACCGGCTCCGGCGGCAAGGGCGGCGCATCCGATGCGTCTGCCGAGGTCGTGGGCCGCATTCGCAAGCTGTTCAACGGCAACGGCGTCATGTGGCAGATGGCCGAACTCGGCAAGACCGACGCAGGCGGCGGCGGAACGGTTGCAAAGTATATGGCCAAGCGCAACATCGACACGCTTGACGCAGGTGTTCCGGTCCTGTCCATGCACGCGCCGTATGAGACGGTCGCAAAGCTGGACTGCTACATGACCTATAAGGGCATGAAGGTTTTCTTCGAGCAGAATTAAAGTTTCAGACATATCAGAGCACCCTCCGGCATAGATATATGCTGGAGGGTGTTTTGTCCATGCAGAACCTGATTTCCGATCCTGTTTCCATGACCTCTTGCCGGCAGGAGGCGTATCTCCTGCGCCTTCGCCGGCAGTTTCCTTTTGTCTACGTCAAAACGCTCACGCGCACGGCCTTCGGCCGCAGCGTGTACGCGCTGCAGTTCGGCTCCGGCAGCCGCAAGCTGCTCATCACCGCCGGGCACCACGCAAACGAGACGATCACGTCGGACGCCGTCTGGCAGTGGCTGTTCACGTTCTGCAATGCGCTGATGGACGGCGAAGCGGTCTGCGGCGCAGAAGCGCGGGAGCTGTATCATAACGCAATGGTCTATCTCGTCCCGCTGGTCAACCCGGACGGGGCGGATCTGGCCGCAGGCATCTGCGCGTCCGGAAGCCCGGAATACCGGGCGGCGGCAGACATTGCCGCGCAGTACCCCGATATCCCGTTCCCATCCGGCTGGAAGGCGAATCTGCGCGGTGTCGATCTGAACCTCAACTACCCCGCCCGCTGGGAGACGGCGCGGCGCATCAAAAAAGTGCAGGGCATTTCCGGCCCTGCGCCGAGAGACTTTGCGGGCTTTTCTCCGCTTGACCAGCCGGAGACGGCGGCGCTCGCTGCCTTTACGCGCTGCATCCACCCGGATCTGATGCTGGCGCTGCACACGCAGGGCTCCGTGATCTATCCCGGTCCGGACGAAACAGCTCCGCCGGGCGCTCACGCGCTGGCGCAGGCGTTTTCGGACGCCTCCGGCTACCCGGTCGAGCCTGTGCCGCCGGAATCGGCCAATGCAGGCTTCAAGGACTGGTTTTTGCAGGTATTCAAGCGGCCCGCGTTCACGATCGAGGCCGGGCTCGGCGAAAATCCGCTGCCCACCTCGCAGCTGCCGGAGATCACGCGCGCCCTCAGCGCGATTTTTACCGCCGCGATGCAGTGGTAAGATATCCAGAAAACCATAATTTTCTATTCTTGCATACTTTGCACCGCCTGTGGTATACTGAAGACAGAAACCAGAAAGGAGTGCAACGGTTTATGCACGAATACGAAGTTCTGATCGAGACGATCAATCCCTGCGGCGGCGAAGCGCACGCGGCACGGGAATTCAAGCAGATCGAGGCCGCCAGCCCCGAGGCGTATGTTGCGGCGCAGGGGCGGTATCCCGTCCTCGATTCCGGCAAAAACGCCTCCGGCGATACGATCATCACCACCGGCGACGGCAAGGGCGTCATGATCCGGTACACGTTCACGGAGTAACGGCGCAAAGCGTTCCCATGGTTTTTTCGGCTGAGACGGCTTTTTCTACACGCAAAAACGCTCCCCCGGTTCATCTGGGGGAGCGTTTTGCGTGAAGCAGGGAGTTATTTCGCAGCCTTGGCAGCCTTCTTGGCGGCCTTCTCGCGCTCGAGGCGGGAGATGAACAGGGCGCAGGTCGCGTCGCCGGTGATGTTCAGGGTCGTGCGGCCCATGTCGAACAGCTTATCGACGCCCGCGATGATTGCGATGCCCTCGACCGGCAGACCAACCTGGGTCAGAACCATCGCCAGCATGATCATGCCAGCGCCGGAAACGCCAGCCGTACCGACAGAGGCGAGGGTTGCGGTCAAAACGATCATGGCCATATCGCCGAGCGTCAGTTCAACGCCGTAGCAACAGGCGATGAAGACCGCGCAGACGGCCTGATAGATGGCCGTGCCATCCATGTTGATCGTCGCGCCGAGCGGCAGGACGAAGGAACTGATTTCAGGCTCCGCGCCCATGGCGTTGCAGCACTCGATGTTGACGGGCAGCGTCGCGTTGGAGGACGTGGTGGTGAACGCGGTGATCATGGCCGGGGCAATGCCCTTGAAGAATGCGAGCGGGCTCATCTTGGCAAGGAACTTGACGGACAGACCGTAAACCACAACGACATGGACGATGTAGCCAATATAGGCGACGCCGATGATGAGAGCCAGCTTGCCGATGATGTCAGCGCCGTTGACAGCGACGACGTTGGTCATGAGGCAGAACACGCCGATCGGAGTGAACTTGATGATCATCATCATGATCTTCATGATGACTTCTTCCATGCAGTTGATGAGTTCGCCGACCTTCTGGCCCTTTTCGCCAGCGGCCAGAACGCCTGCGCCGAGGAAGATGGCAATGACGATGACCGGCAGCATGTCGGAAGAAACCATCGGCTGAAGCAGGTTGGACGGGAAGATGTTCACGATGACCTGCATGACGGAGGGAGCTTCCTTCGCCTCATATTCCAGCGCGCCCAGATCTGCGGACGGCAGCGGGGTAAAGCTGCCCTTGAAGAGGTTGACGAGCACAAGACCGATGACGACGGCCAGAGCGGTTGTGCACATATAGTACACAAACGTCTTGACGCCGACGGAACCGACGCGCTTAAGGTCCTTCAGGCTGATGACGCCGTCAGCGATCGAGAACAGGACGACCGGGACGACCAGGAACTTCAGCAGGTTGACGTAGATCGTGCCGATGGGCTTGATCCACTCCGTGGTGAAATCGCCGAGACCGGCGAACGCGAAGATGAGACCGGCAATGATACCGGCGATCATGCCGATAAATATCCATGCCGGCAGACTAAGTTTTTTCTTTTCTTTCATGCTTTTCCTTCTCCTATCTCAAATTGCTGATAAAAATCAGTAAAAATATGATAGCATGTTGTGAAAAATATGTAAAGGAAAATATGAAAATTGTTTTTATCTTGTGAACATTTGTGGAGAGCGACAAAATCGCGCCGCAAATTTCTGACAGTTTTGCTACTTGACTTTTGCAAAAAACAGTAAAACCGCCCGGTGCGCACTGCGCCGGGCGGTCAAATTTGTGACAGGGCGGTTACTCTCCTGCCTCCGTTGACAGTGCGTTGAACGCTGCTGTGTCGAAGGTCACAACGAGATGATAGGTCTTCTTTCCGTCCTGAAGCTGCGCTTCGACTTGTTTTCGCAGCTGCTCGGTGCGGTCTGCGTATTCCGGCGGGATCACCATGTCGAAAATGACGTTTACATGATGCGGCCCGGAAACCATGCGGAAATCATGGAAGGACAGGCGCGGGTCGATCGCATGCAGGATTGAAAGAACCCGTGTGCGCACGGCGCAGACCTCCGGATCGTCGGTGACAATGGGGTCGTAGTGAATCACAAGATCAACATGCAGATCCTTTTTTGCCTGCCGTTCGATCTCGTCCAGAATCTCATGGGCAATAAGCGGGTCGATGCGGTGGTCAATCTCGGCATGGACGCTGGCAAAGCGGCGGCCGGGACCGTAATCGTGCACCATGAGGTCGTGGAAACCCAGGATGTTTACATGTGACGTCATAAGATACGCGATTGCCCGGACAAGTTCCTCATCCGGCTTCGCGCCCAGCAGCGGGTCGATCGTGTCTTTGGCGATGCCGATGCCGGAGCAGATAATAAACAGCGCGACAAGAAGGCCGACATAGCCGTCGATCTTCAGTCCCGTCCACGCGCCGACTACGCAGGCGAGGAGCACGGCACCTGTCGCAATTACATCGTTGCGGCTGTCGGCGGCAGTGGCCGTCAGCGCAGCGGAACTGATTTTCCGGCCGAGTTTCCGGTTAAACAGCGCCATCCAGAGTTTCAGCAAAATGGAAACTGTCAGCACAATGGCAGTCAGCGCCGAAAACTCTACTGCCTCCGGGTGCAGAATCTTCTGGAACGAACTCTTGACCAGTTCTGCGCCGATTAGAATAATCATCGCGGCGACCGCGAGCCCGGACAGATATTCCATCCGTGCGTGGCCGTAGGGATGCTCTTCGTCGGCGGGCCGGGCGGCCAGGCGGAAGCCTATGAGAGTCACAATAGAACTCGACGCGTCGGACAGGTTGTTGACGGCGTCCGCCGTGACGGATACGCTGCCGGAAATTGCGCCAGCCAGAAGCTTGCCTGCAAACAGCAGAACATTGCAGATGATACCCACAATTCCGGCCAGTCTGCCGTATTTTGCACGCACGGCAGGGTCAGCAGTGTTCTGGTAGTCTGGAATAAAGCGCTGCAGCAGAAAGGTTGTCATAGTGTCCGCCTCTTTCAAGTGTGTTATGTATTATTATACTGCGCAGCCCAGACGGAAGCAAGCGAAAAAAGCGGACGCTTTTTTCCGGGAAGGGGATTGGAAATACTGTAAAAGTGTGATATGATTAAAAAAATTGCGATTTTCGCCAGAACTTTGAATAAGGAAGAGATCCCTATGGAACAGAATTTGACGTTTGCCGACCTTGGCCTGTCGGAAGAGATTTTGCAGGCGCTGGAAAAGAAGGGCTACGGATACCCGACCCGCATCCAGGCCGAGGCTATCCCGGAATTTATGAAATGGAAAGACGTTATCGCCAAGGCTCCGACCGGCACGGGCAAGACGTTCGCCTTCGGCATTCCCATGATCGAGCATATCGACGCGGAAAGCGAAGATCTGCAGGGGCTGATTCTCGCTCCGACGCGCGAACTCGCCATTCAGATCTGCGACGAACTGCGCGGACTGCTTACTTATTATAAGAATATCCGCGTGGCCGTGGTCTATGGCGGCGCGAAGATTGAGGGACAGATCAAGCAGCTGAAAAACCATCCGCAGATCGTCGTGGCCACGCCGGGGCGGCTGATGGACCATTATAAGCGCCGCACGCTCTCGTTTGACAAGGTACAGACCGTTGTGTTGGACGAGGCAGACCGCATGCTCGACATGGGTTTCTTTGACGATGTGACGAAGATCATCGAAAAGGTCAAGAACCGCCGCAATCTCGGCCTGTTCTCCGCGACCATCTCGCAGGAGGTTATGACCGTCTCGTGGATGTACCAGCGCGACGAGGTGGAGATTACCGTCCCCGCTGACACGGACAACCGCCCGGACATTACACAGTATTCCATCACCTGCCCGCCGCTCGAAAAAATTGAAATGACAAGCCGGCTCATCCGCACGCTCCGGCTGGAACGCACCATCGTCTTCTGCAACACGAAGGTCATGTGCCAGCGCCTGCGCGACGATCTGGTCCGCATGGGCCTCGATGCCGACTGCATCCACGGCGATATTCCGCAGCAGAAGCGCGAGAAGACCATGCGCACCTTCAAGGAGGGCAAGCTGCCCATCCTGATTGCGACGGACGTCGCCTCGCGCGGCATTGACGTTGATGATGTGGATTGCGTTATCAACTACGACGTGCCGGAGGAAAACGAGTATTATATCCACCGTATCGGACGCACGGGCCGTGCTCGGAAAAAGGGCATCGCCGTGTCCATCCTCGGTACATTCCCGGAGCAGGCGAAGTTGGCGGAGATTGCAAAATACTCCCACTATGCCATACAGCCCGTGAAATTCGCGGAGGACGGTTCCCTCGTTGAAGAGGAGCCGCCGAAGCCAAAAAAGGCGCCGCCGCGCCGCCGCTTCCGTTGACGGCGGCAGAAACCGGCCTGCTGCTTCTGTGCTGCGCGCTGCCGGAGGCGGAGGACAGGCCGCTGACCATGGCGCAGTTTCAGGAACTTGCCAAGCGGGCGCGCGCCCTCGGCCCCGGCGGGGAAGACCCGCTGCGGGAGTTGACGGAGCACGATCTGGCCCGGCTCGGCTATGCGCAGGGGCAGTGCACACGCATCGTGCGGCTTTTGTCGCGCAATACGCAGCTGGAGCGCTATCTGCGCGCGGCAGAGCAACACGGGATCGTCCCTATTACGCGCCTGTCGCCGCGCTATCCCGCGCGGCTGCGGCAGACGCTCGGCCAGCGCTGTCCGGCAGTGCTGTTTGCAAAGGGCGATCTGGCGCTGCTTAGCGCATGCTGCATCTCCGTCGTCGGCTCCCGGGAGTTGACGGAGTGCGGGCGCGCGTTCGCGGAAGCTGCCGGGCGGCTTATCGCGCGTTCTGATTACACGCTCTGCTCGGGTGGGGCAGCAGGTGCAGACCGCGCGGCGCAGGCTGCGTGCCTGAAAAACGGCGGTTCCGCCGTGATCTTCCCGGCCGGACGGCTTCTGGACTGCCCGGCGCCGGCGAACGTTTTGTATCTGGCTGATCAGGGCTACGATCTGCCGTTTTCTGCGCAGCGGGCGCTGGCAAGGAACCATTTTATCCACGCGATGGGCGAAAAAACGCTCGTTGCACAGTGCCGTGCCGGAACCGGCGGCACATGGGACGGAACGACGGAGAATTTACGGCACGGCTGGAGTCCTGTGTTTGTCAACAGCGACGGCTCCGAGGGCGCGCAGGCTTTGATTGCACGCGGCGCAGCCCCGGTGCGGACGCTGTCCAGCCTGGACGACTTGCAGCCCGTGCAGTTGCAGTTTTGAGGTTGCCATGCGATATTATTACGGACAGCTTTCCCGGCCGCTCCAAAGCGTATATGACGCGCTTTTGGGCGGCTTTTGCGCGCTTGCACCCGGCGTCCGCATTCCGATGCTGGATGAAAAACAGCTTGCGGATGTGTATTTGCGGCTGAAGCTTGACGAGCCGCTGCTCTTTTACGTTACCGGCTACCGCTGCCGGTGGATGGCAGGCGCGGCGCATATGGAACTTCTGCCGGAGTATTTATTTGACAAAGCCAAAATCCATGCGCAGCAGCAGGCGGTAAGCGCGCGGCTGGCCCGGCTGACGCGGCCCCTTGCAGGCAAGACGGAACTGGAAAAGGAACTTGCCATACACGATTTTATTCTGGAAAACGTGCGCTATGACAAGCTTCAAAAGGCGTATTCCCACGAGATTCTTGGCCCCATGACACAGGGCGTCGGTGTGTGCGAGGGCATTGCAAAGACGGTCAAGGCCCTGTGCGACCAGCTTGGCCTGTGGTGCATTGTCGCGCTCAGCGAGGTAGATCCCGCGCGCGGGATCAAATACCGCCACGCATGGAACGTTGTGCGCGCCGGCGGGCAGTATTACCACCTCGACGCGACGTTTGACAACTCGCTCCAACGGGGCGAAAAGCGATACGACTATTTTAATCTCGACGACGGCAGATTTTTCCGTGACCACGAACCGCTCGTCTTGCCTGTTCCCGCCTGTACGGACGGGAAGGGCTTTTACTACCGGAATGTTTCGTTCACAAAGCCCGAAGATCTGGAAAAGCGGCTTGCGCAGGCGCTGCGGAAAAAGCGGACATCGTTCGTGTTCCACTGGCGCGGCGGAGGACTAAACCGGGACGTTCTACAGCAGCTGCTCACACTTGCCAGGCAGCTTGCGGCCGAACACGGAAAGTGCACGTCCTGCTCGGTCAATTTCCCGCAGGCTGTAATCCAACTCGAGTTTTCCGATGCTCCGCAGCAGCCCGTCACCATCCAGCAGGCAAATGAGGCGGAGGAAGCTGTTTTGCCGTAAGGGCCGGGCAGCACACGGAAGAAACTGGTTTGCATTTTCTGTTTGTTTCTGATATCCTATCTACATACCGCGCTGTATCCGCGGTATTTTTTACGCGAAGGGAAGGATGCGCTGTGGGCGGAAATACGCTGGATATGACAAAGGGAAGCGCATGGAAGCTGATCGTACAGTTTGCCGTGCCGGTATTTCTCAGTCAGGTGTTCCAGCAGCTTTACAATACGGCGGACGCACTGATCGTCGGCCGGTTTTTGGGGGATGAGGCGCTGGCGGCTGTCAGTGCGTCCGGCCCGCTGATCTTTCTGCTCATCAGCTTTTTTACCGGCCTCTCCATGGGCGCAGGTGTGACCATTTCCCGCTATTTCGGCGCGGGTGACTATGACCGCGTGTCCAGAGCCATCCATACGGACGTGATGCTGGGCCTGATCAGCGGCGTGATTCTGACGGTGGTGGGCGTGTGGCTGACGCCGATGTTCCTGCGCTGGATGGGTACCGCGCCGGAGGTTCTGCCGGACGCGATCGCATACTTCCGGTATTACTTCATTGGCGTCCTGGCCGTCGTCATGTACAATATGTGCAAGAGCATCATGAACGCTCTCGGCGACAGCAAGCGGCCGCTCTATTATCTGATCATCTCGTCTCTTACCAATATCGTGCTCGATCTGCTGTTCATCGGTGCGTTCCATTGGGGCGTGTGGGCAGCTGCCGTCGCCACGACGATCTCACAGGCTGTCAGCATGATCCTGTGCATGATTCATCTGATGAAAAAAGGCACGATCTATCAGCTTGAACTGAAAAAGCTGCGCATTGACCGCGAAATGCTCGGCCAGATTATCCGCTACGGTCTGCCGTCCGGCGTGCAGAACTCCGTCATCGGCTTTGCAAATGTCATTGTCCAGTCCAATATCAACTCCTTCGGCAAGGTTGCCATGGCGGCCTACGGTGCGTATTCCAAGCTGGAGGGCTTTGCGTTCCTGCCTGTCACCAGCTTCACCATGGCGCTGACGACCTTCGTCGGCCAGAATCTCGGCGCCGGGCTTCACGACCGGGCGAAAAAGGGCTCACGCTTCGGCATCATCGCGTCTGTTGTGATCGCGGAGATCATCGGCGTGACGATGTATCTGCTTGCGCCGCAGCTTGTCGCGCTGTTCAGCCCCACGCCGGAGGTCGTCGAACTCGGCACGCGCCAGATGCGAACGACGGCGCTGTTCTTCTGCCTGCTGGCATACTCCCACGCGATTGCGTCGATCTGCCGCGGCGCAGGCAAGGCCTTCGTGCCGATGGTTATCATGCTGCTGTTCTGGTGCGTGGTGCGTATCGCATATATCACCATCGTCATGGGCATCGTCCACGAGATCCAGTATATCTACATGGCCTATCCCATCACATGGTCGCTCAGTTCGATTGTCTATTTCCTTTATTACCACTTCTCCGACTGGGTTCATGGCTTTGATAAAAAGCCTGCAAAACCCCAAGAGACTTAAAAAATCGCCATGCTCAGCACAACTGCCGGGCATGGCGATTTTTCTTATCCGTTTTTCGGCTCTGTCGGCTTTGCCTTGACGCGTGCGGGCCTGCGGCGGCGGGCACGGTGTGCGCGGGGCTTCTGGCTGAGTGCGGTGTAGCTTTTCATGACCTGCTCGGTCGGCTCGTAGACCAGACGGCTGACGCGCAGCGTGCCGTCCTCCTGCACCAGACGGATACGGATATAAAACTCGCCATCCGTTTCGCATCTGGCGCGGGACAGATACCGCCGTCCCTGCTGCGGGTACCATTTTCCCGCCGTCATCTGCTCGCCGCAGACGGGGCAGCGATTCTCCTGCCCGCTCATTGCGCCGAGCGCGGCGGTCTTGTCGGCGTAGCCATGGAACACGGCCCGCCGCACGCAGCCGGGCAGTTCCGCACCGTGGAAGCCATTCTCGTGCGCCTGCACGGCGGCCTCATACGCGGCGATGCCGTCCGCGAGACGCAGATGCTGGCAGACAAGCGCCGTGTGATACGCGTCGCCCAACGCATCGTGCGCAGCGCGGGTGGGGGCGATATCCATCATCTGCATAGCGGTCGAGAGCGCCTTCTGCGCGCCGGAGCCGTCGGTCTGGGCGTTGAAGATCAGCTGCGCGTTGTACCAGCGCGCCGTCCACCCGCTCTCCAGTCCGAACACCGCAAGATTCTCCCGCAGGATCATGATATCGTCAAAGCCCCACGTCAAAAACACGCAGTCCTCGCCGCACCACGCTGCAAACTGCGCGGCGGCCTCTGGAAAACGCACACCCTTTTCACGGAGCAAACTGTCGCGGATGCCGGTGAGCGAGGCGACCTTGCGGTTCATTTTCTTAAAATATTGCGGCCGGATGAGGATCTGGAACTCGTCCGCGATCTGCTGCTCCTGCGTCATGCGCACGGCGCCGATCTGCACGATCTCGCCGCGCATCGGCGACGGCAGCGCCTTTTTTGCGCTGTACGAGCCCGGCCACGGCTGGTTCCACTCCATATCCAGAATAATATACTGCATAGCGTCAAACTCCTTCTTGTCTAACAGCTATGGTATCACAAACTCGGCAGAGTGTAAACAATAAAACCGTGCCTGCATAGAATATGCCAGCAAATCAGGGGAAACTCTGATTCGGAGGTTCCCCAAGGGAAGGCAGGAGCGAAAATATGCCATTTTTATTCTTAAGTCCGTCCACACAGTATTTTAATCCCTACATCACAACCGGTGACGAGCGCTATTGGATGAACGCGCTGGCCGATGAAATGATGCCGTATCTGCACGCGAGCGGCATCACCGTCACGCGCAACGACCCGGACGGCAGCGCCGCGCAGTCTATCCGCGATTCCAACGCATCCCGGCAGGATTTCCATCTGGCGCTGCATTCCAACGCCGCGCCGCAGGCGCTGTCCGGACGGCTGCGCGGCGTGGACATTTATTATTATCCGACGAGCGAGGCCGGGCTTCGCATGGCGAACATTCTGGTTGATAACATCAAGCCCATCTATCCGCTTCCGGACCGGGTGCAGGCGCGCTCGTCCACGATCATCGGTGAACTGCGCCGGACGCGGGCCCCGGCCGTGCTGGCCGAACTCGGATATCACGACAACACGGAGGACGCAAATTGGCTGACGGGCAACCTGGATGAAATTGCGCGGGTGCTGGCCCTAGGTGTGACGGAGTATTTCGGTGTTCCGTTCCTGACGCCGGGTGACGAATTCGACGCCGAGGCCGCAGGCGAGAACGGGTACATGGCGCTGCGCGCTTACCCGCAGACGGATGCGGAGATTCTGGCGCAGGTGCCGAACGGGACGGCAGTGACGGTACTTGGAGATTTTGACGGCTGGTACACCGTCCGCGCAGGCGATCTGTACGGCTTTGCCTCCATCGCCGAGGTTCAGCTAGGCGTCATGCCGCTGGGACAATAAAATCCCGCAAACAGCAGCTGCTCGTTCCGTCGAGGCCTAGCCACCAAAGTGCAAACCAGCGAAGCGTTTCCGATGCGCCGCCGGCGGCCCTATCTTTTCCCTTGCGCGGGAAAAGATAGGGGAGAAAAGGGCGCTTGGACGCGGTTGGTGCGTTCTGCGGGTACCATTTTAGCAAGCATCAATTTATTGAGTCTCTACGAACCCACATACTCACCCTACGGGCGCTATGGTACGCGCCGCCTGTCACGAAACAACAAATTTGATAGCAGTTGCCTTTGAATGGTTGTGGCAAATTAGCCTTGTACTCAAAACTTGCAAAGTAGTACGGATTCGCCGAAAGCTTGGCAGGGGCAGGCTTGACATGTTGAACCCCCGGGATGGCAGATGCCTTCCCGGGGGTTGGTGCGTGATTCAGCGGATGGTCACAAGTTCGTAGGTATCCTGCCCAATGCCGAGTTTTTTGCCGTGCTCGATCAGATCCTGCCAGTGCGTATTGTCATGCGCAGCATGGAAGCGGTCACAGTCGTGCTCGTGCTTCAGATCGGTGATGGCGCTGTTTGGAAGAACCGGCTGACGGTTGATAGCCTCGGCGCAGGCCAGATCCAGCGCGACGGGGTCGGCGGATGCGAACATGCCGACGTCCGGGACAATGGGGACGTCGTTTTCAGGGTGGCAGTCGCAGTTCGGCGAGATGTCGCGGACAATGTTGATGCAGTAGCTGGGGCGCCCGTCCAGAACGGCCTTGGCGTATTCGGCGATCTTGCAGTTGAGGAGCCTGACGCTGGCTTGGAAAGTCGGATGGATGGCGTCCTTGGGACAGACCGCGATGCAGCGGCCGCAGCCGACGCAGTTGTTCTGGTCGATCCGGCATTTTTTGTTTTCGATCTGCGGGCCGTTGTGCGCGCAGATCTTTGCGCAGGCGCCGCAGCCGACGCACAGGTCTGTTTCGACATACGGCTTGCCGTCGGCGTGCATGGCCATCTTGCCCGCACGCGAGCCGCAGCCCATGCCGATGTTCTTGAGCGCGCCGCCGAAGCCCGCTTCCTCATGGCCCTTGAAGTGCGCGAGCGAAACGATGATATCCGCGTCCATCACGGCCCGGCCGATACGGGCGGTCTTGCAGTATTCGCCGCCCGCGACGGGAACCTCGATATCGTCCGAACCTTTCAGACCGTCGGCGATGATGACATGACAGCCGGTGGAGAACGGGGAATAGCCGTTTAAGTACGCGGTGTCCATATGCTCCAGCGCATTTTTGCGGCTGCCGACATAGAGCGTGTTGCAGTCGGTGATGAAGGGCTTACCGCCGCGTTCCTTGATGAAGTCGGCGACGACCTTGGCATAGTTCGCGCGCAGAAACGACAGGTTGCCGAGCTCGCCGAAGTGCAGCTTGATGGCGACGAATTTGCCGTCAAAGTCGATTTGGGAAAACTCTGATTGTTCCAGCAGCTTCCGAAGCTTATCGAGCTGGCTCACGCCGATGCGGCAGCGGAAATCGGTAAAATAAACCTTGGATGCGGGCATGGAAAGTCCCTCCTTTTATCGTTTTTTTCATCATACCGCACCCGCCGGATTTTGTCAACGCAGACACTCAAGTAACCGCTGATTGAATTAGCAACCGCGGACGATTGAATCATCGGTTACTCAAGGGATGGAAAACAGGTAATTCTGCAGGCTGAATCCCGCTGCAAATGGCCGCATGAAGTTCCAGTAGCCAAGCCCCAGCAGGCCATATTCCGTCAGCAGGCCGAACTTTGCCAGCGCGCTGCGCGCGTCCTCGAACCAGACCTCGTGCGGCTGTCCGGCCTCGTCCTGATAAGTGAAATACGGTGTCTGCGCCTGCTCGTCAAATTGAATTTCCGCGCTGTACTGCGCCGCGAGCAGCGGCGCGGCCTCGTTCCCGATGGACTGCGCCCGCGTCGCTCCCGCCGTGAACGGCAGTGTCCAGTCGTAAGCATAGTTTGGAAACCCCAGCAGAATCTTCCCCGGCTCCATCTGCGTCAGCGCAAACTCCACCACCCGCCGCACCGCCCCAATCGGCGCCACCGCCATCGGCGGACCATAGGTGTAGCCCCATTCATACGTCATCAGCAGCACCGCGTCGCAAGCGGAGGCGACGGCGGCGTAGTCGTGGCTCTCGTAGAGCGTGCCGGGCTGGTCGGCAGAGGTTTTGGGAGCAAGGGCGGCAATGAGCGGCAAGCCGTAAGGGGCAAGACGCTCGTGCAGGAGTGTAAGGAACTGCGCATACGCTTCCGCCAGTTCCTGGCCCAGATATTCAAAGTCTACGTCCAGCCCCTGATAGCCTTTTTCCTGCATTTTCTGAAGCGCCGCCTCGGCAAGCGTCCGCTGGAGCGTTTCGCTTCGCAGCACAACCGCCGCCTGTGCGGCGGAAAACGTTCCCGCTGCCGTCAGTGTTGACAGGTGCAGGAACGGGCGCACGCCGTAGTCCTCTGCCAGAGCCAGCAGCCGCTCGTCATCCATCGGCACGAGCGTACCCTCCGGCGTGAAGCCGTAGGTAAACGGCATCAGCGCACCGGTAAACGGCAGGATACCGCGCAGGACGGATTCCTGCACATACGGATACGCGTACCCAGCGACGAACGCGCTGCGCGTCCGGTTCTGCTCCAGCTGCGTCACGAGGACCTGCCCCGGATAGATCCGGTCGGAGCCGGACAGGTTCGGATTCATCCGGAATAAAGACAGCACATCCGTCCCGGCCGAGGCCGCAATGGACGAAAGCGTATCCCCGGCCCGGACGGTCACGGCCTTTTCCGGGTACAGGGCCAGCAGGCTCTGCCCCACGGCCAGCCGGTACGGCTCCTGCAGGCCGTTGTAGCGCGCGAGGAACCCCGGCGCGAGAGAAAGCGTCCGGCCGATGGAATACAGCGTATCGCCGGGCTTTACCACATAGATCTGCATACAATCACCTCGCAAAACCCTATGCGCCGGGCGGCGCTTGTGTTCCGGTATTTTATATGGTATAAAACTTCATGTATGGGCACCGCGAAAATGTGCAGATGCGGTGCATGAAGTTTTTGTGCATCATTTCCGGTTGCCCCGCAGGGGCGAGGAAATGGCACATTTCTGAATATTGCTATGCTTTTGCATAGCAATATTGCGGAAAAATCGGGGAAACTAAGGAGGAAACAGGATGAAAGCGGAAGAACTCGGCGCGTGGCAGGCGCTTTTGCAGGAGGAGTTGGAAAAGCCGTACTGGCGGACACTTTCGGAGCGGGTGGATGCGGCCTATGCTGCGGCGGCAGTCTATCCGCCGCGCGAGGCGCTGTTTGCAGCCTTCCGGCTCACACCGCCGGAGGCGGTGCGGGCCGTGATTCTGGGACAGGACCCGTATCACGAACCGGGACAGGCCAACGGGCTTGCGTTCTCCGTGAATCCGGGCGTGAAGCTGCCGCCGTCGCTGCGCAATCTATTTACCGAACTGCAATCGGACTGCGGCATCACGCCGCCGGACAGCGGCGATCTGACTGCGTGGGCAAAGCAGGGCGTGTTTCTGCTCAACAGCAGCCTGACCGTGGAGGCGGGAAAGGCCGCAAGCCATAAAGATTTCGGTTGGCAGACATTTACGGACGCAGTCGTGCAGCGGCTGGCCGCGCTGCCGCAGCCGGTGGCGTTCGTCCTCTGGGGCGCACACGCACAGAAAAAGGTCGGGATTGCAGCCCACAGCCCATATCCGCGCCTCGTCCTGCAAGCCCCGCACCCGAGCCCTTTAAGCGCCTACCGGGGCTTTTTCGGCAGCAGACCGTTTTCGCAGATCAATGCGTTTCTCGCGCAGCACGGTCAGAAGCAGATCGACTGGCAGCCATAAGGACGGCAAATCAGCCAAATTTTATGCGCAGCAAAAAGAAATTTTTTTCGTAAAAAACCTTATTTTTTTCTGAAAAACAGTTGAAATCTGCGATGTTCTGTCATAGAATATGCTTGCCTGCTGCAAAACGGCGGGCAGGGAGTTTTTCGTATGCTGCATGTTGTACTGGTAGAACCTGAAATTCCGGCCAACACCGGGAATATTGCGCGGACCTGCGCCGCGACAGGCAGTGTCCTGCATTTGGTGAAGCCGCTGGGCTTCGATATTTCGGACAAGGCCGTGAAGCGCGCGGGGCTTGATTACTGGCATCTGGTCGATGTGCGCGTGTATGAGAATCTGGATGATTTCTTCGCAAAAAACCAGCCCGCCTGCATGCGCCTGTTCTCGACCAAGGCTCCCCGCCGCTATGACGAGGCCGATTACCCTGACGGTGCCTATCTGTTTTTCGGAAAGGAAACGAAGGGGCTGCCGGAGGACTTTCTGGCTGCACATTACGACAGCTGCGTCCGCATCCCTATCCGCGCGGAGGCGCGGAGTCTCAACCTCAGCAATTCCGCTGCCATCGGCGTGTTTGAGGCGCTGCGGCAGCAGGATTTCCCGCATCTGAAGACCGAAGGAAAAATGGCGGAATGGAATCCGTAAACAAAGCGGGCTCTGCCCGTAATCAAAATAAGGAGGAACCTCTATGAACTACAATAAAAAGTCTGTTGAAGATATCGACGTCGCCGGGAAACGCGTACTCTGCCGCTGCGACTTTAACGTCCCCACCAAGGACGGCAAGATCACGAGCGACAAACGCATCGTTGCCGCGCTGCCGACCATCCAGTATCTTGTCAAGCATGGCGCCCGCGTCATCCTCTGCTCCCACATGGGCAAGCCCAAGAACGGTCCGGATCCCGCGTTCTCACTTCAGGTCGTTGCCGAGCGCCTGTCCGAACTTCTGGGCCAGCCGGTCAAGATGGCCAAGGATGTTGTGGGCGAAAGCGCACAGTCTCTGGCCGCTTCTCTGAAGGACGGCGAGGTCATGCTGCTTGAGAACACCCGTTTTGAAAAGGGTGAGACGAAGAACGACCCCGAACTTTCCAAGAAGCTTGCATCCATGGCTGACATTTTTGTGAACGACGCCTTCGGCACCGCGCACCGCGCGCATGCCTCCACAGCCGGCGTTGCCGATTATCTGCCCGCCGTCTGCGGCTATCTGGTGCAGAAGGAAGTTTCCATCATGGGCAAGGCGCTGGCCGATCCGGAGCGTCCGTTCGTCGCCATCCTCGGCGGCGCAAAGGTTTCCGACAAGCTGAACGTGATCAATAACCTTCTCGAGAAGGTCGATACGCTCATCATCGGCGGCGGCATGGCCTATACGTTTGTCGCGGCCAAGGGCTACGGCATCGGCAAGAGCCTGTTCGACGCAGAGAAGGTCGATTACTGCAAGGACATGATGAAAAAGGCCGAGGAAAAGGGCGTCAAGCTCCTGCTCCCGATCGACACTGTCGTTGCGGCCGATTTCCCGAACCCCATCGATGCGCCTGTCGAAGTTGAGACGGTCGATGTGACCGCCATCCCGGCTGACAAGGAAGGTCTGGACATTGGCGAGAAGACCCGCGCGCTGTTTGCCGACGCTGTCAAGAACGCAAAGACCGTCGTTTGGAACGGGCCGATGGGCGTATTCGAGAACCCGACGCTTGCCAAGGGCACGATCGCCGTTGCGCAGGCGCTGGCCGATTCCGACGCTGTGACCATCGTCGGCGGCGGCGACTCCGCAGCTGCCTGCGAGCAGCTTGGCTTTGCTGACAAGATCACCCACATCTCCACCGGCGGCGGCGCATCCCTCGAATTCCTTGAGGGTCTGGAACTGCCCGGCATCGCCTGCCTGCAGGACAAATAAAGCCCTGAAATACGCCGCCGGATCTTTCCGCGCATGGCCGCGTAGGCCGGACTTGACGTACAGTATGTACGCCTGCGCCCGCCTTGCCCTGCACGAAAATCTCTCGTCGGTAACGAAGGATGTAGGGGCGGACGACTCTGTCCGCCCGCTGGATGCAGTGCTTTTTTCGGAAATCCAGGGCGAATCCGTATGCACTTCCCCACTTACCTGTAGGGGTCGATGCCCATCTTCGGCGCTAAGAGCCGCGCGATGCGCGGTTGCGCCTCGAAACTAGCCTGCGGGCGTCGCATCGACCCGGCAGATTGCACCGTTTTTACGGTAATCTGCGGCGAATTCGCAACTTCCAGGCGGGCCGATGTAGGCATCGGCCCCTACAGAGTACTGCGAGAATTCACGGCTGCTCATCGGGCGGACAGAGGCGTCCGCCCCTACGCCAGCCTCGGAAACCCTCTGAAACTTGAAACAAATCCCCTCCGGCATTTGCTTTGCAAATGCCACCTCCCCTTATCATGCGGGCATGACAAGAGGAGGCTTTGAGGCGAACATGCCCTTCTCCGGGCCGACAGAATCGTCGGCCCCTACAAGACGGAACAGACAACCTGTAATTTTGATTTATTTAGATATAGGAGACTTCACATCATGAACAGAAAATACCGCAAGACTGTCATCGCCGGCAACTGGAAGATGAACAAGACCCCGACCGAGACGAAGGCCTTCATGACCGAGTTCAAGACCATCATGCCGCGCGGCCGCTGGTGCGACGTTGCGCTGTGCGTGCCTGCCGTCTGCATTCCGGCAGCTGTGCGCGCCATGCGGGAAACGCGTATCGGCATCGGCGCTGAAAACTGCAACGCCAACGCTTCCGGCGCTTACACCGGCGAGATCGCGGCCAACATGCTGCTCGACGCCGGCTGCAAGTACGTCATCCTCGGCCATTCCGAGCGCCGCGCCATGGGCGAGACGAATGCGGATGTCAACGCGAAGGTTCTTGCAGCCCTCGAAAACGGCCTGATCCCCATCATGTGTGTCGGCGAAAGCCTTGAGCAGCGCGAGGCGGGCATCACCGAGGAATGGATCACCATGCAGATCAAGACCGGCCTTGCCTCTATCGGCGAGGACAAGATCCGCAAGATGATCATCGCCTACGAGCCCATCTGGGCCATCGGCACTGGCAAGACCGCAACGCCGGAGCAGGCCGAAGAGGTCTGTGAGCACATCCGTGCGGTCATCCGCAAGCTTTACGGCGCAAAGGTCGCCCGTGCGATTTCCATCCTCTACGGCGGCTCCATGAACGAAAAGAACGCCTATGACCTGCTCGCCCAGCCCGATATCGACGGCGGCCTCATCGGCGGCGCTTCCCTCGTCCCCGAGAAGTTCGTCAAGATCATTGAGGCTGCCAACCAGCCGACGATCTGATCGCTGTACGCTGTGCATAAATACGCCCCACTGCCATTTGAGCAGTGGGGCGTTGATTTTTCTGCGGGCAAACTCATCCGAGTGTCAAACTGCGGATTTTCTGCCGCAGCGGAAGAATGCGGGCCGGCGCGACGGAGAGTTCGTCCACACCCATGCGCAAAAACGCTTCGGTCAGGTCTTCATCCGCGGCAAGTTCGCCGCAGATCCCGACGCTGCACCTCGCCTGATGCGCGCATTCGACAGTATGACGGATCGCGCGCAGAATGGCCGGGTGATGCGGGTCGCAGAATGGGGCCAGATTTGGGTTCTGCCGGTCCATAGCCAGCAGATACTGCGTCAGATCGTTCGTGCCGATGGAGAAAAAATCGACCTCGCCTGCAAGTTCGCCGCTCATAAACACGGCCGCAGGCGTCTCGATCATTACGCCGATGCGGTATGGGCCGAAGCGCTCCCCGCGTGCAATGAGTACGTCCTCCGCGTCCGCCAGCGCCTGCTTCAGCTGGTGCAGTTCATCCGGGCCTGTCACCATCGGGAACATGACCCCGACGTTCCCGTAGCGCGACGCACGCAGAATGGCGCACAGCTGCGTCTGGAACAGGATGGGCCGCGTCAGGCACAGGCGGATCGCCCGCAGGCCGAGCGCGGGATTGTCCTCCGGCGGCATATCAAAATAATCGGCCTGCTTGTCCGCGCCGATGTCCAGCGTGCGGATGATAATTTCCCGGCCATCCATGGCCTGCACGATTGTTTTGTAGCTTTCAAACAGTTCGTCCTCAGTCGGATAGGTGCTGCGGCCCAGATACAGAAATTCGCTTCTGAGCAGGCCTACGCCCTCCGCGCCGCTCTCCTGCAGCAGCGGCAAATCGTCCGTGCCCGCGATATTGGCGTAGAGCCGGATGGAATGTCCATCCTGCGTGACACTTGGAGCGGAGACAAGCTGCCGGAGCGCTTCGCGCTGCGCCTGCTGCGCAGCGATTTTCGCTGTTGCTTCAGCCAGCATCTGTTCGTTCGGGTCGAGCGTCAGCGTTCCCGCAAAGCCATCCAGAATTGCCGTATGTCCGTGCAGTTCAGCTGACACAGGCAGTTGCGAAACAGCCGGGACGCCAAGTGTCCGCGCCAGAATGCCCGTATGGGAGTTCGCTGCGCCGCGCGCAGTCAGCATGCCGCGCACAAATCCGCGCGGAAACTGCACGGTTTGACTGGGCGTGAGTTCTTCGGCAGCAATGAGGCAGGGTTCGGGAATACTATGCTCCGCCTCGCCGTTTAACATGCGGCAGATGCGGGCAGCGACGTCCCGGACATCGGCGGCGCGTTCGCGCATATAATCGTCGTCCATGCCGGAAAACATGGCTGCGCACTGCTCTCCCGCCTGCCGGACGGCCTCGGACGCCTCCGCGCCGTCCGCGATTGCCTCTGAAACGAGATCGGTAAAGTCCTCGTCCTCAGCCATAAGCTGGTGGACAGAGAAAATCTCCGCGTCCTTTTCGCCAAGTTCTGCTTTGGCCTTTTCATAGAGCGCGCCGAGCGCGTCTATGGCCTGCTGCTGTGCGGCTGCGAAGCGCGCCTGCTCCTCCTGTGGGGAGCCTGCCTGCCGGACGACAGTTTCCTGCGTGCCGAGAAAGATGATTTTCCCCGCGGCAAGACCCTGTGAGATGGGAAGTCCGGTGAATACCTGCATGGCCGCGTCCTCAGGCGTTTTCGCGGAATTGCACCTGCAATTCCGCAAACGCCTTGTCCTCGTCCGGGCCGTCGATGGTGACGGTGACGGTCTGGCCCTGCTTGATGCCAAGCCCCATCACAGCCATCAGCCGCGTCAGCTGCGCGGACTTTTCCCCGCAGGAGATCGTAATTTTGCTGGCATATGCCTTTGCTGCACGCACAAGCGCGCCCGCGGGACGCGCATGAAAGCCCATGGGGTCCTGAATGGTGTATTGAAATTCTTTCATATAGAGACTCCTTGTGAAACAATGAAAGTCCGCTGTTCTGTCCGCCCAGCAGTAAGGGGGTATCGGATTATTGAAAATCCTCGGCGAGTCCGAATGCACCTGCTCATGGGGGCATCGGCCCCTACAAAACAGATGCGTATTTCACGCTGCTTCTTTTTATTACGACAGCTTTTTCAGTTCCCGCACATCGGGAAGTTCGTCCATGATCTCCTCGAGGCTGCTGCCTGCGATGGCGCTGACGGTTGCAGCGACTGCGCCCTCGACCAGCGGGCAGTCGGCCAGAATAAGCTTCCGCTCCGGCATGGCCTCGAGCACCATTTCCGCCGTCATGACGGCGGACCCCATATCCATGAGCACGATCACACCGTCGTCTGAGTAAATTTCCTCGATGGCGTTTGCAATTTTTTCATAGCTTGTGCCGAAACCGCCGTCCTCCAGACCGCCGGCGGCCCGGATGGGGACGCCGTCAGCCATCATTTTTGTCAGTTCAACCACGCCGTCAGCCAGCGTTTGACTGTGCGAAACGATCACAAATCCGACCATAGCCGCACCTCACACACGTTCGGCCACGACCTTCAGCATCGTGGTGAACGACGTCGCGCCGGGGTCCTGGTGGCCGAGACTGCGCTCGCCGAGATAGCTTGCGCGGCCCTTGGTGGCGATGATGGTCTTGGTATACGCAACGCCCTGCTCTGCCGCGGCCACGCCGTCCACCAGCGCATCCTTCGCGCTCTTTCCCGCGTCCAGCGCCGCTTTTACCGCATCACGCGCGGGAATCATGGCATCCAGCATCGTCTTTTCTCCGGCCACGGACTTGCCGCGCAGCTGCACGCCCGCGACGAATGCGTCCAGGATCGTGACCAGGTCCTGCGCATCCAGTTCCGTCTTTCCGGCAAGCGCTTTGCCTGCCTGCATGAACGCCGTTCCGTACAGCGGGCCGGAAGCCCCGCCGACCGTGGACACAAGCGCCATGCCGGCAGTTTTGAGCATCGTGCCGATGTCCTTGCCTTCCATCATCGGGCGCTTCTTTTCAATCTCGGCGAAGCCGCGTGCCAAATTGATGCCATGGTCGCCGTCGCCGATAACGTTGTCGAGTTCCGTGAGAAAAAGTTTTTCCTCCGTGATCTTCTCGCCGACGGCGTGTAAGATCTCCAATACCTGTTCCTGATTGACCATAACGGTTCTCCTTTGCGTTTGGGTTTATGCCTTGAATGCGATGGTGTCCGCGTGCGCATCCAGAAGCGCTTTCATTTCGTCGTCCAGCCGCAGCAAGGACACGGAGAAGCCCTCCATTTCAAGAGACGTCATATATTCGCCTACGAAGGTCTTGTAGACCTTGATACCCTTCTCGGCCAGCACGTCGGCAACATGGTTGTTGATGATAAACAGTTCCATCAGCGGCGTCGCGCCGGAGGAGTTGACCATAACAGCGACTTCGTGTCCGGTGTAATCGATATCAGCCAGAATTTTGTCCAGAATATGATCGACGATCTCGTCTGCCGGGCGAAGCTTTTCCTTGTGTGTGCCGGGTTCGCCGTGGATGCCGATGCCGACCTCCATCTCGTCCTCACCGAGTTCAAAGCCGGGCTTACCCGCCGCCGGAACCGTGCAGGGACGAATGGCGGCGCCCATGGTACGCACGTTGTCCACAACCTTCTGCGCCACGCGCTGAACCTCTTCCAGTTCCGCGCCCTGCTCTGCCTTTGCACCTGCGATCTTGTGGACAAAAACCGTGCCCGCTACGCCGCGGCGGCCGACAGTATAGAGACTGCCATCGACGGCAACGTCGTCGTTGACGACGACCTGCGCGACCTTGATATCGTCCATCTGCGCCATTTCACCGGCCATTTCAAAGTTCATCACGTCGCCGGTATAGTTCTTGATGACCATCAGAACACCCTTGTCGGTTGCGATGGCCTTGATGCCCTCATAGATCTGATCCGGCGTGGGAGAGGTAAAGACTGCGCCCGCGACTGCCGCGTCCAGCATGCCCGTGCCGACGTAGCCGCCGTGTGCCGGTTCGTGACCGGAGCCGCCGCCGGAGATCAGCGCGACCTTTCCTTCTTTCTTTTCCGTCCGCACGACCACGTTTCCGCACTCCAGCTTGCGTACATACTGCGGATACGCCTTGACCATGCCCTGAATCATCTGATCCTCTACAAGCTCGACCTGGTTGATGAATTTTTTCATGTTTTCGTCCTCCTGTCAGTTTGCTGCATCAAATCCTACCAGCCCCAGCTTACCACACTTCTTTGGATGAATCAATAGTTTCTGCTCCGCAAAACACACCGTATTTGTCTATGACGCACAATTATTTGACAGTTTCTGAAAACTGTACAAAAAGTTTTTGCTTTCGTGCAGGGCTTGACCGCGGGGCTGGATTTGTTTATAGTATAGAGTATGAATACCACGCAGGGGGCGGCGGAGATATACTTCGTGTATTCCGCCGGCGGCGGTTTCCACACTTCTGACGGAAAGGAACGCAGACAGCATGTACGAAATCACCTTCCAATTTGAAAACGGCGCACAGGAGGTCAAATTCTCCGCCGCGCCCGGCAGCACCATTTTGGAGGCTGCAAAATCGGCCAATGTCGCCATCGACGCGCCCTGCAACGGCAACGGCTCGTGCGGTAAGTGCCGCGTGAAACTCGTTTCCGGCGAGGTCACAGGCGTGCAGACCGGCCACATCTCCGACGAGGACTATGCCGCGGGCTGGCGTCTGAGTTGCTCAACGAAGCCAGCCGGAGACATTACCGTGCTCGTCCCTGACATCGCCTCGGCCTATCAGAGCCGCATGAAGACGGCAGACCTGTCCTCCGGCGAGGAGATTGCGATTTTCAATCAACTTCAACAGGATGTGCAGGCCGCAGGCGTAGACTTCACGAACGACTTTGTGCAGGAGGTCCTTACGCTGGACGAGCCGACGCTCGACGACACCATGCCGGATACCGAGCGCCTTGCACGCTTTGCACAGGACGTATTCGACGGCTGCACAGAAGTTAAACTTACTTATCACACCGTCAAAAAGCTTGCCAAGACGCTGCGCGAGGCCAATTTCAAGGTGCAGATCGCCGGTACGCTGACAGATGGCGTGCTGACCATCATGGACGTATCCGAAAAAGAAGACGCGCCGCTTTACGGCTGCGCCATCGATATCGGCACCACGACCGTCACGGGCGTGCTCATGGATTTAAAGACCGGCACGCTGACGGCCAAGGCTTCTGCGGGCAACGGCCAGATCCGCTACGGCGCGGATGTCATCAACCGCATCGTTGAGCAGGGCAAGCCCGGCGGCACGAAGCGGCTGCAGGACGCGATTTTAAAGGAAACGCTGCTGCCGCTCGTTGCGGCGATGTGTAAATCGGCGGGCATTTCCGTCTCGCGTGTGTTCCGCGTCTGCATCGCGTCGAACACGACGATGAACCATCTGCTTCTGGGCGTGGACGCGAACCCCGTGCGCATGGAGCCGTATATCCCGACGTTTTTCCAGTGGCGTGGCATGACGGCCAAGGATCTCGGCTTCCCGGCCAACCCGGACGCGGAAATTTTGCTGGCGCCGAACATCGGCTCGTATGTTGGCGGCGATATCACCGCAGGTGCATTCACGAGCCTTATCTGGGATAAGGACGAATTTTCGCTCTTCATCGACCTCGGCACGAACGGCGAGTTGGTCTTCGGCAACCGCGATTTCATGATGTCCTGCGCCTGCTCGGCAGGCCCGGCGTTTGAGGGCGGCGATATCTCCTGCGGCATGCGTGCAACAGACGGTGCGGTCGAATCCGTGAAGATTGACAAGGATACAATGGAGCCGACGCTCGGCATCGTCGGCCCGGAGGGCCAGAAGCCCGTCGGCATCTGCGGCTCCGGCATCATCGATGTCATTGCAGAACTTTACCGCACGTCCATCATCTCCTCCAAGGGTCAGTTTGTCCGCACCGGTAAGCGCGTCGCGCACGACGAGCACGGCATGGGCCGCTATATTCTGGCCACTGCGGCCGAATCGGAGACGGGCCGCGAAATTTCCATCACGGAAGTGGATATCGACTCGTTCATCCGTGCGAAGGCCGCGATTTTCTCCGCCATCAATATTATGCTTTCCAGTCTTGACATGGACGTGAGCGTTCTGTCGCATGTATACGTTGCGGGCGGCATCGGCTCGGGCATTAACATGGAAAACGCCGTGCGCATCGGCATGCTGCCGGATATCGACCGGGAACTGTTCGAGTATCTGGGCAACACGTCGCTCTCCGGTGCCTACGCTATGGCGCGGTCGGATTGCGCAGTCAATAAGGTCGATGAACTGGCGTCCAACATGACCTATATGGAGCTTTCCACAAACCCGAGATACATGGATGAATTCGTCGCGGCGTGTTTCCTGCCGCACACCAGCCGGGAACTGTTCCCGTCGAGCATTCAGGAGTAAATTTTTATGCAGGTACAGAACAACAAGGAAGAAGTCCCGTTTGCCCATTATGAGGAAAAATTCGCCTCGCTCGACCCGCAGGAAGCAGCCATGCGCTGCGGTGTCCCGTTTGAAAGCGGCCGGTTCACTGTGACGCTGCTGGGCACGGCGTATCAGATTGCATGGCCCAAGTATGCCATCTCGTCCGAGGACGAAGCGGCGTTCGCGCTGAAGAACCTGCCGTGCCAGACGTTTTTGCTGCGCTTCCTGCTCGAAGGCCGCGCGGCGGAGCCGTCCGGCGGCTATAAGACGTTCCGCGAAATGCCGTGGGGCGAGATGTATATCGGGCCGTACACCGGACGGGTTTTGACACGGGCAGCGTTCACATTCGGCACGCGGGTCGAAAAATTTCGTGCGGCCTGCGAAGCCATGGGTGCGCTGGCGATCCCGCACGGCGACGCGGGCTTCCAGTTTGATTTCTTAGGCGGCTACCGGATGCAGATCATGGTCTACGCCGGAGACGAAGAATTCCCGCCCAGCAGTCAGGTTCTGTACTCGGACAACTTTGAAACCGGCTTCGCCGCCGAAGACCGCGTCGTCGCGGGCGATATCCTGATCTCGGCGATCAAGGCGAGGATGTAGGGCAACCGTATGGGCCTCCCCTGAAAGGGGAGGTGGCTCGGCGAAGCCGAGACGGAGAGGTTTTGCAGTAGGGTATTTCGATTTTGTGTGATTCTTCGGCAAATCCGTATGCGCTTGCGCATTCGTTTGTAGGGGCCGATGCCTACATCGGCCCCTACAATCAATGGGGTGGGTGCTTACGGATTTGCCTGATAACGCTGATACAAATGAAACAGGGAGAAATAAAAAATGGCATTTCAATATCTCGGCCTGCGGGCCAAGCTGGAGCATGTGGACGTCACGGACGAAGAGGTGAACCGGCAGCTAGTGCGGCTGCAGCAGCAGAGCCAGCGTCGGACGCCCGTTTTCGACCGTCCTTCGCAGAACGGAGACGAACTGGTGCTCGACTATGCAGGCTTTGCGGACGGCAAACAGTTTGCGGGCGGTACGGCGGAAAAGCAGACGCTTGTGCTCGGCAGCAATACGTTTATTCCCGGCTTTGAAGCGCAGCTTCTGGGCAAGAACCCCGGCGACGATGTGACCGTGCACGTCACGTTCCCGACTGCATATCACGCACCGGAACTGGCGGGTAAGGATGCGGAGTTCCGCTGCCATATCCACGAGATCCGCACTGTCGCGCCCTATGCACTGGACGATGTTTTTGCGAAAGAGGTCGGACAGTGCGAAACGATGGCGGAAATGCGCGAAAATATGCGCAAAAGTCTTGAGAATTATTATGTCGAACGCGCCGAACTTGAACTGCGCGACCGGCTGCTGCGGCAGGCGGCGGACACCATGGACGACTTTACCCCTAACCCTGCCGAGATCAGCAAGGCCGTCGAAGAGCAGCTGGATACCATGTCTGCTCAGCTGGCGCAGAACAATCTGACGCTGGACGATTACTGCAAATTCTCAAATTCCACGCTTGAACAGCTGCGCGAGGACGCGCGGCCCGGCGCAGAGGAGGCCGTGCGCATCAAGGCGCTCGTCCGCCGCGTCGCGCAGGCGGAGGATCTGCACGCGCACGAGGAGGACGTCGCACAGGCGCTCAGCGAGATCTGCCGCGCAAACCACATGACGATGGAAGAACTTCAGCCGTATTACGACGACACGTTTGCCGCTGCCGTGGAATACAGCATCCTGCTTGCCAAGGTCACGAAGCGCATCCGCGAAAGCGCCATTCTGGAGCAATAAAGAAAAAAGCGAACCGCCGCAGCCCGAAACCGGACTGCGGCGGTATTTTATTGTATTGTTTACTGGACGATGAAGTTGACGGATTCGTCGCCCTGCTTGTCTTCGCCGTAGACATAGTCCTTGCCGGGCATAATGGCGTTCAGGACGATGCCGACGATGGAGCCGACGGCCAGACCCGAGAGGCTGATCGCGCCAAGCTGGAGAGAACCGGCCGAGGAGTAGCTGATGCCGATGGACAGGACCAGAATGAGGGCTGCGACCAGAACATTACGGGACTTGGTGAAGTCAACCTTGTTCTCGACGACGTTGCGGACGCCGACCGCAGAGATCATACCGTAGAGCACGAGGCTGACGCCGCCGATGGTGCCGCTGGGCATGGAGGAGATGATGGCCGCGAACTTCGGGCTGAAGGAGAAGAGCATAGCCAGGACTGCCGCGATGCGGATCACGCGCGGGTCGTAGATGCGGCTGAGGGCCAGAACGCCGGTGTTTTCGCCGTAGGTCGTGTTGGCAGGCGCGCCGAAGAGGGCTGCCAGCGTAGTTGCAAGGCCGTCGCCCATCAGCGTGCGGTGCAGGCCGGGATTTTCAATGTAGTTGCGGTTGCAGGTGGAGGAGATCGCGGACACATCGCCGATGTGCTCGACCATGGTGGCAAGCGACAGCGGGACGATGGTGATGACAGCGGTCAGAAGCATGTGCGTGTCAACATTGCCGGAGGCGAACAGGCCGAAGACGGTCTGCTCCATCTTGATGGGCAGCGCGAACCATTTGGCGCTGGAGACGTTGGCGACGAGGTTTGCACGGACGTCCGCGTCGAAGATGACGGCCAGCACATACGAGCCGATGACGCCGAGGAGAATCGGGATGATCTTGATCATGCCCTTGCCCCAGATGTTGGCGGCGACAATGATGAGGATGGCGGCGATGGCGATCCACCAGTTACCGGTGCAGTTATTAATAGCGGAGGAGGAGAGGTTCAGGCCGATGGCAATGATGATGGGGCCGGTGACGATGGGCGGGAAGAAGCGCATGACCTTCTTCGCGCCGAAGGCCTTGAATAGGCCGGCCAGAATGACGTACACAAGACCTGCGCACGCAACGCCGAAGCAGGCGTAGGGCAGCATCGCAAGGTTGGGCTGGTTGCCGTCGAGCATGGGGGCGATGGTTGCATAGCCGCCGAGGAAGGCGAAGGACGAGCCGAGGAAGGCCGGGACCTTGCCGCCGGTGATGAGGTGGAACAGAAGCGTGCCGAGGCCCGCGAACAGGAGCGTGTTCGAGACGTCGAGGCCCGTCAGAATGGGGACAAGGATGGTTGCGCCGAACATGGCGAACATGTGCTGGAAGCCGAGCAGCAGCATTCTGCCCGTGCCAAGTTGTCTGGCATCATAGATGCCGGTTTCCGGAATTTTGTTTTTTCCCATGGTGTTCTCCTTTCTCTTCGCCGTTTTTGCGGGGCGGTTCGGGTCGCAGCTGCGCATAAAAAAAAAATTGTGAAAACTGGAAACACCAGTTTCACAATTCCTTCTGCAAAAACAAATACGACGCCGGAACAACGGGTTCCCCGGCAAAAACAAAAACGGAAGCGCATCGTCTGACGGGCGTTTTGAAGATCGTCATGGCGCACACTTCCTTTCGTAAACTCACTGGAGGACATTATAGCGGCGCGGCCGCAAAAAAACAACTGTGAGTTTCGTGCGATTTTCGGAAATCTCGGACATGAAATTTGACAGATCTGTCAAATTCATTCCAACTCGTCAAGCGTGAGGCGGAAGCTGTCCAGGAAATGCGCTAGAAAATAATCGAGGCACGGCAGCTGCATCTCGACAAGCGCCTGCCGCGTCTGCTTCTCCGCAGCCTCAAATTCCGAGTTCCCGGCCTTCAGTTCCTCGACGCATTTGATATACGCCGAAAGCTTGTCCGCCGCCTTGACGATGCGGGCGACCTCCGGGTCAGATTCAAACAGCAGCGGACGGTAACTCTCCTGCACCTCCGGCGGCAGCAGTGCCAGAAGCTTTTCGCAGCTGACGGCCTCAATCTGCTTGTAGGCCTTTTTGATCTCCGGGTTATAATACTTGATCGGCGTGGGCAGATCGCCTGTCAGAATTTCCGATGCGTCGTGGAACAGCGCGGCAGACGCGCAGCGGTCTGGGTCGGCAGGCTGGCCGAGGATGTCGCGCTGGATCACCGCCAGTCCGTGCGCCAGCACGGCGACCATATGGCTGTGCTCCTGAATGTTTTCCTCGAACGTGTTGCGCATAAGGCCCCAGCGGCCAATATAGCGCATGCGGGAGATGAGCGCAAAAAAGCGGTGCTGCATATCGGTTCCTCCTCAGGAGATCAGAGATTTGGTTTTCCACTTGCCGCGGAAGAAATGCGCGTAGCAAACAATGAGCGTCACCGTCCACGCCATAGCCTGGCTCCACCAGATGGAGGTATAGCCGAACAGGGCTGTGTTATGCAGCGCATAGGCAAAAATCACGCGCAGGCCCAGTGCCAGCAGCGCAAAAAACGTCGCGTAAAAACCCTCGCCCACGCCCTGGCACATACCGTTGGCAGGAAAATAGACCGCAAAAATGGGGATTGCGACGGCTGAACTGAACAAATGCAGACGGCAGATGGCCGCCGCAGCCTCATCCAGCTGGAATGCGCGGATGATGAGGGAAATGCCGAGAATCTGGCACAGGCAGAGCACAAGCGTCATGGAAAGCGACACGAGCACGCCCTGCCCCAGTCCCTTGGCCACGCGATCCGGGCGCTGCGCGCCCATATTCTGGCCCGCAAAGGTCGCCATGGTGTTCTGCACACCGAGAATCGGGATCAGCAGAATGTTTTCCATCCGGCTTGCGACGGTATAGGACGCGATCATGCTCTCACCGTAAAGATTGACCAGCCGCTGTAAAAACAGGAAGCCGCAGGAGACAATGGACTGCTGAATGGCCATCGGCGCCCCGACATGCAAAATACGGCCCGCCGTTTTGACATCCAGCCGCAGTTCGCGGAGCGAGAAGCGCAGAAGCGTGTATTTCCGGTGCATATACGCAAAGCCGATGACGCAGGAGGCGATCTGCGAAATGACGGTGGCGATAGCCGCGCCCGCCACGCCCATCCCAAGCCCAGCAACGAACGCAAGGTCGAGCGCAACGTTTAGAATAGACGAAACAAGCAGGAAGTACAGCGTCGCCTTGCTGTCGCCCAGCGCCCGCAGGAGAGCCGCCGCGATGTTATACCCGAACTGGAACACCAGTCCCGCCGCGTAGATGCGGAAATACAGAAGCGTCAGCGGCAGCAGCGCCTCCGGCGTTCCCAACGCGCGTTCCAGCAGGAATCTCGCGCTCACGACGCCGATCAGCGACATGAGAAGCCCCATTGCCAGCATCAGCACAATAGATGTTGCAGCATACTGCCGCAGTTCCTGTTCGCGCGCGGCGCCGAAATACTGCGAAATAAGAACGCCCGCGCCGATGGAAAAGCCGATGGCAAGCGCCGTAAACAAAACCGTCAGCGACGCGCAGGCTCCGACGGCGGAAAGCGCCTGTTGGCCGTTGAAATTGCCGACGATAATGGTGTCGGCAGTATTATAAAGCTGCTGCAGCAGATTTCCTGCCATGATGGGCAGCGCAAACTGTAAAATCAGCTTCCATGGTGTTCCCCGGGTCAGATCCTTCGTCATGTCATATTCTCTCCAAATCGATACTTTAATCAGTATAGCATAAAAAGAATTGCTTGTAAATTGCAGGTTCTGACTTGATAAACCTTTTACCCTGTAGTATAGTAGGTTAAAAGGAGTGATCCACTATGATGATTTCCAGCAAGGGCCGCTATGCGCTGCGCGTGATGATCGATCTGGCCGAGCATGCGGACGAGGGCTATATCCCCCTGCAGACGATCGCTGCGCGGCAGGGTATCTCGGAAAAATATCTTGAAAGTATTCTGGCCGTGCTGAGCAAGGCCCGGCTGCTCGACGCCGTGCGCGGCAAAGGCGGCGGCTATCGCCTGTCAAGGCCTGCGAAGGACTATACTGCGTTTGAGATTTTGTCTCTGACCGAAGGCACGCTGGCCCCGGTCACCTGTCTGGAGAGTGGGCAGCAGTGTGAAAACGCGGAAAACTGCCGGACGCTTCCGCTGTGGCAGGGGCTCGACCGGACGATTGCCGCATACCTCGGCAGCTACACGCTGGAGGATCTGGCACGGATGGAAAAGCCATTGCAGCACGCCGAACTTTGAGGCTCCCGCAGCGAAAAAAGGCCCCCGGCCAGGATTCTGGCCGGGGGAAGTTGGGGTTGTGGGATTTGACTGCGGCGCGTGCCGCGGTCTGGGATATGAAGTGCGCTCGCATTGGATAAGCTGTATCTATAAAATAGCACCCGCAGAGGGAAAAGTCTGCCGAACGCTGTCGCGGCGGAATTTTTTTCCGCGTGCGGCCGCACTTCTTGCAATCGGGTATATTTACTGATAAAATAGCACCCGTATTGGAGGGATCAGGATGGAATTTGACGCTGGAATTTACGACGTTGCCGTGATCGGCGCGGGACACGCCGGCATTGAGGCAGGGCTGGCCTGTGCGCGGATGGGACTGGAGACAGTCGTGTTTACGATCAATCTTGACGCCGTCGGCAACATGCCCTGCAACCCCGCCATCGGCGGCACGGGCAAGGGGCATCTGGTGCGGGAACTTGACGCGCTGGGCGGAGAAATGGCAAAGGCCGCCGACCGCTCGTGCATCCAGTACCGCATGCTGAATCTCGGCAAGGGCCCCGCCGTCCATTCCCTCCGCGCGCAGGCTGACCGCCGGCGCTATCAGGAGGATATGAAGCGGACGCTCGAACAGCAGCCGCATCTTGATCTCAAGCAAGCCATGGTCACGGAACTTCGCCTGACGAACGGCCATGTATCCGCTGTCGTCACACGTCTCGGCGCTGTCTATTCCGTCAAAGCCTGCGTGATCGCTTCCGGAACCTATCTGGACGCGCGTGTCATCACCGGCGACTGTGCCTATTCCTCCGGCCCGGATGGCATGCAGGCCGGTATCGGCCTTGCGGAGCAGCTGGCTGCGTTCGGCCTTCGGATGCGCCGGTTCAAGACCGGCACGCCGCCGCGCGTGAACCGCCGCTCGGTTGATGTGTCGCAGATGGAATTGCAGCCCGGCGATGAGCACCCTGTTCCCTTCTCGTTTTCGACCGAAACACCGCCGGAAAACAAGGCGGTCTGTTATCTGACCTATACAAACGAAAAAACGCATGAGATCATCAAGGCCAATCACGACCGTTCGCCGCTGTTCAACGGCATGATTGAATCCGTCGGCCCGCGCTATTGCCCGTCCATCGAGACGAAGATTGATCGCTTTCCGGACAAGTCCAGGCACCAGCTGTTTATTGAGCCATGCGGGTTATACACGGATGAATTATATATTCAGGGCCTTTCGTCCTCGCTTCCCGAGGACGTGCAGCTGGACATGCTCCACTCCATCAAGGGTCTGGAGCACGCGGAGATGATGCGCCCGGCCTACGCCATCGAATACGCCTGTATCGACCCGACCGAGCTTCTGCCGACGCTCGAAAGCAAAAAGATCCCCGGCCTTTACGGCGCGGGTCAATTCAACGGCTCTTCCGGCTACGAAGAGGCCGCCGTACAGGGCTTTGTTGCGGGCGTGAACGCGGCGCTCAAGATAAAAGGCGAAGAGCCGATGGTCTTAAAGCGCTCCGACGGCTATATCGGCACGCTCATCGACGATCTGGTCACGAAGGGCACGAACGAGCCCTACCGCATCATGACCTCGCGCTCAGAGTACCGGCTCCTGCACCGGCAGGACAACGCCGACGAACGCTTGATGCCCATCGGGCACCGCATCGGCCTTGTGTCGGACGCGCAATATGCTGCCGTGCAGGAAAAATACCGCACGGTCGCGCAGGAAATCAAACGGCTGGAAGCCACGGGTGTGGCCGAAAGCGAGGCGCTGAACGAGATGCTCCGCGCGCATGACACCGCACCGGTCGAAGGTTCGGCGCGGCTTGCCGATCTGGTGCGCAGACCGCAGCTGAGTTATGATGATCTGGCCCCCTTCGACCCGGAGCGGCCCGATCTGCCGCCTGTTATCCGGGAGGCCGTCGAGATCCGCATGAAATACGCGGGCTATATCGCCCGCCAACAGAAGCAGGTTGAGGAATTCGCCCGCGAGGAGGGCAGACTCCTGCCGGATTCGATCGATTATCTGTCCATTCAGGGCCTGCGCGTTGAAGCGCGCCAGAAGCTGAGCGAGATACGCCCCCTGTCCGTCGGACAGGCCAGCCGCATTTCGGGCGTGTCGCCCGCAGACATCGCGGTGCTGCTGATCTGGCTGGAGCAGAATAAGGAGTAAGCCATGTATTTTGATTCTCACGCCCATCTGGGCGAGGACTGTTTTACACAGGACTTTGTGCACATTGTGGAGAACATGCGCACCGCCGGCGTCAGCGGCATGATGGAGATCGGCTTCGACGGCCCGTCGTCTTATCATGCGGTCGAGTTGGCCAACCGGTACGATTGGATCTGGGCTGCCGTCGGCAGTCATCCGGACGACGCGGCACAGGTAGATGAAGCGCGAATTGAAGAATACCGCGCGCTGTGCGAAGACCCGCGCGTGAAAGCCATCGGCGAGATCGGTCTGGATTATCATTACGAAGACCCTCCGCGGGATGTGCAGCAAAGAGCCTTCCGTATGCAGATGGAACTTGCACAGAAACTTTCTCTTCCTGTTGTAATCCACGAACGCGAGGCGCACGAGGACGGACTTCGCATCATCAGCGACTTCCCGGACGTGACCGGCGTGTTCCACTGCTTTTCTGGCAGCTATGAGATGGCGAAGGAACTGATTAGACGCGGCTGGTACATCGGCTTTACAGGCGTGGTGACGTTCAAAAACGCGCGCAAGGTAGTCGAGGTCGCGGAAAAAATTCCGCTGGATCGTATCCTGATCGAAACAGACTGCCCCTATATGGCACCGGAGCCATTCAGGGGCCGCCGCAACGACCCAAGCCTCGTGCCGTTCGTGGCAAAAAAAATCGCGGAGATTCGAGGAATCTCCGCAGAAGAAGCAGCTGCTGCAACGGAAGAAAATGCCAAGAGACTGTTCCGGCTTTGAGCGAAGCGCGTTAAACGCCGCAGCCGGACGCTTCCGCCATTTGCTGAAACAAATGCTTCCATCCCTTACCGCACGGGGCGCGGTAAGGGATAACTTTGTATATCTGAAAGTTCTCCGCAAATTTGCGGCGTCCAAGCGGATGGACAGAGACATCTGCACCTACAGAGATTCTGTGTGTTTTTCGTGCAAAAGCGGGCTGCCGAGGGCAGCCCGCTGCTTTTTTATTCACAGAAAGTTCCGCACGTTGAATACCTCTGGCGGCAGAACATCGGAGAGTTCTACCAGTTCCGGGACGAAGCCGCCGCTGCGGTCAACGGACACGCGCGGAGATTTGAGCAGCGTCCAGTCTGCTGGGTCGCCGACCGGCAGCGTGAGCAGCGCATCTGTGCCGCTGCCCTTCTGCGACTGCAGCATAACCGAGCCGCCGTGCGCCTGCACGATCGCCTGCACGACTGGCAGACTGAAGCCAGCGCCGAGGCGCGGATCCTCCGGCACTTCTGGTCTTGCGTAGCGGCAGAATGCGCTGGTCAGGACATCCGTGTCCATGCCCTCGCCATTGTCAGACAGCCGGATCATGGAACGTCTGCCGAGCCGTGTAAGCGACAGACGCAAAACGCCGTCCGGCGCGGTAAATTTGATTGCGTTGGACAGCAACGCCAGCAGTGCCCGGCGCATCTGTCTGCGGTCAATCCAGACGAAAATAGGCGCCTGCGGCAGATCAACCTCCAGCGTTCGGCCTGCCTGCCAGCACAGATCATCTGCGTGCTGAGACAGTTCCTCCAGAAAATCAACCAGATCAGTCTTTTCCAGCGACAGCGGCAGCCGACCGCGCTGGATAAAACTCAGATCAGTCAAATTTTCCGATGCGCGCAGCAGCTGGTAGCAGGCGCGGTTGAACACGGCCAGGTTTTGCTGCATCGCAGGGTCCTCGGCCTCGGAAAGAAGCGGGAAAAGCGTTTCCGATACGGACAGCAGCGTTGTCAGCGGTGCGGAGATTGACTGCGCGGCGCGGCTGAATGCGGCGAGTTCGTCGCGTGTGTCCCGCGGCGGCAGGAACAGGAGCAGCGCACCGTCCAGCGGCTGCGTGTTGGCGCTGACACAGATGCCGCCTGCCAGTACCGGCAATATGGCCGGACGCGTATACAGCGTTTCCGGCAGCGCAGTGTCCTGCGGCAGATAGGCGCAGAGCGCCGTCCCGGCGGTAAAAAACTCCTGCGCGTGGCAGTTGCATTCCGCGACGGCGCCGTCTTGCACAAGGACGACCGGCTGGGCTGCTCCGTCGTAGAGCGTGTGAAATTGTTCAGACGAAAGCGTCATAGCGCGATCCTCCCTGCTTGTAGCATATGCAGTTTTCGGGGAATAAACAGTCTCTGGAAGTTCCTGTTTCCCCATCATAGCGGATTCCGTCATAAAAAGCAAGCAAAACCGGAAAAACATTTTTTCCCGTATATTTTGTTCGATGCGCACACGAAAACACCCCCGCCGCTGTCGCAGCGGCAGGGGTGTTTGGCTGAGTCCTGCTTATTCCTCTTCCGTCTCCGGGAAGTCCTTCTTAACGGCGGCCTCTGCCGATTTGTAGCGGCTGTAGGCCACGACAATACGGCGGTTGGGCTCAGTGCCGGTGGAGAAGGTCGTTACGTCAGGATGATCCTGCAGCGCGGCATGGATCACATGGCGCTCATAAGCGTTCATCGGTTCGAGCGTGATGTTGCGGCGGTAGCGCGTGACCTTGCCCGCAACCTTCTGCGCAAGGCGCTGCAATGCCTGCTCGCGCTTGAGGCGGTAGCTTTCGGCATCGACATTGATGCGCACACGCTTGTTCTGGCCGCGGTTGACGGCATAGTTGGTCAGATGCTGGATTGCGTCGAGCGTCTCGCCGCGGCGGCCAATGAGGATGCCAAGGTTTTCACCCACGAGATCAACCAGATACGTCTCGTCCGCCGTCTTGACGGCGTGCGGCACGGCGTCGGAGCCCATGTGCTCGAGGAGGCCCTTGATGAAGGTTTCAATGCGCTCTTCCGTGGAGCCGGGCTCTGCGGGCGCGTAGACCTTCGGTTCTGCCGGGACAGCGGGCTTTTCGGGCTGCTGCGGCTGGCGCGGCTTCTGGTCGCGGCGTTCGGGCTTCGGGCCGCGCTGCTGCTTCGGTGCGCGTTCCTGACGCGGCTGCTGCGGAGCCTTGGGTGCGGAAGCGCGCGTATCCTGCGGACGGGGCGCTTCGGGCGCAGCCGGTGCGATGACCTTTGGAGCGGCGGGCGCGATCACCTTCGCACTGTCCGCGGGCTTGGACTCAGCAGGCTTTTTCGGCTTGCTGCGCGACGCGGAAGACAGGGCGGGCTTGGGCGCTTCATCGGGTGCTTCATAGGTGACCTTGACGCGCGCGGGCTGTGCGCCGATGCCAAGGAAACCGGATCTCGGGTTTTCCAGAACTTCGACAGAAACGCTGTCACGATCCATATGCAGTTCTTCCAGAGCCGCTGCAATGGCCAGGTCGATCGTTTTGCCGGTTGCGGTAATAAATTTCTCCATAATTACTCCTCTGTCTGTTCTGCGTCAGAGCCGGCAGAACGCTTTCTGCCGTAGTGAGCAGGATCGTAGGCACGGCCGCGGCTGTACGGGCGCTCCGGGTCGCCGGAAAGCGGCTTCTTCTCCTCGGATTCCTGCACAGGGTTCTTCTTAGCCTCGTATGCTCTGGCCGCCTTTTCAGCGGCTTCCTTTTCCTGCTGACGAATCTTCTTTTTGCTGACGTTGTCGGTGATGCCGTCGGGGTTCTGCTCGCGGCGCAGCGCGCGCTGACGCTCTTTTTCGGCCTCTTCGGCGCGGCGCTTGGCGGCGATCTCCTGCTTGACGGCGTCCTCCTCGTCATAGACCTTGCGGTAGTGCTTCGTCAGGAAATAATCCTGCACAGCGCCGAACACGGCCTGCGCGATCCAGTAGATGGAGATCGCGGCGGGCATGGAGAAGCCGATCCAGAGGGACATGAGCGGCATCATGAGCATCATGGTCGCGTTGGTCTGATTGGCGGCCTTGGCGGCGTCCGCGTCCTGCTCACCGTCGGCGTTCGTGGCGACCTGGTTGTTCATCTTCTGGCTGATCCACATGGACGCAGCCTGCAGACCGGCGGAAACGACCGGGATCAGGAACAGGCCGATCTCGCTCCAGCCTTCGCAGTCCCAGAAGCGGAACGAGGGAATACCGGCCAGGTCGATGCCGAGGAACTGGAAGTTCATGGCCTGCAGATTGGCGTTCGCCGTAACGGCCAGGGACTTGAGTTCTTCCATATAATCGCCGATATGACCGGCGGCGGCAAGCTGAGCGTAGTAGCTGTTTTTGCCGAGATTCTCACCGCTGGCCTGAATGAAGGCGACGATGGCCTCCGAAATGGAGCGGGAGTTGTGCATCATGTAGGTGATAGGCTCACGGATGACGTAGTAAAGCGGAAGCAGAATGATCAGCGGAATGAACGACCACAGGCAGCCGCCGCCCATGGATACGCCCTCTTCCTTGTACATCTGCTGGACGGCCAGCTGGTATTTCTGCTTATCGTCGCCGTATTTGGCCTCAAGGGCCTTGACCTGCGGCGACAGGCGGGACATTTTGAGCATGCTCTTCTTGCTCTTGACCGACATCGGCAGCAGCACCAGCTTGACGATCAGAGAGAACAGAATCAGCGCCAGACCGTAGTTGTTGGTGAAGGTATACAGCCAGTCGAGCAGATAGCCGAACGGGACACGGATGAGATCGGACAGGCCGGTTGTGTCTTTCGTCTCGGCAGCGGCAGCCTCGGCCGCAGCGGTGGGCTCCATGTCCACATATTTATCGTTCGTGCTGACTGCACCGGCGGCACAGCCGGCCATGGACAGCACGAGCACGGCGGCAAGGACCCAGATCAGGACTTTTTTCTTCATTGTTTTCCTCCAAGTGTGATGGGGATGCGCGTTCAGACAACGGGAAAAAACCACGCTGCCCTACGGCACCGGGTCAAAATAGTCTCCCTTATAAAAGGGATTGCACCGCAGCAGCCGCTTCAGCGCCAGCCAGCCGCCCTTGAGCGCCCCGTATTTTGTAATCGCCTCGAGCGCATACTGCGAACAGGTCGGTGAAAACCGGCACCGGCGCGGAAGGCCCGGGGAGATATGCTTCTGATACAGGCGGATGAGAAGCAGGAGCACGCGCTTCACAGCGTGTTCTCCGTCAGCAGGCCGAGCCTTGCGGCAAGCGAAAGATAGGCGTGCTCCAGCACCGCGTAATCCGCGCCGATGGCGCGTGACCGTGCGACGACGACAAGATCATATCCAGGGACAAACGAAGCCTCGTGCAGCCGGTAAATTTCACGCAGCTGACGGCGCAGGCGGTTGCGCTGCACGGCATGAGCCAGCTTTGCGCTGACGGTCAGACCGATGCGGTTCGCCTGCGAGCCGTTTTTCCGGCAGTAGAGCACGAGATAGCCGTTGGCCGCACTCTGCCCTTTGCGGTAGAGGCGGCGGAAGATATGATTGAACTTCAACGAGGAAGAAAACTGCATAAACGCCCACCTTCGGGTAACTGTGCTGATTTCGTTACATAAACAGATGGGGCGAACAGAACTGCTTCCATTCACCCCGAATGTATGTGTGCTGCGGTGTAGGCGCGTCAGATTACGCAGAGAGCTTTGCTCTGCCCTTGGCGCGGCGACGGGCGAGGACCTTGCGGCCGTTGGCGGTAGCCATTCTCTTTCTGAAGCCATGCACCTTGGATCTGTGACGCTTTCTGGGCTGATAGGTACGAACAGTTGCCATGGAATCTACACCTCCTGTAAAAATATGCTCAACAGCGGACGCCGGTATAGCCTCCGCCGCAGCGAGTCAAAAAAATTTAGCTGCTCCTATGGAGCATACGATAAGTATTATAGCCGATACCCCCTTGATTTGTCAATCTTTTTTTGCGTTTTTGCGCAGGCTTGTTGAGAGTATCATTAAATGCAGAAGAAACCGTTACGGTTTTTCCTGCATTATTTTTTTATCCGAAGGCAGGCGGAAGGAGGTTAAAACATTGAACGGATACAGTTATTTGACGCTGGAACAGCGCCGCGAGATCGAAAGAATGTATGCAGAGGGTGAACGCGTTGTTGACATTGCCGCCCGTCTGAAAAGGAGCGCCGCCGCTATCTACGAAGAGTTGAAGCGCGGCTATACGGGAGAGTTTGACGGCTACGCCCGCCCGAAGTACAGCGCCGATCTTGCACAAGCGACGGTGCAAGAGAATTTCCGACGCAGAGGAAACCGACGCGGCGCGAATTGCTGAAATACGAAAGGAGCTATTCAATATGAAGATGAAGAGGATCGCAAACAACGTGGCACTTCAAACGATCGGCTACGTAATTAGCGGATTTACGAACGTGTATATCTACGTTCGGGAATGCGGCTATCAGAAGCGGGACATTTACAGGGGCTTGTATAAGCACTTCGCACACGACGAAATGAACAAATACGCATATTGCAAGATTACGGAGCTTCGCGCCGATGAAAACGTGCTTTATATCGGCATTGAAGAGTAACGCGGGAAAGGAGCTATTCGGAATGAGTACAACACGATACAAAATCCGTTTATGGGAATACGACGGCGAAGCGTCCGTCGCAAACGCCGTTACGTTCGACAGCTTCGCAGAAGCGGAAGCACGGTTCAATGATCTTCGAGTTTCGGAGGAAATGCCGTGCGTTGAGTTCATCAAAGAGCGGATCGCGAACGGGTGCATTATCGGCGACGAAGTTTTGAACGTTCGGCAGTTCGCTTCGGTATTTGACGCTATCACGAAGGACAAGCCCACGCTGGCGGGCTTCCTTCGTTCCCTTCCGGTCATAGAAGCGCCGTGGGACGCGGCTTTTCAGAAGCGTTATTGCTCTTCCTGCACGGCGGAGAATTGCAACGCTTGCGCGAATGAGCAGTTCCGGAACAATCCGGAATGGTGGCTTTCCCTTCCGGCGGCGGAGGTGGAACAATGACGGCGGATCGGGCGCGCGGGGCGCTTGCCGTCCTGCAAGACGCGGACGGGAAGTTTATTTGCGAAGTGCCTTGCGGTTACATAGTCGAGCAGACAGCCAGCACACACAAGCCCCGGCGGATACAGGCACAACGACGGCGGCGGGCAATGCTTCGCCGTCGCGTCGCCCTTACGGTTGCATTGCTGACCGTTGCCGCCCTTCTTGCGGCACTTATGCCGTGGAGCGGGAGCGGTGCGGCGGACAAGCCGAAGGACACGACCGCCGGAACGCTTGAAGAGGTACACCAGCCGACCGCCGTTCTTCTTCCTTCGAGCGGGACGGCGGCGGAATATGTGCCGAACGCGGCGGAGGTTGAAGCCCTTGCAAAGCTGATCTACGGCGAAGCGGGGATCGTTCCTTCTACGACGGAGCAAGCGGCGGTTGTATGGTGCGTTCTGAACCGCGTTGACGATCCGCGCTTCCCCGACACGGTGCTGGAGGTTATCGAAGCGCCCTATCAGTTCAGCGGCTACGATCCCGAATATCCCGTGAAAGAGGAATTCGCCCTTCTTGCGGCGGACGTGCTGACACGATACCGCACGGAGCGGGACGGCGAAGAAAACGTCGGGCGGGTGCTTCCGGCGGAATACTGCTTCTTCACGGGCGACGGGCGGCGCAATCACTTCACGACGGAATGGAAAAGTACGGATTGCTTCGGCTGGACGCTTGAAAGCCCGTACACAGATTGAAAGGAGCGGCACACATGAAGGACAACAAAAGCGGCTGGCAGTTCCCGAAGGCGCTTGAAATTATCAAGTGCAAGGAAGGCAACAAAGAGTTTATGAAGGAACGTCCGGCGCGTCGCCCGTTCGGAAACACCGTGCTTATTTGCGAATATCCGATCGACGACACGGCGGCGGAAGAGCCGAACGCGAAGTTGATTACATGGCGGCTTGCGAAGCGCGCCGCGCGGGACTTCTTGCGCGTTTCCTTTATGCCTTCGGCTATCGTATCGGCGGCGACGCATGGCGGGAAAACCGCCGTCCGCGTCTACGGTAAATATTAAATCACACGAAAGGAGCTATTCAATTATGTTCAGCAAGAAAAAGACAGAATGCCGCGTTTGCGGCTATCGCTTCACACCGGAGCGGGAAAACATCTACACGGCGGAAGAACCGCGTTCTATGGCGGATATGCTGACGAAAGCGCCGACGCGCTTTTCGGCGGTTGATTGCCCGATTTGCGGTTGCCAAATCGCGCTGGCGATCCGCGTTCCCCGCGTTGACATTTCGGACAATGCGGAACGGCACGACGCGGACGCGCTCAACATTCCCGCTTCACCGTATCCGGACGGGGACAAAGGCGTTATGGCTTGCCCGAATTGCGGAAGCGGTGAATATCTGCACAACGCAGACGAAAACGAAAACGCTTTTTGCGGGCAATGCGGACAGGCTATCAAGTGGGGGTGCGAAGATGAAGATTAAAAGTATCGCCGCTATCTGCAAGAAGAACAAGAATATTGCAATCTTCGAGCGGTACAGCGACGACGGCGACATATTAACGCAGTACATCGGCGACGGATCGGCGGTTTATCCGGTTGTCGGGCTTCCCCAGCTTGACAAAGAAAGCCTTTTGACGATCTTCGACGTTCCGGAGAAAGACCGCGATAATTACTTCGTGAAAACGCTGGGCGTTCCGGTGGGTATCAGCTTCGAGGACACAGACGAAACGGAAAGGCACGTCGAGCGGGAAGGAATTTCGATCATCTATTCCGGACGAACCTTGAAGCCGATCCGCACAACGCGCGGGCTGGTATTCATCGAAAGCCGCTATCTTTCGCCCGTTGCTGACGTGCTGGACGTGCTGGAGCTTTACGAACGCCGCACGGCGGAGGGAGCGCCCTACATCGTCGCGAAGGCGGGCTTCCTGCTTCAAGCGGTGATTATGCCTTATGACGTTATCAATCAGCAGTTCGTGGAGAGCTTGCAGAGCTTAACGCGGGAATGCGAATTTTCCCTTTCTGAAAAGGAACGCAGGGAACGCGAAGCCCGCGACCGCTTCACATTCACAGAGCCGGAACAATGTTCCTTGAACGTCGATCCGGACACGGGCGAGGTTGTCGAGGAAAGCGAGGTGGCGGACGAATGAACGCGGCGCTTCTATCCTCCAAAAATATGTGCTGGTGTACGCCGCAAGACTTCTTCGACAAGCTGAACGCCGAATTCGGCTTCGTGCTTGATCCGGCGGCGACCGACAAGACGGCGAAATGCTCTTTGTATTACACACCGGAAACGGACGGGCTTTCGCAAAGCTGGGATCGCGGCGGCGCGGTATTCTGCAATCCGCCTTACGGACGCGAGATCGGCAAGTGGGTTCAAAAGGCTTTCGAGGAAGCGCGGGGGGGGGTATCCGATTGTTTTACTTATCCCAGCGCGGACGGATACGGCATATTTTCACGATTACATTTACGGGAAAGCGGAAATCCGCTTCGTGCGCGGGCGGCTACGGTTCACGGACGACGACGGGAACGCCGCCGATCCTGCGCCCTTCCCTTCAATGGTAGTTATCTATAACGGGGAGCGGGTGAAGGAATGAGCGATAAAAAGAAATGTCCGTTTTGCGAAGCGATCGCGCTTCAACGGTTCATCGAAGAACACCACAGCAAGCCCGCAGGGTTCGGAATGGCTTTATCCGCCGCGCTTGTTTCCTATGCAGTAGTAAACGGGCGCAAATGCGGAAGGACAACGGACTACATGAAGGACGGCAAGGGCTACCCGCTCAATTATTGCCCTTCGTGCGGAAAGCGGGTGAAGAATGAATAACCGACAGGAAAAGCCGCCCTTGAAGTGCTTGCTGGGCATTGATCCGGAGAAAACGCAGAAATGCAAGCCTTCGGAATGCGCTTCTTGCGGCTGGGAAGCGGAAGAAGCCGCACGGCGGCGGGAGTACGTGAAGGAACACGGCTTGACGCTATGCGCCGACGGCTTCCGGCGGCTGATTATCAAGAAGGAGAACGACATGGCGACACCATACAAAGAATGCCCGCATTGCGGCGCACATCTTGACAGCGGCGAAAAATGCGATTGCCGCGCGGCGGAAGCCGACGGCAACGCCGAAAAAGAATTGAAAGAGAGGACAAAGGACAATGACAATTAACGAGTTCGCGGCAGAGGTTCACAAGAACGCCGTTGACCACGGATGGTGGGAAGGCGAAAGAACGTTTCCGGAGATCGTGGCGCTTATTCATTCGGAGGTATCCGAAGCGCTGGAAGAATACCGCGATGGGAAACCGCTTCTTTATTTCCCCTGCAACGCTGGCGGCGTTTGTTGCGAAGAGGACGGAAGCGCGCATTGCGGAAGCCGCCCTTACGATCCGGAAAATCCGAACGCCCGTTGTTCCGCGCAGAGCAAAAAGCCCGAAGGGATCGCGGCGGAGCTTGCCGACGTGATTATTCGCGTTCTTGATTATTGCGCGTATGCCGGAATTGACATTGAAAACGTGCTGGAGGTAAAGCACGAATACAACAAAAGCCGCCCGTATCGACACGGCGGCAAGAAGTGTTAATCATGGCGGAGCGGGTGAACCACCCGCCGCATTACAACGCGGGCGGGATTGAGTGTATCGACGCGCTGGAAGCCGCAACAAGCGGGCTTCAAGGTATCGAAGCCTTTTGCACAGCGAACGCGATCAAGTATTTGTGGCGCTGGAAGCTGAAAAACGGTGAAGAGGACTTGCAAAAGGCGGTTTGGTATATCAACAGACTTATTCAAAGAGCGGGCGCAGACAGCGCCGCAGGAAAGGAGCTATTCAATATGAAAGAGAACAAACACGGCTTCGAGCCGAAACAGGAATTCACGATGGGCGGGATCGCTTGGACGGTCATTCAGACGGGCGCGGATTGGGTGAAGTGCATTGCTTCCGATTGCGTCGAGGAACGCGCCTTCGATGAAGAGAACAAGAACGACTTTGCCGCTTCTTCCCTTCGTGCCTATCTGAACGGCGAATTCTTGCGCCGTCTGATTAAGGCGGGCGCGCCGGAAGAAATGTTCGAGTATTTCAACATCGACTTGACCGCCGACGACGGCTTGAAGAATTACGGCGGCGATCGCGTCCGGATCGGGCTTATCACTTGCGAGGAATACCGCCTTTTGCGCGGCAACATTCCGGCGCTTCCGGATCGTTGGTGGTGGACGGCTACACCGGACAGCCCGATAAATTCTTTCGTCCGCTGCGTCAATTCGGACGGCTCTTTGAACGACGTCAGCGCGTACGGCGGCGTCGATGGCGTTCGCCCGCTTTGCAATCTCAAATCTGAAATCTTGGTATCGTACTTAAACGGCGAGAACGCAGAGGAACAGAAGAAGCGCGCTGAAGCCGTCGATATGATGAAGCATATTGCCGCCGCGTGGGACATCGACGCGGAAGAAGTTTTCGGGAGGGCTGACGAATGACAATGTATCAATTCATGGTGAACGCCTTTTATATGCTTTGCGGCGTTGCTTGCGTCGCCGCTTCCGTTGTGATCGTCTACATCGTTTTGAACGTGCTTTTCAGAGCGCTTCGGAGGGGCGGCGGGAACAATGGCAGATATTAAGATCGACGAAGAAATGCTTTTGCGCGCGGGGCTTGGGATCGGCTACGCGTTCGCGCCCTTCTTTCGGGGCATTATGAACGGCGTTGAAGATTACACGATCGAACAGGCGGCGCGGGAAATGCAGGAAGAACACGACGCGCAGGAAGCCGAAGAGGGCTTGAAACGTCCGGTTGAAAAAACGCTGATCGGCGATTGCCGGAAGTGCTGGTGCGATCAATGCGCGAAGCTGGAACAATGCGTTCACTTGCGCGAAGGCGCGCTTCCGGACGGGGTGCGCCCGTTCCCTTGCGTCGGGTGCGCGGACGGAATGCGCTTCAAGCCTTGCGAAGAAGAACGGTGCGCCGATTTCGAGCAGGGCGCAGGATTTAATAACGGCTGACAAAACAAAAAAAGAGAACGTCCGGTTGCGACGTTCCGGACGTTCTCTTTTCCTCTTACATAGCTGTAAAAGGAGCTATTCAATATTGAAATTATAGCATTTTACGGCGCTTTTGTCAAGGAAGGGCGGCGGGATTATGCAGAGGGTTAAAAGACGTATTTTTTCGGGCGTTGTATGTGAACAAGAGGTTTACACCGTATCCGATCGAGCGAACATCAAGAAAGCTGAACCGCGACCGCGCTTCAAGGACGACGAAGAGCGCGCGCAACACCGGATCGGCATATCAAAGCGGAAACACCAGCGGCTGGTTAATGAAAACTTTTCGCCGCTTTCCTTATATAGTACGCTGACGTTCGACGACGACAGCGAAGTTCATACATTCAGCGAAGCGCGCAGAATACGCGACAATTACTTCCGGCGGCTTCAAAGGGCTTGTCCCGACGCGAAGATCATTATTTACATGGGGCGCGGCAAGTCTACAAACCGAATTCATTTTCACATGATTTCGGACGGCATACCGGAAGAAACGATCAGCGGCAAGTGGAACGACGGATCAGTAATCCATATTCGGCACTTGCGCGAACACAATTATTATAACGGCGTTGACTACGGGCAGGATTACACGGGGCTTGCGGATTACCTCTTCAACCATTGGACACCGGAACAGGGCGGACACCGTTGGAAGGCGACGCGCAATCTCCGCCAGCCGGAGAAGGAAGCGCCGACGCTTGCACTTCGGACGTATACGGAAAAGAAAGCACCGATCGCGCCGAAGGGTTACAAGCTGGTGGAAGCCCGCGCGACGAAGTGGGGCTACATATATTATAAATATGTACGCGAACCGGAGAAACCGAAACGCCGGAAGAAACGCGAATAGCGGGAACGCCCGAAGGGGCGCAATAAAAAGCCTTGTAAATGTGTAAAGTTTTACGACCAGCGCTTTCCCTTCCGGAAGATTGATTTTATTTATTCCCCGTCGCCCGCTTTTCAGAGATCACGAACGCGCGCATTGTCAAGGGTGCGAAGCACGGCGAAGCCGCTTGCCCTTGATAATGAAAGCGCGGGAGTGATAAAAGCGGGAAGGCGGCGGGGATATAAAATCAATCGTGAAGGATCGGTTCAGAACACGGATCGAGGAAGCCCGCCGGATCGCCGATAGATTTATTCCTTTAAGCCCGTTCCCCCCAGCGGGGGGCGGAGGGGGGAGAAAAAGAAAGAAGGTGAACAACGTATGCTTGAATTGAACAAGCTGTATAACATGGACTGTATGCAGGGAATGAAAGAGTTTCCGGACGGCTTCTTCGATCTTGCGATCGTTGATCCGCCTTACGGTATCGGCATAGACGGACAGAAGAAGCGCGTATGCGGCAATCCGAAGCATAACCGGAAAGAGCATATCCGGAAAAGCTGGGACAAGACTATTCCCCCGCCCGAATACTTCCGCGAATTGGAACGCGTTTCAAAAGCGCAAGTGATATGGGGCGGAAATTACTTCGTTCCGTATCTTGAACAAGGGCATAAAGGCTGGCTTGTATGGGACAAGGGGCAACACGGCTTGACAATGAGCGATTGCGAATTAGCATATACCAGCTTCGACACGCCGACGCGCGTTTTTGTCTGCAATCGCGTTGAATTGCTGAACGACGGGACAATTCACCCGACACAAAAGCCCGTGAAGCTGTATTCGTGGGTTCTTTCCCTCTTCGCCAGAAAAGGTATGAAGATATTGGACACACACGCCGGAAGCGGAAGTTCCTTGATCGCTTGCTATCGTCAAGGCGGGCTTGGTTTCGTCGGCTTTGAGATCGACGAAGATTATTGCCGCGCGGCAAATGAACGGCTGGAACAGGAACAAGCACAAATCCGGCTCTTTGATCTCTTGGAGCAGGAAGAACGGAAAGCGCAAGCAACGCTTTTTACGAAATGAAGGGAGGAAACACAATGCAGGAAAAAAGGACGCTATATCTTGCCGGAAAGATCACGGGCGATCCGTATTATTTCACGAAGTTTTACAACGCGCAAAAGAAGCTGGAGGAAGGCGGCTTCGTCGTCGTAAATCCGGCGCTTCTTCCGGCGGAGGGCTTCACGTGGGAAGCCTATATGCGTATGTCCGGCGCTATGCTTGCAGAGTGCGCCGAAGTCTGTTTTCTTCCGGACTGGAAAGAGAGCAAAGGCGCGAAATATGAATTCGGCGAAGCAATGGCGCAGAACAAGCCGTTTTTCTTCTTCGCTGATTGGGAACGGGAGGGATCACAGAATGCAGAAAAATAAAATGCCCGTTCCGACAGAAGCGCAAGAGCAAATGACGCTGTTTTCGTGGGCGGTTATGCAAAGCGGGAAATATCCCGAATTGAATTTGCTTTATCACGTCCCGAACGGCGGGAGCAGACACAAGGTGGAAGCGGGACGGCTTCGAGCGGAGGGCGTGAAAGCGGGCGTTCCCGATCTATGCTTGCCCGTCGCGCGCGGGCAATATCACGGGCTTTACATAGAGCTTAAACGGCAACGCGGCGGCAGGACAAGCGACCATCAATCGGAGTGGCTGGACGCTCTTTCGGCGCAGGGCTACAAAGCCGCGCTTTGCTACGGCTGGGAACAGGCGGCGGGAACAATTATCGAATATCTAACCGGAGGTGGCACACATGACTAAAAAGCAAACAGAGCTTTCCGAAGAGTTGCGGGAAGCCGTATTTGAAGCCGCGCGCGCAGGGGCGGCGGAAGCATACACACAGAACACGGGGTACGTAAATTACTTCAAGGCAATGGAAACATTGCTGTATAACTACAAGAAGCTGGCGGCGCTTGTAGCCGATGAAGAAGCGTATTGCGAAGTTGAGTATCACGCGGGACGAAAGACGTTTTCAACGACACCACAGGCAAAAGGCTTTATTCAGCGCAAGACGGAAGCGGAGATCGTCGAGGAAATGCGAGAGGAAAAACAAAAGCAGTTCAAAGAAACGAAATCCGGCTTTGACAGCTTGACACGCGCTATTTCTCTTTTCGAGGGGCATAAAGAATTCGTTGTGATCCGGCTTTACTATTTCGGCGAGGACATCAACGGCAATCCGCGAGAGGGCGGAACGGCGACGTGGGAAGAGATCGCGGAAGAGCTTTCCGACGCGGGCATTCTCAAAGAGATAAAGACGGCGCGCCGCTGGCGGAACAAGATCGTCAATGATATGGCGGTATGCGTATTCGGCATTCCGGCGGCGGTATCAGCGGCGACATACCGGAAAGCCGTTGACAAATGACCAAAACGCGACCAAACAATGCACCTTGTCCGCGACGCTTACGCGTGATATAATAATTACGCTGAATTATTGCGAATTGAATAGCGCGGGATAAAGCCTTTTGCGTGATACGCGGAAGGCTTTTTCTTTTGCTCTTTTGCACAGACTTTTCCACAGGAAGGAGGATAACCGCATGAAGCCGTGGGCGGAAAGGTTCTACAATTCGGACGCTTGGCGTTCATGCCGCGACAGCTTCTTGAAGTCGAAGGGCTACTTGTGCGAACGCTGTTCAACGCCGGACGATCCAGTAACCGCGAAGATTGCACATCACAAAACATACTTGACGAAGCAGAATATCAACGATCCATACATAGCGCTTTCATGGGATAATCTCGAAGCGCTTTGTCAAGATTGCCACAACAAAGAACACCACCGGAACGACAAGAAAAAACGGTACGCATTCGACGAAGCGGGAAACCTCATATCCCCCCCTATTCGCTCAAAGTTTAGGGAGGGTTCGACACCGAGGGCGGGAGATTAAAAATACTCCGCAGGCGCGCGCATAACGGGTGTACGCGTTTAAGGGGGTGTGGGTTGACCGGAAAAGGGGGTGATATTTATGGCGACAAAGAAGGACTTGACGAAAGAAGAAAAGATCAAGCGGGAGTTTTCCCGATTGAAGCGCATTTTCAAAGACTTGGACAAAAACAAGTTGCAGACCGTCGAAAGCCTTATCAAGAACGCGGCGTTCATGGCGGTATCCCTTGAAGAATTGCAAGAGATCATCAACGAAGAGGGATACACCGTCGAATACCAAAACGGCGCAAATCAGAGCGGGACGAAGCAAAGCGACGCGGTGAAAACACATATCGCCATGACAAAAAATCACGCCGCAATTATCAAACAGCTTTGCGATCTTGTACCGCCGGAGAAGAAAAAAGAAAGCCGTTTACAGGCGTTACGGGACGAATAAAAATGCCCTTTTCAAATTACATTTACGAGTATTACGACGGCATTTCTTCCGGAAATATAACCGTCGGCAAGTGGGTTCGCCTTCTGTATGAATACATCGTGAAGGGGCTTCAAGAAGGGCTTTTCACCTTCAACGCGAAGAAGGCAAACAAGGCAATTCGGTTCATCGAAAACTTTTGCCATCATTGCGAAGGGCGCACAGACCTTTTGAAGCTGGAGTTGTGGCAGAAAGCCGCCGTTTCCGTTATGTTCGGGATCGTCGAAGAGGACGGAACGCGCGTCTTTCGCGAAGTGTTTATTGTGATCGGGCGCAAGAACGGCAAAACGCTTTTTGCGTCCGCCGTCATTGCGTACATGGCGTATCTTGACGGCGAATACGGCGCGAAAATATATTGCCTTGCGCCGAAGCTGGAGCAAGCGAACATCGTTTACGATAATTTCTATCAGATGATTAAAAAAGAACCGGAGCTTTCTGACCTATCGAAGAAGCGCCGTTCCGATATTTACATCGAAGAAAGCAATACCGCGATCAAGCCGCTTGCGTTCAACGCGAAGAAATCCGACGGCTTCAATCCGCATTTAGTCGTGAACGATGAAGTCGCGTCGTGGCGTGGCGACGGCGGCTTGAAGCAGTACGAAGTTATGAAATCCGCGCTTGGTGCGCGCCGCCAGCCGATGATCCTTTCGATCTCAACGGCAGGTTACGAAAACGACGGTATCTTCGATGAATTGATGAAGAGATCGACCGCGTTTTTGAAGGGCGGAAGCAAGGAACGCCGCCTTCTTCCCCTGCTTTACATGATCGACGACGTGGAGAAATGGAACGACCTTGAAGAGCTTAAAAAAGCAAATCCGAATATGGGCGTTTCCGTTTCGCCAGACTTCTTCAAAGAGGAAATTGCCGTCGCCGAAATGAGTATGTCGAAGCGGGCTGAATTCCTTACGAAGTATTGCAATATCAAGCAGAATTCTTCCGTCGCGTGGCTTGATTACGTCGTCGTTGACGGCGCAGGAATTCACGCGAAGCTGGAGGATTTCAAGGACAGCTACGCCGTGGGCGGCATAGACCTTTCACAAACAACAGACTTGACCGCCGCTTCCGTCGTGATCGAGCGGGACGGCGTTCTATATGCCTTCGCACAATTCTTTATGCCCGCGAACCGCCTTGAAACGGCGCAAGCGATCGACGGCGTACCGTATGACATATTCGTAAAGCAAGGGATCGTCAAGCTATCCGGCGAAAACCACGTCGATTATCGCGACGTTTACGAATGGTTTTCTATGCTTCGGGATCAGTACGGAATATATATCTTGAAGATCGGGTACGACCGCTATTCCGCGCAATATCTGATCGACGACTTGAAGAACGCGGGCTGGCAGACGGACGACGTATGGCAGGGTGAAAACCTTGCGCCCGTGATCCGTGAGTTTGAAGGCGTTATCAAGGACGGCAATTTCAAGATTGCCGACAATAACTTGTTGAAGGCGCACTTCCTCAACGTCGCATTGAAGCACAACATGGAAACGCGGAAATTCCGTCCCGTGAAGATCGAACAGCGGGCGCGAATTGACGGCTTCGTTTCCGTGATCGACGCGCTGACCGTGCGACAGAAATATTATAACGAAATCGGCGAAATGCTCAAAAATGCGGGGTGATAAAAACATGGGAGTTTTTGAAACAATCTTCCGGAAGCCGAAAGCCGACTTGAAGGCGGAAGGCTATTTCAAAATGCTAAACGGGTACACGCCCGTTTTCAGCAACGCGCCGGAAAGTATTTACGAAATGGAGCTTACGCGCGCGGCGATACATTCGTTCGCGTCCTTCGCTTCAAAGCTGAAACCGGAGATCAGCGGCACGGCGCAAAAGAACCTTGAACGGGCGTTGCAGTTCAAGCCTAATCCGTTCATGGATACATCGAAGTTCATTTACAGGATCGCGACGATCCTTTCGGTGAATAATACTTGCTTTATTGTTCCGATCGAAGATGAATTCGGCGGGCTGATCGGGTATTATCCCCTGCTTCCTCAACGGTGCGAAGTTGTCGAGTACAACGGCGCGCCGTTTTTGCGTTATACGTTCGGGAGCGGGCAGAAAGCCGCGATCGAGTTTGAACGCGTCGGCGTAATGACGCAGTTTCAATATACCGACGATTTCTTCGGCGAGAGTAACGCCGCGCTTCGTCCTACAATGCAGTTGATCCATACACAAAATCAAGGCATTATCAACGGCGTTAAAAATTCGGCTTCTATTCGCTTCTTGGCGAAGGTTGCAAATATGTTGAAGCCGGAGGACATCACGAAGGAGCGCAAGCGCTTCACGGCGGATAACCTTTCGGCGGAAAATCAGTCGGGAATGGTGATCTACGACGCGAAGTTTGCTGACGTGAAGCCGATCGAAAGCAAGCCGTTCACGGTCAACGCCGCGCAGATGGCGCAGATCAACGAAAACGTGTTTAACTACTTCGGCACGAATGCGGGCATTCTGCAAAACAAATACACGGAGGACGAATGGAACGCGTATTACGAAGGCAAGATCGAGCCTTTCGCGATCCAGCTTTCGCTTGTTATGTCGAATATGACGTACACAGCGCGGGAATTGTCCTTCGGGAACGCGATCACGTTTACCGCGAACCGCTTACAATACGCAAGCAATCAAACGAAGCTGAATATCAGCACACAGTTATTTGACCGCGGCTTGCTGAACCGCAACGGCGTTATGGACGTTTGGAACATGGCGCACGTTGAGGGCGGCGAGAAATATTATATCCGCAAGGAATACGCGGAAGTTTCAGAATTGGGAAAGGAGGTTACACCAAATGCCAAAAAAGACGGATCGGGAGTACCGAACAATGATCCAGCCGCTATTGATCCCGACGGCGGCGGAGAAGCGAATTGATACGGATTTCTACGTGGAGGGCTACGCAACAACGTTCGACAAGCCCTATTTGCTGTATGAGTGGGACGGGAACAAATATTACGAACGGATTGACCGGAACGCCCTTGCGGGTGCGGATATGTCCGACGTAATCATGCAGTATAACCACGAAGGAAAGGTGCTTGCCCGCCTTTCCAACGGGACGCTGGGCGTTGAAGCTAACGATAACGGGCTTTTCACGTTCGCGGACTTGTCGAAATCGCGCGCGGCACAAGATATGTTCGAGGAAATTAAGAACGGACTTGTTACGAAAATGTCGTGGGCTTTCCGCGTATCGGAAGATAGCTACGACCGCGACACACGCACACGCACGATCTTGAAAATTGCGAAGGTTTACGACGTTTCGGCGGTATCCATTCCGGCGAACGCCGATACCGATATTTCGGCACGATCCTATTTCGACGGAGTGATCGAAAGGGAACAGCAGGAGCGGCTGGAACGCCGGAAGAAACTTTTGAAAATCAAACTAATGACGGAGGTTTAACACAATGAGAATTAAAGAAATCGAAGCCCGCCTTGCGGCTATCAAGCAGGAGATCGAACAGCGCGGCGACGCTATGACCGCCGCAGAGATTGACGCGCTGGAGCAGGAAACCACACAGCTTACCGAAGAGCGCGCCGGACTGATTGCCGCCGCCGAGAAGCGCAACGGCATTCTTGACAATATCGCGAAGGGCGCGGGCATTGTTTCCCGTTCCTTCCAGCAGAACAACGGAGACGACAACACCGCGCCCGACGATCCCTTCGGTACGCCCGAATATCGTTCCGCGTGGCTGAAAAACATTCGCCGCCTTCCGCTGAACGACGCGGAGAAGCGCGCATTCAGCAACGCCAGCGGCGCGGGCGCGGAGGTTATCCCGACGCAGACCGCGAACGAGATCATCAGCAAGGTAAAGACGCTTGCACCTATGCTGAATGAAGTTACCCTTCTGCACGTCAAGGGCGCTGTAAAGTTCGCGATCGAAGGCACGAACAACGCCGCCGCGATCCACACCGAGAACGCAAGCATTACCGCCGCCGCTGACACGCTGACCACCGTTTCCCTTTCCGGTTACGAGATCGTCAAGCTGGTTCAGATTTCCGATACTGTAATGACTATGAGCATTACCGCGTTTGAAAGCTGGATCGTCAATATGCTGGCGGAAGCTATCGCCCGCAAAGTCGAAGATTTGCTTATCAACGGCACGGGTTCTTCCCAGCCGAAGGGCATTGAAAACGCGAACACTTGGGGCGCGACCAACAGCGTTACCGTTGCAAAGACGGGCGCGCTTACCGCCGCAAACGTGCAGACGTTGATCGGGCTTCTGCCTTCCGGCTATGACCGTAACGGCAAGTTCGTTATGAACAAGAAAACCTTGTTCACCGACTTTATGCCGTTGCAGGACAACAGCAAGAACCACATTGTAACCGTTCAGAACAACGCGTACTTCGTGTACGGCTATCCCGTTCTTCTGTCCGATTACGTCGCGGATCACGAAGCCTTCTTGGGCGACTTCAAGAAGGTTTGCGCGAACCTTGCCGAAAATATCGGCGTGAAGAGCGCCTACGACATCGACACGAACAGCTACAAATATAGCGGTATCGCGATCTTCGATTGCGCGCCCGCTATCGGCGAAGCCATCGTGAAGCTGGTCAAGGCGACCGACTAAAGCGGGAGGGCTGACAAATGCTTGACAAGGTAAAGCTGGCGTTGCGGTTGAGCGGGACGGCGCTTGACGGCGAAGTTTCCGATCTCATAAACGCGGCGATCGCTGATCTTCGCCTTGTCGGTATCAACATTCCGGCGGAAGCGGGATCGTCCAGTAAAACGCTGGGCGATCCCCTTCTTGATCGGGCGGTTGTGCTTTATGCAAAGGCGGAATTCGGCTTCAATGACGACGCGGAGCGTTACCGCAACGCATACGATTATTTGAAGTGCGCCTTGTCGCTGACCGCTGATTACACCGAAGAAAGCGAGGGCAAATAAATGAGATGGGGCGAACAAATAACATTGGTTGCCTTGTCTGAACCTTCGCCGCGCACGAACGAACACGGCTTCCCCGTCGCCCGCACAGAAACCGCGACAACGGTTTTCGCTGACAAGAAATCCGTGGGCTTTTCGGAGTTCTACAAGGCGCAACAGGCGGGCTATACGACGGAATTAAAATTCGACGTGCATTCCTTCGAGTATGAGGAACAGCAGATCGTGGAATATCCCGTTTCGAGCGGGAAACGGTATCGCGTCCTTCGGACGTACACGCACGGGAACGGAGAATTTACAGAGTTGACGCTGGTTAATCTTCCGGAAGCGGAAGGGGGCGGCAACAATGGCGAAGTTTAACGTTGTCGGGCTGGACGACGTACAAGAAGCAATGCTTCGGCAAGACGCGATCGTTGAAGAAGCCGTGCCGGAAATGCTCAAAGCGGGTGGCGCAGTAATGCAGAAGGCACAGCAAGAAGAGATCAAGACAAGGTTCAACAGCAGACGAAGCACGGGGGCGCTTCTTGCGTCCATCAAAGTATCCGCCGTGAAAGAGATTGACGGCGGAAAACGGGTTGAAATCTATCCGAACGGAAAGGACAAGCACGGAGTACGCAACGCGGAAAAAGGCTTCGTCCTTAATTACGGGCGTTCAAATATGCCCGCGCGCCCGTGGTTCACGGCGGCGAATGAAAAGGCGGCGGACGACGTTGTTTCGGAAATGCGCCGCGTATGGGAGGAAAAGCAAAATGAAGAACGTTGACAGCTTGTTAAAAGCGGAGCTTGAAAAGCTGGGCGTTCCCGTCGAACGCCTTAAATACGGCGGGAAGGCGGCTTGCTTTATCGTCTATCAGCTTGTCGTGGGGCGCGACACGTTCTTTTCAGACGATGAAGAGGGCGCGCAGGAATTCACGTATCAAGTACACGTCTATTCAAAAACGGATTACATCGACATTCTTCAACGCTTGAAAACAGCATTGAAGGCGGCGGGGTTCTACGCGATCACGATAGACGCGGAAACATACGAACAGGACACGGGATATTACCACGTTCCCGTTGAAATCAAGTATATGGAGGTATGACACATGGCAACAATCGGTTTGCGCGATCTTTACCGCGCACCCATCACGATCGGCACGTCCGGCGCGGAGGAATACGGAACGCCCGTGCGTATGGCGAAAGCTATTTCGGCGGAGCTTTCCGTTGAAGTCGCCGAAGCGATCCTTTACGCCGACGACGGCGCGGACGAAGTTGTAAAAGAATTCGTATCCGGAGAAATCACGCTGAACGTGAACGATCTTCTTCCGGCTGATCTTGCCGCCCTGCTTGGGCAGAAGCAGGACACAGACAAGGTTGTTTACGGTTCTGACAGCGACGAAGCGCCCTATACCGCAATCGGCTTCCGCGCGAAGAAGGCGGGCGGAACGTACAAGTACATTTGGCTTTACAAGGTCAAATTCGCGATCCCCGATGAAAACTACACCACGAAGGGCGACAGTATCGAATTTACTACGCCGGAGATCGTCGGACAGTTTATCAAGCGTTCCGACGGATTGTGGAAGGCTGAACACGTCGCAGAGCCTACGAACAGTGTGGCGACGGCTTGGTTCACTTCCGTTCGTGAGCCTAACAACGCGGGCGGTTAATCGAATATCGAAAGGAGGAACGGCGGGAAGTCTGAAAAGGCTTCCCGCCTTATTCTGCTATGAGCGCAATTAAAGACGGACGTTTCCCGATCATGCTGGACAAGGAAAGACACCTTCTTTTCAGTCTGAACGCGATCGACGAAATGCAGGACAAATTCGGCGGCTTCGATCGCCTTGATACCGTGCTTTCCGGCAAGGACAGCATTAAAAATCTTCGCTGGCTTCTGACCGTGCTTTTGAATGAGGGCGCGGCGGACGACGAAGAACCGCTTACCGAAAAACAGGTGGGCAAGCTCATTCATACGGGCAATTTTGCCGACGTGAAAGCGGCGATCTTCAAATCCTTTTCTATGGGCAACAACGGAACGCCCGAACCGCCCGAACGGGACGAAGAGGAAGAGGACGACGAAGAGGACATCGAAAAAAACGCAACAGCGGGCAAGGAATAATCGACCTTGCCCGCCTTCTTTATATCGGCGTAACGCTTCTTCGCTGGAGCGAAGCCGAAGTATGGCGCATGACACCGTATAAAATTTTGACGCTTTTCAAAATTCATCGTGAATTCAATCCGGATCGTTTCAAGCCCGTTCCGAAAGAAGTTGATATTGACGACGTGCTGGGAGGGATATAAATGGCGAAAGAAGAGCAGATCAAAACATCAATCGACCTTACAGGCGAAAAAGAGTATCGCGCCGCTTGCACTAACATAAATTCTTCCCTTCGCGAAATCGGATCGGAAATGAAGCTGACGACGGCGGAATTCGCCGACAACGCAGACAGCGTGGAAGCACTGACCGCGAAACAGAAGCTATTACAAAAGCAGTTCGACGAACAGGCGAAGAAGGCAGAAGCGGCGGAAAAGGCATTGAAGAAAATGCGCGATAACGGTATCGAACCGACAAATCCCGCATATCAGAAAATGCAAACAAATCTGAACAACACCAAAGCCGACATGGTGAAAATTCAAAAGGAAATCGACGACACTTCTAAAAAGCTGAAAAGCTCAAAGGTGGATTGGGAGAGCGTCGGCGAAACCGTCGGCAAAGCAGGAAAGGCGATCGGCGCAGCTTGCGCGGCTATGGGTGCGGCGATTGCGGCGGCGGGTGCGGCATTTTTCGGGCTTGCCGAAGAAACACGCGAAGCCCGCGAAAACATGGGTAAACTTGAAACCAGCTTCACGACGGCGGGACATTCGGCAGAGGACGCGAAAAACACCTATACGGAGTTGTACGGCGTTCTTGGCGACGACGGACAGGCAACGGAAGCCGCCGCCCACCTTGCGAAGCTGACTACGAACGAAAAAGAGCTTTCGGACTGGACAAACATTTGCACGGGCGTTTACGCGACATTCGGCGACAGCTTACCGATTGAAGGTTTGACCGAAGCTGCGAATGAAACGGCAAAGACGGGATCAATCACGGGTAATCTTGCCGACGCTCTGAATTGGGCGGGCGTTTCCGAAGATGATTTTCAAGCCAGCCTTGACGCTTGCACATCGGAGCAGGAGCGGCAAGCCCTTATAACGTCCACGTTGAACGGGCTTTATTCAGAAGCGGCGGACAAGTACAGAGAGGTAAACGGCGACATTATCGACGCGCAGAAGGCAACAGCAAATCTGAACAGCGCTATGGCAGCGCTGGGCGCGATTGCTGAACCGATCATTACAAAGCTGAAACAGCTTGCGGCGGAGCTTTTGCAGGAAATAACGCCGTTCGTCGAGCTTATCGGAAAAGGCTTGACGGGTGCGCTTTCCGGTGCAGAGAGCGCGGCGGAGGACTTCACAGACGGCTTGCTGGGTATGGTTACGTTCGCGATCGAAAAGCTAACGGAAATGTTACCGACCTTCCTTGAATTCGCGGTGAAGATGATCGCGAATATCGCTACGGGCATAGCTCAATCGTTGCCGACGCTTGTTCCTTCGCTGGTTCAGCTTGTAACGGACATCGTGCAAGTTCTGATCGACAATATCCCGTTGCTGATCGACGCGGCTTTACAGCTTGTAACAGGGCTGGCGGAAGGCATTATAAACGCGATCCCCGTTCTTGTTGCGGCGCTTCCGCAGTTGATAACCAGCTTGATCGACGGTTTGCTTTCCGCAATCCCGCAGATCATTCAAGCGGGTATCGACCTTCTGACGGCGTTAATTACCGCCCTTCCGGAGATCATCACAACGATTGTTGAAGCGATCCCGCAGATCATTGAAGGCATTATCACGGCGCTTACGGAGAACATACCGCTTATCATTCAAGCGGGCATTGATCTTCTTGTCGCGCTCATACAGGCATTACCGCAGATTATAACGACGATCGTTCAAGCGATCCCGCAAATCATAAGCGGCATTGTAAACGCGCTGATCGGCAACATCGACCAAATCATTATGGCGGGCGTTCAGCTTTTCGTGGCGCTCATTCAGAATTTGCCGACGATCATAGTTGAAATCGTGAAGGCAGTTCCGCAGATTGTTTCCAGCATTGTGCAAGCGTTCGCGTCGCTGGGCGGCGAAATGATAAACGCTGGCGCAAACCTTCTTCACGGCTTGTGGGAAGGTATCAGCGGCGCGGCTTCGTGGTTGTGGGAAAAGGTATCCGGCTGGGCTTCGTCCCTTGTTTCGGGTATCAAGGACTTCTTCGGCATTCATTCCCCGTCAACGGTATTCGCTGAAATCGGCGGCAACATGGCGGACGGCGTGGGCGTAGGCTTCACCGACAACATGGGCGGCGTTGAAGGCGATATGACCGCCGCAATGGGCGGAGCGGGCGCGCTGACGGCGGCGGAAGCAGTAAACGCCGTGAACAACGGCATTATTGCGAACATTGAAGGCTTGTCCGGAGCGGTGAACGCGATCGTCGAGCGGGTTATTACCGGACTGACGGCGCAAGCTCAACGTTTCAATCAAGCCGGACAGGACTTCGACAAGAACATAGCTTCCGGCATGGTGGCGGGTATCGTGCAGATCACGCAGAAAGTACCGCAGATCGCGCAAAGCATTATTACCGCATTCACGGCACAACATCAAAAGTTCGTAACCGAAGGAACGAACATCGACAAGAGCATAGCGCAAGGAATGATCGCGGGTATCCCGCAGATCACGGGCAAGGTTGCACAAATCATTCAGCCCGTTATTACCGCGCTTCGCTCTTACGTATCGCAGTTCACGGAAGCGGGCGAAGAGATGGTGCGCGGCATTTGGCAGGGCTTTCAAAATATGTCCGGCTGGCTTGAAAGCCGCGTCCGCTCTATGATGAGGGATATTGTGGCGGCGGTTGAAGAGGAAATGGACATCAATTCCCCGTCGAAGGTTTTTGCCCGTATCGGTTCGTACATGGCGCAGGGCTTGGGCGAAGGCTTCGCCCGCGAAATGCGCGACGTTGAAAGTTCGATCCGGAGCGAAACGTCGAACGCCGTTCCGGAATTCCGTTCCGGAGAGGGACGCGACACGCGCGGCGGCGGTACGCCTTCCGTTGAAGTCGTGCAAAACATCTATGCGAACGAAACGAGCTACGCCGAACAGCAAAGACAGGCGGCGCGGCAGTTCCGGCAGATTGCGCGGGAGGTTATGGCATGAGGACACAAGAAAAATTGATCTACACGAACGAGCGCGGGGAAAGCATAGAGTTTTCCCCCGCTTCTTCGTATCACGTAAACTTCAAGGACGTTACCGGACTTTCCGACGTGCGGAACGCTATTTACAGCACCAACAGCATGGGGCAGGACGGCGACACATACTTGGGCTATCGGATCGAAAGCCGCGATATTGACATCGTGGGATACATCAAGGAGCGGGACAAGCAAGCGGCGCAGAACCTACGCCGGAAGCTGAACCGCATATTAAATCCGCAGTACGAAGCAACGTTGACGTATGTTTTCGGCGACTTCCGGCGGGTGATCGGGTGCAAGATCGACGACGCGCCGATCTTCAAGCGAAAGCCGATCTTCGAGCAATTCACGGTTAGCTTGTCTTGCCTTAATCCGTTTTGGAGAGAGGAAACGGAAACACGCGAGGACATAGCAACGTGGATCGGCGGCTTTGAATTCCCCGTTCCGGACGGGCTGGAGCTTTACGACGGCTGGGAAATCGGCTATCGCCAGCCATCGCTGATTGTGAACGTCTACAATTCCGGCGACGTGAAAAGCGGTATCCGGATCGAGTTCCGCGCGATCGGCGCGGTTACAAATCCCGTATTGCTGAACGTCGATACACGGGAGTTTATCAAGCTGAATATTTCGCTTGTAGCGGGCGACGTTTTAACCGTTTCCACGGGCTACGGTGAAAAAGCCGTGAAGCTGAACCGTGGCGGCACGATTACAGACGCGTTCCGCTATCTCGACGTTGATAGTTCGTATTTGCAGATCGCCGTGGGCGACAATCTCTTCCGTTATTCAGCGGACGCGAACGCCGAAAATCTCGAAGTTTCGATCTATCACAATAACTTGTATTTGGGGGTGTAGCGCGGTGGAATTATACGTTTATAGCCGCGATATGACACTTCAAGGGATCGTCGAAAAGATTTCGTCCTTGATATGGACGCGGCGTTATTGGAGTTGCGGCGAATTCAAGTTGCTTGTTCCCTTCACGGAGGAACACGCCCGCTTGCTGGTGAAGGAAAATATCATCATCAAGCGCGGCGGCAACGAAGCGGCGGAAATCCGCTATATTCACATCACGAAGAATTCACAGGGCATGGAGGAAATAGAGGTTCAAGGCAAGTTCCTTCTTTCGTGGATCGGCAAGCGCATTTTGACAACGCAGATCATCACGAAGGACACGACACAGAACATTCTATACGCCATTGTGAAGCAGACTTGCACGAACGCAGGAGCGGCGCGCAATATCCCGAATTTCAGCATATCCACGACCGACGCAGACACCGGAAGCGGGCAGATCGACTATACTTCGGAGCAGTACGCGAACGCCCAGCTTGCGGCGGAAACGGCGGCGAAGGCGGCGAAGCTGGGTATTCGGGTTCTGACAAATGCCCGCACGGGCAAGCATACCTTTTCCGTTTACGAAGGGCGCGATCTTACGGCGGGCAATACCGCAGGGAACGCGCCTTGTATCTTTTCGCAGGAGTTCGACAACATCGTGGAACAGGAATACACGAACAGCGTTGAAAACCTTAAAACAACGGCTTACGTCGGCGGAGAGGAAAAAGAAGGCGTAACGCGGAAGGTTGCAGAAGTCGGCGGCAGTTCGACGGGGCTTTCCCGCGACGAAGTTTTCATCAATGCAACGGACATCGTGCAGGAATACGAAAACGAGAGCGGGCAGACCGTAACGCTTACCAACGCGCAATATTTAGCGCTTCTTTCCGCGCGCGGCGTTGAAGAGCTGGAGCAATACGCGGAAACGCTTGCTTTCGGATCGAAGATCAACACGAACGCGAATTTGAAGTACGGCACGGACTACGATTTGGGCGATCGGGTAACGTGTATCAATAAGCGCTGGAACGTCCGCATTGACGTTCGCATAACGGAGATCGCGGAAACCTACGAAACCAGCGGCGAAGAAATAGATATTACCTTCGGCGAGAGCTTGCCCGCGCTTCTGACACAAATTCGGCAGATTACGAAATAAAGGAGGGCTTCACAGCATGGAAAAATCAAGTTTCTTCAACAGCGTTTCGCACGATCGCACGTACAAGGCGGAGGATTGGGCGGAATACTTCGCTTCGTTCATCGGGAACGGCGTTTTCCCCGTCCCTTCGACGGGGCTTCAAGTCGTCGCAAACGACGGAATGAAGCTGAACGTTAAAACGGGCAAAGCGTGGATCAACGGTTACTTCTACTTCAACACGGGCAATCTTGCCGTCGAGCTTGACACGGCGGACGGACAGTTGAACCGCATTGATCGCGTTGTCGTGCGCTGGGATTTGACAAACCGCGTTATGTCGGTGAAGGTCAAATCTTCTTCGTTCAGCGCGTCCCCTACCGCGCCCGCATTGCAGAGGGACGCGGACGTTTACGAGCTTGCGCTGGCGGACATCTACGTGGGCGCGGGCGTAACAGCTATCACACAAAGCAAGATCACGGATCAACGCTTGAACACGTCGCTTTGCGGCGTTGTTGCCGCCGTCGTTCAGCAGATCGACACGGCGGCTTTTAACGCACAGCTTCAAGCGTGGTTCGCTGAATATCAATCCCTTTCGGCGGCGGAGTACAACACGCTTGTTTCGTATATGAATTCGCTGAAATTGCAGGGTAACACGCAGTACGAAGCGTTCGAGCAACACATGGCGGATTTTGAAACACAGGCGGCGGCGGACTTCAACGCATGGTTTAACGGCTTGCAAAACGTCCTTGACGATAACGCGGCAACAAATCTTCTGAATATCACGAACGCGCTTGACGCGCGCGTGGATATGCTGGAAGCGGTGCTTTTCAATGACATTACGACAAATCCGTTCTTGATCCTCTTCGATGATCTCGACGGCGTAACGTCTACGGGCATTTGGAACGAGAGTTTGCAGAGGATCGAATGCTGACGCGGTACGCTTGCACGGCGGCGGAATTGTCGTGCGTGATCGGAAACATCTTCGCGGAGCTTTCCCCGCCATGCGCGGCTTGCGGCGCGGAGGTATTACAGATCACAGGAACAACGGTTACAGGGAACGCGGCAACGCTGACCGTTACCGAAGCGGGCTTCGATTTCGACGGGTGCGCCGACGATACCGCTATGATCGAGCGAATGCGGAAAGGACGGTGCATATATGCAAAGACCGGAGCGGGAGCGGAAAGAACCGACGGAATTCAACGTGATTGTGAAAGCGAAAGACCTTGTAAAGCACACCTTCACGATCACGAATTCGACGGAGCGCTACCCGAAGAAATACCGCTTCACGCTTGTAAACAGGATACAGGATAAAGCGGTGGACATTTACGAATGCGTCCTTGAAGCGAACGAATTAGACCTTCGGGACGCGCAGGAATACAGACAACGGCAGAAGCTACAAGCAAAGGCGCTGACCTATTGCAAGGAGCTTCTATTTTTCATAGAGCTTTCGCAGGAAATGGGCTTTATTTCTATGAGCAGTTGCGAATATTGGTCAAAACTTGCGCTTGAAGTGAAGTACATGACGACCGCGTGGAAGAAGCGGGACAAAACGAGAGCTTGAAAAACGTTCGGGGTACATCTTGATACGCCTAATTCGTCGAACGCCCACAACGTCCGCAACGTCAATTCGGACGGCTCTTTGAACAACAACAACGCGTACAACGGCAACAATGGCGTTCGCCCGCTTCGGTGGACTATGTGAACGAGTAGGCACAGCCGAAAGCAGAATACCACCATCAAAGGAAGGTGTATCCCGTCGCCGCTATCCACGGCGGGGACGAATACAGGATCGCCGATACCGGAGCATACCGCCTTCCGGCGGCTGGCAAAGGTTATAAACAGCGAGGATTTTTTATTATGACAGACTTTGAAAAGATACACAGTTTTGAAAGCCTATACAATGCCTACCGAAAGGCGCGGCAAGGCAAGAGGTGGAAAGGAGCGGCGGCAAAGTTTGAAGTTAATCTTCTTGAAGCGCTGAACCTATTAAGCGCGCAGATCAGAACGAAGCGCTATACCATGTCCCCGTATAACACGTTCGAGGTATACGAACCGAAGCGCCGCGTGGTTATGTCGAACAGCTACAAAGACAAGGTTGTTCAACATTCGCTTTGCGATAACGTGCTTGAACCGATTTTGACACGATCGTTCATTCGCGATAACTACGCGTCGCAGGTGGGGAAAGGTACGCATTACGGGTTAGACAGGCTTCAAGAGTTCATGCGGAGGTTTTACAGGAAGAACGGAATTGACGGCTGGATACTGAAAGGCGACATTTCAAAGTATTTCTATTCGATCCGGCACGACGTTTTGAAAACCTTAATCCGCGAGAAGATAACCGATCCGGACGTTTTGTGGCTGATTGATCTTATCATCGACAGCACCGAAGGCAACGTCGGAATACCGATCGGAAATCAGACTTCACAGCTTTTCGCCCTTCTCTACCTTGACGGGCTGGATCACTTCGTAAAGGAAAAGCTGGGTATCAAATATTACGGGCGCTATATGGACGACTTCTTTTTGATCCATCACGACAAAGCATATTTGCAGGAGTGCCGGAAGCAGATTGAAGCGTTCGTACAGGCGCGCGGGCTTTCGCTGAATGCGAAAACAAATATCTTTCCCTTAAAACACGGCGTTGATTTCTTGGGCTTTCATACATACTTGACCGAAAGCGGCGCGGTGATCCGCAAGGTGCGCCGCAGGAGCAAAAACAATATGAAGCGGAAGTTGAAGAAATTAGCCGCCCTTCACGCGGCGGGACGGATCGACGCAAAGACCGTCGAACAATCCTATCAAAGCTGGAGAGGACACGCAGAAAAGGGAAATAGCTATCATTTGATCCGGCGGACGGATCAGTATTACAACAGCTTAATGAAAACAAAGGAGGCGGCACAATGTCAAAAACATTAGGCAGTTTGACGGTGGGCGCAAAGATTGAAGTTCCGGTTCTTTCGGCGTATCAATCACGCTTCGGATCGAAGATCGTTTTCAAGATCGCCGACAAGAACCACAGCGGCTACCCGTCGAATTCCGTAACGCTGATTACGGAAAAGATCATTCAGTTAATGTGTTTCGACGCGAAAGAGCCGAGCAACAGCAACAGCGACCGGAAACAATACGGCAATAACCGCTATCAGTATTCAAACCTTCTGCAATGGCTGAACAGCAACGCGGCGGCGGGCGCATGGTACAGCGCAAAGCACAGCGCGGACGCGCCGCCTACAAACGCGAACGTATGGAACAATTACAACGAGTACGACGCGTGGGCGGGCTTCCTTGCTATGCTTGATCCGAAGTTCGTTGCGGAGCTTCTGACCACAACACAGACCGTCGCAAGAAATACCGTTACCGACGGCGGAAGCTATGAAACGGTAACGTCAAAAATGTTCCTTGCGTCCACAACCGAAGTGGGGCTTGCGAATGAAAACAATATCGCAGAAGGAACACTTCTTGCGCTATTCAGCAACAACGCTTCCCGCGTCGCTTATCCTACGGCGCAATGCGTGAGCAATTCGGAGTACACGGACGCTAATTTCAGCACGTCAAAGGGCTGGTATTGGTGGCTACGAACGCCTAATTCGTCGGACGCCCGCTACGTCCGCTTCGTCTTTTCGGACGGCTCTTTGAACTACAACGACGCGTACTACGGCAACATTGGCGTTCGCCCGCTTTGTAATCTTAAATCTTCTATCTTGGTATCTGACAGCCCGAACAGCGACGGAAATTATACGGTAATCTACAATTCCGCGCCTTCCGCGCCGCCCAGCATTACCGCGCCAGCAACGTGTTACAGCGGGCAGAACATCAACATTTCTTGCGCGGCGGCGACCGATCCGGACGGCGACGCGCTGACCTATTGTTTCGAGCGCTCATACAACAGCGGCGCGTGGACACAGGTTCAAGCGTCCGCAAGCAGGACGTTCACGGAAGCGGTATCGACCGCGTGGAACACGTTAAAATACCGCGTCCGCGCAAAGGACAGCTACGGCAATTATTCCGCATACACCACAAGCGGAGATATTGCCGTAATTCATAACCAGCCGCCCGTGATTTCCGGCAGTAATGCCGATCTTGGGATCAAGCGCGCCGATTTCACCTATCAATACAGCGTAACCGATCCGGACGGCGACACGGTGAACGTTGTTGAAAAGATCGACGGAAAGACAATCGCGACGAAGAACGCGATCACGCTGGGCGCGACGCAGACGCTTTCCGTTGCCGGAAATACCTTCACGGCGCTTACGAACGCACAGCACACGATCACAATTACGGCGACCGACAGCACAGGAAATAGCGCCGTCCGGACGCTGACGTTCACGAAGTCGATTGCGGGCTTCGTTATCACGCTTTCAGCGCCGCTGGAAGCCAACAGCCAGCCGACACGCGCGAATATCAAGGTAACGCGAGATATTCCGGCGGGCGGCACGTTCAAGGTTGAAGCGACGAACAATCCGTTTGACGCGTCCCCCGTTTGGGAGGATTGCACGAACGCGGTTATTCAAGGCGTTGCACACGTTTTCACCAACAAGATCAACACGGCGGCACAACACGGAATGAATATCCGCGTAACCGTCCAGCGCGGCGACGCGCTGACCGCTTGCTGGGTATCGGGGATCGGGGGGAATTTTGAATGAGCGTAATTCACAAGAAGAGCAACGGCGGAGCTTCCGCCGAAATTGAAAAAGAGGTTCGGGAAGTCAAAGCGGCGGGAGAGCAAACCGCCGCTTTGCTTGCCCTATCCTTCAAAGCGCAGATCGTGCAGGATCGCGCCGCCGGAACGAACGTCATTTCCGACGCGGCGATCTTGCAATCGGCGGAAGTGATCGAATACGACGAATACGCCGACAATCACGCTTACAACACCGTCGGCGAAATCATCAAGCACAACGGGCGGTATTACGAGATCAAAGCGGCGCACACGTCGAACGCGGCGGCTTATCCCGTTGAAACCACCTTCGCGTACTATCGCTTGATCGAGCTTTCCGCGACCGGAACCCTTGACGATCCGATCCCGTATCCGGAAACGGCGGGGATCGTCGTTAATGTCGTTTCCGGCTTGTATTACAGCTACAAAGGCGCGGTATACCTTGCAAAAGCAGATATGCCGAATTGCGTTTATCCGCCGGACACGGCGGGCTTGTGGCAATGGGAAAAAGTAACCTAACGGGAAGGAGGATCAACGATGGACACTTTCACAACGGTTCTTTCCGTCTTTTCTACCGTATGCGCTATCGTGTTCGGCTATATCGCTTTTGTTCGTAACAGGGACAAGGACAAGGAAAGCAATGTGAAGCACGACGCGACCGTTTTAACCGAGATCGGATACATCAAGGCGAACACGGACGAAATCAAGGCGGAGCAGAAGGAACAGCGAAAGACGAATACGGAGTTCGTAACGCGCTTGACCGACGTTGAAGCGTCGGCGAAACAGGCACACAAGCGGCTTGACCACATCGAAAAACGAATGGATCAAGCAGAGTAACACCAGCGGCGGCGGGGGCTTCCCCGCCGCTTCTTCATTGCAAAGGAGGGTTCAGCAATGAGCAATAGCAAACTTATTTCGTGTACGCTGATTTCACCGAACAAGAACAGCCCACGAAATCACAAGATCGACACGATCACAATTCATTGCGTCGTCGGGCAATGTTCCGCCGAGAGGATCGGCGAAATCTTCAAGCCGACTTCGCGACAGGCAAGTTCAAACTACGGGATCGGCTACGACGGGCGGATCGGGCTTTACGTCGATGAAGCCGATCGTTCGTGGTGCAGTTCAAACGCCGCAAACGATAACCGCGCAATCACGATCGAGGTTGCAAGCGACACGAAGCACCCATACGCCGTGAATGATAAAGCATACGCGGCGCTTCTTGATCTTGTCGAAGATATTTGCCGCCGGAACGGGATCAAAAAGCTGGTATGGAGTACAAGCAAGGACGACCGCGTAAACCACAAGAACGGGTGCAATATGACCGTTCACAGGGATTACGCGAACAAGTCTTGCCCCGGCGATTATCTGTATAACCGACACGGCGAGATCGCGGCGGAGGTAAACAGGCGGCTGGGCGTTCCGACAGAGGATCAGAAGCCGGAACAGAAGCCGCAGGACGAAGCGAAGAGCCTTTACCGCGTCCAGCTTGGCGCATTTGAGAAGAAGGACAACGCAACGGCGTTCGCGGCGAAGCTAAAAAAGGAAGGCTTCGATACCTATATCGTGCAGATCGGCAAGTATTACAAGGTGCAAGTGGGCGCGTTCAGCGTCAAGAAGAACGCCGAAGCTATGCTGGAGAAGTTGAAGAAGGCGGGACACGACGACGCTTTCATAACCTATTCCGGCACGTCCGGCGGGACATCGGCGCAGAAGATCACAGCGGGAAGCAAAGTTCGCGTGAAAGCGGGTGCGAAAACCTATTCCGGCGGAAGCCTTGCTTCCTTCGTCTATTCCCGCGATCACATCGTCAAAGAGCTTTCCGGAAAGCGCGCCGTGATTACCTACGGCGGAACGGTTGTCGCGGCGGTGAACGTCGATGATCTAACGCTTGTTTAACACACGCACAACGCACGGTATGCGTTACACAACGCGCGCCGTGCGTTAATTGCGCTATGTGAAAGGGGGACGCAATGAAAATCAAATCTTCGAGCGGGAAGCGGGTGGCGAAGCGCCGCTTCTTCAAGGCTGACGAACGCTTCGCAACGAAAGCCGTTATTGTGATCGCAATTACAACGGCGGCTTTCATCGTCGCGCAGTACGTTTCATTCCTTATCACGCGGCAGGAACAAACCGTTCTGATCGAATGGTATTTCCGCGCCGTCGTGATTGAATGCGGCGTAATGATGATGAAGCGTCTTGCCGAAGTAATCGTCGGCAGGATCAAGAAAAAAGAAAAAATCGACATAACAGAAAGCGAGGATACAAACAATGACTATTGATCTTACCAGCATTGCAAACGCCGTGATCGCTCTTATCGCGGCAATTATTACCGCCTTCGTGATCCCGTGGATCAGAAGCAAGACGACCGCCGCACAGTTTGAGAAAATCAAAATGTGGGTAACGGTTGCCGTCGAAGCCGCCGAACAGCTTTACACCGGAAGCGGCAGGGGCGCAGAGAAGAAAGCATACGTTGTTGAATTTCTGAATAGCAAGGGCTTCAAGATCGACGCGGAAACGCTGGATAAACTGATCGAAGCCGCCGTCTTTAATCTTCCGGACTACTTCACTATTTCCGGCATTCCGGCGGATACCGACAGCAACAAAGAGTAATTGACCGCGCGGCGGATCGCGCTTCCCCTTTCAGCCTTCCGCCGCATAAAGAACAATCCCCCGTGCGGGCTTTCGAGCCTTGCACGGGGGATTTTTTTGTTTGGTTTATTCCTTCGGCGGTTCGACCGACGCTTCCGACGGCGCGGCGGTTTTTCCTTTAATGAGTTGATACAGCTTCTTACAGCCGACCGCAATTCCCTTGAATAGATAGTAATAAATCTTGTAAAACGCCCACAAGAAGAAGTACAGACACCAGCCCGCGCCGATAATCATATACCACATCAAATAGAACATTCCGGCGAAGAGCATAGCGAAGCACCACAACGGCGCGTTTCGCTTATTCACACGCACACAGAAGCCCAGCCGGAAACCGGACATCTTCTTCAATGTCTTTGTAAAGCTGACGAACATTAGAGCAAATCCCCCTTCTTAAATGTAAATTTTCAAGGCAGAATTCGCCTATTCTGACCTTTAACACAATTATACGCCCGTCATACGCTAAAATCAAGAATAAAGCGGAATATTTACACACCGTTTGCAAATAATCAGAATGAAGAGGGATCGCGGCGGCAATGAAGATATATGATTACAACGGCAAGAAGAACATTTGCGGCGACCGATTGCGCGAAGCGCGCGTCGTCCGGCGGCTACGTCAAGAGGATTTAGCCGCACAAATACAGTTGAAAGGGATCAACGTGGAGCGGGACAGCATAAGCCGAATTGAAATCGGTACGCGCTTCGTATCCGACTTTGAATTGAAGATATTTGCGGAAGTGCTGGGCGTTTCGGTAAATTGGCTTTTAGGTATAGACGAATAACGGCGGCGGGGTGATCCCGTCGCCGCTTTTCTTTTGCAGGCGCATAAAATACGTATATTTTTTTCTCAAAACCTATTGACATATACGTATTGAAGGCGTATAATAGTAAATGTAAGGAGGACAGCAGATGAAAACAAAAGACCTTATCGAGCTTTTAGAACGAAACGGCTGGAAGTTCAAGCGGCACGGCGCGAACCACGACATATACGTGAAGGACGGTCAAAGGGAAAGCGTCGTAAGGCACAGAGAAACCGACGAAGAGTTAGCAAAAGCAATCATCAAGCGGCGCGGGCTGAAATAAGCCCGCCGCCCTTGGCGATAATATATAGCACAGTTTCAAGGAGGTATTCAGAATGAAAAACGCATATCCCATCGTTATGACGCAGGGAAAAGAGTTCATCGTGGTATTTGTCCCCGATTTCAATATCAATACGCAGGGCAAGGACGTTCCGGACGCGATCGAGATGGCGCGGGACGCAATCGGGCTTATGGGAATTGATATGCAGGACGACGGCGAAGCATTGCCGGAAGCGTCGAGCATTGCAAGCGCACAAGCCGAAGCGCCGTCCGGCGCGATCGTTTCGCTGGTTGACGTTGATTTCGCGGAGTACCGCAGAAAGAACGATATGCGCGTCGTGAAGAAGAATTGCACCATTCCTTCATGGCTTAACTTTGAAGCGGAGCGGGCTGGCGTGAATTTTTCCGCCGTCCTGCAAGCGGCGCTTAAAAGCGAATTGCATATCACAAGCAGATAATCAGAGAGGGCGAAGGGCGGCAGAAATGCCGCCCTTTTGTCATATTCGGAAGCTGGAGGAAGGAAGAATGCACAAACACTTGACTTGGACAGACCGCCTAAAAATCGAAAAAGGCTTGAAAGAGGGCTTGAAGCCTTGCGCGATTGCTGACCGTCTGCACGTCCACAATACAACGATATACAGGGAGTTGAAGCGCGGACGCTATACGCATTTGAATTCCGACTTGACGACCGAAGAACGCTATTCGCCGGAGATCGCGCAACAGCGCTATGAAGAGAACCTAAAAGCCAAAGGCGGCGAATTGAAGATCGGCAACGATTACGAATTATCCGCCTTCATCGAAAAGAAGATCGGCGAAGAAGGCTATTCCCCCGCCGCCGTCGTCGGAGAAATCAAGCGGCTGGGGTTGACCTTCAAAACGGAGATCAGCGAAAAGACGATCTATAATTACATCGACAAGGGTATATTCTACGGGATCAGCCGCGAGAGCTTGCCGGAACACGGGGAGCGGAAGCGGAAGTATGACAAGGTGGAGCGGAAGAAAGCCGCCCGCGCGCCGCAGGGCGAAAGCATAGAAGAACGCCCGCAGGAAATCAACGATCGGCAGACCTTCGGACATTGGGAAGGCGATTGCGTATGCGGGAAGAAGCGGACGAAGGAAACCTTGTTCGTTCTTTCGGAGCGCTTGACGCGGAACGAAATTATTATCAAAATGCCGGATCAGACCGCCGCCAGCGTCGTGGCGGCGCTGAACAAGTTAGAACGACGCTTCGGGAAGAAGTTTTCACAGATATTCAAAAGCATTACGTTTGACAACGGATCGGAATTCATGGATTGCGCCGGAATTGAAAAATCCGTCTACGGCAAAGACCGGAAGCGCACGAAGGTTTACTATTGCCACCCGTACAGCGCATACGAACGCGGCACGAATGAGAACATAAACAAAATGATACGGCGGTTCTTGCCGAAAGGAACAGACTTCCGGAAAGTAACCGCCGCATATATTCAGCGCGTCGAAACGTGGATCAACAATTACCCGCGCGAGATTTTAGGCTTTGAAACGTCCGGATCGCTCTTTGAAAGATACGTCGCCGAAGCCGCTTGAAGCCTTCTGAAAAAATATTTTAGTTTTTTCTGATTTTACTCTTGACTTTTGCGGTTTTTGCGCAGGCTTCTGTTTTGGTAAAAAGTTTGCATATTTCCGCACTGTACTTGCATGAAGGCGGAATTTGGTGTATAATACTTTGTAAATTTTTGAACGCTATATGAAAGCGAGGCTTCCCCATGAGCAAGGTCTTCATCCCAGAGGGCTACCGCGCCCCCTTGTCCGTCTACGAACTGCAGCGCGCGATCGAATTCATCAAGAGCAATTTCCAGACGAATCTGTCCAACGCGCTCAATCTGCGCCGCGTGTCCGCGCCGCTGTTCGTAGAGGAGGCCTCCGGCCTGAACGACAACTTAAACGGCTACGAGCGGCCTGTCAGTTTTGACATTCCCGATGTGCACGCCGAGGCGCAGGTCGTCCATTCGCTTGCGAAGTGGAAGCGGCTGGCGCTGAAGCGCTACCAGTTCAACGTCGGCAAGGGCCTGTTTACCGATATGAATGCCATCCGCCGCGACGAAGAGGTAGACAACCTCCATTCCGTCTACGTCGATCAGTGGGACTGGGAAAAGGTCATTGCCCGCGAGGATCGGAACACGGACTATTTAAAACGCACCGTGCGCGATATTGTCGGCGCCGTCTGCGAGACGAACGACGCGCTGGGCGTTGCGTTCCCGAGCCTGCACACAAAACTTGACCGCGAGGTGTTCTTCATCACCACGCAGGAATTGGAGGATATGTACCCGGACAAGACCCCCAAGGAGCGCGAGAACGAAATTTTGCGCCAGCACCACACGGTCTTTCTCATGCAGATCGGCGGCAAGTTAAAATCCGGCAAGCCGCATGACGGCCGCGCGCCCGACTATGACGACTGGGATCTCAACGGCGATATCCTGATGTGGAACCCGGTGCTGCAGTGCGCGTTTGAAATTTCCTCGATGGGCATCCGCGTGGACGAGAAATCGCTTGACCGGCAGCTGACGCTTGCCGGGTGCGACGACCGGCGGAGCCTGCCGTTCCACAAAATGCTTTTAAGCGGGGAACTGCCGCTGACCATGGGCGGCGGCATCGGCCAGAGCCGTCTGTGCATGCTTATGATCGGCGCCTGCCATATTGGCGAGGTGCAGTCGAGCATCTGGGACAAGGCTACAACGGATGCCTGCCGCGACGCAGGTATTCTGCTTCTGTAAATTACACAACATTATAAATACAAGAGAGGATCGATCACTATGGAACAGCTTATTTCTGTCCGTTCCCTTTTTAAAGAGACTGACGCTTATGCCGGCAAACAGATCAAGGTCGGCGGCTGGGTGCGCAATCTGCGTGCCAGTAAGAACTTCGGCTTCATCAACCTGTCCGACGGCACATTTTTCTCGCAGGTGCAGGTCGTCTACGGCTCCGAACTTGCAAATTTCACCGAAATTTCCAAGCTGAACATCGGCGCAGCCGTGATTGTCACCGGTACGCTCGTCCTGACGCCGGACGCGAAGCAGCCGTTTGAACTGCAGGCCAGCGAGGTCTTTGTCGAAGGCCCGTCCACGCCGGATTATCCCATCCAGCCCAAACGCCATTCGCTGGAGTATCTGCGTACCGTGACGCATCTGCGTCCGCGCACGAACACGTTCCAGGCCGTGTTCCGCGTCCGCAGTTTGATCGCCTACGCCATCCACAAATTCTTCCAGGAGCGCGATTTCGTCTATGTCCATACCCCGCTCATCACCGGCTCCGACTGCGAGGGCGCAGGCGAAATGTTCCAGGTCACGACGCTTGACCTCGATAACCTGCCGCGCACGGAGGACGGCCAGATCGACTATAGCAAGGACTTCTTCGGCAAGGAGACGAACCTGACCGTCTCCGGCCAGCTCAACGGCGAGACGTTTGCACAGGCGTTCCGCAATATCTATACCTTCGGTCCGACCTTCCGCGCCGAAAACTCCAACACCACCCGCCACGCAGCGGAGTTCTGGATGATCGAGCCGGAGATCGCGTTTGCCGACCTCTCCGACGACATGAAGCTTGCCGAGGATATGATCAAGTTCATCATCGCCTATGTGCTCGAGCATGCACCGGAGGAGATGGCGTTCTTCAACCAGTTTGTCGATAAGGGCCTCATCGACCGCCTGCACCACGTCATGACCTCCGATTTCGGCCATGTGACGTATACCGAGGCTGTCAAGCTGCTCGAAGCGCACAATGACAAGTTCGACTACAAGGTCTTTTGGGGCTGCGATCTGCAGACCGAGCACGAGCGCTATCTGACCGAGCAGATCTTCAAGCGCCCGGTCTTCGTCACGGATTATCCGAAGGAGATCAAGGCGTTCTACATGAAGCTGAATCCCGACGGCAAGACTGTCGCGGCCATGGACTGCCTTGTGCCCGGCATCGGCGAGATCATCGGCGGCAGCCAGCGTGAGGACAACTATGACACGCTTGTGCAGCGCATGCACGAGTGCGGCCTGAAGGAGAAGGACTATCAGTTCTATCTCGACCTTCGCAAATACGGCTCGACCCGCCACGCGGGCTTCGGCCTCGGTTTTGAGCGCTGCGTCATGTATCTGACCGGTATCTCCAACATCCGCGACGTGCTTCCGTTCCCGCGCACCGTCGGCAACTGCGACCTGTAATGCTTCTTTAACACGCAACCGCCCCGCCGGCTATGCCGGCGGGGCGGTTCTTTTATCCCCAGCGATTATACAGACTGCCAGGAGCGGTTCAGTTTAACTCCACACGCGGGCAGACCGGGATGAAGCGACTGTCTATCAGATAGCAGCGGACGACTGCCGCGTCGGCAAAGAGCGCAGCTGTGACAGTCGTGCTTTCGCCTGCTTCTGCCGTGAACGGGACAGCTTGGCAGTCAAGCATCCGCCCGTCTGCATCGTAGGCAACGGCAAACAGAGTAAGCTGGAAGTTGATTGCTGCGTCGTTTTTGACTGTCGCTGTTACGCCGTCCGCACTTTTTGCGGCGTTCAGCGTCAGTACCGACTGCCCGGCCAGCGGGACCGCATCACCGGGGATAACGTGGTCTTTCCAGATCGGGGTGTCCAGAAGCTGGGCCAGTTCCTCCTGATCCCAGACGATTTTTGCGCCTGCGTACAGGTCCGCAGCCGGAATATCCGCTGCAGTCAATGTATCGCCGGTTTGCACCAGTATCAGCTGGTCGTCCACACCGTTTACGCGGAAAACGACCGTTTTCCACATGGCCGGATTGGGCCGCCAGTCTGCGTACAGAATTTGGTCTTCTGTGACCGCCGTGTCAAAACTCCACGGTTCGGTGCAGGCTTCGTCGGCAAACCAGCCGTGGAAGAGATAGCCGTTATATTCCGGCTCGTCCGGAACAACTGCGGTCTGGCCGGACTGCACGAACTGCGTCGGCGTCTGGCTGCCGCCTCTGGCGTCGAAGACAACTGCATACCCAAGGCTCACGCTGGCAAGCGTTTCGCTGCCGCGCGTGATCTCGCAGGTTTTGTCAGACGTATCTGCCTGCAGCGTAACGGCGCTGCTGCCAAGCGGCAGCGTCTGCGTCTGCTCCTTGAGTCCGGACGAGAGCGTCAGTTCGGCCTGCGTCTCCTGCTGGGAGGTCACGCTGACTGCGCCGTTTTCCAGTCTGGCGGTAAAGCCCGTCGTTTCGCCGGAGACGGTCACGCCGTCGGCCGCGATCTGGCTGCCGTTATACGCGGAGGTCAGCGTCTGCGCAGCGGAGGCGTCGGTCTTTGTCGTCAGCGTTCCGGTGCTGCTCAGCGTGACGGAAGCCGGAGCGGCAGACGTGAGCGAATGGAAGAAGCCGTTTGCATCATCGTCATATAGAAGGTCGAGCGTGTATTCCTCACCCGCTCCGCCGGACGGCGTGATGGTATACGCGCCGGTCTCCAGTGCGGGCAGCAGCGTCACGAAGGACAGGGCAAAGCCCGGTTCCCCCTCACCGCCGAGCACAGTCAGACCGAGCGCATCCTCCCCAACGATCTCGCCGCCAGTCACGGTGGTTGTGTTTGTGCCGTTGGAAACGGTAAACGAATCGAAACTGGTCGTCAGACGGTAATCAGCAGGAGTTTCCGCCCCAGCTTCCTGCGCGGAGTGCTTCAGGTAGGGCATTTGCAGGAAAGTATTGGCGGTCAGGGTGTACTTAATGAAAATTTCACCGGCATTGCTCCATGCGGCTTGCCATTCTGGGCAGGCCTTGATATAAGTTTCACCATCCTTATAAATGCTCAGCGGATATGCACGATACTTAGACTGGGAGCAGTCATAAATTTGAATCGTGTATTTTTGCAGAGTTGCATCATACTGCAGGTCATATCCAACAACTGCATGCCCGCCTCCCGGAAATTTCAGGCCAATTACAACCGGTGAACCATCTGCTGCCCGCATGGTGTCTATCAGATTTTTTAGGTTTTTGCTTTCATCCCATGGAGAAAAGCTTCCCCGCGCGTTTGCGATTTTACCGATAACCTGCATCAGATAATAATAATTGACCAGACTTTCAACTTGACCAACGTCTTTTGAACCTTTTTGATTCATTGTGATATTCATTCCATCGATTCCGTTGCAGCCGTAATTTGATGGATTTATTATACCGCCATAAACAAGCACTGCGACGCTGGACATACCGAAGCAGGAGCCACCCCAGACACTGTCTTTGGTGTTGCGCACTTGGATACGACCAATAAGATCATACCAGGGGAGATTTTTCAGCAGCCGAGAAAAGTCTTTATCCGTTATTTCGTATGTAAATTTGTCTTGCTCTTTTCCTGTCAGGCTATAGTAGTTTGCTGAACAGAAATATGTTCCATCATTCATAAATGGGAGCACGTCATTCGGTTGTGAAAAGCCGATCAGTTCCCATTTTGCATACAACGTTAGGTTTCCTGTAATGACATTGGTTCGGAAATTCCATGCGTTTCCGGAACGGCTGCGGTTTGGATACCAGCCGACGAAACGGTATCCCGTGCGTTTTGGCACATCCGGCTGCGGAATAAGGCTGCCGGACAGCAGGCCGGATGTGCTTTTGAGACAGATTCCGCGATCCGGGTCTTCAAAGTTGACGGTATAGGTCTTGTTTTCGGCTTTCGACAAATTCCCTTTTCCGTCGCTGTAGACCCGGTACAGTTCTCCGTAGCCGCTGTTATTATATTTTGTGATGTCGTTGCTGAGCGTGCGGACGTGATAGAAATAGTATCCAGCAGTCGTCAGGATGTCTCTATTGTGTTCGCCTCTAGTAATATCATACTCTGTATCATTGCTGCGGCGCCACCACGTCGCACCATACCAGAATATATCATCGTCCGCTGTTTCGGAGTATCCTTTTTGGACATAATATCCGCCCGCTCTGGCAACGGCAGGCCAATGCAGCGTTGTTCCGTCGGCATACAGGCCGACCGGCACATCCAGTGTCTGATTGGGACGGTAATAGGGCCACCAGTCGGAATACGCGATTTCACTGTTTCGGCTCGGATCGTCCTTATCGATTGCCTGAACAGAGAAACGGTATGTTCCGCTGACTTCAATGTGAGTTAGAAAGTCATCCGCATGGTAGGAATCCATCTCCGGATCTTTTACCCAATATGAATGACAGACCTCGTTTCCAGAAGCATCATAAAAGACAATGCAATAATCCTCTACAGAATTTTTCGAGTCGTCCCAGCTGATGCAGCCAGGATAAACCTTTTCAAAATAACTGAGCCCGTCGTGCTCCTCCATATACTCCTTATACGCCGTTTCCCAGCGCAGGTTCGTCGGAGTGGCAAGCTTTCCGCTGGATTGGGCGGAGGCGCCCGCGGACTGGGCGGCGGGCTTTTCCGGCAGGGCGTCTTCCTCGCGGACTGCGCGGCAGACGCCGTCTGTCTCCTCATAGACATACTTGGTCTGCACCGGTTCATCCGACGGCTCTGCGCCGAATGCAGCGGCGGGCAGCAGGCCCAGCAGCAGGATCGCCGCCAGCGCCAGCGCGGTCATTCGCTTCCAAAAAACAGTACGCTTCATCCTTTGCATCCTCCTGAAATCTTCATTTTGCGCTCTGATTCAATTATAACAGACGGCTGATTTGCACGCAAGAAAAATCAGGATATTTCGGACATTTTTTCCGTTCAGTTCGATCAAACACCCCGCCCGGGTCATGCCGGACGGGGTGTTCTGTGTGTTACAGGCAGATATGTGCCGTGATATTGTTTTCTCCATCCGCACGTTCAAATCCCTGCGCTTCGTACAGGGCGATCGCGGCTTCGTTGTCGATGTCTACCAGAAGCGTCATGCCGTTCGGCCTGTTTTCCTGAACCGCTGCCGCCAGAAGTGCGCGGCCAAGGCCGCGCCTGCGGCTCTTTTCGCGGACGAACAGGTCATACGGCTCATTTTCCGTGCTGTTGTGGGTCAGGTCGATGTAGCCGGAAACCTCGCCGGCTTCGAGCGCAAGCAGAACGCGAAAGACCTCCGGCGCGGCCAGCACCTTTTCGCCCGTCCAATAGCGGTCCACGGTGTGCAGCGCCAGATACTGCGCCCGGTATTCCGGACGATAGGGCACAATGCGCGCATCCGGCACATACGGGACAGCCCGGCACAGGACAAGCTTCTGCTGCTCCGGTTCAAACTCCGCGCCCAGCGCCGCAAGCGCCTCCTGTAAAAGCCGGTTGCGAGGGTTATAGACAAAATCCGCCTGATAACCGGGGTGGGCCGATTTCAGATGTGAGAGCAGTTCGGCATATGCTGCCGCGCTTCGGGAAAGTCCGGCCAGCAGTTCCAGATACCGTTCGTCCTCCAGCACCAAAAGCGCAAACACGCCTGTGATTGCTTCCCCTTCAAATGTCCCGAACACGCGCGTATTCGGGTTCTCCGGCGCATCCAGCAGATTCCGGTGCAGCTGCTGCTGCGTCAGCAGCATGGGATCGCGGTAGTCGGGATCGGCATTGCAGGTCCGGATAAAGTCCAGATACGGCGTGAGCGTGTGCAGGTCTTTCAGCATATCGCGGATTCCTTTCAGTCAATATTTCCTATGTGTATTGTATGGCGGCTTGCAGCGCTTGTCAAACGGCGCGCGGCGCTGTATAATATTTTTTATCAATACCATGGAGGTATGCAATGTCTCTTGCGGAAAAACGGTTGTTCCTGCTGGACATGGACGGCACGATCTATTTGAGTGAAACGCTCTTCGACGGCACGCTGGACTTTCTGCGCTATGTGCGCGCCATCGGCGGCAGGTACCTGTTCCTGACGAACAATTCCTCGCGCGGAACAGACGCGTATATCGCCAAAATGGCCCGGCTCGGCATTGAAGCCTTTCCCGACGATTTTCTGACCAGCGCGGATGCGGCCATCCGCTATCTGCGCGGCCGGTATCTGCCGGATACGGTCTATTATGTCTGCGGAACGGAATCTCTTAAAAATCAGCTTCGTCTGGCAGGGCTGCGAGTAGCCGAGACGCTGCGGGATGATTGCGCCGTTGTCCTTCTGGGCTACGACACGGAATTGACGTATGAAAAGCTGGAAAATTGCTGCATCCTGCTGAACCGGGGCGCGGATTACGTCGCCACGCACCCCGATCTCGTCTGCCCGACATGGTACGGTAGCGCACCGGACTGCGGCAGCGTGATTGAAATGCTCCACACCGCGACAGGCCGCCGCCCGAAGGTCATCGGCAAACCGCAGCCTGAGATGGCGCTGCTGGCAATGGAGCAGACGGGCTTCTCGCCGCGCGAAACATGCCTCATTGGCGACCGGTTGTATACCGACATTGCCTGCGGTGTGAACGCCGGGATCGACACGATCTTCGTCCTGTCCGGCGAGGGCGTGATGGAGGATATCCCAAAATACGGCGTTCAGCCGACGTATTGTATGCAGAATATCCGCGAAGTCCTCAATACACTAGAAAAGGGAGAACCGAAATGAAACTCAACAGCAAACGTACCATCCTGGTCGGCCTTGCGTTCTTGTCCATCTGCGCGTTCTGGCAGATGTACGACAGCATCGTGCCGCTGATCCTCACGAAGACCTTCCACATGAACGAAACATTCTCCGGTGCAATCATGGCGGCGGACAACATTCTCGCGCTGTTCCTGCTGCCGTTCTTCGGCTCCGTCTCGGATAAGAGCCATACAAAAATCGGCAAGCGCATGCCCTTCATCCTCTTCGGCACCGGCTGCGCCATCATCCTTATGAACATTCTCCCGCTCCTTGACAACAGCTACGCCGCCCAGCCTTCCGGCTTCAAGACGGCCTCATTTGTCATCGTCCTCGGCCTGCTGCTCGTCGCCATGGGAACGTACCGCGCTCCCGCCGTCGCCCTCATGCCCGACGTGACGCCAAAGCCGCTGCGCTCGCGTGCGAACGCCATCATCAATCTGATGGGCGCGGTCGGCGGCATTCTGTATCTCGGCGTTGCGGCGGTGCTCTATCCCAACTCCAAGACCGCCGGTTTGGATCATGTGAACTATCAGCCGCTGTTTATCGTTGTGTCGGCCATTATGTTCGTCGCCGTCGCCGTGCTCCTCCTCACGATCAGGGAGCCGAAGCTCACGGCGGAAAACCAGGCGCTTGAAAAGCAGCACCCCGAATGGAATCTCGCGCAGGACGACGGCAGCGGCCACGAAACGCTCCCGAAGCCTGTCAAAAAGAGCCTCGGCTTCCTGCTGGCCTCCATCGCGCTCTGGTTCATCGGCTATAACGGTGTGACAACGTGGTTCTCGACATATGTCGATGTCGTCATGGGGCAGGGCCTCGGCGGCGCATCGACCTGCCTGCTCATCGCCACGGCGGGCGCCATCGTCTCGTACATCCCCATCGGCCAGATCGCCTCAAAGATCGGCCGCAAGCGCACGATTCAGTGCGGCATTATCCTGCTTGCCGTCTGCTTCGCCAGCGGCTATGTGCTCACAACGACGTTCTCGTCCATCAACGCCATCATGTTCGTCGTCTTCGCCCTCGTCGGCCTTGCATGGGCTGCGATCAACGTCAACTCGCTTCCCATGGTCGTTGAGATGTGCAAGGGATCGGACATCGGCAAATTCACAGGCTATTACTACACGGCCTCCATGGCTGCGCAGGTCGTTACGCCCATCGTCGCCGGTACGCTCATGCGAAAGATCGACTACCGTGTCTTGTTCCCGTATGCTGCGCTGTTCGTTGCGCTGAGTTTTGTGACGATGCTTTTCGTCCACCACGGCGATGCCAAGGCCGAGGCCAAGAAGGGGCTGGAGGCGTTCGAGGAAATGGACGACTGACCCCGTCCGCATAACCTTTGTAGGGGTCGATGTGGGCATCGGCCCCTACAGAACTCCGGCGAATCCGTACTGCTTTGCAAATTTTGAACGCAAAGCGTTTTTACCGCAGCCATTCAAAGGCAGCTGTTATTAAACTTGGTGTACCGTAACAGGCGGCGCGTCGGAAACGGCCTCGACGGAACGAGCCGCCGCTATGTGCGACGTCTCTTATCCTCTGAGTCCGTTTCCTCCTTTCCAAAACACAAACGCTTTGCTGGTTTGTGTTTTGGGTTTCAGTGCTGCTCAAGCCTATCTAAAATATAGCAAGAAAGAAGTCTGTAACCATGCTGACAATCTGCATCATCCTGATCGTGCTTTTGACGCTCGATCTGCTGTTCACGCTGGCGCTGAGGTGCCGGAAAGGGCATCAGAAGTGGGAAATTCTCAAAAAGTACCGCTATGCCCACCGAGGCTATCACGACAAGCCCGTCATTCCCGAAAACTCTCTGCCCGCTTTCCGCCGGGCGATTGAGCGCGGCTTCGGCGCGGAGTTGGACGTGCATCTTTTAAAGGACGGCACGCTTGCCGTGTTCCATGACTCTGATCTGAGGCGCTGCGCAAACGTCGAGGGCGAGATTGAGGATTTGACGCTGGACGAACTGAAGCAGCTTCGTCTTGAGGGCACGGATGAGCAGATCCCGACCTTTGACGAGGTTCTCGCCCTGTTTGAGCATGCAACGCCCCTGATTATCGAACTCAAAACCGCGCGCGGCAATCACAAGGCGCTGGCCAAGGCCGTCTGCGAGCGGCTGGACAGTTACCAGGGCGAGTTCTGCATCGAGTCGTTTGACCCCTTCGCGCTTATCGACGTGAAAAAGTTCCGCCCTGCGATCTGCCGCGGGCAGCTTTCCATGAATTTTGAGAAGGACAAGTCGGGCCTGCCGTGGTATAAGCGGTTCATTGCGGGCAATCTGCTGCTGAACTTCCTGACGGTCCCGGACTTTATCGCGTACAAATTTGAAGACCGCAGCAGCTACTGCCTGCGCTCGTGCGTTCGTGTCTGGGGTGCGCAGGAGGTTGACTGGACGATCCGCACGAAGGAAGACATGCTGGCCTGCGAAGCTGCCGGAGGCATCCCGATTTTTGAGCGCTTCGATCCGGAGGCGTGACCATCCATACGACCAGGCTTTCTGCGAATTCGTACTGCTTTGCAAGATCCAAATGCAAAGCTGATTTACCGCAGCTGCAATTAAATTGAAAGAACTGCCATCCGGTCGGATGGCAGTTCTTCATTTTTCTGTATGCTTGTGCGCCGAAAAAGTTTGCCTTATAAAAATGTTCCTACGGCAGTCAAGACCGGAGTAATAGCGGCGTCATTCCTCTTCTAATGGGATCCGGGTCACGACGGGGTGGCCGTTGGCGTCGAGCAGCGGGGTCAGGCCGCCGGCATAGCCGGAAGCAACCCAGAGATAGTTGACGCCGGTCGTTTTGTCGACCCAAATCTCACGGTTCGTGGTCCAGGTACTGCCCTCGTTCAGCACCTTGATAAAGCGCTCGTCCTGCTTCGCCATATTACTTCGTCTCCTTTACCGTCTCGGCAATGCCGGAAGCCAGACCTGCAAAGCCCTGCAGCTCGGACGGGATGATGATCTTCGTGGCCTTGCCGTCCGCGACCTTCTGCATGGCCTCAAGCGCCTTAAGTTTCAGAACTTGGTCGTTCGGGGCCTTTTCGTTCAGCAGCGCCAGAGAATCGGCCATGGCCTTCTGCACGGCCATGATGGCCTGCGCTTCGCCGTCAGCCTTGAGAATTGCCGCCTGCTTTTCGGCTTCTGCCTTGAGGATGGCGGCCTGCTTTTCCGCGTCTGCCTTCAAAATCGCGGCTTCCTTTTCGCCCTCGGCGACAAGGATCTGGCTGCGCTTCGTGCCTTCTGCCTGCAAAATCGCCTGCCGGCGGTCACGTTCGGCCTTCATCTGCTTTTCCATGGAGTTCTGGATGTCCTGCGGCGGGAGGATGTTCTTGAGTTCGACGCGGTTGACCTTGATGCCCCAGGGGTCGGTCGCTTCGTCGAGAATGGCGCGCATCTTGGTGTTGATGACGTCGCGGGACGTGAGCGTCTGGTCAAGCTCGAGATCGCCGATGATATTGCGGAGCGTCGTGGCCGTGAGCGTCTCCATGGCCATCATGGGCCGTTCGACGCCGTAGGTGTAGAGCCTCGGGTCTGTGATCTGATAATAGACGACGGTATCGATCTGCATGGTGACGTTATCCTTGGTGATCACGGGCTGCGGCGGATAGTCAAGCACCTGCTCCTTCAGGCTGACCTTTTTGGCCACGCGCTCAATGAACGGGACCTTGACGTGCATGCCGACCTGCCAGACCTTGCTGAACGCGCCGAGGCGCTCGATGACGTAGGCGCGGGACTGCTGGACGATATGAATGTTGCTGATGACGACGATGAGCGCCAGAACGGCGATCACAACAATGGGGATCCATTCCATAAAATTTGTTCCTCCTTCGGTTTTTTCAGTTCTTTCGGTTGTTTATGATGGTTATGCTTTTGTGCAGGGACATTCTGCGGGTTTGACGTAGAGCTTCGCGCTCTCGACGCGCTCGATGGTCACATGGCGTCCTGCTTCCACGCGTTCGCCTGTTGTGCATTTCGCTGTCCAGAGAACGCCGTTGATCTTTACGGCTCCGGTATCGGCGCAGGCGTCGATGGGCTCCGTGACCATGGCCGTTTCGCCGACAAGGCGGTCTGTGTTCATGCGCTCCGGCTTCTTTGCCCACTTTTTTCGAGCTGCCGGGCACGCGAACGCCAGCAGCGCCGCCGAAACGACGAGAAATACCGCCAGCTGTACGCCGAGTCCCGCGCCGAGAATTGCCGCAACCAATGCGCACACCGCGCCGCCGATGAACCAGACGGACACCAGCGCGACCGTCGCGGCCTCTGCCGCGATGAAGACGACGATGGCGATCAGCCATCCGATCACTGCCTGAGACATGGGAACCTCCTCCTCTTTTTTGAATTTCTGTGCTGCTTCCAGTATACCGTATTTCCGAACGCTTGTCACTTTAAATAAATATAAAGTTTTTCCTCACATTTTACAAAATCGTAACAGATAGGGTTTGCTATTTGCGCCGGGATTCCGTATACTTAGAGAGACTATAGAATGCTTGGAGAGAAAACTATGGATACGATGACTTTCTGCGTGCCGTGCCTGTTTGGGCTGGAGGGTCTGGTCGGCGACGAACTGCGGCGGCTGGATCTGCAAAACGTCCGGGTCGAGGACCGGCGCGTTTTTTTTGAAGGCGATTTCGCCGCCATGGCGAAGGCCAACCTCTGCTGCCGCATGGGTGAGCGCGTGATGATTTTGCTGGCCGAGTTTGACGCGCACAGCTTTGAGGACTTGTTCCAAGGCGTGAAGGCCGTGCCGCTCGAGCGCTTCATTCCGAAGAACGGTGCGTTCCCTGTCAAGGGCTACAGCCTGAACAGCCAGCTGCACTCCGTTCCGGACTGTCAGGCCATTGTGAAAAAGGCCGCCGTCACGCGGCTGGGCGAGAAATACGGCCTCGGCTGGCTGCCGGAGACGGGCGAGACGTACCAGCTGCGCTTTTCCATCATGAAGGATCATGTGGAACTGTTTCTGGACACGTCCGGCGTGAGCCTGCACAAGCGCGGCTACCGCCGCGAGGCCAATCTTGCGCCGCTGCACGAGACGATGGCGGCCGCCATGGTCAATCTCGCGCGCTATCGCGGGCGGGACTTCTTCTGGGACCCGTTCTGCGGCTCGGGAACCATCTGCATCGAGGCGGCGATGATCGCGCTGAACCGCGCGCCGGGCCTGAACCGGTCGTTCATGGCGCAGAAGTGGTCCTGCGTCCCGGAAACGGTCTGGCAGCAGGCCAGAACGGAAGCACTCGACCGCGAGTACCGGGGGGAGTATCACATCCTCGGCTCCGACATTGACGCGGCTTCGCTGGAGATCGCGCAGCAGAACGCACGCAAGGCGGGCGTCGGCAAGCTGATCGAGTTCCGCGAGGCGGACGCGACGAAGATGAGTCTGCCCGCAGATAAGGGCCTCATCGTCTGCAATCCGCCCTACGGCGAGCGCATGCTTGAGCAGCGCAGCGCCCAGCGGCTCTACAGTGCGTTCGGCCGGCATCTCAAATACGCGGACGGCTGGAAAAAATACATCATCTCCTCCGAACCGGAGTTCGAGCATTACTACGGCAAACAGGCCGTCAAAAAGCGCAAACTCTACAACGGGCGCTTGCAGTGCAACGTGTACATGTACTATTGATTACCGCCTGTACCCATAAGACGAACAGAACAGGAGAAAGTTCCACCATGAAGCATATTTTTATCGTCAATCCCGCGGCTGGGAAGTCTGACCGGACGGCAGAATACCGAAAAATGATCGAGGCCGCCTTTGCGCCGCGCGGGTTAAGCTATGAATTGCTCGTTTCTGGTGCACCCGGTGAGTGCCGGACGCTGGCGCGGCAGGCGGCGCAGTCCGGCGAGGAGGTGCGCCTGTACGCCTGCGGCGGCGACGGAACGCTCAACGAAGTTGTAAACGGCGTCGTGGGCTATGGCAACGCTGCCGTGACGCACTTTCCCGGCGGCTCCGGCAACGACTCAATCAAGATTTTTGACGACCCGGCAGCCTTTACTTCCATCGAGCGTCTGCTGGACGCGGAGGAGGCGCGCTTTGATCTCATCCGCTGCAACGATTCTTATGCGCTGAACGTTCTTTCCATCGGCTTTGACGCGCGGGTCGGCACGGATATCGCCCGCTTCAAGCGCCTGCCGCTCGTGAGCGGCAAGGGCGCGTACATTCTGTCCATTTTCTCGAATATGCTGCATGGGCTGACGGCGGATTACACCGTTACGCTGGACAGCGGCGAGGTGTTCTCGGGCCGGAAGACCATGATCTGCGTCTGCAATGGCCGGTGGTACGGCGGCGGTTTCAACCCCGTGCCGGAGGCCGAGCCGGACGATGGGCTGCTGGATGTGCTTGTGGTTGAAAAGGTCAATCTGCTGCAGGTTGCAACCGTCGTCGGTCACTACCAGAAGGGCCGCTACGCCGATTATCCGTCGCTGATCTATCACGCCCGCTGCCGCTCTCTGCGCATTGAATGTGTAAAAGAATCTGTTGTCAATATCGATGGCGAGGCTGCCTACACAACGGACGCAAAAATCGAACTCATTCCGCAGGCCATCCGCTTTTTCTACCCGAAGGGGCTGACCTATCACACGAAAAATTCACAGTCTGGTCATAAATTTGCCGAAATTACCCCTTGACTTTTTGGCGCATCTGATTATGATATAGATGTTAGCAGTCAGAGAGACTGAGTGCTAAAAAATCTTGTAAAACGCGCTGTATGAAACAGCGACTGGATACTGGAGGTAATTGTTATGAAGCTGACCCCGTTGGCAGACAATGTTCTGCTCAAGCACATGGAAGCTGAGGAAAAGACCGCGTCCGGCATCATCCTCTCCACCGCCAATAAAGAAAAATCCGTGATCGCGGAAGTCATCGCGGCAGGCCCGGGCACCGACGACGTCAAGGTTACGGTCAAACCCGGCGACAAGGTTGTGACTGGCAAGTACGCAGGCCAGGAACTAAAGCTTGACGGCGAAGATTACGTCATCGTCAAGATGGCCGACATTCTGGCAGTTGTAGAATAATTCGTGTTTGATTGAAAGGAAGCAATTCTTATGGCAAAGCAGATTGTTTATGGCGAAGAGGCCCGCAAGGCCCTGCTGTCCGGCATTGACCAGCTCGCCAATACTGTAAAAGTTACCCTTGGCCCGAAGGGCCGCAACGTCGTGCTCGGCAAGAAGTTCGGTTCTCCGCTGATCACCAATGACGGCGTGACGATTGCAAAGGATGTAGAACTTGAGGACGCATTCGAGAACATGGGCGCGCAGCTTGTCCGCGAGGTCGCAACCAAGACGAACGATATCGCAGGCGACGGCACCACCACCGCGACCCTGCTGGCGCAGGCCATCGTCCACGAGGGCCTGAAGAACGTCTCCGCAGGCGCGAACCCGATGGTCATGCGCAAGGGCATGGAAAAGGCTGTTGAGACTGCCATCGACACCATCAAGGCAAACTCCGAGACGATCAAGGGCTCCGACGATATCGCAAGAGTCGGCGCTGTCTCCTCCGGCGACGAGTCCGTCGGCAAGCTGATCGCCGAGGCCATGGATAAGGTCGGCGCGTCCGGCGTGATCACCATCGAGGAATCCAAGACTGCCGAGACGGGCCTTGAGGTCGTCGAAGGTATGCAGTTCGACCGCGGCTATATCTCCCCCTACATGGTCACCGACACCGACAAGATGGAAGCCGTCATCGATGATCCGTATATCCTGATCACTGACAAGAAGATCTCCTCCATCCAGGAGATTCTGCCCTTGCTCGAGCAGATCGTCAAGACCGGCAAGAAGCTTGTGATCATCGCAGAGGACGTCGAGGGCGACGCACTGGCCACCCTGCTCGTCAACCGTCTGCGCGGCAACTTCACCTGCGTGTGCGTCAAGGCTCCCGGCTTCGGCGACCGCCGCAAGGAAATGCTCAAGGATATCGCCATCCTGACGGGCGGCACTTATATCTCCTCCGAACTCAACATGAACCTGCCTGATACGCAGATCACCGATCTCGGCACGGCTCGTCAGATCAAGGTCACGAAGGACAACACCGTCATCGTTGATGGCGCAGGCGATGCCAATGAGATCAAGGCCCGTATCGCAGAGATCAAGAACACCATCTCCGTCACCACGTCTGATTACGACAAGGAGAAGCTGCAGGAGCGTCTTGCTAAGCTGTCCGGCGGCGTAGCCGTTATCAAGGTCGGCGCACAGACCGAGGTTGCCATGAAGGAGCAGAAACTCCGTGTGGAGGACGCACTGAACGCAACCCGCGCAGCTGTCGAAGAGGGCATCGTGGCCGGCGGCGGCACTGCCTATGTCAACGCAATCCCGGCTGTTGAAAAGCTGGTCGCCAAGCTGTCTGGCGACGAGAAGACCGGCGCGCAGATCATCGCAAGAGCGCTGCAGGCTCCGATCCGCCAGATCGCTGAGAACGCCGGCGTTGACGGCTCCATCGTCTACGACAAGATCCGTTCCAGCCGCAAGGTTGGCTATGGCTACAACGCCTACACCGAGACGTACTGCGACATGATCCCGTCCGGCATTGTTGACCCGACCAAGGTCACGCGTACCGCTCTGGAAAACGCCGCGTCCATTGCCTCCTGCGTCCTGACGACCGAATCTCTGGTCGCCGACAAGCCTGACCCCAAGGCCGACGCTGCCATGGCAGCCGCAGCCCAGGGCGGCGGCATGGGCGGCATGTACTAATAGCCACTTAAAAGTCTGAATCCCAATCATTAAAACCCGGCGCCTGCCGCAAAAAGCAGGCGCCGGGTTTTTTTACTTCTTTTCCCGAAACGGTAGGTATTCTATAAATTTCTGCACCGCGGGAGGCAGGGCTTTCATGCGTTTCATTGCCAGCCCAATCGGGCGGTAATACGGGGTTTGCAGGGAGCGTATCTCAATTTGATAGGGGATACTTGATACTAAAATCTAGTAAAACACTTTAACCGTCTTACCAGATATGCTATACTGT
>ENA-UONZ01000081-UONZ01000081.1-human-gut-metagenome-genome-assembly--contig:-C93old-NODE-81-length-167355-cov-14.018093_pt1 | contig 167355 bp, 151 predicted proteins | sample MGYA00242468_ERZ724015 | MGnify/ENA metagenome assembly ERZ724015
GAATGCCTTGATTTTCAAGGTCTTTCTGATTTAGTCCTATTATCGCACAATAATCTTTCACGATGATGCAGTCCACCCGGCCTGCTTTCACATCCTCCATCATCCGCTGGAATCCAGGGCGCTCAAAATTTGTCCCGGTTTCTCCGTTGTCACGATAGCAGTCGTACAGCTCCAAATCAGGGTGCTTGGCGATATACCCACACAGATAGTCGATCTGCGTTTGCAGGCTCTCGCTGTCCTTGCGGTCACGGGTGTCCATGATGGAGAGGCGCACATAAAGAGCTGTGCGGAAAATCCGCAGAGCGGCGGCCTTGGGCAGTACATCAACCGGAACGCCCTGTGCGGCCGCTATCTGTTTTCTTCTGCTCACACGCGCCATTTACACCGCCTCCTTTACCGTGGGGGCTGCCTGCGCCGCCTGACGATCCATATACTGTTCGATGTAGGCTACCGCCGCCCTGTACTCATTCTGGTACTTGAAAATGATCTCAATTCGGTTCCCTTCATAGACATAGATACGGTCGATGATCTTCACCAGGATTTTGCGCTCCATCACATCCACATGGCGGAAGGACTTGAAATGGGCGATCCATTCTCCCTGCGGGGAACCCGCCCGCACAATGGCGTCCAATTCCTCCTGCCGCTTACTGATGGCCGCCGCAATCGCCTCGCACTTTTCCGTGTAAATCCGCTGATACTGCTTGAACTCATCTTCATTCAGCAGATGGTCCACGAACTTCTCATAAGCGGACATTTTGAACCGCATGGCCTGTTCATAATCGGCTTTCAGCTTTTCAAGCTGCCGGTCAATCTTTCTGGCCTCTGTGTCCTCTGCGGGGAGAGCGGCGATGAATTGCAGGGTTTTCTCAATGTTCAGCACCGTTTCCATGTGAGCGTGGATACAGTCACGAACTGCGTCTGTCAGCAGCGCCTCGCTGATATTGTGGGTAGTGCAGGCGGTTTTGTCCGCCCGATTGGTGGAGCAGGAGTAATAAAAATATTTTTTCCCGCCAGCCGGAACGGTCTTGCGGATCATGTTCTGCTTGCAATCAGCGCAGAACAAAAGTCCCGAAAAGGGATAGACCGTCTTTTTCTGTACGGCGATTCTGGTGTCCCGGCACAGCAGGCCGCTGACTGTCCGAAAATCCACCTCGCTGATAATCGGCTCATGGGCGCCGGGAACCCTGATCCACTCGTCCTCTGGCTTCTCCATCAGCTTCTTGATTTTATAGTTTGGTCGCCCGGTCTTTCCCTGAACCATCACACCGATATAGAGGGGATTCTTCAGGATGCGCCCAACCGCTACCGCCGACCACTTGGCCTGCGGATTGCTTTTGAAGCCGGAGATATACTTCATCCCCAGGGAACGCTTGTATTCTGATGGAGAGAGGACCCCATCGGCGTTCAGCCGGTCAGCGATCCCCTGCTGGCTCATTCCTTCCAGCTTCCAGCGGAAAATATCCCGCACCACCTCGGCGGCGTAATCGTCCACAACAAGCTGATTCTTGTCGTCCGGTGATTTCAGATAGCCGTAGGCGGCAAACGCCCCCACAAACTGCCCCTTTCTTTTTTTAACCTCCAAATGGCTGCGGATTTTCACTGAAATATCCCGGCTGTAAGAATCGTTCATCAGGTTTTTGATGGGCAGCAGGATGGTGCTGGCCTGCCCCTGTAAATTGGCGGTATCATAGCCGTCGTTAATGGCGATGAACCGTATCCCGTGGTCTGCAAACTCCTGTAAGACCTTTCCGGTTTCAATATAGTTGCGCCCCAAACGGGACAGGTCTTTTACCACGACGCAGTTGACTGCGCCGGAACGCACATCCTGTAAGACTTCCTGAATCCCAGGACGAAAAAAATCAACGCCACTAAACCCGTCATCCTTCCTCTCGGCATGGATGCGGATTTCTGGCATTGATTTCAAAAATTCCGTGATAAATTCCCGCTGATTCTTGATGCTGTTGCTTTCCGGCTTATCTCCATCATCATCAGACAGCCGGAGATAGATGTCGGCGTTATAAACAGCCTGCGCGGTCAAATTTTTCATAACAATGCCTCCAATCGTTTTGTTCGTCAGTCCCAACAACGATTGGAGTGCGAGTTTTGTCCGATTTCTATTATACAGCAGGGCACAGTCAGTGTCCAGGTATTTTTTTCGGTTCCATTCGTGTCAGGGATTTACAGGGTACGGAGATAGCTTTCAAATTGTTCCTCCATTGTGGTTTCCTTGGCCGCCTCGGAAAAGCCAATTTTCACGACGATCTTTCCGTGGCGGAAGCAGTAGGGGTTGCGGATCTGACGGATGAAGTCCAGTATCCGTTCCTCTCTTGGAAGTTCTGTGTGGATGGATATATCCCGAATATCGACAAGCTGTTCTGGATCGACCGTCTTAATATCAACGGCGGAGAGCGTATCAAGCTCTGCAAGCGTGAGTGATTTCAAACAGGTTCCTCCTTTCTGCCTCTCCAATCTATTCAGAAGGGCGCCTGTCCTATGCCAGAGAACGCAGGCCCACGCTGATTGCCAGGGCTGTGTCGATCTCCTTCATCTTTTTCTTGTTGATCTGCCCGATATAGCCTCGCAGCCGCCTACGGTCAACCGTCCGTATCTGCTCCAACAGCAGCAGGGAGGTAGGGGCAAGGCCCGGCACATCCTCCAACAAAACATGGGTAGGAAGGTGGGTCTTATCCCTTCGGCTGGTGATGGCCGCCGCTACCACGGTAGGGCTGAAATAGTTTCCCACATCATTTTGGAGAATGAGGATAGGGCGCGTTCCGCCCTGTTCCGAGCCAACCACCGGGTCTAGGTCGGCATAGAACAAAGCGCCGCGCCGGATCGCCTTTCGCCGCATAAGAATGACCTCCTGAATATAAGTAAGCCGGAAACAGGGCAGGCCCCGAAAGGCCCGCCCTGCGTCCGGCGAATTTTTTCCAATCTGTTTTCTTTCATTGTGCTATTTGTCCTCGACACCCCGCACATGGGAAGTCATCAGCGGCCAGCAGCGAACCGGCCCACGGGAATCTCACCCCTCCGAGGATCTCTCCGAGCTGCCCCCATTGCGTGATCCTGCGGTCAGGCAGGGCTGTGGCTGGACAGGAGTACCATTGTACCCTTTGCCGGTCATGGCCGCGCCGGGAGCTGCCCGGTTTTTACAGACCGCCGTTTCTCGCTCATACAGGCAGGATGACAGCAAGACCAATGAAAGAAAGTAGGTGGGATCTGCTCATCCGTGCCGTACCTCATGGCGCGGCTTCTGAATCGGCTTTTGCTCATCGCACTGGCAAAGGGGAAGTTACCGATGAATGAGTATGCGGTTGTCAAGGTACAGGCGAAAGGGGGGTCAGAAAGAACTCCTTTCACCCATCGTCCTGAAACCGTGGGGGTGTCAACCCTGCTCCGCAAAAAATTTTTTCAATTTTTCGATGGCAAGGTTCAGGGATTTGGCAACAGCCTGATGGCTTGTCCCTTCCAACCTGCCGATCTGCCGGGTGGACAGACCACGGAACACATGAAGTCGAAAACGCCGTTTCTGGACTTCTGTAAGTACGCCCGCAGCAAACAGTCGCTCCAGTGCAATCCGGGCATAGCGGCGGTTTTGTACTTCTGCCGCCAGTTCCTCCAATTCTTCTTCCAATGGCCGGGTAGAGCAGCAGTCCATTTCCTCTAAACCGTGGATGGACACATCCTTGCGGGTCTGTGTGCTTTCAGCCCGATCCTGCTCATAGTAAATCTCATCGGACAGGGCTTTCAGCTCCGCAAAGTCCTGTTCTGTTTTATCCGGGTTCTCCTTCAGGTAATCCTCCAGAGCAACCTCAATAATTTCATCATGGAAGCGATAAACAATATTGGGGCTGTATTTGTTTATCGCATAATCGCTTTTGCGATAATCCCGCAATTTTTGTACCTCCGATCTGTTTTTTGCGAAAACAGACCGGAGGTGGCGGCGCCCTGCTCTTATAACCAGGTTGCCTATAAAATAAGCGGCTGACTTTGTAATCTGGTACAAAATCAGCCGCTCGAAGGATAAGCGCATTGAGAAGCCCAATGGCGTATGGAGCATCCGCAGGCGGAGGCTTGTCCCCGGATGGGGCAAACTCTCTCCCGCAAAAGCGCCGGTGAACGCCGATTGAAAATTGTCCATTAAAAGCCGTGTGTCGTTTGAGAAGGACAAAAAGCAGTTTCTCAATGCTGTGGATTTTCTCATCCATAGCACGCTACTCCTTGCCCGCTTATGCGGACGGCACACAGGCGGCTGGCGTCATCCCCTTTCTTTTAAGCGTGGCAGCTCAAAGCTGCCGCCCTTGCTGATATATGTTGTTGTAAGGTCGAACCGGGAGAAATCATGGAGATATTCCCCGGATTATGTCGATGGGTAAAAGAAAAGCGGCCCTTATCCGCCCATGGGATAAAGACCGCTTTTCCTGATTTCCTTTTCTGCTCTGTCCATGCGCCTCACCTCGCTTTGCGTGTTCAAAGGGATTTGGGGATAAACTGCCACACTAAGAGTTTACATGACAAATTTCACCAGTTATGTGCGAAGTTTTCTGTTGTTTGAGATAATTTTTCTGACTAACAGGTAAACAAAGAGAGGGTTGCTCTTTTGCGATGGGCAACCCTCTCTTATTAGGCATCAAGTTTGTAGCCAAACCGAAAAACAGTTTTGATAAAAATAGGATGCCTGGGATCAGACTCCAACTTCTTCCGCAGACGCCAGATCGTATTATCTACGGTAGTCATACCGTACTGATATTCCTCACCCCAGACTGCCGCATAAAGTTGCTCCCTTGTGTAAATCCTACCAGGGGATTTCGCCATGCAGTAAAGAATGGAGTATTCGCTGTGATTTAGGCGAATTTCCCTTCCGGCCTTCAGTACTCGCCGAGAAGCCGGGTAGATTTCAACATCTCCAAAAGACAGCATGGAGGATGTGGCTTCAACAACTTGAACAGACTTATCCCGCAAAGCATCCATGATAGTCTTAAAAACGGTTTCATCCGGGTCGATTGCCCGTATAATGATGATCTCCTCCGTGTTGTCATCACCTCATCTTTTCAAGGCATTTTTGTCTGTTCTTTAGATTCTTCAAACGCTGCGGATACAGCTTTAAGTTGCTGGAAACTGCTCTCGCTGATTGCGTGCTCCATCCGGCAGGCGTCGCATTCCGCTTCCTTTGGATCAACACCAGCACTTACCAGCAGGCGAGTGAAGAAACAGTGCTTCTCATAGGTCTGTTCTGCTACCTCCCGGCCCACATCTGTTAGATGGAGAAAGTGGTCATCATCCATTATGAGAAATCCACCGTTTTTTAGAGTATTGACTGCATGGCACACGCTTGGTTTTGATACTTCCATGTGCCGGGCTATATCCACGGAGCGTACTGCTCCTTTATGCATTTGGATTACTAAGATGGCCTCTAAATAATCCTCACCGGATGCGGTGGCTTGCTGTTTTCTTTTCATATTTTCCTCTTAGGACTTTCATGTCGGTAAAGAAGACATTTGTTGTTTCTGCTGAAGAGCAACCAAATGCTCATACAGCCCGCCTTTTTTAGCCAACTCGCTGGGAGTCCCCATTTCAGTCACTTTCCCTTTGTCCAAAACAACTATCTTGTCTGCATTCGCTATGGTCCTCATGCGATGCGCAATAACTATCACTGTCCTACCTTTTAATAACGCTGACAAGGCAGTTTGTACCATTGTTTCGCTTTCTGCATCCATAGATGCAGTTGCTTCATCGAGAAGAATAACAGGAGCATTTTTTAATAAGGCACGAGCAATAGAAATGCGCTGGCGCTCGCCACCGGATAATTTACTTCCATTTTCCCCGATATTCGTGTCATAGCCTTGCGGTAAACGATCAATAAACTCATCACATTGGGCGGCCTTTGCTGCGGCTCTGACATCTTCGTCAGATGCTCCGCTACGGCCAAGTCGTATATTTTCCATTACCGATTCGTCAAAAAGGGTGACATTCTGGAATACGATTGCATAGTTTTTTAGCAATACTTCCGGTTCAACGGTTTTGACGTCTATGCCTCCAAGTGTTATGAGTCCGGAATCTGCATCCCAAAAACGTGCCGCTAATTTTGAAACAGTGGATTTTCCACTGCCAGATGGCCCGACTAAAGCAGTTATTTCGCCTTGCTTTGCTACAAAAGATACTCCTGCCAGAACTGGCTCCTCGTTATAAGAAAAGTGAACATCCTTAAACTCAATATCGTAGCCAATGTTATTGTAGCAGTCTGAGCCGGTTTGTTCCTGTGTATTGTCTATCTGTTTCATCCGACCAATGCTTACAAGTGCGGCAAAAACCTCCGCTAATAGCATGAAACAGTTGGTGAATGGATCATAGATTCGGCCAGCGAAAAGAAGGAACAGTATGAGCATAGGAATAGAAAGCGTACCTTCAATCACCAATTTTCCCCCTATAAGCAAAACAGCAACTAAGCCAAAACGCAAGATAAACTGAGCTGCTGTTGTGGATGCTCCGGGGGCTAACTCATTTCGGAAGGAACAACGAATAACATTCTCCAACTTTTTATCAAGTTCATCCAAGTATACATTTGTCTTTGAGTATGCTTTTAATTCTTTTATAGTATCAACATATTCTTGTACTGCGTCGTAGGCGCACCTTTTTGCCTCCAGGTTTTCAAGTTCCGCCTTACTCTGTGCCTTACGAGCAAGAACAACAACAATTGAGGCAACTGGTACCGGGACAATAATACAAAGAGCCAGCCTCCAGTCTAAAACTGCCAGCCCCACGGATGTAATAACAAACATAAGAATCGTACCTAACAACTGTGGAATCGCATTAGAAAATGTCCGTTCTAGTGCCGTACAATCCCCCATAATAGTAGTTGTCAGATCTGCTAAATTTTTCTTTTCAAAGAACGACAGTGGAAGTTTTCTGAGTTTTTCAGCCAGCACAATTCTTCGATTTGCACTTTCCTTATATGCGGCAGTGTATGTCAAATTGTATTGTACTAATTGGGTAATCGCGATCATACCAAAAAGCACCAGGGTAATTCCAACAAAGACCGGAATATTCCGACCTACATTAACATGAGTCCCTGCCGCTTTTTCTAAAAGCATCATTACTACCATCAACAACAAACTTGCTGGAATGATCTGTATCAAATTGGCGCAGGCAGTTGCTATAATCCCTTTTGCTAAATCTTTTGCGCCTTGATCGCTTAATGCAAACGCACGTTTTAGCATAGACAGCACCTCAACTTTCTATATGCCACTGTACCGTCTTGTTATAATTGTCCCACATTTTAGCATACTCTCCTTGCAACTTTATCAAATCTGAATGTGTTCCGCTTTCCACTATTGCACCGTTTTTCATCACCAATATTTGGTCTGCATCCTGGACAGTCGAAAGCCGATGTGCGATCATAATAACCGTCTTATTCTTTATAAGTCCATCAAAGGCTTTCTGGATTTGATGCTCATTTTCGGGATCAGCATATGCTGTCGCCTCATCTAAAACTACAATAGGAGCATCTTTTAAAATAGCACGGGCAATGGAAATGCGCTGTGTTTCGCCCCCGGACAGGTATACACCTTGACTTCCAATAATTGTGTCTATTCCGTTTGGAAGTTTTTTCAGTATGTCATCGCACTGCGCCAGATGAGCTGCCTTTAGAACTTCCTCACGGGTTGCCAATGGTCTTCCGGCTCTTATGTTTTCTAATAGGCTATCCTTAAACAACTTGGGGTCCTGGAACACAAACGCCACCATTTTCATTAAATCGCCCTGTGGGATTTCCCTGATGTCAACGCCGCCAATTTTTACTGCGCCATCCTGCACGTCATAGAACCGAGGAATCAGACTGGCCGCTGTGCTTTTACCTGACCCTGAGTGTCCCACAAGGGCGGTTATTGCTCCTGCTTTTGCCATAAAAGTGAGATGTGAAACTGCGGGGTGATCGGTATTATCATATGCAAATGTCACATCTTCAAAAGCGACCTCATATGTATCAGGATATTGGGGGATCGCTGGTTCTGGTTGCTGTTCAGAAGTTAAAATCATATCGATTCTACGCATAGACTCCTCTGCCTGCATTTTATAACTAGTCATATACATAATTTTATTAAGCATCACTGCGCATGCCGGAGAGAAAATCACGTAAAACAGAAAACTTTGAATAAAATCTCTGAGTGTCGGGGTCGTAAATCCAACTAGAAGGCCAATCGGAACCAGCACTAAAAAGGATGAGTTTACGATAGCATTAAATGCAACCATGCCTTTCTTGCAAGACATAGTATAAGCAAGTGCGTACTTTTTATAGGTCTCTATCGCACTATGAAATTTGGCGAACGACTTTACAGTTTGTCCGAACACCTTGACAACGGCGATTCCTCTAATATATTCAACAGCCTCATGGTTCATTGTTTCTTGAGCGTCTTGATAAATTCTCATAAACTCAGCACTATTCTTTCCCATGAGAGAACTTTGCAGATAAAAGGCCATTCCATATAAGATAATAAGTGGAACCCCAATACGCCAGTCAAAAATGATCATAAAGCAAATACCAGCAATCAGGGTTACTTGGGCACCTGTTAAATCTGGCAACTGATGTGCAATAAAAGTCTCCGTTTGAAAACTGTTTTCATCAATTATTTTACGCAATTTTCCGCTTGGATGGGCATTAAAATAACCAATTGGCATATGAGCAAGGTGCTTTAATGCTGCCATCTGCAGGTTTTTTTGAATATGGAACGCAACGATATGAGAAGATAGCAAAGCCAAAAAGTAGAGTGCTACTCCCACGAGTTCTAATCCTAATGCAAAAAGGCCCCAATTCAATAATGCTTGGCCATTCAATTGATCGCCTAAAAATACAGCGATAAGTTCTCTTGCCGCAAAATATACACAGATAAAAGGGCCAATGATAAACAACGCACTGATGCCGGAAAGGCAACGTGCAAAAGTCAAGAGGCCCCTGTATCTACCGGCAAAACTGAGAATCCGCTTAATCCCTTTTGATTGACTGCCCACCAATATCTGGACTCCTTTCAACCGGCAGAGCAAATATATGGTTTAACATAACTTCTCTGTAATCTATTTGGAATATGTTATTTCTCTTTCTGCAAACGGCGTGCTATGCAAAACATAGCACGCCGTTTGCGGAATAAGGAAATACTCACTTTAATGTGATATTTTGTACAGCAGTAAAGTTTGCATCAGGCGGAAAATCGTAGTTTGCAATCTTATCACTATACACTGCAAGTTGGTGAGGATACACCAAAGGCGTAGTCAGGCACTGATCCGCCATCGTAGTCAAAATAATGCCATAAATCTCCTGGATTCGCTCCTCGTCAGTAGTAGATTCCAATTCTGTAATCAGTTCGGCACCGCCCGGCAAGTATGCAGCGACCTGGGAGATAATTGGGTCCATGGCCATACTGGGATCGATATTACCGATTGTATTGCCCGGATCATAAAAACCGCCCTGCGTTTTAAATAAGGTAAGGCCGTACTCTCCGGTTGTAATCATTGCATACCAGTCCATCATTTGTGCAGACTGCGGTATAAGTTCGATTCCGATTTTCCCTAACTGGTCGCAGATATAAACAACCAAGTTATCATCAGAAGCGGAGCCTGCTTGGTACTGAAACGGAGAGGATAGTTTCTCGCCGTCCTTTTCACGGATGCCATCGCCATCTGTATCAATGTATCCTGCTTCATCAAGCAATTGGTTTGCCCTGTCTATATCATAAGAGTATACGGTCTGCTCTACATCACAATAGGGTAGGGTCTTCGGGAAGAAAGTATCTGCTTTTTCATACAGGCCGCCATAAATGCTCTCAGAAATTGCATCTTTATCTAAGGCCAATGTAATGGCTTGGCGAACAACTTCATCACCAAACATGGAACTACTTAAATTATAACCAATATATCCGGTGCGGAAAGATTTGTCATCAACCTTGGCACCAAATCCCTCAGTGTTTTGCATTTCCACAAAACTTTCATTGGAGACGTTCGTGATTCCTGCGACAAAATCAATCTCTCCGTTTTTCAATGCGAGGATTTTAGCATCATTGTCAGGAATGCTCTCGATAGAAAAACTCTCAACATCAGGTTTTTCACCCCAATAGTAGGGATTGCTCTCGAAATTCCAAGTCTGCCCGTCATTATCTCCAACATACATGTAGGGACCTGTGCCATAGGTTGCAGTTTCAAAAGTATCCTTTTTCGTTAAATCATCATTAAGTTGTTCACTTGATACAATTCCGAATGGATTCGCCAAACACAGCTCCCGTAGCGCATTATAATAAGGTTGCGTCAGATGCATTTCAACAGTATAGTCATCAACGACCACTGCATCTTCAATAATTGTAGACAGGCGGCCATAGGTTCCATTGTATTGCCCCAAATTGATGGGAACGGCCAAAAGCGATTTGGCAACATCTTCAGCAGTCAGATCACTACCATCAGAAAATTTCACATCATGCCGTAGATTGAACGTGTAGACTGTTCCATCTTCGCTAATTTTCCAATCCTCGGCCAGACCACCAACGTATTCTCCATCTTGATACTCTACAAGTACATCGTAGAAATTGCTAAGATAATATGTGATACCGAAGTTGCTTGCCGATACATCAGGCGTCATAATTGTATAGAAATTTTCAAACCCCCAACTTTCGGCCAAAGTGATGTGGTTGGCTTCCGTTTCCTCCACAACATCATTGCCCGAAGAAACAGGCGTTTCTGAGTTTTCGCCATTGTCGCCTGCACAGGCAACTAACGAAACCATCATGGCCGCAGCCATAAGCATCGTTGCAAGTCTTTTGAATTTCATCGCAAACTATCCTTTCATTTTATTTCTGCTATGATCAATTCCCACAATGATTATATATCAGTAATTCCACTCGCATATAAAAGCGTCTTGCTGTATTCGCTTGAAAATACTGATATATCTCCAGAAAATTCAACCTGTTCAATCAAGGCGGAATTTTTCATAACCAAAATTACGTCAGCAATAACGACGGCTAACTCCATATCATGCGTAATAAATACAAGGGTAAATGCGAGTTTCCTCTGCAAGTCAACAATTTCTTCGATGATCTTCTTGCGCAAAGGAAGGTCAAATCCATTTGTTGCCTCATCAAAAATTAGGCACTTTGGTTCTGCCGCCAATGCCCTTGCAATAGCGACACGTTTTTGCTCACCACCAGATAATTCGGCGGGAAGGCGCGAGTAGTATTCAACAGGCAAATTACATAAATTCATCAGATCATGGCACCTTTTTTTACGTTCTTCTTTGTCTAAATGAAAAAAACACAAAAGAGGTTCTTCGATTGATTTGCCAATGGACATTTTAGGGTCTAATGCAGATGAAGAATCCTGTTGAATAATTTGTACTTCCCTGAAGTAATTTGTACGAACCTTGTGTTTACCGTAAACAGGTATCCCATTGGCATAGATATTCCCCGCCGTAGGACGCTGGAGGCCCGCAATCATTCTGGCGAGTGTTGTCTTACCTGACCCCGACTCACCAACGATGGCATACCGTTCACCATCAATAAATTGGATGGAAACCGGGGAAACCGCCACGAATCCCTCTTTGGAAAACGGATTGCGGGCAAAAGTGCAACTTACATCTTTCGCTTCAATCATAGGTAATCACCGTCTTTCCAACGTACAAGCACTAAGCAGATATTTTGTATATTCTTCTTTAGGTTCATTGAATATCTGCTCCGTTGTCCCTGCCTCGACCAACTGGCCATTATTCATTATTAAAATTCGATCTGCCATTGACGCCGCTCTTAAATCATGTGTAACAAATAAGATCGCCATGCCGCCACTGCATAACTGCCTAAGTAATTGCATCAATTCAATTCGGTTACAGGCATCTATTGCTGTAGTCGCTTCATCAGCAACCAATATAGTAGGCTGATTGATTAGTGCTGCTGCAATCATAATCCGCTGCAACATCCCACCCGAAAGGGCATCAGGATAACTCTTTAGTATCCGTTTCAAATCATCAAGGCCCAACTGTTGTAGTGTGTTGCTCACTAATAGATGTAATTCCTGCCGTGATATTTGGGGGTTATGTAAGTAACATGTTTTTTCTAATTGCCTTCCAATACGCAGCGATGGATTAAATGCTGTCATGGGGTTTTGCATAATATAGCATATTTCTTTACCGTAGATTGCCTGCAATCGTTTCTTTGAAGCGCGCAGCAAGTTTTCCCCCTTATAAAGCACCTCGCCTGAAATGGAATAATTAGAACTAAGTAAGCCCATAACGGCCTTGCATACCGTCGTTTTTCCTGCCCCAGAGCTGCCCACAATGGACAACATTTCTCCTCCATCTATTGAAAAAGAAATGTCCTCTGCAATTTCTTCACCCGTTTTGAGAGTAATAGTGAGATCTCTGACGTCAAGAAACACTGATCTGGTCCTCCTTGCCAATAAAATCCCGAATACCTTCACCTAATAAATTGAAGCCCGCACAACAGATAATGAGGCATATGCCGGGATAAACAATTAGGGCGGGATTTGTATAAATGCTGTTTCGAGCGTCATTAAGCATGGCTCCCCACTCCGGAGTACCAGCAATGAGGCCCACACCCAAAAACGCAAAACTTGATACCGATAAAATTGCTGATGCTATTCCCGTGGTAAAATAGACAACAAACTGTGGCAACACATTCGGGATAATGTGGTGAAGTACGATCCGCATTGCAGATGCACCAGATACTCTTGCAGATTCTACATACCCCTTTCCACACTCGACCTTTGCATAAGAACGCGCCATGCGTAAGAACCACGCAGACATAGAAATACCAATTGCAGTGATAATGCTCGCAACAGAATTGTTAATAACTGACACTAATGACATTGCTATTACTAAAAGCGGAAATGCCATAAATATATCGCACAACAAGCGGATGACCTCATCTATTAGGCCGCCTTTATAAGAAGAGTAGCATCCAATAAACAATGCAATCGCTGCTAGTACTATTAGCACAGGCACAGTAAGGCTAAGTGAATATCGCGCTCCATAAATTAAGCGCGAAAGCTCACAGCGCCCCATCTGATCGCATCCAAGAGGATACTCGGATGATGGCGGGGCATTTTTTAGTGCAAGGTTTGTTGCATTTGGATCATTTGGGGCAAGGAGAGGGGCAGTTATTGCAATACAAACAAATAACGCAATAAGTAAAACACCAATGACAATTTGTGGATGTTTCCTCATACACGTTTCCTCCTATACGCAGGGCAAATGATACCCGAGAAGATGTCCGCTACAGTATTAAAAAGGACAAATGAGATTGCGCAAATAAGTACCACACCCGATATTCCATATACATCCATACTTTCGCATGCTTCAGTTAAATAGTATCCAAGACCCCGAATGGAAAAGACAGTTTCTATCAGTGCAGAGGTTCCAAAAACTGATGCGCAATATTGTGCGAAAAGTGTTATGGCCGCTGGAAATGCGTTCCTCAGGACCTCGCCGTATATAATTTTAGATGTGGAAAACCCCCTCGCTTTAGAGTAAGTAACATAGTCACTTTTTAATTCGTTTATTACAGCAGCTCGCAAAACCCTGATTGAAATACAAGCAATTGGAATGGCAATGGAAACAGATGGCAATATAAGGGATTTAATACTCCCGTCTGAAATTACACTAAATATCGGAATCTCAACTGCAAAAGCAATCAACAAAATGAGTGCCAGCCAAAAACTCGGAACACATATCCCAATTATGCAGATAACTCTTGTTGCGTGGTCAAATACTTTGTCTTTCCATATGACAGAAAACGCCGATAATAAAACAGTTAAAATAGCAACCCAGAGCATAGACATAATCACTAACATACATGTAACAGGAAGTGCATCTCTAATATTATCAATGACAGGTTTTCGATTGGTAATTGAAATACCCAAGTCCCCGGTAAGTAGTCCTTTTATATAATCTGCATATTGCTCAGAGAGTGTACCATCCAGGCCAAGTTCAACTCTCATTGCTTGGATTTGATCTTCTGTTGCGAACAATGTAGTCTTTCTTACAAGCATTTCTGCCGGATCTGTACCGGTAAATATCTGCAAACAAAAACTGAGAGTAACGACTCCTAAAATCACAATTAGCAAGGTTATAATGCGTTTTGCAATGCGTGCGCAGATCCCCATACTGTACAACTAATTTGCCTCCATTCGCCCACGGTTAGGCTCCGCTAACTTATGCCCCTAAAAAGAACCGCTGAATGCGGTTCTTCTCGTCAATCTCTAATTCATATCAATTATGGTAGCACAAGATTGCATGTTCGTCTATAACCGTTTAGGTCAAGCCTTAATCCATTTAGGTCACGAATATTTCATGCGATATGCGATTGGAGTCATTTCATATACTGATTTGAATGCCCCAGAAAACTTCCCTTGATTTTCATACCCTGCAAGACTAGCAATTTCGCCCACACTCAATGCTGGCTCAGATCTAAGTAATTCCGCAGCAGCCTCCATTCGTTTCCTTTTCATAAACGTGCCTAGAGAAGCACCGGAAATTGACTTAAAGCAGCGTTTCATGCTTGATTCCGAAACCCCATAAATCTCTGCTATCTCAGAAATGTTTTTTTGTGTAAAAGGATTTTCAATAATATACTGATAGACCTGTTGAGTCCGCCGGGATACTTTCTCCGTAAACTGTTGAGGCGGCTCCACATAACTGTTATCCAGTTTGCTTAATAAAAGTAAGATTTCCAGGATTTTCAGCCAGTAATATGGCAATCTTATCTGGTTCTCAACGCTCAATATCTCTGTAAAAATATGGTCAATTTTTTGTTTGGATTTTATTAAAAGAACACGGCCTTCCGGGCATAGGGTTGTGCGGATTTTTTGCAAGTCTATACGCCACCTAGAGAATTCATCGTTGAGGGTCGTCTGCGCTGTTTCTAACTCCAAGAGAATGGTTATACCCTTATACTTATTGAAAGGGATTCTTGAATTGACAATAATCTGTCTATCATGGTATAGGCCAGATATACTTAAATCCTTTTCACCCAAAAAGGTGATTCCACCTCCGACCATTTCTACTTCGTGTCCACCCTCAAGGCAATAATTTATTTCCAAAAAGTCCTTTTGGACATTCAGTGGTTGAAAGCAAGAACTTAGGTTTAATTCATTAAAGGACAGTTGAATGCCTGGCGCAATATTATAGCAGTGCATCTCTCCAGCACCACTCTCATCCTCGTATCGCCGGAGGGTATAAAACTGGCGGGGCGTATCATCTGTATAATAGAATGCTCTGAATTCCGGAATATCAACAACATCAGCCATACTTATTCGCCCTTCCTGGAAATCGTGATTGACTAAAGAAAATGATAACGCAAGTGTATCCTAATTTCAATAGGAATTAAAAGTGAGGCGGTTGCTTCATGAACCGCTTTTACTTTTATCTCTATATAGTTATTCCACATCTTGAGTTAGTTTGAGTAAATTTAATTAGTTGTAACTGTAGCAGTATCAGGATTAACAAAAGATATTGTGATTCCTTTATTTTGGGCATATCTCACCGTCTGCATAGTCCCAGACCGCAAATTCCGCTCATTATCGTAGACCGCTACCAGATAATCCGCGTGATCCACCATGTAGCAGTTCCGCTTAATATAGTTCTCCCGGCAGTCCTCTTTTCCTATCACTACACAGTCGGAACACATCCGCAGGAGGAAGTCCATCCGGCGCTTGCTCCGCTCATCCCATTTTGAATCGTGCCCCTCAAAGGGCAGCACCACCACCAGTTCTATATCTCCATATCCCGGCTGTTCTTTCAGCCGCAGAATCAATTCACCAGCCCACATATCCACACCCAGGGCGCCGCCCACATAATACCGGCGTACTCCATGTTCATCGTACAGCCTCTTGAACTGCTCCAACATGGCCCGCTTTATTTTTTTGCACAGCGAATAGTCCTCGCTGTATTTGAACTTGAACCGGCTCGGCCGGTGGCCTGTTACCGCACAGGCAGCTTGCCTCATAAAATCACCCTCTTGTCCATACATTTTCTCCTTTTACACACATACAAAGCTAAAATAACGTAAATAATGCGTTATAAGCAGCGGTATATGGAGAATTATAACACAATCAATGTTCCTTATCCAGAAAACCTATCTGCTATGCTAATGAGTAGTGAGGTGAGAGTATGGATGAGGCATTTATCCGCAGCCGGATCACAGAACTGCGGCTGAAAAAGGGCGTGTCAGAATATCAAATGAGCTTGGATTTAGGGCAAAACCGCAGCTACATCCAGGCGATTTCTTCCGGCCGGGCGCTCCCATCCATGAAGCAGTTTCTCAATATCTGCGAATATTTCGAGATCACGCCGCTCCAATTCTTCGATTCCGAGGAAGTCAACCCGCAGCTTATGAAAAAGGCATTGGACGGCATGAGAACGCTGAAGGACGAGGACCTAATCATGCTGATCGGCTTTATCAACCGGCTGCAATCCTGACAAGGCGGGGGCTGAGGCCCCTGCTTTTATTTTGCTTGTTTGAACGGCGCCTATTACTTTTCTTTTCATCCGGTAAGTATCTGTTCACCTGTACGGTTCAAGGGGGTACAAAAATGGACTGCCCCCCAGTCCACGCAGCATCCGGGCGGCATTTTTGCCGCCCGGTCTTTCTTTCAAACCCATTGACAAAAGAGTAAGCCGGAAAAAGAAAAAGGGCGGACTGCTCCCCAGGCGTGGAGTCAGGCGCTGAAGAATGGACGGCTTTCTCTACTTCTTCGTCCGGCATAGGCGGTTCCGATTCGGTGGGCTGCTCCGGCGTGGACGGCTGCGGTGCCTCGGAACAAAGGGTATAGAGGTTGCTGGTCTGGCCGCCGTTTTTGCGCTCGTCAAACCGTGCCTGCTTGATGATGTAGCCAGCTTCCACCAGCTCGTCTAGCGCCCGCTTGACCGTAGAGATACCATAGCCGCACTTGGCGGCTATGGTCTTGATGGACGGAAAACACTCACCCTCCTTGTTGCAATGCAGAACAAGGACTTGAAGCACCAGCCGCGCTCTCGGCCGCAATTCAGAGGAAAACGCCCTCTCCATGTATTCAAACTTTGCCATTCTGTGATCCTCCCATTCTGATCCTCTCTTTGTTACAGCCGCCGTTCTCCCATGATATACGGCTCCACCAGGCGCTTATACAACCTCCCGTTGGTCCGTTCTGCAAATAGGTTATGGGATGCCTCCGCCATTTCCATCTCACCGCCAAACAGCTCCCGGCAGTATTCCCGGAACTCTCCCGGCACACTGATGGCCACCGGGCGTACTTCCAGCCCGCCGCAGATCTCCAGCGCCTTGTGAAAGGCCGGAATCTCATAGGGCAGGACGCTCCCGCACAACAGCCGGTGATCCGCCTCCCGGAACACAGAGGTGGGCGCCTGCATCACACCGCAGTCGTAGATGATAAACTGATACTCCCGGTCCGGCTCATTGGTCAGGTAGCAGTCGATCCCATCAATCGTGTAATGTTCGCCAGTAGGGGCCGCCTCATAGACATTGAGCAGGAGCTGAAGGTGCCGGTTGGTGTTGACCTCAATGTAGGCGACCTCCGCACCTCTGGCAGTCAACCACGCCGCCAGATTGAACGCCGTCACCGTTACGCCGCTTCTGCGCTGCGTCCCTGCAACGGCAATACGGATATTTTTAGCGTTCCAACGGTAGGGGATGATCTCGGCCTCCGGTTCAGGAGCCGGTTCCCGTTGGGATTCTGGCTGGCTTGACACAGGCATAGGCGTCACATACCGCTGCATCCCTTCATCGGAAAGGGCCTCTTTCAGCTCGTCGGCGGCTTCCTCCAGCGTTTCCGCTGTAATCAGATTCACCACTCCAATGGATAAAAGCTGCTGGATACAACCACTCATATCCTCACAGCCGGACAGAATCACGATGATACGGGCAGAAAACATCATCTGGAAGGACCTCAAAGCCAGGGTGAAGTCCTCGCCGCTTTCCTCAATACAGGCCGCGTCAATCAGGAAGAACTTGGCCGTGGCATAGTTTCGCATATCCTTGGTGACGAAACTTTTCAGGCTGAACTTCCCAACCAGCTTTTTGGACGGCAGGAGCATTTCACGGGCCGCGCCGTCGATCAGCCCGCTTTTCTGGTTACTTGTCAAGTACAGCAGCATACGATGTACCTCCCATATCCATGTTTTCTACCGCCCTTTCCGGCTCTCCTGTCAGCAGAAGGACAACGCCAACCACTACAATGGCGATGTAGATCAATAATTCAATCAGTTTATTTCGGTTGTTCATACCATGCTCCTTTAGTAGATCGCCCAGAAAGGGCCGCCAGCAGCGGCACCTTTTCTGGCTTCATCCAGAATAATGGAGAGGTCCCATTCCTGCTCGCTCCGCTTGCGGCTGGCAGGGTCGGCCACCAGGATTTTCCCCTCCGCAGTTACACCGCGCAGGACAATGAAATGCCCGGAGTTGGTAAAGTGCCCTTTTGCCATGATCGCCACAACCAGCTTCCCATCCGCCAGCGCGTCTATCATCGCCTGCGGGTCATCCGGGGGAACGCTCTCCCAGGACAGGCCGTAGGCTTCGGCTGCTGCCGGGATCAGGCTGTGGTAAGAGCCGTTCCCTTCGCAGCGGTGTCCATTCGCTACGGACCATTCGCTGAGTTCTACTGGGTTATGGGGCGTCCCGGTCAGGGTCGATGTGACAATCGCCATCGCCGTGGGGCCGCACCCGGCCTCGCCAATCGTGCCGGATGTGCCGTACATGGTATCTGCCCACCGCTCATCCAGTTGGTTGTAATAGATGACCTCCCGGCCCCCATCAGTAAAGACCACGCCCTCGTAGCTCTGGCCGCTGCCCTCGATATAGTCCTTTTCATAAATACCGAGCTGCTGGTTGTAGCCATACTCTTTCTGAAAATTCTCCACCACACTCACCTCATCGCCCACCAGCCATTGAGACAGCATGGAGAAAGGGCTGGTAATCAGATACAGGATAAAGGCAATCAAGAGCAGCAGGCCCAGAATGGGGGCCAGAATGAGAATGAGCGTCCTTCTACGGCTTTCCTCATCAGTCGCCGCCCGCGCCGCCACTTGTGCCAGCAGCTTTGCCGTCAACGGATCAATCGCCAAAACAACACCTCCAATCAGCCCATTTCCGCGCCTATGTCCGCCAGCATCCGGTCAAACTGCTGGCGGATTTTTTCCCGTTCCCGCCCGGCGCTGTCATCCATCACAAACACCTTTTTCCCATCCTCATTCTCACGCACGGAAACCGCGTAATCCCCGTTTGCAATAAAGAAGGAAGTATAAAGGGCTTGGATGGCCGGAACGGGCATCCGGGAAATCTCAAAGGGCGTGGCGGCGCACTTGCTGTTCCAGGAAAAGAGGTTGTAGGCTGCGTCCGCCGTCAGTTTCATCCAGTCATAGTCAAATTCTTCTTTCTTCATCAGAGCGCCAAAGTCAATCCCGTCCGGGGAAAAATACCGCTCTACCTTTTCGGCAAGAACCGGGTGGGAGGACATCAGATAGAGTGCTGCCTGATAAGAGCAGTCCAGCTCTCCGCCCCGCCAGCGCATCGAGGACAGCTTGGTTATCAAAGATTCATACCGTTCCGCATGGTTCATCAGAAAACGCCTCCTGTTCATGAATAAGTAAGGCGGCCGGGGAACATCCCGGCCGCCGTGGTGTGCTACCGGCCGCCCGCCTTGCCCATGTAGGCAAACTTGTAGGCCGGAATTTCAAAATTGACATGAAGCCGCTTGGAGCCGACCAGGAACAGGGCGTGTCCCCGTCGCTTGCTCTCCAACAATTCCTGCTCGGCGTCCGTCAGGTTGTAGAGGTCTGTGGTTTCCTGAAGGTTTTTGCCGTCGCAGCCCATCAGGATTTTGTAGCAGGGAATATCCAAAAGGGCCTGCCCGTACATCTTGATCTCCGGCGCCAGGAAGTCCACCACCGAATGGGAGATAATCGCCAGGGCGGACTCATATTTTCTGGACCGCTTCTCCACATTCCGCAGGAAGGCCAGGGATTGCGGCACCTGCGGGTCGATCATCAGATACGCCTCGTCGCATACCAGAAGCACACGCTCCCCGCGATTGTTGCTCATCTGCTCCCAGCACCAGGTCAGCAGATTGAAATACTGCGTCCGCTTGATGTTATCTGCTGCGTTTTGCAGGCTGTGGGTATCCAGGCAGACAAAATGGGAGTCGGCCTCCAGCGTGCTGTGCCCGTTCCAAAGGAAGCTGTCGCTGCCCTTGGCGGCGTCATACAGCAGCATGGCGAGGTCACGGAACACCGGATTGTCCGGGTTGGCCTCGGCTTTCTTTTCAATCAGGCCGTGCAGATCTTCCATGATGGGGAAATCCGCTGCTTTGAGCTGGCGAATGTCTGTGTCCCAGAAGATGCCGAACTGATGATAAAGCTCAATGACCGTCTGCTTCAGGACGGCTTTCTGCATATCGGTCAGGCTCGGCAGATATAGGGAGAAGATAATCTCCAGCGTTTTGATATGGAGCGCCATATCGGACATTCCATTTCCTTCATCCGTATAGAGCTTGTCGGTTTCGTCCTCATCGTCACGGGGCGCCGGTCTGATCTGCAAAAGGTTGGAGCGGCCGTTGCGCCCACCGCCAGCGTTCAGCCAGTTCCCGCCCAGGTTCCGGCACATATCCTTGTACTCGGATTCCGGGTCGATACACAGGATTTTGGTTCCCTTCATGTACTCCGAGAGCATGATGTGCTTGACCACGGTGCTTTTGCCGATACCGGCCACGCCCATGACAACGAAGCTGCTGTTGGTGCGGTCGTTCCCGCGTGTCCAGGGGTCCAGGATCACCAGCCCGCCGCTGCTGTCCTTGGCAAAATAATAGCCCCGGCCGTCGCTGTAACCGGAGCTTGCAAAGGGGAATCCGCCCACAAAGGTACTCATGGGGATGATGCGTGAAACAATGCTGTCCACCGTCCCGTTGGCGGGATAAGTGGGCGAAATGCTCTGAAACCCCTCCTTTTGCAGATTGGCAAGGGTGCGGACCTTGCATTTCTGAACGCTGAACGCGCTCTCCACACGGCGGCAGATTTTGGAGAAGGCCGCCTCGTCCTGCGCCACCGGCATCACCGTGAGCGACATCATGGCGACGGTTTCGCCCTCCTGGTCGATCTTCTGCATGATATGCTCCCCGTCCTCGGCGGCTTTTTCCGCCCGCTGACGGGTCAGCGGGTCTTTGGCGCTGTCGGCGGCGCCCCGCTGCTGGACAATGCTCTTGGAGAGGGCGGAGATCAGGGTGCTGTTGTCAATCGGGGTGATCCCCACCGATACAATGGTGCTGGGGATATTCGTGATTTTGGAGAGCCAGCCCATCTCCACCTTTTGCGGATAGCGGACCACCCCGTAGACCTTTCCCATATTTTCACCGATGACCAGGCTGTTCCGCTTGATTTCCAGCCCCATCGGGGTAATGACATTCAGCAACGCTTCATTGACGGGGAGCGTTTCTTCCTTCTTCTTGGTTCCTAACAATGATACACCTCCAAATCAGTGACACGAATACGGCACACCGATATAATCCAGCACGGCGCCCAGCCCCAGCTCATGGATGCAGTAGTGGTACTGCTGGGGATGGGTTTTCTCCATGAGCTGAAAACGGTTCGGCTCATGCTCCAGATGAACGCCGTACATACAATACATACACCCTGATCTGGAAACGCCGGTGGTTTTCAGAGTCAGGGTGCCGTTCCTCTTTTTGACCTCCACAATATCCCCATAGATGGGGGCATAGGGGATGCCGGTCATTTTCAGATAACGCAAAATATCTTCCTCCCGCCAGAACGCAAGGGGCTGGCTGAGGGGGCGCCTGCGCTCATAGCCGTTGCAGCCAAATTTGAGGTAAGACTGCTCCCGCAGCTTGCTCTCACAGGCCAGCACTCCCGTAATGGGATGCCGCCCGGACTGCCGTTCAAACTTGTTCAGCGGGGCCTTTTTCATGTGGTAACAGCACCGGGCTGAAACCGCAAAGGGGGCGTCCAGAAGATATTTATACTTCTCGCAGTTGTAAATCGACTTCTTTCCGTTCTTATCCAGCAATTCACCGTTCAGGCGGGCCAGACGGTAAGACTGGCCCTTCCGTGCGCCGCTGATGGCATCGGACACTTCCTTGGAAATGACCGGATAGCCGTATTTCTCAATGATCTGCGTAAACGGATAGCGTGGGCGAAGCCAAATCACATTGTCTTTCGTTTTTACAAAATCGCGCAGTTCGGGGTATTCAAGCCCCGTGTCCACATACACGGCGGGAATATCCGGGCAGACCTGCCGTGCCAAATCAAGGAGTACCGTGGAATCCTTACCGCCTGAAAAGCTGGTAAAGACCTGCCCGTTGTACTCCCTATACCATTCCAATATTTTCATCTGCGATACTTTGATCTTTTTTTCGAGGCTCCAACCCTGCATGATGTTCAAATCCTGCCGGGTGTGCTTCATTCTTACACAACACCTACACTTTCTAAAATCGGGATCGCCGCTTCAAACCCAGCGTCCTCCAAATGGACATAGGCCGGGTTATTCACCAGATTGCACAGCCGTACAATGTCCTGCTGCTCCAAAATCTCGGCTTGGATGCCGCAGTCGGCAAAATAACCAGCCAGATATTTCAGCTTTTGAAGCAGATCGCGCTCCACTCCGTCAGCCACCCTGTCCCAGATTTTGATGTAAAACTGCCGCTCCACCACTTCGCCGGAGAGGGCAAACCCGCCCATCTCCACGATCTCATGCTTCAGCAGTTCCTTTTGCTTGATATTAGAGGAAGCTGTGAGGGTAGAGGACAGCTCCGCCATCAGGGGAGAAATATCCACCGGGCGTGAAACCGCCAAAAGCTGAAACGGATATTGGCCGCTGGACAGGCTGGCCGTGAGCTGTTTGGCAATCAGGCGTTTTTCATTCTTGCTGAACAGCTCCGTGCTGATGGGAAATATTTTCAGATACGCCAGCACCATGCCGTCACGGGTGTAGAGGAAGCTCCCGCGAATGTCCTTTACATTGACGAACTCATTGGCGGTCATCTGCGCCAATTCTTCCTTATCCCTGCTCTTGGCTTTCTTGCGCCTTTCTGAGAATTTCAAAAAAAGAAGCGTACCACCTCCCAGCAGTACGCATACCAAAATCATAATGATCGGCAGCAGCAACCTATCAACCTCGCTTTCCTTGCCGCAGCTTATAGTTCCAAATCATCCTCGTCCTCCAGTTCTGGTTCCGGCTCATCGGTATAGTCTGGCAACACATCCTCAACCGCAAATCCAAAGCTGTGTCCGCCGATCCAGTCCACTTGCACAGAGGCATACAGTTCTTCAAAGTTCTTGCTGAAATAGGCCAGTTCTTCTTCGCTGGCCCGTTCTGTTTCACCTTCCCCGTAGAGGTAGGTGCCTACCTCTGCATAAACCCGGTCGCTTTTCGGCAGGCTTCTCAAATCATCCCGGATGATTTCGTCCTCCAGAAGATCTTCCGCACAGTCCGGGCTTCCGGGAGCGTAGTATTCTTCCAGCAGGCCGGAGTCCGAGGCCAGGGTCACAACAGAAAACATCTTGCTCATTTTGAACCACCACCTTTCCGGCCCCCGAACATCAGCCGCAGGAATTCCTCCGCATCTTTCGCTGATTGTACCTTAAAGGTCACGGCGGAGGGCTGCGGCTCCGTAAAGTAATGCCGGAAATAGGCGATCTGGTTCTCGGTCAGCGATAGGCCGTGCCCTTCCGGGGTGTCGCCATAGAGAAAGAAAGTCCCGTGAATCGTATCATTCCTTAACTGTCGATTTACGGGCAGGCCCATCCATTTGCCACCGGCATTACAGCACAGGACGGTTTCATGGGGCAGGGAGATACATTCGATCTCGCCGCCGACAAGGGCCTGCCGGTGTTCCAGGGAATCCTCCAGCACAGCGGTATAGGGTTCCTTTCCCGGCTCAAATATCATTACCCTGATTTCTCTATTGCTGTTCATTGTATTTTCCTTTCTCATCATGGGTTCCCCGGCGCGATATGCCAGTCATCGTAAAGGGAACCGCTAATCGTCACGGAATCGGTGAGATTGGCGCAGAGCATCCCTGCCGGGGTCCAAATATCCATCACATGGGTATTGACCGTATAGCTCCCATCGGGGAACCACACCGGCGAAAAATGGACCCGCTGCTTGTAGGTGCTGTAAATATTTTCGGCAAACTGGAACCGGGCTGTTTTTCCGCTGGAGAGCCGGTCCAGCAGGCGCCAGTAGGTCGTATAGTGAAATTCGGGAAAATAGGAAACCGCCGTCTGGCCGTAGGTGTAGTGGGACATGGGCGCCGATGTGCTGACCGTGGCGGTGACGGTGTTGCTCACACCGTAGCCGGATTTCATGGTGTTCCCGGCCGCCGTGGGCACCTTCTCATCCGGTTCAATCCTCGCGGTGGCGGTCATGGAGGCGGAATAGTTGTCCCGGAAGAAATCATACCAGCCCTCATCCACCCAATATCCATCATCATCGCCGGTGCTGTGCCACACCCAATACGGGTGCCACTGTGCCCACCACACGCTCCATGCGGCGTAGGACTTTTCCTCCCGGCTGGGGACGCTGCTGGGCCGCCAGCTTCCTGCGGTGTCGGTGGCCTTCGGGTCCGGCGGGTCGTTGCCGGAAAGATCAACCACTTTTGCCTTGATGGTAGTCTGGCTCAGAGTCCCCCGGTTTGTGCGTACCGTAATAGTAATATCCTGCGGTTCGGACGGGGTATGCCACTTCACCCACGCAAGCTGACTGTCCCCCTCCGGGATGACGATATTGCTCATGCGGTAGGTGCTGCCCTTGATGGTAAAGGTCACAGTGGCGGGGCCATCCGGGTTGATCTCAGAACCGGCATAGAGCGTCACCGGCGTTATCACATCGGTGTCTACCCGGTATTCGTAGTCGTAATCGGTGGGTTCCGGCTGCTCCGGGGGCTGTTCCTCAAACCGGACAATGCCTATGCCCAGGTAGGCGATGATGGTATCATTGGAACAGGTCTTGTTCGTGGGGCCGGAATAGGCCGCAAAGCCCAAATCCGAATATTCAAGATACATCGCCAACGGGAGATTTTTATGGGTCAGGCTCGTCATGGTCCTGCGCAGGGCGCCGCCCGTCTGGTTGTCGTAGAGGGCCGCTTCATGGGCGGTCATGGCGTACATGATCCCGTTGTGCTTGAAGTAGGCGATTGGCTCCAAAAGCAACTTGTACTCGCCGCCAATCAGTTCATCATAGTTGATGCCGGTCTGCTGCGCCACCAGTTCAACCGCATACTCAGAACAAAAATATTTCTTGATGGCCTCAATACTCGCCTTGGTACTTCCGGTGCTGATAATGCGGGGCATAGCTACATCTGGCTTTTTACAGGTATAAGGGGTAGTATTTGGAGAAATGCCTGAACCGTTGGTGTATTGTATTTTACTGACCTTTCCAAAATGGATTTTAATTGTAGGATTTTTGTTCGTCAGGTCAAAGGGAGTAGAAACCGGCTGGCCGGATTCTGCGTCCACAACGGTAATCCTGACACCATCCATGCCCGGATTCCATGAGTTCTGCGAGGTCCCCTGTCCCATACTGCCGCCACCGCCGTCCACATTCCCGCTGCCTCCGGTATCGGCCAGGGCGCTCATAGGGCAAATGCCCAGGATAAGCAAAAGGCTTAAAAAGAAGGCAAAAATCCGTTTCAAAAGCGCACCTCCAGTCTGCTGATTTTTGAAAAAGAGCATAAAAAGAGTACGGCAGAAATGCCGTACTCCTGTGCCAAAGGTCATCCCATGATGCCGACTTGTTTATTTATATCTCCATCTGAATGAATTTCCTCCTGAATGGTTCCACCTCCTTCATCGGGAATCCAGCCAAAGCCCTCAATGTAGATGGAGCCGTTCTGCGTATCGCCGTTTTGGGGCTGATTGGCGGCGGGATCGGAAACAATCGGCTCATTGTTCTCGCTGGCCGCCTGCTGTTCCTCCGGGGACGGGGCAGGCGGCGGAGTGCTTTCCGGCTTTTTCTCACTGTCGGTCAAATCAACATCCACCTGATCCTCCTGCTCTACATCCAGGACGGGATCAGCCTGTTCCTGCGTGGGGGTGTTTTCCGGTGCGGAAACATCGGGGACCTCCACTGTGGGCGTCGTAGTTTCTTCCTCCGGGGGCTGGCTCACATCCTCCGTTGTAACATCCGTGGGGGCAGCGGCCGGGTCCGTCCCGGACGGCTGACTGCTTTTGCCGAGCATGGACACAGAAACACCGATCACGATCAGCAGCACCGCCGCCACACCGACGATAGCAAGCAGCTTTTTATTTTTTGCGTTCATCTGGAATCCTCCTTTTAAGGTGAAATTATATCAAAAGATCAATGTGTTCCTCCACCCTCATTATACCATTTGCACAACAATGGCGTCCAGGTGGAAGAACACACAAACATTTTTTTGCGCTATGGAAAACCGTCAGGCAGAAATAGACAAAATCTAAAACCGGGGAACATATTTGGCGTTCAGCTTCATGGTGATCTGCATGGGCGGCAGATGGCCGAACCCAAAGGAAAGGGGCACCTCCACCGTGACCGTTCCCGTCACATTGAGCTGCGTAATCCCCTCCGGCGCGGAGGGGGCAAGCGGGGCATTTTCCAGTTCCATGTGCAGATCATAAAAGCGGTATTCCAAATCCGGCCCCGCGTATTTCAGATACCGCCCATCCTCGTACACCAGGCCCAACACCTGTTGCAGCCGGTCATATACATTCCCGGTGGTCACATTCTGCGTCCAGGACGAACCGGAAAGCTGGTAGCCGCCCGAATACCCTTCCCGCAGGCCGGGGTAGGCTTCATCCCAATTCTCCGTTGCCACCGCTACGATAGCGGATTGAACGGAATCCCGGACGCCCTGCGCCACGATCATCAGCCGCATATATTCAAACACCACGCAGGCTAAGATCATGCAGCAGACCACCACCGCCAGAATCATGGGCGTGCCCTGCCCGGACCTGTCTTTCAAAACTGTTTTCAGCCTGTTCATTTCCAGTACACCTCCGAGACTCCTGTGGCCCTTGCGGTGAGTGTGACAGGAAAGGACGCAAATTCTCCGAACAGGCCGAGATTAACGGTGGTGGTGAGCGTCACCGTCACCTCGTTGCCGAGCTGGATTTTCCCGGTGTCGCTCCATGAAATATCCGGGTCAAGCCCTGTTTCCCCCCGGAGATCCGCCGCCTTCGCGCTGGTGGCAGAACCGACTCGTCCATTGATCTCCGCTGTCCGCACCAGCTCATCCGCAAACACATCCAGGTTTTGTTTCGCCACAAACACCGGGGCGATGCGGACCACCAGCGCCAGAACGAGCGCGACGGACAGGACAAGGACGCATACATCCACAAAGCCTTCCCCGCGTTTTTCTTTCAGCAGCCGCCTCAAACAGCCACCTCCCTTCATCAGAACAAATCTCCAAAGGCTTCCAAGACCACATAGCCCAGAACACCCAGATACATCAGCAGGAAACAGCCCAGAAGCATGAAGGAATATTTACGCATTTTCCCCGGCTGCTTCATGGCCTCCAGTTTCAGCTTTTGGAGTTCAAGCTGTTTGAAGGTCATGTAGAGCATTTGAAAGTACATAATGCCGTTATCGCCTCGCTTGACGGAGATCAGCCCGCGCACCACATCGGAGAGCATGGTGCTTCCAATCCGGCTCTCCCAGCGTGTCAGGGCGTTTTCCTCGTTGCCGGAGGCCATATCCGCAATCGTGATCTCCAGCTCCCGCTTCATGGCGTGACCGGCGTTGTGCTGATAGGCTTTCAGGATATTCAGCACATCACGGGAGGAACGAAGCTCCTGCTCCACGGTATTGACAAAACGGGGCAGTTCCGTTTCAATTTCTTCCCGCCGCTGCTGGACAATCTCATCCGCCCGTTTCTGTTCTTTGAAAAAAACAGCCACCGCCAGAAAAAGGATCACCGGCGCCAGGATAGGAAAAATCAGCAGGGTAGGGATCACCAGCAGCCCGATCAGCCCGCCCTTGACCCAGGCCGCCGCCACATAGGTTTCCGGGGACATTTGAATTTCGGCGGATTTAAGCTGGGCTTCCAGCTTGCGCCGTTTATAGGCGTCCAGCCGAACCAGAGGCGCCGCCTTTGCCGCCATGTCGAACAGGATAGCGTTCATGCTGTTCTTTTTCGCCTTTCCCCGGTTCGTGACGGTTAGTACGGCCTTTGTGCTGGCGGAAGTGGGCAGCCGGAGAAGTCCGGCCAGTAAAAAGAACGCTCCCAGGCCAAAGAGCGTTCCGAAGCATAGTAAGATCAAATACAACCTGTTTCACCTCAATTCCTTGTAATACATTCGTTTTGGGCCGGTATTCCGGCTCTCTGTCCGGGGACGGCCCGGAACATTCCAGCTCCCGCCGCCCCGGAATCCCGGCGCACAGGACCAACCGGAGGCCCGTAGGCTGGCCCCACCTTCCTCCGCCAGCGTGTAGGTGATGATCTTCCGAAATCCCATCTCTCTGGCGATTCGGGCGCAGCAGCCATAGAGGAAGCTGCACCCATTGAAAGTGCCGTCCGTGCAGAGCCGTGTCACCTCGGCGGTCCGTCCATCGTCCAGATACCGGGAGATCGGCCGCCCCACGACAGCAACGCCATGAATCACCCCCTGCCCATCGGAGAGCGCCACGCAGAATTTACAACCCTGCGCCCGCCCGCTGTGGCGGTGGTGCTTTTCAATAAAGCGGTTTGCCTCCCGCAAGCTGATTGGAATGATCTCCGCGATTCTCACCTCCAACGAAAAACGCCCACCGGGAAGGTGCGCAAAATGGTTTCATCTGCTTTGAATTGGAAATATCAGGCTCCTTCATTTCCACAAACTCAAAATAGTGGAAATATCTCACCTGATTTTAGAGTAGATAGTTCCATTTACCTTTTGTACTCCACCGGCTTTGTCAGCCGGATAACCGCCGCGAAGGAAATGAGCAGCACCAGCAGGCAGACCGCCAGGATGCCCTTGCCGAAGCCGGTGTTCACCAGCACATCGTACCAGTCTTTGTTCAGGAAGTAGAGCAAAGGGATGTTGCCCACCAGCAGGAAGGCCATTGTGATGAACTCCTTGAACGGCTCATACATCAGGTAGTCCAGTTCCGCCGCCACGATCCGCATATCGGACAGCTTGCCGATAATGGGGGTAAGCGTGCTTTTCAGGCTCTTATCATCCTGACAGGCGATAGCGGCGTCCACCCATTCCCGAAAAATGTAGTTGTCCAGCTTGGGTTTCATGTTGGAGAGGGCCTGCTTCACATCGGCGCTTATCATGCCGGTTTCGGCCAAAAAGCCCCGGAACACATCGGCCACGGGCGGGTTCAGGTAGTGGATGTTTTCCTCTACGGCGGTGATGATACTCTCGCTGCGCAGATAGGAGCTGGTGATGATGGACAGCCCGGTTTCAATCTCATTGTTCATCAGCTTTTTGTAGCTGTGGGAGGTGAACAGGACATACCAGAACGGGATCAGCCCCATGCCAGCCGCCAGCACCGGAAGCATGAGATAGTTTTGAATCACAATGCAGATCACCGCTCCCATAGCCGCCAGGAACAGGGAGAGGGCGCAGAGGGCGGCAAACTTGCCGCCCCTGCCGGTCAGGAGCATCATTTCCTTGGCCTCCCGCACCGTCTTTTTGATGCCCTTGGCCTCTCTGGGGTGGTTGAGCTGCCCGATCTTCTTGGAGATCGGCGCCTCCCGGCTGGCAAAGGATTTCGTCAGGTCCTCTGCAAACTCAAAGGGCGTCATATTCAGCAGCAGGAAAATACCAGCCAGCATACCGGCAAAGGCCAGCAGAATCAGTACAATCAAGCAGTTTCCCCCTTCCCATCGTCTATATTCATCCGCCCACCGGCGATCTGTTCCAGCAGGCGGGGCGGCATCCCATTCTCCAGCAGCCGCTTTTGCAGGCTTGCCGAGATCGGGGACACCTTTTGAAACTCGCCATGCACCTTGACCTTGCCATCCTCGACAGCGGTTTCCGATACATGGTAGCGGTAGAGGGTGTGAAGCTGCCGTGTACCGTCCTCCAAAATCTCACATTCAGTAATTTCCATCACCCTGCGGCTGTTGTCCTCCAGCTTCTTCACAAAGAGGACAATGGGAAACGCCTCCGTCACCAGGTTATACAAAGTCTTGTCGCCCATGTCGTATTTCTGAGTACACAGCGTCACCATGCGGTAGTAGGTGGCCTTGCAGCTATTGGCGTGGGTAGTGGTAATAACCGCGTGGCCGGTGCGGGCCGCCTCCTGCGCCGCAAACGCTTCCGCCGACTTCATCTCGCCCACGCACACCACATCCGGGTCACAGGTCAGGGCAAACTCCAAAAGCCGCTCCTGATCGTAGTTCTGCTTGGGGTCATCGGAAAAGCGGGTGACGGTGTGGACTACATTGTTGAGGACATTCCCTTCGGCGTCCTCCTTCACCAGATCAAACTCCCGGCATCCATTTTCAATAGTAAAAATTCTCTTTTCATTGGGAATGGTGGAGAGAATCCAACTCATCAGCGTGGTCTTGCCGCTGCCGGTGGAGCCGGTGACGCAAATAGACAGGCCGAACCGCAGCACCGCCGCCAGAAAATCCAGCATTTCGGCGGTAGCCGTTCCATAGCGGACAAAATCATCCCGCCCCAGCTTTTTGGGGTTTACGATTCGGATGGAGGCCGCCACGCCCTTGTCCTTGTCGGTCAGCGGATTGCCCAGAACCGTAATACGGATTTTATTGGAGAGATGGCCCACCACTCCCGGCTGGCTGTTGTCCAGGATCATCCCGGATTTATGAAGCAGCCTGCGGACCACATCCACGGCGTGCTGGGGGCTTTGGAAGCGCTCCTTGGAGGGGACCACACGCCCATCCGCATAGGTGATCTTGGTGTCCTTCCAGGAGTTGATGTTGATCTCCTCCACATCGCAGGCAAACAGGTAAGGCGTCAGGAAGGAGAACTCGGCCATTTCCGTATAGAGCTTGTCAATCAGGGCCTCGTGATCCATGCCTTCCACACCCAGGCTGTAATCATTGAGATACTTGGCGATGTAGGCGGTGATCTGCTGGCGCTGTTCCTCCGGGTTGTCGGTTATCAGGGTAGAATACTTGCTGGCAAGATACTCCTGCACCTGTGCCAGCACCTCCGCGAATGAGCGCGTGTTTTTGCTGGTGTTGAAAAAAAGGCCGATGTTATTTGCCATCCCCGAACACCTCCGCGGCGATGGCAGCGATGACCGGCTCATAGCTCTTTGCCTCTTTTCCGGCAAGCGGTTCCAGCAGCTTCAGCGTGGCCGCCTGTTCCTCCACGATGGGAAGATAGGGCAGCCGGTACTTCACCCCGCCAAATGAGTTTTCGTATTCCATTCCGCCCTGATAGGGCCGGGTATTGGACAGCACCCGGATGTGCTGCTCCGGCTTGAATTTCCGGTCCTCAATCAGCGGAAGATAAGACGCAAAGTAGGAAATCGCTTTCAGGTCGCATCCGCATACCCGCAGCACATCGTCCGCCACCTCCAGCGCCGCCGTCGCCAGCACATTCCCGGTCAGGACGCTGGTGCAGTCCACGATCACATAGTCTGCGATATGCCGCAGGAGAACCAGCATATCCACCGCCTTTTCCTTGCTGTACTCTGCGTAGGTAAACACATTTTCCCCAGCCTTGTAGCCCAGAAAGCTGATATAGGGATGTTTTTCACAGGGGACGCAGGTTTTCAACACCTGTTCCTGCGTCATGCCGGGAGCGGGCAGCAGTTCGCCCACGGACACCTCCGGCAGCTTCCCCTCTGCCGCCACAGCGGGAAGCGGGGGCGCGGTAAGGTCGGTAAACACCAACACCACATTTTTCTTCCGCTTGGCAAGCTCCGCCGCCAGTTTGACCGCCGTGACCGTCTTTCCAGCGCCGGGGCTGCCCCATACAGCAAGCATCTGTTTCTGCTTATTCGCCATCCGCTGATTCCACCTCCTGTTCCTCCGTGCCCTCTGTGGACTGCCCGCCGTCAGCAGCGTCAACAGGGGCTTCCGGCTGACTGCTCTCCCCACCGGCCTCCACCTCCGGTTCGGCAAAGAAGGCGTCCTGCGCCGCCAGGAACTTTTCGGCATTGGCGCGGGCGCCCCGGTAGACAAAGGCCAGGTGGAGACTGTTGGATTCCTCCAGATGAGCTAAAAGCTGGGCCTGTTCGCTGTTTACCAGCAGGGTGATGGTGGCGGGCAGGGTTTCCTCCGGGTTTCCTTCTTCCTCATTTTCCACCGGCGCCTGATATTCCTTGTCCGCGCCGGAACTCTGGGTGGCGGCCAGGACTTCCACATATTTCAGCTCCGGGGGCTGGGTGGTTTCGCCGGTGTCCTTGTCGGTGGCAAAGAGCATGATAATATCGCCCGCCTCCACCTTGCCGGAACCGCCCTTGGCAAAGGTGGGGATGGTGACGGAGATCGCTACCTTGGAACCGTTCAGTTGGGTCAGATACTCATACTGCGTCAGTGGCTCCGAGGACAGCCACGCCGTGTTCACATCTGTATTTTTCCGCAGTTCCACATCGGTGTATCTCCCCACCACCTCATCCAGAGAGGTGGCAACGCTGTCCTCCATGCCGGAGGCCCCTCTGGTGTAGACCTCCACCATGTCTGCCGTGATGTATGTCCCCCGTGGGATCACCTCGGCCTTTACCCGGACCGCCTCCGTCTGGGCTTTTAGGCCCTCGTTGAAAAGCGGTGTGATCCCAAAGCAGACCAGAACCGCCAGCAGGATGCACACCGCGCCGATGACCGTCCGGCTCCGAAAAATGTTCTTGTTCAATTTGATACCTCCACTTGTTCAGATTTGAAGTGCAAAAGCAGTCAGCCAGTAGGCGGACACGCCTCCGAAGCAGAAAAAGGGGGCCAAGGGCAGGCGCACCGCAGACAGCGGTTGTTTTTGTAAACGACATTCCACCAGCCCAGTCAGCACCGCCAGCGAGAGGGAAAGGACTGTCTGTATCAGCCCCGGCCACACGCCCAGGACAAATCCGCAGGCCCCCATCAGCTTCACATCACCGCCGCCGATGGCAAACCCGTCCCGTTTTATCAGGACCGCCGCCAGCAGGAAAGGGCCGCCGACCAGAAGCAGCCCCGCCGCAGAAGCGGCGGGGCGGAACCCGATCAGCCCGCACAGAAGGAGCAGGGCCGGGATCAGGTTTGGAATCTCCCGGTTTCGCATATCCCACACGGCGGCGGACAGGAGCAGAAGGCCGAACAGCGTCCCCTTGACCATGAGCGGCGTCACCGCTCAACCTCCCCGGCAGGCTCCAGTCCAGTGTCGTTTAGTTCGTCCCCATGAAGATCGTAAAAGTCCTTCATTTCCACAGGCGGCTCCCCATTGACATGGAACGCGCAGCGGCGGAGATCCGCCGCCTGTTTCGCCACTGTTTTCTCCACCGTTCCCCGGATGCTGTCCCAAAAAGAAAAATCATTGTCCATCCATTCCGTATATAGGGCCGCAAGAGGCTGAGGATAGGTCAGCAGGGTGTCGGTTTCCCATTCATCCAGCCCTTGCTCCAACTCTCCGAGAAATTCTTCCTTGATGACCTTTTCATAAGCGTGATCCAATATTTCTTTCGGCGGCAGAGCGGCGATTTCCTCCATGCGGGCGTCAAATTCCGCCTTGGCCCGGTCGTAGAGTAGACCAGCCCGATACTCGGCGCCCTTGTCCTGAAGAAAGTAATAGACCACCTCGCTGATGTTCTCCGGGTTCATACAGCGGTCCGGGACGGGCGTATTTCGGAAAACCCACGCCTGTTCCAGCACATTCTCCATCGTCAGAAGCATATCCCGCTGCGTATCACTCAGGGGAATGTTCTCCAATTCTCTTTTCATGGCAAGCATCCCCTGAATCCGCGTAAAATAGGGATCGTTGGGCGCCAGTTCCTCCAGTGGTCTGGCCGCCCGACGGATTTCTTCGTCCAGTTTCTCTTTCAGTTTTGCTTGTTCCAGTTAAACCACCTCCTGCGGTCAGGCATACAGCCCGAAATAAAGAAGGATGCAGGTCAGTCCAACCGCCATCCCGATTATCAGGGGCCACGGGTTCCATCCCTTTTGAAACATCATTTTGATTCCCCCTGTTCCAATGCCTCCTGCGCATTACAAATGATTCAGTAATCGCGGTCGGCATACTTGTCGATCTCACAATGCCCCACACAGCGCATCCCTTACAGCTCAAAGCCCTTGCGGAAACCGCCGATGCCGGAAAAGAAGTCAAGGAATGTCATCTGCGCCATCGGTAGCCTCACAGTTCCAACGCCATATCCTCATCAAGCTCTGCCTGTCCGTCGTTCCCCATTTGAGCGGTCGCTTCCTGTTCTTCCTCCAATTCCATCAGCTTCATAAAGATGGCGTTTACAGCACACGGATCAATCTCCGTGACATACCGGGTGGTTGGGTCAACATGGTTTTCATCCCTCGGCGTCCGGGCGTCTGGGAAATCGGTCTGTCCGGCCCGGTCAAGCACCGTCTGATCGAAACGGGAATCCCAATCGGAAAACTGGATGGTGCGGGAGAGGACATAGATTGCCCGCTCCACACCGTAAAAGCGCACCAGCTCTCCAATGAAGGAATCCAATTCCCGGCTGTTCATGGCGGTCATGGCCTTATCCTGAATGAAATTCCGGCAGTCCATGTTGATATTGTAGCTGTCGCACCAAAGAGCCGCCTCATTCCTGCGGCTGGCTTCTTCCAGCGACGGATAGTAAACGGGAATGGTTGCGTACATTATTCAAGCCCCCATTCGTCCCCGTAGCGGTACGGGTAGATTTTCTGTCCGCGCAGGAACCGGGCCAAATTCTGCACCTGGTCCACCACGGACAAATTGCTCTGGTCCTTGGTGGTCATCATCACCGAGCCAAAGATACCGGCCAGCGCCAGGACTACGGTGGTAGTCACATTGGCGGTGAATAGCCAGACCAGGGCGGCCACACCGCCCATCACCAGGGAACCAATCAACGCCTGAAAGAGCTGCTTTTTCCCAAAGCCTGTGAACAGCTCCGCCTCCGGCTTCACGCCCAGAGGGATATACAGCTTCAAATCCTCGTCCATTCGCACCTCCTACGAGTAGTAATATAAAATCAGGTCTTTGATCTGCCAGATGGATTCCGCGATCACATAGAAAATCACGGTGTTGCGGGCGCGTTTTTTGTACTGCGCCGCCTGTTCCTCGGCGGCCGCCAGCCGCACCATGCAGTAGATAAACCTTGCCACGGCACCCACGCGCACCAGCAGGATGATGGCCTTTGAAAGATCGTCCATTGTTACCATCCGCCGTCACCTCACTTTCCCATGCCCTTGACCATCTGCACCAGACGCACGGAATGGTATGCGTTGTTGACGATGGCCCCGCCACCGCCGCCGCCAGTCGTAACGATGAACTCCTGAAGGAACTTCGGTGTCCGCACGGCCAGAATCATGCAGGCCACGCCCCAGAAGATGTGCATATTCATCATCAGCCCTACGCCCAGCTTGGCGAGGGCGATCTGGATAATCACCGAGAGGGCCGATTGAAAGAACTTGCTCATGTAGGGCTTGAATACGCCCTTGTCGTTGTCGATCAGGCCCACACAGGCCAGGGGCATCCCCACCCGCAAAATCAAAATCTCCAGTCCCCGCATAAGGAACTGGAAGTAGAGGATAAAGTACACGATGACGAACACCAGCCCAAAGATGGCGGTCACGAGGCCGAGCGTGGAGATACCAGACACCCAGCCCGCCCAATCGTAAGCGGTGGCAAGGCCGATAGCCTCCAGCATCTTGTCGCTCATTTCCTCCACAATTCCCGCAAGCCAGCCGTACATGGTGGGAAAACAGACCGCCACGGCCATCGCCTTGAAAAAGTTCGTCAGCAGGGCAATCGGTTCTTCATCCGCGTCGCCATCGGACCACAGCACATAGGTTTCAAAGCCCTTTTTGAGAAATTTCAGAATGATAAGCGACACGCCAAAGCCAAACACAATATCAAACAGGGCTTCAAACAGATCAACACCGGCCAATGTGGACATATACTGCTCCGCGTACAGGGTCAGCGGCACAATGCCCTCCATCAGCCCGTCAATGTAGGCGATGGCTCCGTTAAGCAGGGCGACGATCAGCAGAACCAGAATATATTCCAACCAGCGGCCACCTCCTTTCCGGGGGCGGCCGGGGCCGCCCCCTTGTCGTATGAATGGAAAACGGGGCGGATCAGGCGGCAGGCGTCCCGCCGCCGTCCTCCGCCAGCGTCCGCTCATATTCAGCCAGCACCACGGCGGACAGCTTCTCCCGCAGCTCCTTCGTCATGGGGAAGCACTGTTCCGTCCATTCGCCTCTTACATTCCTACGGCTGGGCAGGGACACGAACATCCCTTTTTCACCCTCCACCACCCGGACATTCTTCACCAGAAAGCAATCGTCCAGGATGACGCTGCACACCGCCCGCAGCTTGTCTGGGCCGGTCAGCGTCCGTTTGATCTCCGCTCTGAACTCCATAGAAAACCTCCTTGATAAAAAGTGCGGCGGGGCATAACGCCCCGCCGGTTCCGCCAAACATCAGCCCGCGTAATCGAACATATCCTTGATGCGCTGGGTAATGGTCGGCAGCACGGTGCTGTCCACAATGAGGTAGAGGCCCGCCAGGATCAGGGCGCCCAGGACAATGGAGATCAGCACCGTGATCGCCACATCAAGGGTGCCCTGCCCCTCACGGTTTACCAGTGCCTCCTTCGTGCGGTCAGTCAGTTCACGGGCCTTCTGCTTGGCCGCCCAGATGGAAGTCATAGCCTTAACCTGAGTGTTGCGGATAAAGTTAGCCATAATTTTTTCCTCCTATTGATGAAGTGATTTATTTAGTAAGGCGTGGGAATCGCCTGTACTACGAAAAAAGCCCCGGCTTACTGATAGTAGCCGAGGATCAGGTTCAGAGTGGCGGAACCCAGAACGGCGCCGATGCAGGACACCACCGCCACCACAATGCGGTTGTTCCACTTCTTTTGATCCATTTCGTCGGCCATGCCGCGCCGGATGCAGAAGTAGATGATAAGCAGGCCGGACACTACCGGGGCCAGGACCATGAGCCAGGTGGTCAGGTCGCCAATCAACTGCTCGGTGCCCGTCACGATCTGGCTGTCCTCCACACCGGCCGCATAAGCCGGTGCGGACATGAAAAAAGAGGCGGCAAGTGTGGAAAGACCGACACCTGCCGCCCGGACAGACTTACGCAGCCTGCCCATCGTCTGTTTCACTTTTTCTTTCATCGAAACCTCCTGAAATTTAATCATCATCAGAAGCGCCGCCCCCTGCGTTTTTCTGCTGGGCGAGGCGGCGCATGATGTCCTTTTGATAGTAGACCCAGATATTCCACAATGCGATTTCCTGTTTGGTATTGGTGATAATGGGCCGTTTATTTTCCCGTTCCTCCCGCAGCTTCCGGTTATGCTCCATGTCGCCCATGCCCAGCATTTGATTGAACAGCCATTTGGAGAGGTCCGGGGCGTACATCATGGCCGGATGGTCCCGGCTGGTGATGATCTGATAGGGCCGCTTAACGCGCCGGACCTCATCCGTATTGAGCAGCTTGCGCTCCGTCAGGCTGACGCTCTGGGAGCTGGACGGCGTTGTGAACCGCCCGTTGCTGGCCGAGAGCTGGTAGCTGGATGTGGTGTAGCTGCCCAGCTTGTCCGACATTTCCCGCAGGGTTTCCGGGTCGTCGCTTTGCAGGTAGGCCCAGATTTGGCAGTTGCCCTTGATGGTGTTGGCGATATTGTCGCTGTACTTTTCCTTGAGCTGGTCGAACCCCTGCACATAGAGGGCATAGCGCATCCCGCGTCCGGCCGCAACGGTGAGCTTGTTCGTCATATCGCTGATGGGGGTGAAATTCCCGAACTCATCCAGCAGGAAATTCACCCGCCGTTCCAGCCGCCCGCCCCGCTTGTCCGCCGCCTCCGCCAAAAGCTCATATTGCTGGGACACAATGAGAGAGGCAATCGGGTAAAAGGTGGTTTTCTCATCCGGCAGGATCACAAAGAGCGCCTGCTTTTTGCGCCCCAAATCCGTAAGGGTAAAATCACTGGCATGGGTAATCGAATAAATGGATTTCGAGGTAAACAGCCGCAGGGTGGTGAGGGCGGAGGTGTAAAAGCTGCCTCTGGTGCGGGACGGAGCCACATCGGAGATGGAGAGCAGCGCCCGCGCCGGGTGCGTTGGCGATTGCTTTTTCAGATACTCCAGCAGGGGCATTTTGTTCCCAATGGTGCGGCACATCTCGGAAATGAACCAATACACATTCGTCATATTCTGAAACTCCGGCCGCTTCTGGTTATCGCACACCACGCAGAGGATGGCGGCGGCGATGATGGAACACTCGCCGTTGGTCCAGATTTTCTCGCCCTCCGGCTTGCCCACCAGATTGTTGGTCAGATCCCAGGCCAGCATTTCCGCCCGGTCTGTGTCGCCCTCGTTGATGGCGTCGATAACCGGCTGAAGCAGATTGTAACGCATACTCTTGGCCGGGTTCTTGAAGTCCAGCACCAGCACCTCATATCCCAGTTTTTTTAGAAATTCAGAGGTGTAGTGGAATAGCTCGGCCTTTGGGTCCGAACAGAAGATGGACTCCCCGGCAAGCCCCAGAAGGCAGATGCTCTCCAGCACCAGGCAGCGGGACTTGCCGGAACGGGTGGCGCCCACGCAGAGCAGGTGACAGTCATCCCCCACAAAATAGATTTTTTCTTTGCCGCCCTCCTTTTTCATGCCCACCACCACGCCGCCTTTCGTCAGCGGGGGAGGCGGTGTATCCTTGGGAATCACCTTGGGATACAGATTCAATTTCAAACAAACACCTCACTTTTTCATAAAATCCAGCCCATCATAGCCGGTTTTCAACAGTTCCCGCATGGCCGAGTCATTCGGGTCCAGGATAAAGCTGTCAAAGGCTTTTTCCTTTTCCGCGTCGCTCATCCAGCGGGCCGAGCCGTGCTGATACTGGCCCACCGCCTTGGGGGTCTTGATCTCCGGCGTGATGGTGTTCAGGTCGGATTCATAGGGCCGCATATTGGTGAGAAAGAACATCACGGCCAGCACGCACACAAACCCTTGCAGGCAGAGGTACAGCATCATGTGCTGACGGTTGGAGAACAGGCTGGCAAGGCAGTCCCCGATGGGAAGGAGGGACAGCCGGGTGATCTTCCTTGTCAGCAGCCCATGAACAGCGGTGGAGAAAAAGAGATTCAAGACCGCGCCGGACACAAAAATCAGCCCGCAGATCAGCAGCTTTCCTTTGGTCCTCATGGCTCCAATCCCTCCCCATCCTCCAACTCAAGGGCAAGGCTCTGTACGGCGGCCTCCAGCACAGCTTCCGCCGCCTCGCTGCGGATCGGCTTGTCCGCGATCCATGCTGCCAGACTTTCAGGCTTTACAATTCCGTAGAAGTCCTTTCGCTCCCAGTGAATGTACCGCCTATCCAGCAGGTTTTCCGCATAGACTGCCTGCCCTCTGGCCCCATAAGTGCAGCCAAACCCGTCACGGGCATACCACAGGGAATCGTCTGCGGTCAAATCCATGCTGTTCCCGTAAGCCTCCGGTTTTAGGACAAGAATCTGCCCCTCATAGCTGCTCTGGTCGCTGCCCGCTATGCAGTCATCCACTCCCAGGAGTCGGTCCTGCTGACGGATTTTGACCTTTTCCTGCACCTGTTCTTCCGGCACATAGAAAATGGGCATATAGAGCTTCTTTGCAAGTTCAATTTCTTCCCGCATCCCGGAAGAAATGGTGTTGCCCACTACCCAGAGGTCATCGCAGCGCCACATAAGGTCGCGGCCCATTGCCAACCCCTGTTCCCGCTGCTCCGGTTGTTCATCATCCAGATATTGCGTGAAGATCGTGTGGGGCGCCAGAGGGATCACCCCGCAGGATGCCGCATACGCGCAGTAGTCCCTTGCTCTTTGGATATTCCGCTCCACATCCCCGCGCAGGGGGGATGAGATATAAACCAGCCGCAATTTATCACCTGCCTTTCCCAATTCAGTCCAATCAAAGTTCCATATCCTCCTCGTCCTCCAGATCACAGGCGCTTTCCTCATCGGAGCAGTAATCTGTGAACGGCAAAATCTGTTCTGTGCCGTTCTCAACATTTTCCTCGGATTCATAAAGGCCCATATCGGCAAATTCATTATCAGAAACAAGTGTGCCGTCATCCGTGCGGAACATCAGCGGCATACCGTTACTGTCCTCGTAATACAGAAACTCATTGGTTGCATACGCCAGTCTTGCCATATCACCACTGTGAAAAATGAAATATGGAACCGTCCGTTCCCCATTGATTGCCGGATATTTTTTGAGTTCGTCAAAAAACGCTTGGAGTTCCGGGCAGACATAGTGTACGGTCAGCGTGCCCGTCTCGTTGCGGGAAATCCTGCCGATCACATCGTTTAGCGCGTGATCGGCAGTCACTTGATAACCCGCCCAGGCGACGGCTGTAATTTGGAACGGAGAAACAATGCCGTCTGTTTCTTTATAAACCTGCGCGTTCTCAAAGTCATACTGGAGCCACTGGCACTCCATCTCATCATCCGCCTTTTGGTGTGGCGATACATCCGCTTCAATGATGAAGTGGTTGCCCTCCAAATCAAAATCCAGGATTTTCATGGAATCCTCCTACCTTTCCAGGTCCAGCCCATCCAGCTCTACATCGCTGATGGGCGGCTCAAAGCCGGTGTCATAGGACACATCATCAAGCTGCCGGATGGCCTCCAATCGTGCTGCGGCCTTCGGGTCGGTCACAAGCTCCTGCTCCAGCAGGGCGTCGGCAACAATGGCATTGGAAACCGGGTCGGTAAAGCACAGGGCCTCGCCGTCCTGCGTGGCTTGCTCCATGACGGACTCCGGCAGGATTTCCTCCGCAACGGCCTTGGGTATCTCAAGCCCCCGCTTTTTGCTTCCGACAATTTCATAGATACCCACGGCGATCTCGCCGCAGGTGATGATGTTCCCCCATATATCGGGATTGGGGCGCCCGTCACGCATACCTCACACCTCCATCTTCCTCATAAGGCATAAACGCAATCACAGAGAGATAGTCCGTCCCCAGCCGCCTCAAAAGCGCGTCCTGATGCTCCATGACCTGATCCACCACATTTTCCGGGCAGTACCGCATCAAATCCTTTACATAGCTGCCCACATCCAGCCCGATAGGGTCGGCCAGATATTCCTCGTCTGTCATGCCGTCAAGCTGCTGGTTCAGGCTGTGCTTATACATGAGAAACCGGGCGATAGCGATGGTCTGATTCCGCTTGCTGTTCATCATAGGCTATCCTCCCATCTCCATTTCATCATTCAGCCCAAATTCCATATCAAAATCAAAGTCCATGTCGGCCTCCCGCAGCTCCGGCATGATTTCCTCGATTTTGTCAAGAATCCGCTCCACAGATTCACGGGCGTCATTGGAAACATCCTGATCGAGTATGCTCATTTTGACCAGTCCGGCGTGAAGGACCCGCAGCTCTTCCTCGCTGAACAGGGCCTTTTCGTCCACCAGGCCGCTGCGCTTGGCAAAATCCTGACCGGCAAACTCTTTGTTGTAAAAGACCTGACGCGCCAGTATTTCCCCGGAATCCGGGGCTGTGCGGTAGGTGGAGAACACATAGCCGAACAGGTGATGTTCCTTGCAGGCCAAAGTCACGCCGTTGTATTCCGCCAGCTTGTAGGAACCGTTGGGCAGCTTTTCGTTGGCGTCCGTGTAGGGGCAGTCACGACAGATGCCCACCTTGACCGCTGTGTTCTGGGCGGTATCGTTGATAAGCCGCATGACCTTATCCTTCACAGCGACAAACGGGTTCTGGATCACCGTATCCGCCTTGGAGAAGTAGGCCACAAGCTGATTTTTATAGTAGATGTCCGCAATATAATCCGAAGATTGGGACCGCTTTACATCAAAGCCCTTTCGGGCGAGCTGTTCAAAGAACAGACGGTAAAAATCTGTTTTGCTCCGCAACCGGCAATCCTCCTTCCTTACGAGTAACCTTTTTGTTTCATCACCTTTTTGAGAACTTCAATGAAATCAAAAATCCGTTCCGCCGCCGCCTGATTCCGGGGATAGGTGTGCGGCAGGGGAGGGCGCTTCTTCCGCTTCAGATCGTACCAGAGGCACCCTCCGTCCTTTCGGCTGGGGAACATACAGGATGGAACGGAAGTCCGTAAAGTAAAAGGGCACCCCCGGCAGGGATGCCCTTTGGGGTACTCATACAGCCGGGCCGTCAGGCGGGTCACGCCATAGGACCCTCTGGGGATAGACACCGGCACCCCGTTGTGCTTATAACTCGTTGTTACTGTGTTCATCCAAACTCCTTTCTCGAACCGGGCGGCCGGTTGTTTGATTTGTCGGACATAGAAGCGGGAGTAAAAGCAGAGAGAGTCGTCAACTTTTTCAAGGGACTTTTTCTGCAAACCATAAACTTTTTCAAGCGACTTTTATCGGCAAGTATCAACTTTTCAAAAAATATCGAGGTTGAAAAGAAAATGCCCGCCTGATAAACAGGCGAGCATTTCATTGAGCTGTATCTTTAATATTCAGAACTGAGCAGAAAATCGGCTATGTGCATGGTCTTGATCCCCTCGTAATTCCCCCCGGCAAATTCGTCCGTTGTGAGAACATATTTGGGATAATTGTCGTGTATTTCAAGCAGCCGCTCATATTCCCGCTTTTCTGTCTTTTCCGAATTGATCTCCTGTGTGACCTGAACATAAATTTTCTCGTTCTGCCGCACCGCTACAAAATCAATCTCTCCGTCGCTGGTCTTTCCCACATTGACGGTATATCCCCGGCGGCAAAGTTCCAGATACACAATGTTTTCAAGGCTGGAAGCCACGCTGTCCGCGTTATAACCGAGAACACTGTACCGCAGGGCGGTATCGGCCAGATAGAACTTTTCCTGCGTTTTCAGGATTTCCTTCCCCTGCAAATCATATCTGGAACAGCGGTGAAGCAAATATGCCTTTTCCAGCTTTTCCAAATAGCTGTAAACTGTTTCGTTATCAAGGGCGCGCCGCTCTGCTTTCAGATAATCTGCAATCGACTTTGCCGAAAAGGTGTTGCCGACATTATTAAAGGTATATTTGACAACGCGCTCCAGTTGGTCGATTTTCCTGACCTGATTTCGCTTTACAATGTCTGAAAAGATTGTGGAATTATATATATCCCGGACAACCGTGTAGATCTCATCCTGAGAAAATGCCTGTAAATGGGTCGCCGGAAATCCGCCCAGACGGACATAATTGGCAAGCTCAGCTTTGGGTTCACCGACAGTCGTGAACTTGCTTCTAAACATCAGATATTCGCTGAAGGACAGCGTAAAAATGCGGAAAGACACATACCGGCCAGTAAGGTAGGTGGAGATTTCCGAGGACATCATCCGAGAGTTGGAGCCTGTGATATACAGGTCAACATCAAAGTCGGACGCCAGGGAGTTTACAACCTTTTCCCATCCCTTGACCTCCTGTACCTCGTCCAGAAACAGGTAGGTCTTTCCGTCCGGGCAAAGACGCTCCTTCAACTGTGCGTACATCTGCTTTGCCGTCATATCCTCAAATTCCATAGAATCATAACGGCAGCTTATCATGCGTTCAGCCGGAATATTCCGCTCGGTCTTTAACCGTTCCATAATCATCTTCAATATTGTGGATTTCCCGCAGCGGCGTACCCCTGTGAGTATCTTTACAAACGGGGTATCGGCATAAGCCATGATCTTATCCACATATAACGGCCTGTAAATCATCGTGACCACCTCCATTGTAAATAGTATATCGCAAAACCTGTTTGTGGTCAATTAGTTTTGCGATTATAAACCGCAAAACATTTCGACAATTTATTTGACTGCGGATTACCTCAAAAAAGTACTACGGCTCCATACCCCTGTCCTTGTGCCGCAAATACCATTCTTTTTTGGCGGCCCTGGAAAGATCACCTCCCATAGCCTTCTGGCAATCGTCGTACTCCATACCCATGTTGACGGCGTTCTGTTCCAACGCCATCAGGATTTCACAGATCAACCGCTCTGTATAGTAGGCTTTTCGGGCCTCCGCATACTCAAAAGAGCCGGTTTCCCGATCCTTGCGGAGCATGGTGCGTATGGCCTCCAATACCTTGTTGGCAATCAGCTTGTCCGCCTCCGCGATTCCTTTCTGCCGCTGTTCCTCCACATGGGCAGGGTCGGCGTCATAGAGCATGGAAAGCTGGCACTTGGCGTCCGCATACTCGTTTACCAGATCACCAATGTATTTACAGTCTGTTTTCAAGCTGCGGATAAAAGCGTCCAGTTCGGCCTTTACTTCCTCCGGCAGCAGCTTGTAGGCCAGACGGCCTTTTTTCGGCATCTTTTCTTTCAGGGCAAACAGACCGGGGATAAATCGGGCCAGCCCATCCGCACTCAAAACACCGTCCAGTGAGGCGGCTCCCAGCTCATCATCCGTGATATGGCCGAAGGTTTCCCGCAGGCGTTTGTACTCGCTGGGATGAAGCCGCTCCATATATTGCTCAAACTCATCAACCAGATCAACGGCGGCTGCGGTAAGCTGCTCTCTGGCCCGCTGCTTCGCTTCACAATACGCCTGTATTTTCTCCGCGAAGGTATCACGGATCAACTGCCTGCGTATTTTATCCGGGATGCTGGGATGCACAAACGGAACCATTGTGCGCTGGTTCTTATCCCAGAACACCACATGGATGTGCGGATGACCCCGCTCATTGTGGTGGGCGGCCACCCATTGTAGGTTCTGAACCCGGATTCCATTATACTTTGCCAGCGTTAAAATATGACGCTCCATGTAGTCCTCCCAGGCTTTATGATCGGTCAGCCCCAGCTCGGCCGCTGTTTCCGGGGAAAAGGAGATAATTCCCCGATACATATTCACACGGCGGTAGGACAGCTCCCGCACCAGACGGGCCGCCTCCTGCCAGGTGGAGAACTCCCGCACCTCGCCAGGTTCCAGTTTCCCGAACAGGCCGTGGCGCATCCCCTCATTCTTTACCGCGCCGGGACGGGTGGCAATATAGCCGATGTGGGCATAGTTGCACTTGGGCGTCTTTTTCTGATTAGGGTGCCGGTGGCGCTGCTTATAGATCAGGATTGACACGGCGGCCCCCCTGAACAGCCTGAATCGCTTTTTTCATTTCCTCGTCATCCAGAAAAATACGCAGAGCGTCGGCGTTCTTTTGGTTTGCAAACGCCAACGCCTCTTTTCTGGCCGCCGCCTCGATCTTCTCAAAAGAGGAATAGCGGTCCCGGTCGATCAGGTCTGCGATAATGGCGATATTGGCATAGTAGCCTGCGGCGGATATGATCGTCAGGCGGTTGATCAGTCCGGCCAGCCGGTTTCCCAGCCCCTTGATCTGGCCTCTGAGTTCCTGCCGGATCACGCCGCTTATCATGTCGATGTTCTCAGCGGTACTTTCCAAATCCAGGTATTCGTCAATCGCCCGCCGCACCTCTTTGGAGAAGTCTGTCCCATTTCTGGCCGCCAGCTTATTGAGCGCCTGAATGGTGTCCGGGGGCAGATGGATGGTTTTGCGCTCGGTTCGGATCGGGGATTCTTTCAAGTCAAGCCTCCTTCCATACAGAAAAGGCGCCGGTTCATCCGGCGCCCTTCTCGTTGATTACGGCAATTTGTACTTGGTGTTTTTTCCTTGGCCTGTCTGCACAATCAGATTCTTTTGGATCATCTTGCTTAACAGACGACCAGCGGCAGTTTGATTCATATCCACGGTGGCCTCTGCTTCTTTGCGGGTAATAGAACCGTTCTTCTTAATGAACTCCAGCACCAACCGTTCCGCTTCGTTGTCCGCACTTACCAGGGGAAAAGAACCAGCACCCTCATTCAAATTTGGCAACACGATTTTGAACGCATTGTCTGTTGCTTCAATGAGTGGCTTTTTATCGCTGTTTTCATAGGCGCCCATGATTTTTTTCATGCCGGTTCCATACGCTTCAATCAATTCCAGACGGTAGAATACATTTGCCAATTTAGGATTCCGGCAAACGGACAGCCCAATCATAATGTCGTTCAGCGAAACGCCCGCAGGCAGACCTCCAATCGAAGTAAACTCAATCCGATCATCATACACACTGATAAGTGTACTTGCACTGAAAGAGTAGTCCCGGTGTACCAGAGAATTGAGCAGAGCTTCACGAATTGCAACTTCTGGATAATCCCGTGTGTCAATCCTCCGCAGCTTATCAAAGGTGGAGCGCACCTGATTTCGACGGTCGATATATTCGTAGACCTCGCTCATCTGCTGAAGGAGAGAGCCAGTAAACTCCTGCCGGTCCCGGAAGATATTTTGGTCGGTTCCCTCAAACACAGCCGCTTTCACGGTATGGGTACATTGCTCTGATAAGAGCAACCCTAAATTGGTATAGATACCATCTGTGCTGAGAAGTCCAAGCGTTTGCATCTGGGGCACCCCAAATGCAATATTCCGCGCTTCAAACTCCTTTGCTGCTGCCTGAAAGGTCAAATTCTGCTCCAGAGATCGCATGGCTTCAAAACTGTCACCATCCGTATCTTTTATCATCCTGCGGATTGCTGTGGTCGTTGCGGGGACAGACGAAGTCCCTTGCCGCACATATACACCCTCCGGCCGCAGTCCCTTTTTTGCCAGATAGTACGGCCGCTCTGTGCCGCGCTGAATCTCAACGGCGACGATTTGTTTCCTATCCACAACCTTTGTGTCATAGCGGACGAACATCGTGACATCCGGCTTGATACTGTCACGCACCATGTTGGAAATCTGCTGTGTCACTGTATCAGGACTATCAACACCCACAATACTGCCATCATCAGCAACCCCTACATACAGCGTCCCGCCCGCGCTGTTCGCAAAAGCTATGATTTCCTTCTTTATATCTTCCACAACAATCTCTTTTAATTCAATGGTTTCACTTTCCTGAAAAGTCATATCTTCATCTCCCTGAAATTATTCTACTCATATTCTAACGATTCTAACCATTCTTGTCAACACGAATGATTAGAAGTGACAAGAACCGAAAAGAACGGGGAGAATATGACTTTTATTTTGCGGTGTGACAAAAATCACACCAAAATCAAAAAATCATACCTTGTAAAATTCTCAAAAACCCGTTGAAAGCACGGCTTTCAAGCAGTCGGCCCGCCGTCAGGTATGACGGCTATTCCTGCCTTAACCGGGAAATCGCAGGCGGGGCCTGCGGTTTCCCGGCTGCGGGGCGCCCCAACGGGGCGGTCAATACGGATGAAAAGAGAAGTGAGAGAGTCAGCGATCCAGTTCGTCCTCTGGTTCCTCGGCGGGTTCCCAATCCGTGAAGATCTCCGCCATGATCTGCTCCTTGTCCCCACGGGTGGAGCTGCCCTGCGTCTCATAATCCCGCAGAGCGTTCATCCGCTCCGGGATGGTGAAGAACGCAAAGCGCCCATCCTTCATTCGTGTCAAAAGCCGCATTTCACAGCCAGATGTAGGGTCCATACCGCTCATCAGTTCTTCCAGCGTCCCTATCTTTTCCGCCGCTTCACGGACAATGGAGCGGAACATATCGGACGGTATCTCCACATTCCAGACAGAGTAATCATCGCGTCCGTGGCAGGTGATGGTCTGGATGGCTGTGCAGGGGGCGCCAGCGAACTTCTCCAGAGCGGAGGACAACAGCGCCTCGGTTTCCGGCTCAAAATAGCCGCACAGATCCAATTCCACCGAATTTGCAACGGCTGCGGCCTCTTTCTCGGTCAGCACGATGTCCACATTATTTCTTTCATAGGAAAAGCCTCGTCCATTCAGCATTAGGGAACACTCGGCAGCGATGCGGAACATTCGGAAATAATCGTCCGCCGTTTCGCCCAGTGTCTTGCCTGTGGCGAATGATTGAAAATACCGTTTGCCATCGCCGTCTCGACAGGCCAGGGAAATATCCAGGTAGATTCCCTCACTGGAGCCGAAATTCGGGATGCAAAGGGCTTCCTCAAATTCAGGAAGTTCGCCGGTCAATCCCTCATACTTGCCGGAGAATGAAAAGTATTCATCTGGGAGAAGTCCGTGAGCCTCCAAATGCGTTTTCAGCTTATCAAAGGTTTCCTTGGCGTCAGCCATACCGATGTGTTTGACCCGGTGATTCTCATCCGGTTCACTCCATCGGTCCAGTTCAAAGGTCTGTATCTTTGCCATAATCAAGCCTCCATTTCCTGTTCATCTTCGCTTTCAGGTTCCTCAGCGGCGTCCCTGTTAAACTCCGCCTCCAACTCCGCCATACGCAGGCGGTCTAAATCCTCCACGGAGCGGCCTTTCCGCTGCTCCACTAGATCGGTGTTAAAATCATTCAGATGGGGAAGATGGACGGCGCACTGAAATCCCCTCCCGGTATATTCCCGCACCCACTTGGCCGCCGTAAGCTGCCCCCAATTCCGAAACTGCCCGTCCTTGTCACGGGCCAGATAGTCGTTGTCCACCGCAAACACCAGCCGCCTGATCTGGGGATGGCCCTCCAGATAGCGGTCAATAGCCCCGTTCCACAGGCAGCCGGTGGAGATACGGTGATCCTCCGTCCAGTCCCGCCCATAAAAGTCAGCGGCGATGGACGCATGGCTCATCAGGTCGATAGGGGCTTCGGTGACGATCAGCAGGTCGCTTGTTCCCTCATGGAAAAAGGGGTAACTTTTATCAGAGCCGGTCGCGTCCATCTTAAATGAGCTGTTTTCTCTGGCCGCCCGCATGGAGCAGTACCGGGGCGTTCCCTCGGCGTCATAACCCACAAACACGCAGTTGCCGTACTTTTTCTCCTGATAGATCATCTTCCGATTCATAAAATGGCTGACGATTTGTGGACTGATCCCTCGGATGGACACCAGATACCAATAGGCCCGCTTCATATTGTCCGCCTTTTCAGGCAGCACCAGCGGCCCGCGCTCCTTCTTCTCATAGGGCGTTACCTGTCGGGCTTCCGCCGCATATTCCTTGCCGATCAGCTTGCCCACCGCCTCCGGGAAGGACAGGTTTTCCTCCCGCATGACAAAATCAATGGCTCCGCCCTTGATACCGTCATCCGGCCCCGTCCACTGGAAAAAGCGGTTGTTCTCCGGGAAGATATACAGGCCGCCGCTGTGCTTCATGTGGACGGCCTTGCGGCCAGCCTTTTCCGGCTCATAGCCATATCCACGGGCAAGAGAGAGTATGTCCACACTGTTTGCCTGCCGTATCTCGTCCTCGGTGAATTTATGATACGCGGCGGCGCTTCTTCGCATAAAATCACCGCCTTCCTGACTGTGTGTTATAGTTCTTCATCACAATCTTCCTCATAATCATCCTCCGCCTCATAGTCCGTTTCGTCCTCGTAGAACTCATCCATTTCAAACCCAGCGTGGGAAATCTCCTCGTTGCTCATGCCGAGTTCTTCTCTCAAATACTGGTACAAATCCCATCCGGCATAGTTCCGGGCTGCCCAAGATAGCGCCTTATCCAGAATCAAACAGGTGCGGTCAGCGCCCAGGTTCTCCAGAGAACCGCTGCGGATGGCATTGAACTCACGCTCAGACAGGTTCAGCAGCCGGTAGGCTTTCTCAAGCCGCAGCTCCTTTGCACAGTCTGTGAGCATCAGATTCTTCGTCTGCTCCACAAAGCCATAGTCCAGATCGCTGTACCGAACATCACCGGCACGGCAGGCGGCCCGGAACTGTTCAAAGCCCTTCATGTTGCTGAAGCCCCGGTAGTCCATTGTACCGCCGAGGATTTGGGCGCCGATGATGGTATGCAGCATTTCTTCATCCGTAGTGGCGGCCACGATTCGCATGGAGCTTCGCTCCTTACTCAAGGTGCAGCCATACAGCACATACACGGTCAAGGAATCATCCGGCTTCACAATCCAATCCCTCCGTTTCTTCCCGTAATTCTTCCAGATACTCGTCAATGTCCAGCTCCTCATAGCGGAACTGGAGCAGTTCCACGATAGCCGGATCGCAGTCCTCCGGCAGATAGCTTTTTACATCGTCCTGCACATCCCGTATCTCGCCCAGGAAGCCCCAGCAGCTATCCACCTCCACATCTTCCCGGAATAGCTGGAACCCGTAGCACTGGCCGGTCAGAAAATAGTCGTAGGACTTCACTTCACCTTCCAGCACTTGGCGGGCCTTCTCCATAGTTTCAGGCGTTACCTTGCCGTACTCCGCTTCAATCCTTCGCTTGTCTGCATAAATCCATCCTACCTGACCGGAATCCCACGGGCAGGAAAAGCCGGTGGTGTTCATGGTGATGCCCGAATGGTCGTAGAGATAGAGGGGCAGAATCACCATGCCCTCCATCTGCTCCACCAGCGAAAACAGTTCGCCGGTGGAGAGGGCGGAGAGGCAGTCATCCAGAAACCAATCCGGCACATCATCTTTCAGCGAGGCGGCATAGCTGGACGATACATACCAGTCGCTCTCGGAAGTCCAGTGCTGGTTTTCCAGCAGCTCCCACTCCCTTGTGGAGCGGTTATACTCCAACTTGGCATCCTTGGCCTTACCAGATTTGAGAAACGCAAAAACCGGATTGTCCCGGTCATGGCTGCTGGAATATTCAGAAAACAGCAAATCCTTCAAGAAATCACGGGGTTCCTCAAAATCGTGCTTTTCACCCAGAGAGTAGCGCCCATGCCAGCAGACCATTTTCCCCAGGCAGTCGTAGTCCTCACGGGGATTCGGGGGCATATCGTCATCCACGATAAATAGGGTGTAGGGTGCCCTTGTTGCCGCAAGCGGCATGATGCCTCACCTCCTTGGTCGCAGGAACCGCCTCACCGGATCGCGTCTCGGTAATGCCGGTACCATGCAAAATAGAAAAAGCCGCCAACCACGGCGGCAGCGGCGGAAATACCTACAATTACTTTTTTCATGCGAACTCCTTTCCAAAAATAGGTTTACAGTTCCATATCCTGCTCGTCCTCGTCCGCAGCGGCGGGGGCCTCTGGGCTGGCCTCACCCTGTTCTTCAAACTGCTGCTTGGTCTGAATTGCCGCTGACAGCTTCGGGAGCAGTTCAAACATTTTCGTACTGTCACGGCTTTTTCTATAATAACGGTAGTCCCACTGTCCGCTTTCCGGGGAATAGCGGATGCTGTGCAGCGCATTGATGATCCAGCCCTGTGTTTTCAGGGGGACTGGAATCTCATGCTCCCGGAAAAGCTGCATAATCAGGGCCTTGCCGTTGACCTCCCGGTTCACCACCTCCTTTCCCGCCAGAATATCCTTCTCCGCCTCCCGGATAGCGGCATCATAGCGGGCCTGCTGTTCCTGTTCACGCTGGCGCCTCTCTGCTTCACGCTCTGTCGCCCATCGTTCTTCCCGCTGCCTGCGCTCTGCTTCTAATGGAATATTGTGCCGTTTTGCCTCATAGTACCGTCCCAGCAGATTGGCAAAGCCCAGGTCTGCCCACCGTTTCGGATCGCCCATACTCTCATTGAAAACCCGTTCAATCTCACCCCGGATGCCATGCTCCAGCGTGGACAGCCATTTCAGAATTTCTTCCAATCGGTGCCGCTGGTCGATACCCACCATGAAGCCATCGCAGGGAACATAAACAGTCTGGAAGAACTCCCGTTTCTTTTCCATCGTGTAGAGTTCAATACCATTCTCATTGTAGAAGCGGTAATAGTAATGCTTGCTGCCCATCAGGTCTTTGGCAAACACCCGGTTTTCATCCTTTTCCTTTGGCGGGAAGATGTCCTTTTTCTTTTCATCCGGCCGTGTATAGCGGGGAGACAGGCCGGTTCGCTCCAAACTGTCTGCAATCAGCTTTTGCACCTTTTCCAGTCCGCCATGTTTTCCAATAAAAGAAGCTATATCCGCTGCCTGCTTCAAGGGACAGAATTGCAGGCCCGTCCTGCCTTCATAGACGGCGCCCTTGTACTGAAACAGATCCAGGCCGAAATCGTTGTGGAACGGCTTGGCCTCTCGCACAGGGGAGAAGGCGCCCTCCCGGAAGATGTAGCAGACAGTGGAATGTTTTTCACTCATTCAAACGCCCTCCCGCCATTTTACTGTTCGATGCCGGTAGCCGCATGAACGGAGATACCGGCCGCAGCTTTCCCGCCGTCTGCCTGCGGATTGTCCTCATCTAAAACCACCTCGCTTTCCTGTCCCTGCAAAGACTCGAACTCCAGCTTTGTGTTGATCTCCGTCAGGGTAGCAACTTTTTCGGACAGTTCTTCCTCATAAATAAAAGGCTGGCCCATCTGCTGACGGGCAGCCTCCAACTGCTTTTGCACTTCTTCCAAATCCCGCTGTGCATATGTCAGATAAGAGGGAATGCGCTCGGCAAGGTTCTCAATGCGGGTGATTGCTCCCTGACCAGAAGAACCAATGTCTGTGTTGTACCGGGAGCTTCCCCGTAAAACAAGCCCCGCTGAGAATGGATCAAAGCTAAGATAGAGCCGAAATCCACGGTAGGTGCCGATCTCAAAATCGTAGTCATCCTTTTTTCGTCCCTCGCTTATCCTGCGGTATAGCAACGCCAGGGCCTCGCCTGCTTCGGGGCGTTCTGTGTAGCGTTTCCCATCCAGCACGATGGAGAAGTTCCCATCTCTGGACTGTTCCAGCAGGGCCGCATCCTGACTAATCTGTTCGATTTGGCGCTGGTACTGCTGGATGCGGTTGGGATAAGTCGTGTTCACCTTCCGTTCCAAAGAAAGCTGCTCGTTGCTCCACGCGCCCCGCAGGATTTTCAGCTCCGTCACCCGGTTTTCCAGTTCCATCTTTTGAGCCAGCATGGGATTATCCGTAGCAGCCGCCTTAAACTGCGCGGCGGAAAGCACCGTTTCATCCACATCCTCACAGGACCGGGCGATGCTCCTGCCGGTAAGAATCTGCTTGATATACCGCAGCTTTTGTTCCTGAATCTGCCAGAGGTAGGCGTCAAAGGTGCCCTTTGTCACAAACTGCTTTATCATGACCTCCGGGTTCTCGTTGCCCTGCCGGACCCCGCGCCCATCCCGCTGGGTAATATCGGAGGGCCGCCATGGACAATCCAGATGATTGATCGCAATTACCTTGTCCTGCACATTCACGCCGGTTCCCAGCTTATTGGTGCTGCCCAGCAAGATGCGGACTTCACCCTTACAGGTGCGCTCAAACAACGCCTGCCTCTGGACCTCGGTCGCGGCGTCGTGGATAAAGGCGATCTGGGATTCCGGTACGCCCTTTTCGATCAGCACCCGCTTAAATTCATCGTATACATTGAAACGCCCCGCCTTGGGCGTACCCACATCACAGAAAATGAGCTGGGTGGAGGATGCCTCGGCGGTGTCCGCCCAAACCTGATACACCTCGTCAATGCAGATGTTCAGCTTGCTTCCTGTACCGTCTGCCGTGGGGACGATCATGCGGGGGTCAATCGCCATCATGCGGGCCTCGCTGGTCAGCTTCAGCATATTATCTTCTTCCGGCTTTACACGGCCAGCGCGGATTGCGTCCGCCCGCAGGATAAACTCCGCCATGATCGCCCTTTGCGCGGTGGTGGCCTCTGTGGGAATGATCTGCGCCTTTCCGCCCTGAATGGCTGGCAGACCGGGAATATCAAGCATATCCGCCGTTTTGATGTCCGCAACCTCTCTGAGAACCGCCATCAGTTCCGGCAGGTTGTAGAACCGCACAAAGCGGTCCCGCATCCGGTAGCCGCCGCCCTCCGGCCGCAGCTCAAGCACAGAAGTCCGCTTGGCGAAGTGGGCGATCCAGGTATCGAAATAGGACCAGCCGAACCGCTCCAACTCCTGCGGCTGTAAATACCGCTGCATGACAAACAGTTCGGAGATGGAATTGCTTATCATCGTCCCCGTTGCAAACACCACGCCGCGCCCGTTGTTGACCTCCTGCAAATACTGGCATTTCAGAAGCATATCAAAAGCCCGCTGGCTGGAGGAGGTTGTGATGCCCGCCACATTCCGCAGCTTTGTGAACACAAAGCAGTTTTTATAAAAATGCGCCTCATCCACAAACATCATATCCACGCCGAGCTGTTCAAAGGTCAGAAGGTCGTCCTTCTTTTCCTCGGCGGACAGCTTTTCCAGCTTGGCTTCCAGGTTGCCCCGGAAAATCGCCATCTGCTTGATACTCCAGTTTTCACCCTTTTCATACTTCATTTCGCTGATTGCGGCCTCAATCTCATTGATCTGCTGCTCCAACTGCATGATCTGCCGCTCTCTTGAAATAGGGATTTTTTCAAACTGACTGTGCGCCAAAATCACCGCGTCATATTCTCCGGTGGCGATTTTGGAAACATAGCGGTTCCGGTTCTTGGGGGTGAAGTCCTCCACCGTGGACACCAGCAGATTGGCATTGGGGAAAAAGCGGTAAAACTCGGTCGCCCACTGACCTACAAGGGGATTAGGGACCACAAACACCGCCTTGTGAATCGCTCCCAGGTTCTTCAGGTACATCCCGGCGGCAATCAAAGCGGCGGTTTTCCCAGCGCCCACCTCATGGGCCGCAAGCCCTGTGCCGGTGTAAATGACACGGGCCACAAAGTCAAGCTGGTGCTTCCGCAGCTTCATCTCGGAGTTCATGCCGGGGATCACCAGATGGCTCCCATCGTATTCACGGGGCCGGACGGTGTTGAAGGTATCGTTATACAGCTTGAGCAGGGCGTCCCGGCGCTCCGGTTCCCTCCATACCCAGGACGCAAAGGCTTCCTGAATCTGCTGCTGTTTGGCGCGGGCGATCATGGTTTCCTTCGGGTTGATGACATAACGGACCGCTTTATCGCCCCTGTCATTGGTATATTCCTGCCGGTCACGGACGGTCGTGGACTGCATATTCAGGCAGTCCTCCAGTATCTCATAAGCATTTTTACGGCTTGTGCCGAGCGTCTGATTGACCGTCACGGAATCGGATTCGGAGTTTTTATTGCTGATTCGCCAAGTGGTGGTATAGGGGAAATACTCAATATCAATGCGGTATCGGTTGTCCCCACCGTCGATTACTTTGGAATAGCCGCTGGTCTGGAAGGTTTCATACATGAATTGGCGGTAATACTCAACCGGAACCCAGATGGCGCCCAGATTCACCTCAATATCGGCAGGGGTCAGAGGCTCCGGCTGAACCGCCTCCAGCGCCTCCACATTCCGGGTGAACAGTTCCGGTTCCTCCGCCGCCTTCTGCCTTGCGTAAAGTAGCTTGTCCCGCACATGGCCGCTCAGATATTCCTCCGCCAGCTCCCAGCCCTCATCCGGGTTCCCATAGTATTTCTGCGGATTGAGATAGATGCGGTCGCCCAGCTCTGCCACCAGCTCGCCCGGTTCTTTCCCGGTCAGGAAGGACATATAGGAGAGGTCTACCCGCAGCTTGCGGTTCAGGCAGATATGCAGGGCGTCCTCGGCGGTGTCGGCGTGATTGACCTCACGGAATGGCCGGATGGTCGCCTTATGGAAGATGGCCGACTTGTCCCAGCCGCTTTTGTCCTTGCGCTCGTCCTCAATGGAGCGCAGCAGGGGGAATTGATCGTCATCGGAAAAGGCGAGGATATTGCCCTTGCTGTTGATGGCTCCATACTTGGCGGTAAAGCGGTCATAGACCTGATTGAGTTTATCCTGCGCTTTGCGGAGGTCCAGAGGGTCATACTCATGGGACTGGATGCTGATGACCTCCAGCAGCGCGGTACGGATTTCGCACAGGCCCTTGATACGGGCCGCCTTCATGCCGGTGTAGGGCTGGGGGATCAGCTTGTTCTTCTCGCAGTAGTAGATTTCGCTGTCCTTCACCAAAAAGGTAAAATTCCGGGTCCCGTCGGGGGCATCCTCATAATCATCTGGCTGTTCTTCCTCCGCTTTCTCCAGCGGCTCCACATCCGGCTCCGCGCTGAAACGGGCGTACAGGCTCTCCACTGCGCCGGAAAGGTGTTCATACAGGTCGAAACCCTCCGGCGCGATACAGGCCGTGCCATCCTCGCTGCCGTACATATTCCGGCTGCTCTCCATCTTGCCCATGAGCATTTCCGGGTGGTCCATGAAGTAGCGGTTGTAGGGAATCCATTTTCCCCGTTCCATGTCTGTCTGTATCCACGATGGGGTGTTTGCCCGGTCAAGCTGCATGGGGGCCGCCCTCTTTTTCAAAAAGACAATATCCGCGGTCACTTCGGTTCCCGCCAGCATTTTGAACGCCGTATTGGGCAGGCGGATGGCGCCAATGAACTCTGCCCGCCGTGCGATATATTCCCGCAGGCTCTCGTCCTTCCGATCCAGTATGCCCTTGCTGGTGATAAAGGCGATGATGCCGCCCGGCTTGGCAAGGTCTAGGGATTTGATGAAAAAGTAGTCGTGGATATAGGGATTCAGCTCATTGTAGCGGCGGTCGTAGATTTTGACACTGTTGAAGGGGATGTTGCCCAGGATCACATCAAAGCTGTTGTCCTCAAACTTGACCGCCTCATAGCCCATAACGGAAATATCCGCCTCTGGATAGAGCTGCTTTGCAATACGCCCGGTGATGGAGTCCAGTTCCACGCCGTACAGTTTGGTTCCCTGATACTGCTCCGGCAGCACAGAATAGAAATTGCCGGTTCCCATGCCGGGGTCAAGAATCCTGCGGTCTGGGCCGCCCTCAAACCCGAACCGTTCCAAAGCGCGGTACATATAGCGGATCAGCTCCGGCTCGGTGTAGTAGGCGGTGATGGTGGAGCGCATGGCCGCCTTATATTCTTCCTCGGTCAACAGGGCCTTTAACTCCTGATATTCGCTTTCCCACCCGGCCGCTTTATCGGAAAAAGCGTTGGCAAGGCCACCCCAGCCCACATATCGGGCAAGGGTGATCTGTTCCTCCGAGGTGGCCGTCCTCTGCTCCGCCTCAATCTGCTTCAAGGTCTTGATCGCCAGGATGTTGTTTTTATATTTGGTCTTGGCGCCTCCGGGATAGAGGTCATAGTCCGTGGAAAAGCGGAAGTTGCGGGGGATGAACGGTTCCGGCCGGGGATTGGCGGGCGGTTCAGGGGCCGCCTTTTCCTCCAGTTGTGTGGGCGGCACACCCTCCATGTGGACAAAGGCCCGCACAGGCCGAAGCTCGTCCAGTTCCTTTTCCAGCCGGTATTGAATGTCCTCTAAATCATCCATATCAGCGGCTTCCGCTGGGGAGAGGATGCCGCCGCCCTCCATCCGCTGCACATAGCCATCGTACAGGCGGGTAATGTCCTCCAGATCAGTCTTGACCTTTTGATATTCCGGGTTGGGTTGTTCGTCCACCACCGCTCGGTAGAGGGCGGAACCGTCCTCCGTCAGATAGCCCCACTCGATTTCTTCATCGGGATACTGTCCTTGCAGATAACGGAGCATTTGAGTGGCGATCCCCTGACGGCGGTAATCCTCCAGCACCTCGATCATGCTGATATGGGGCCGCTCCTCGAAAATGCTGTACCGCAGGGTGCCCACTGTCAGTTCCCCACGGACGGCCTGCATGAGCATATCAATCTGACCGCTGTGGGCGCCCAGCGCCTCATCCAGTATCCGGGTTTCCTCTGGCTGCTCCGGGGCTGCCATGCGGCGGGCGTAAGCGTCGATGGTTTCCGGGGAGAGCCAATCCGGTTTTTCCGGCAGTTGGGCGTACAGCTCCCGCATTTTGGCGATCTGCGCCTCCACACTGCCCGCCCACAGGTGCTTTTCCGCCCGCTGCCCTTCACCCAGAAAATACTCGCAGTCAGCACACAGACGATCTAACAGACGGTATTCGGCGCTGAACGGCTGCGTCCCATCCTTCTGCTCCGGCTCACTGACGGCAGGGGCCTCCAGATAGCGCCCCTCATCCACCAGGCGTTGAACAATACCGGCAGCCTGCGGCCAGGACAGCTTGGTTTCCCTCTTTTCCCCATGTTCATCGGTCCAGTGCAGCTCAATGCTGTCCGTACCGGAATACACATAGTCAAGCCCCGCCGCTTCATCAGGAAACCCCTCGTAGCCGTACATCTCTTTCAGGAAAGAGGCAAAAGCCGAGCCTGTGGGATGGGTCCGGGCAAATTCGTAGATACGATCTTTTTTCTGTGTAACCAGAGGCCCACGCAGCATAGCGCGCTCAATCAGCAGATCTTCCGGGCTTCTTTCAGACGGCGAGGCCAGGAGGGAAAGCTGCTCCGGTTCTTCGGCTTCTGCGGCCGGAGCTGCTTCGGGGGCTGGCCGCAGCTCCACATCCACTTCCTCATCATTGACCAGCATGGTGGCGCGTACCGGCTCATAACCCTGACTGGCGATGTTGTTCAGCCAGGTAGCGAAGAACTGGCCGAACCCGGCGATCTTCTTTTCCTGCGCTGGGTCTGCGGGGTCCGCCTCCTGATACACGCCGATGCCGCTGTTTTCATAGCTGAACGCCCGCAGGGTCCCGGCCTCCGTGTCAATCAGGAAGTCCATATAGGGGTCATACATTCGGTCGCCATTCTGCATATAGTAATGTTCCATGCAGTAGTGATCGCCGTATTTGTGGTGGATTACCAGGGGATCATAGGCGTCCCCAGCCTCCAGGCGCAGAGATTCATACTGGCCGGATACGATCTCCGGGAACAGCTTTTGAAAACGCCGGAAGTTCTTGTGGGCGGTGGTATTCCCTCTGGATTTATGTGGGGATGGAGATTCTTCCGCTGGTGGAATCAGATTGGCTTGACCTCCCGCCACGATGACCTGTTGCCCGCCAGCAACCGGCTTTGGCACAAAGGCGTCTATTTCATTCGCCTTTGGGATTCCCTTGATTTCTGTAAATACCGCTTGCGGGCGGACGGGTTCTTCCGCCGTTTCACCTGCTTCATAAGCCACGGCGCCCAAAACATAGTCATAGTCGGCCTGCCCGATCTCCCTTTGCGGGGCGCCGCCCATTTCTTCTACTTCAGCCGGGATATTGTAGTCCCCAATGGGGTCAGGTTCTTCCTCCGCAGTTATATCCGGGTAAACGCCCGTTTCGATCAGAGCGTCCAGCAGATTGGCAAGGCTGGGCCAGGGGAAGTAGGTGTAGCCATCGTCAAAATAAAAGGAAATGCCGTCCTCTCCACGGAGTTTTGTGCGGTACAACACCTCGCCCTGAAACTCCCGGTCGCCATAGGCCGAGAACAGGCCGCAGACCTCCCGGCCTTTTTCCGTCCAGTTGTAGTCTGTAACGCCGTCCGCCAACACCGCCCGCACCGCCTGATGTAATTCAGCGGGATAGAGGTCGGTGCTGGTCAGGATATGCTCATAGTGGCGGCGGACTTCTTCATCAGAAAAGTGATGTTCAACCTTCGGGGAAGCAGAAAGAGAGCTGTCCTGTGCGGGCGGCTCTCCTTCATGCTCCGCGCCTTGCGGCGCCTCGGTATGCGGTTGTTCTTCGGTCAGCGGGGGATCAGCACGATAGTCTGGAGTACCGTTTCCTCCGCCATCAGTTTCAGATTGTTCAGGTGGCGTGTTCGCTCCAGAATATCCTCGGTCTGCGGCATCGGCTCCTGTTGAAGCATCTGCTGGATCAGGGCCTCGATCTTCTCCGTGGCCTCGTTCTGTACCCGGTGCATGACCTCCATCAGACTGCCATCCATTTTCAAAATCGTATATCGCTCCGGCTGGTTGTCCTTGAGATATTCCAGCGCCATCCGCCCGTACCGGCCCAGGGGCCTGTCTGCCTCGCTGCTGTTGGAGATTTGCAGGTCGGGGAGAAGCATCCCCTCCTGTTCTTTGTAATTCAGATTGATGTTCGGCTTGCTCATGCTGCACCTTCCTTTCCCGATTGATGATCCTGATGTTCCGCTCCATCTCCAAAAGCACCGCTTTTGAAATGGATGTGACTGCCATACCCAGATGGGCAACCAGTGGAACCGTATTAAAATGGCTGACTGTCGCCATCCCATCGCCCATGCGGATCGCCTCATCTGGCAAGTGACACTTTTTGCCGATGAAATAGGAAACACTGTCGCTCAAAAGCTGGATATACTGTGCTTCAAAGCCACCAGCCGGTATTTCCTCAAACAGATGGTTTTTTGTTTCCTGCCGAAGCCCCTGTAAATAATGCTCGTAGTTGTCATTGACGGCCTCACGCGCCAGGGCGTACAAGAGGTCTGGGAACGGCTGTGCCTGAAACCCATGTGAGAAAGTAAGCCGTTCCCCCAGAGCCTTTTGCATCTCATCGGAAAGCTGCCAGTTGGTGGGATGAATCTCCCTGCCCACAGTTTGACTTATATCAAAGAGATAGTCAAGCGTAAGGCGGGCGTTGCTGTAAACGCAGACGGCAATCCCTTTTGGACGGGAGATCAGGTTTCTGCCTACGCCAGCCCACTGTTTTTTGGTGGCAAGGATGGTTACATCCTCGTCCTGCGCGTAGACCAGCAGAACATTGTCAAAGCTCTGCTTGTGGAACCGGGACGCAAAGGCCAGGTAATCCCGCCAGTTCCTCTCGCTGCGGACGATATAGGGGGCCATGACCTCATAAATTGTCCGCAGGCGTTCATCGTTTCTCAATAGGCTCCTCCTTCCTGTGGTGGTTTTCCAGTTTAGACGGCTGCGGCCTCTTTCCGGGCAAAGTAGAGGGCAAGGGCCTCGTCTACAATGCTGTCAAACTCCTTCTGGCTGATGCTGGCAGTAAAGTATTTCTTGTAAATCGCCGGTTTGACTTTGAACGCCGCAGCCGTGGATTTCTTGGGCTTCCGATTAAACTCGCCGGAGAGGATTTGTTCCGCCCGTTCCGGGGTCAGCTTGCCGGTGTATTCCCGCAGCAGGACAGCTTTGCCCTCGTTGACCTTATACTCGCTTTCCGACAAAACGGCCTCCACCATCTGCTGTTCCTCTTGTTCCAGATAGGAGAGCTGAACCGCTGCCGCAATCGTAAATTCTCCATCGTCGATCCTGATTTTCAAGGCAACAGACAATTCATTGATGCGGAGATAATTCGCCACGGCACGGCCTTTCAGGTTGTACTCAGCCCCCACAACATCCCGGCTTTTGGACTTGTGGCAGTCAATGCCACAAGTCTTGTTTTCCCTGATTTCATCAGGGTTTCCCAGTCTTTTCAGTTCCTCAATAATATCGTTCCGGCGACCCTGACAAATCATCTTGGAGTAGCGCAGGGCCAGCACAGCCGCCTTTTCAGAGGGCAGCATTTCGGAGAAGGATCGTTGCAGGACATTGGTTTCAATAACATAGATCCAGGCGTCGTGATCCGAAAGATTTTCCTTTACGATACAGGGGAGTTCCCGGTGTGCGATAACGGCGGCGTTTTGCCGATTATGCCCTGCCAGCATTTCGTACTCAAATCCATTCTCATCCGGTTCAATCTTTCGGACAATGGCAGGGACCAAAACGCCATTCTCCGAAATACTCTCTACCAGATCGTTGAGCCGGTCGCCCTCATACAGCCGGAAGGGGTGCCCACGAAAACCACGGATGGCCTCCGGTGAGAGTATTTGGAAACCATTATTTGCGGGCTGGGCAGGCTTGTCCTCCGCTGCCGCCGTGTTCTCCACCTTCCGCGCAACCCCCAGAAGGTCGTCCAGAGAACGGATACGGGGATTGATGTTAGGCATACGCAAGCACCTCCTTTGCCAAATTCATATAGGCTGCGGCCGCGGGGCTTTTGGCGTCCAGCTCCATCACGCTGAGTCCCTTGCTGTTAGCGGTCCCCACCTGAACGGTAGCTGGAATCTGACTCTCAAAAATGGGAAGGTGGCCGAACACGGAGCGCACCTGTTCGCTGGTCTGGCGGTACAGGGTTGTCCGCTTGCTGCATTTCGTGAACAGGATGCCGATGATCTCCACCTTGGGATTCAGATTTTGCTTGATTTTGGAGATCGTTTCCGTCAGTTCCTTCAAGCCTACCAAAGCGAACAGCTCCGGGTCAACAGGGATGATAATCTCATCCGCCGCAGTAAAGGCGTTGATGGTGAGCGAACCGAGGGACGGGCCGGTGTCCACCAGGATGTAGTCATAATCCGCCCGGAGAGGCGCCAGCAGCTTGGCAAGGCAATCGTCCTTTCGCTCAATCAACAGGTTCACCTCTGCCACGGTCAGCGTCTTTTTTGACGGAAGCAGGTCCACTTTGCCTATGTTCAGGATGTAACTGGCCTTTTCCGGCAGGGCTTCATCCATGACCAATTTCATCATCAGGCTGGCCGCCGTTTCCTGCAAAGCGGCTGGCGCCACGCCAAAGCTGATCGTCAGGTTGGTTTGGGGGTCGAAGTCCACCGCCAATACCTTTTTACCCAGCTCCGCCAGGGAGTAGGCCAGATTCCGGGTACTGCTGGTCTTTGCCACGCCCCCTTTCTGGTTTGCCATCACGATAATCTTACACACGGATTTTCAACCTCCTACTTTCAGTGGATTTACGCTGTTTCAGCGCATAAAAAAACTTGGACTAAACTCGCACTCCGTTATTGGAGTTCTGACTTTAGTCCAAGTATAGCTGTATCATCCACGAAAAAGTTCGGATTCGGAAAGCGATTTTCTTTAGCGTACTGGAGCAGGATCATTTTTTGATTCTGGATAGAGTTCGACACATCTTCTTTGCTGCCTTTTTTATCCTCTTTCATATCTTCCACGGATAGACGGCAGTAGAGTGCGGTGATTTTATCAGTTGCCCGTAACATTTCTGTTTCCTCCTTCAAAGGGGCAACTGCCAGTACAGGATTGGTTGCTTCTATTGTACCAAGATTCCGTGTGTTTGTCATTCAGTATCCTCCAACTTTTCTGTAAACTTTTCAGACATAATGCGCTCCATTTTCTTATCCAGCGTTTCTGTCCCATCATAGCTACCTGTGACGGAATAGATCGTGCCGCCGATCTCTTTCTGCAAAGTGAACTCTGGCAGCCAGAAAGCGGATAGATTTTTCACACGGATGTGTCCGTCCTCGTCAAGCCAAAAATTATGTCTGGGATGGTCGGACGGCAGCGGTGTGGGTTTTAGATACGGATCGGAATTGGAGAAGAAATATCCCTCCGGCTCGTCATGCTCCTGCTGTTCCCATTCCTCAATCTCTGCTAAAAGCTCCAAATCATCTGCATCAAAACCAGAAAGCAAATCATCGAGCAACTGTGGGTCAAGGGCATATTTTTCTTCCAGTTGTTTGATGACATCATCCACATCAATGCGGATGGCATCGCCGCTTTGTCGTGCGGCTTCAAATTCCGCATCACTCATATCTGCCCATCGCTGTAACTCAGCTCGTGAAGCATCATCAAGCAATATGAACGAACTTACAGGCTCGCCATTGGGCAACGTATCACCGAGAAGTATTTTTGCGAGTTTCCTGATGAGGTTATGATCCTCTTTCCAGTTGAGTTCCATTTTTGAAATCCTCCTTAATGCTCAATTTGATGTTTCTTTGTGCGGCTCTGCGCCGTTTTTTCCTGTGCATGAATGACCTGCTCCACCTTGTATTTGATCTGCCAGAGCTTTTTCACTTCCGCATGGATGGGGGAAAGCTCTGCTTGCCCGGTCTTATACTCCTGTTCCAGACGGTCACGCTCCCTGCGCCATGCGGTGATGGGCAGTTTGCCGCTCTTGAAATACGGCTTTAGCTTGCGCTCTGCCATGTGATACAGGCGAAGTGCGTTTTCGTTTTCAGACATGAACTGCTCCCGCTTGCCTTTCCATTTGATAGTCGCTAACTTATCGGCAACGGGCTTGCCCTCAGTGTAAAACTGCACCATACGGAGACGCTCGTCCAATTCTTTCATGCGGTCAGATTTGTCACGCAGGTCGCTTTTCAAAGTGTCAATGCGGTCACTCAGCGCAGACACACGCTCCTGCAATTCTTCCGGTGTTGTCAGCTTGTTCTGCATGAGATAATTGACGATCTCATTGAACTCTTTGAGATTGCCGATCTTTGCTTTCTGACTCCAAGCCCCGGCGTTACGATTGGTGTAATACTCGCTGAGTAGCTGCGCCAGATTTGGAGCTTGCGGCTTGCTCAATTCCGCATGCGCTTCTTTCAGCCAGTCAAGCAGTACAGAGATTTTCTTTTTCAGATTGCGGAGCAGAGCGTTGGTCGCCTTGATCCAGCGGTTGAGATCGCCCTTGTTGGTGCGGATGCCCTTTGCTTCCATCGCACGGACAGTCGCACCCTCATGAACAGTGGGCAGTTGGTCGATGCCCTGTCGCTCATAGCTGCGGTGGTCGATCCGGCAGTCCAATTCTTTTTCAGCAAACTTCTGATTGCACAGATCAGCCCATGCTTGCCGCCAATGCTCCAAGGTGTCGGGACTGCCCCAATCGGTAGTAGTCACAGCGTTGAACACATAATTTCCTGCTTCGTCACGGACACGCTCTCCATGCTCGTCCAGCAGATATTCCCGCCGCTGCTTGTTGCCCCATCTGCCGTGTTCATCCAGAGGACGGATAGGACACATCACATGAAAGTGTGGATTGGCAATGCCGCCGTCCTCCTTGTCGGGAGAGTGAACGGCGAAGTCCACCACCATGCCACGGCTCACAAACTGCTCCAATAAAAATTGCCTTGCAAATTCGATGTTCTCCTGCATGGAAAACTCGTTCTGCAAAGCAATGTCAAAGCTGTATGCAAGCTGCGCTTTCTTTCCCCGTTCCGCTTTCTCCACTTCATTCCATAGGGTTTCTCGATCAGCGAAAGAAGGTGGGGCATGGGACGGCAGTAAGATTTCCGAACAGATCACGCCGCCTTTTTTCGTGTAGTCGCTATCCTCGCCGTAGTATTCGCTGTGCAGCTTTTCGCCGGAGCGATAGGCGGCAGATGCAATAGCGGATTGTCCTGCGCTGCGCTTGATTTGTGTGACATGAAAATGATAGAGTGCGATACTCAACACCTCTCTTTCTGTTCAGCTCGGTTGTGTTCGTTGACCGCTTCCATAAGCAAGCCCTTGACCTCCGGGACGGCAAGGGCTTTTTCTGCAAAGGCGTAAAACTCGGTTTCGGTCAAAACCTTTGTCAGCGGTGCGACGCTTTCAATAGCTACGCCGCGGGTGATAAGGTGGTGTGCCCGCTTGCGCCGATCTCCTTGTTTGTAGTAGATGATACGATTTTCAAGCCGCTGTTTTTGGTGTTGGAGCTGCGAGAGTTTGCGCTCATTTTCCGCTTTCTCAGCTTCCAGTTGGGAGATAGTTTTCTGTTTTTCTATAGTGCATGACCTCCTTGGTTTTGATATGAGGATATAAAAAGACCGCCTACCGAAAATCGGTAAACGGTCATGGGTATATATTCAAAACTTTGTGAGTGGTGCTGTTTGCGTCAGCAAATTGCGCCAATCGCAAAGTCCGCTGGGTATAGCCGCACAGCGGCGCAAGGGGTGCATCCCCTTGTACGGAACGGAGTGACGCAAAACAGCCCGAACGATGGGAGTCCGGGCTGTCTGACTCGCAGAGCGCACATACAGGGCTTACCCCTGTATAGAAGTGCGCCCTTTGTTCCAAATGGATTTCTTCGTGGCTGCTAATTAGATGTTAATTCTCATATTCTGCAAGAATCCTTCGATATTTGTTGCTGTTGCTTCGGACTCATTTGTGAGCAGACCATCATCTGTCAAAATGGGCGTGTCCAACACGGATTTAATAGATACGGCAATACTCGCACAAGAGGCAATCACTTTTCGGGACTCTGCGCTGTATTGCCTGTAGTCATCACCCTCTGCTTGGAAAATATCCTCCATTTTATAGATCATAGGGAGAAAGTAGGTATCAAGCCTTGCAAGCAGATTGTAGAATATATAAGTTCGTCTGCGGATGGTTTCGCATTGCAAAGATGCTGTGTTTAGTTGAGCGGCAATTTGTACCGCCTCTGCCTTATTCGTATAAGCTTTTTCAAGGTCTTTCTTTGCGGCGTGACCTGCCACAAAACCCATGACCATGAGAGCGGGACCGGCAACGAGACCACCAAGGACTGCTGTGCCGCCAGCCATTCCAAGTCCTCCGGCAGCCAGCGATCCTCCACCGAAAAACGCCAAGGTAGCATTGGTAGCGGCAGCCCCACTCAAAGAGGCAATCGCTGTCCCTGTGGATGCACAGGCAAGTGCCTGTGCTGCGCCGTATGCACCAAAGGCAGCCAATGCTCCGCCAGCGGTTCCCGCTACTGCGCCTCCTGCGAGTGATCCCGCAAAACTCACCATAGATTTCAGTTCTACAAATTCTTTTTCATCGACATGGAGCTTTTTTAGTTCTTCTAATCCCTCAGACTCCCGAAAGTCAACATTTTTGATTTTTGAGAATGTATCAAGAAACTCTGTGATGCTGCTGTTGAGAATGAAAAGCTTTTCTTCGCCGAGCTGACGCAGAGAATTTCCGCAAGCCATCCTCTGAGCGTTTAGCCACTCGGTAGATGCTTCTACTATTTCATTCGCATTTTTATTGATTTTTTTCGCATTGTTCGCATCAATTCCGGCTTTAATGGTCTTTCCAACACCAAGCCCGCCTGTTGCTGCGGCAATGCCAATAAACAGTAATGGCAACGGCATATTGCGTCCTCCTCACAATGCTATAAGATCTAAAACACTTTTAAAAATGACATCCTTTCTATCCGCCAATTCATTGACCATGGTTTCAATCGTGAGATACGGTCTGTTGGTAGTTTTGATCCACGCCAACTCCCGTTCAATATCCATGAGCGTCAGTATACTGCTTTCCATTTCAAGGAAAACCGCTTTATCAATGTTGAGCTTTCGGACAACATATTTCAGAAATCTTCTTTCGGCATCTTTATATTTTTCATCGCTGTAGGCAACCGACAAAAGATTCCATACAAGGTGTTTCGGGGAAATGGAGGCCCCCTCTGCCTTTTGAGAGGAAAGCAACGCTTCTTCTGCACCGTCTTGAAGTGCATCGTAATAATCTTCCGGGTCAATAACCTTGTCCAAAGCAGCTTGGCACTCCTGGACGATCTGCTCCTTGGAATTAGAGAAATCCGGGTCGAGTTCCAAGCCAATCAAGTCAAATTTTTCTTCTTCGCCGTGATAGATTTCTCCATCTGCCGCCATAAGGAAGTATATAACCTTGATTGCAGAGCGTGCTGAGATGCTGGTAATATTCTGCGTTGGTGCTGTCGCTTCATTAGAAGGCTTGTCCCCATCGGCTTTTTTGAAAATGCTTTTTATACGCTCCGATGTTTTTTCGCCTGCTTCCTTAATATCGGGCAGTTCAACTTCTTTTGCTTTTGCCTTAACTGTGTCTACGGCGTCATGCAGAGAACTTTTTAACCCCTTGCCAAAATCTTTTATAGCCATAACCGTCCCTCCCGGATCATAGTACAAGAGGAATATCAGACTCCATCAAGTCATCAAATTCCTTTTGATTTTTGAATTGCGGCTCTCTGCCGAGAACTCGTTGTATTACGATATTTCCTTTTATCACCAAATCGGAATCGCCGGATGCAATACCTTGATTCATAAAGTCAAAGCCGCACATAAACGCTTCTATATCTTCTGCAAGATACTGAGAAACCTTTTCTTCAAGCTGTGCCTTGAATTGCTGGAGCTGGCTTAAGAAAATAGCTGCCTTAGCTTCGGACAGGATCATCTTTTCATGGATAAGCTGAGCTTCTTTTCGTTCATTTGAGATTTCCTTGACAATGGCAACCGCAGCTCTACCAGCACCGACATAGTTAAATCTTGTAACAAAGCGTCCGGAAAACAGCACCCAGTTTCCACCGGATTCAATCGCTGCGTGTACCGCCGCATCTGCCGTGTCAGCAACGGTAAATGTCATACTGGCAACCGCAAGCATACGGTCAACTGTCCGATTGCGGAAAGGAATCACATTGTTCCAGTTGACCTTTGCAACATCATTTCCGTGTTCGGCAAGTTCAGTAGCCAGATGGGAAGCAAAGTAACCGATACGAACATAAATCTCATTGAAAGCTACCGGGATGGCTTGTTTGCCCGCCGCTTTATAAAGAGGAATTTCATGGCGGAAATCAATCTTTTGCTTTTCATAAAGCTCATTGACAAGCATCGGCAACCCGGTATTTCTCATGATCGGCAGCGAGGCAAATTCGTACAAGAGCGCAATAAACACGCCCGGAATACCCATGCCTCCACCGGCAGTATTCTTAGAGCCGCCCATGTCACTCACCAAATGCCCAAACCAATTATCTGCACATTTGGCAAGCTCAATAATTATCGGTGTTGATGCCACAAGATGAGCAAGCTTGCGGAGTGCGGCAGGAACTTCTTTTCCCTCGTCCTGTTCATATTTTTTCGTTGCAATAAACACCAGCCAATTCAATATACCGGTTATTACAGCCGGGGCAAGAATTTCAACAATATCTTTTGCCGATGTTTCAACAAGGGTGAAGTGCCACTCGCCATCCTTGTTTACAAATGTTCCGATTCTCAAGAATTGAACGATTATGGAAGAAGCAAGTCCCAGTGGGGTAGGATGATGCGCCAGATCAGCCAGGTGGTGGTTTTTCGCAGAGACACCTATTCCGGCACCTTTCCAAATATTATCCTGAGCCACCTTAAACGCTTTTTCAAGATCGCCAATGGCATCTTTCAAACGCTCACGGTCAAAGCCCCGTGCGCTGGCGTATTCTTGAATAAAATTGTTGACCTGTTGATGGGAGAGCGCAATGTCACTGTCTGTAATAATGGTTTCCCCGACAAATAGTGCATCTATCGCTCCTGCCATAATCCCGCTGAATACTGCAAATGCGTAGTCAGCCTTGTCTGCCCGATTTGTATATCTTTCCAGTTCAGAGTTTACTCTGTGCAACGCATTATTAAGTGCGTCAATGTCTGCGGTTTGCTGTGGGCCTGCCGATTCTGTGACCAATTCAGCAGCAACAACTTCCTGTTCCTGCATTTGGTTTTCTGCACTATTCTTTTTTTCAACAGTGTATGTGCCGTTAAGGATTCCTTGAAATTGCTCCGTATTTGTCCACCCATGGCTTTCATAGGCACGAGTCGCCAGTCTGGGGTGACTTTCATCCTGTGTCAGCATTTGCTCCATGAGTTTGTTGGACTTTGAATCGTTTACAAACGCCTTCAAGTCCATAGCCTGTTTCAAAAATTCTGCTCGATTGATATTTTCGTATCCGTGAAGTTTCAAAAGAACATCTATTGTTTTATCCGCTGTACCGTCACAAAGAACGGCGGCTCGGTCAGCAGATAATTCGCTGCACCGATCCCAAAACAGCAAAGCTCGTACCAAAGTGGGCGTGAGATATTTTCTGATTGCGGGTATTCTGGATAAGGGGCTGTTGTCGATGCCATCAATCAACTGACTTGCCATAGAATGATAGAGGTAATGCTGACAAGCGATATGCCCACACTCATGTGCAAGCACAGTGGCAATCAGGTCGGTAGGTATTTTCTCAACCAGTTTTGATGTAACAAAGATGTACGGACTTGTGCTGCCGCCCGTAGCGGCATTCATCTCTTTGGATTTAATGTAGTACAGTTCTGGCACATCAATCCCTAACTTTTCACATATAGGGGGGAGTAAATTATAAATTTCGGGGAATTGGTTTTCGCTCAGCCTGATTGCCGATGACAGAAAATTGATTATTGCTGCCTTCTCGTCCACATTGGCGATATATGATTCCCGCAGTTTAACGAATTTCGGGAAAATGCTAAGTGCATCAAACGCCTTTTGATCTAACTCGTGTTTATATAAATTCGGACTGAACGACATAACATCGATTCCTTTCTCTGGTTTTGTGGGGAAGATTTATTCTTTTGAATTCGGAACAAACTCAACAATATCGTCCAGTTTGCAATCGAGCGAGGTACACAGTTTTTCCAGAATATTTACTCGTACATCCTCATTCTTTCCAAGCTTAGCCATTGCATTTGTGCTGATTCCCGCAAGATTTGTTAGCTCTGTTTTGCTCATCTTTTTGTCTATCATCATTTTCCAAAGTTTATTGTAGTTGACTGCCATACACAACCTCCGTTCCGGTTTAGCTGCTACAAAGAAATGTACTGGAAATATTATATCACAACTAACTCGAAAATTCAAGAAATTCTTGCAAATTGCAAGAAACAAACAGGGAGTTTTTGATGTTCTTCACTTGGGAATTGCTATGCCGTTCTGCTTCGCCCATTCGCTCGCCGCCTGTTTCCGTTCTTCACTGTACGGCGCAGTCAGCCGAAAGCTGAATCTGCCTTTTTCAATCTCAAAGGTCAGCCCGCCTTGCTCGTCATCGTCAATCTGACGGCAGCACTCCGGGTAATTCGCCGCAAATGCAGTCAGCCGCTTTTTCAGACCAGTGTTGTGGGTCTGCACTTCGACCATACTGCCATACTCGTCAAAATAGATGGCTGTTGTCTTTTCTCTCTTGGTAAGTCCCGTTCTCATAAAACCTCCTGTTTTTCACAAATTTTTCTCAACTCTTGAATTGGAAAAGTGATACGATTTTTTGGTAGAAACACTCCAAACGATGCGGAGTATGTTCCGGCTCTCGCCATCGGCTGATTTGCTACTTTTCCAGCTCTTGACCGTGTTTTCATGCTTTTCGGTTTGTGCGGCTTTTCAGCCATTCCACAAGCTCATTTTTCATCACCAATTTACGCCCGCCGATCCGCAAAGTCGGAAAGTCCGGGCTGTTCAAAAGGTTGTATGCCCCCGCTTTGGAAATCTGCAACGCCTGCGCAAGCTGCTTTGCATCCATCACATCAGGCATGGTTTCAAATGGTTCTCTACTCATAAAAATCTCCTTTCCTGCATGAAAAAACAGCAGCCACCTTTTCAGTAACTGCTACTCATCAACTTATAACTTAAGAGTAGTGTTTTCTTCTCTGCTCATCGCAGTAGGACAGAAACTTTTCTATTTTTTCCTCGTTTCTAACGGTCATGTTACAAAGCTTTGCTAAATGCTTTTTCTTATCAAATTCTTCACGGGTATATACGCCGCAAAGCTCCACACTGGTGTTTTCTGGCCAAATATCATTGATAATTCCTGCTTTGAGGAAATCACTCATAATGTGTTGACCTTCAAAACGCTCATCCATGACCATATGAATATCATAGGAACCCATTCGATATATTCCGCCGACTTTGATACCCTTTTTGACAAGGACGATTAGCTCCTCTTGTTTGTAAGTAATTCTACCGTTAGCATTTATTCTGAACTTCTTATTGAACAAATAGGCATTACCGGGAATGAGTTCTTCGCCATCTCGTATGTTACAGCGGCGAATCAGATCAAGAATATCATCATTTGTCATTTAATGTCCTCGCTTCCAGGAAGAATTTTCCAAATATTTTCCGTATTCCGCTGTCACGAAATCCTCATAGGCATCTGCGATCTTGGCGATCCGCTTATGGACTGCGCTTGCGGTCTTGTAGCCAACCTTGTCTGCGATCTCCTGCTCGGTGTAGCCCTCCATACGCAACTTCAATATCTCACGGTCTTTCTCCGTGATGGTGCTTTCTGCAAAGGAAGCGATCTGCATTTCGGAAATGACCGAGTTCTCAAAATTACTGCGGGAATCTGCTACATCAAAAATGTCCCCATCCTCACTCTCCATCATTTCATCCAGAGAGATTGGCTTGCCGGAACGGTTGTGATGCCACTTTCGCATGAAATCGGTCTTGACGGTGCTACTTATGGATTCGTAGTCCTCCACGGTGCGGTTTTCCCAGATTGCATCAATCACGGGCTGCCATTCCTGCTCCGCAACAACCATATCGGTGACATTACCGATCAGATTGCTGAACTGCTGGTAGATCAACCACGGCACTTCTACGCCCTGCGGGATGTTGTAAAGATTTTGGAATCCAAGCCCGTTCTGCTCAAACTTCATTCTGATATAGGGAATGATACTGTACGATAAACGCCACAATGGGAAATATCCTGCGTATTGCGTCCATGCGCCGGGAATGTCACGATACTTGCCCTTACGGTCTTTCACTTGGAAAAACTGCCATGCGCTCCAAGCGTAGCAGTCCCACACAAGCAGCTTGAACATATCATCACATACGATGGGGTCATACTTGTCCGTCCGTAAAACCTCATAGGGGCAGCGGGGCAGATCATAAGCGGGTTTCCACTTTTCTGCAAGCTCCCTCGGTAGGCTATAAAACAGGGTCAGCCATGACTTGTCGCTGTCCTGCGGTATCTCGATGATCTCACTGGGCAGCACCACAATGAAACCTTTCGGGCTTTTCCGCTTCTCCATAAGCGTCACCTCCAATCGTTTTGAAATAGCCCTCTACTATATATGGCATGAGAAAGGCTGAATTGTTCCAATATTTCCAAAATTTTTTGAAAAAATCTCGGAATGGAAAGGATAAGAAAGATACGAGTTAATTATACTCGAAAAATGCGAATAAATCTATTGCTTCCACCGAATTGAAAAATCAACATCTATTCGAGATTTTTTCTCAAATAGATGTTGATTTTTTCTGTTGTTTGCGTATAATATAGTTAGGAGGTGTCACTTATGCTTATTCAATTTTGCTTTAAGAATTTTAAATCATTTAGAGATGATACAATTTTGGATATGTCTGCGACCAAAATTACAGAGCATTCAGATAGAGTTATTTCCGTTGGCAATGAAAAACTGCTTTCTGTTGCTGCAATATACGGTGCAAATGCCAGTGGTAAATCAAATGTCATAGAAGCATTTCGTTTTATGGTAACTTATGTTCTGGAATCATTTTCCTATGGCGGAGATGCTGATGATAAAAAATCAAAAAATAAAAGAATAAAACACACGCCTTTTTTGTTTGACTCTACCAGTAAGGATTCTGAATCAACCTTTGAGGTCTATTTTATGGATTCAGAGGAACATGGGTATAGGTCTTATAATTACGGGTTTACTTTAAATCAAGAAGGCGTTGTTGAAGAGTGGCTTAACTCTAAAGCTAAATCGGCACGAGAATACAAGCGCGTATTTTATCGTAGTCAGGAAGAAACCGATTTGTCGGGGCTGCCATCCAAAAGTCGTGACAATCTTTTAGTCGCACTTGAAAAAGAAACGCTGATAGTCTCTTTGGGGGCAAAGTTAAAAATAACGAAACTAAAAACCATTAGGGATTGGTTTTATGACAACAACTTTGCTAATTTCGGAAATCCGTATGAAAATGTATTTCTCTCATCTCTCATTCCGGAGGGATTTTCAGACAGCAAATCTGTCCAGGACAAAGTTGTGTCGTACTTTTCTTCCTTTGACGCATCTATTATCGGCTTTAATGTTGAAGTGTTAAAGAGTGATGACGAAGATCGAAAGCATATAAAAATTGACGCTATTCATCGCACAATTGATGGAGGAACGGCAACAATACCGTTAGAAGAGGAGTCTGACGGAACGCTAAAGATGTTCGCTTTATATCCCGCACTACAGGATACCCTCGAAAACGGTGGTGTATTGTTTGTGGATGAACTCAACGCCCGATTACACCCATTATTGGTTAGAAGCTTTTTGATCACATTTTTGAATCCTACAATCAATACAAAAAATGCCCAACTTGTATTTACAACTCACGATTCTTGGCAGCTATCAAATAATTTGCTCCGCCGCGATGAAATATGGTTTACCGAAAAAGACAAACAAGGCGTTTCTACGCTTTATTCCTTGGCAGATTTTATAGATGAAGACGGTGCAAAAATTCGCAAAGATGAAAGTTACGAAAAGAACTATTTACTTGGAAAATACGGTGCCATTCCTACTTTGAAATATTTTGATATGTTCAAGGAGGAGTAAAAATGTCGAAATCAGAACGCAACGGAAAGCGAAAGAAACGGAGTGCTTTTCAAACAAGAGTACCTGATCTGGGATATTACTTTATCGTTACAGATACTAATGAGACTGAAGCGAATTATTTGTATGGTCTTCGAGATTCGTTGCCACAGGAATTACAAGGTCGCATCGTCATTAAAGTATCAAAAGCAAAAACTGATGAGCTTGTTAACGCATGTAAAGAACAATCCTCTATAGAACCACAATTTGGGCAACCCTGGATTGTGTTTGACAGGGATAAGGTTGTACCCTTTGATCAAATTATTGCTGAAGCTAATCATGAAGGCATCAATGTTGGATGGTCCAATCCCTGCATAGAAATATGGTTTGATTCCTATTTTGGAAGGATACACAGTTACCAAGATTCAGTTTCATGTTGTCGAGGTTTTTCTGGCACATTTGAGAAAAGGACAGGACAGGAATACCAAAAGTCAAGTAAACAGATTTATTTCCTCCTAAATCGTTACGGAGACGAAAAAAGGGCTGTGGAAATTGCCGAGAACAGGTTTAGGCAATATCTAAACGATGGTTTTATAAAACCATCAGAGATGTGCCCATGTACAACGATACAACACTTAATTTGCGAGATAAAAAGTAAAATAGAAAGGAGCTTATAAATGAGTGATATTTTCAAACTACGAGTTGATGTCGGAACTTCGCATATTGAATTAGAAGGTGAAGGCACGCTTGTTCACACAATTTTTTCCGAGCTGAGAGAACACGGACTTGGTAAACTTTCATCTATAAATCCAGCTAAAGATTCATTACCGGAAGAAGTTCTCCCTGAAATACAGAAGGATACCTCGCCTGACAGTGGAAAGAAGATTCCTTCTGCATCGACCCTATCTACTAATTTTCCAAATATACGTGACGTGGTAATCAAAAACTTCCCTAAAACCGAGTCTGAATGGATACTTGTATATGCTCTATATTGCTCTGAGCAGGGAGCAAAAACATTTACTGCCGAAGATATACGTCAAATGTATCATGATACCAATCGTTATACAGAAAACAGGAACAAAAACTTTGCCACGAACATAAAGAAATGTGTAAACGATAGTTTTTTCTCCTGTGTTAACGATACAGATTTCGTACTTTCTGCAACTGGTAAAGAAACGGCTTTCGGTATTTTGACCCGTTCCGTAGAAGAACAACCAACCCCAAAAAAGAAAAAGGGTGGGCAATCGTTTGCAAAGGTGTCTTACCAACTCGTAGAGTTGAATTTAGAGCAAAAAGAACGCGAGGAAATGAAGAAATACTTTGATTCTTTTGCTAAACTCAACAATATAGAAAAAGCACTAATTCTTGCAAACTGGTTAAAAATACATGCTAACATTAACGAAGTAAACGAGCATACGATATTCTCGGCATTAAAGACCGTTGGACATAGTACATCGTTCGATATTAAAAGCGCTATCAAAAACGGGAAGAATAAAAACAATTATTTTACTACAGGGGATACAACTGGGTTCTATAAAGTCCATCATATCGGTGAAGATCACATCAATGAGTTAGAGGCGGCACGAGGTTAATAGTTTATGGAAGAATTAGAACTTTTTATATTACGCATCCCGGATTTTGATCAGAAAACCGCTGCCGAACTAATCGACTTTTTCGCTTTTTTTCTTCAGAAGGATAGTGCGCAAGGATCATTTACTGCCGCACAAATTAAAAATTGTTTCGACACCTTATCCTTACCTCCTTATTCCAATATCTCTTCGTATTTAAGCAAAAATTGTGGAAGCAAAGGCAAGTACTTGAAGCAAAAACAGGGATATGCTTTATCAAGATCTGCAAAAGAGAGAATCTCTTCAATAGTAACTGAAATAGTCAAAAAGCCTGTTTCATCTGAGCTCATAGATATAAGCATTTTTGAACACACTCCCTACTACTTAAAGCAAATAGCCGAAGAGATGATACGTTGCTATGATAGCGGTCATTATAATGCTACATTGGTTCTGATGAGAAAACTTGTCGAAACCCTTATCATTGAATGCTTTGAAAAATATGGTGTTGACGCAGACATAAAAGACGGAGCTGGAGTGTTCTATTATTTGAGCGACTTGATTCCCAAATACCTTTCAGCAACTAAATGGAATGCCAGCCGAAATATCAAAAAAAGCTTAGAGTCCGTCAAGAAATACGGTGATTTGAGTGCGCATAATAGACGCTTCTTAGCAAAGAAAAGCGACATTGATGCTTTTCAATTTGAATTGAGACAAGCACTTCAAGAAATCGTTCTAACGATCAATTATCCCGCATGAATCTGGAGAAATAGAAAATGAGTGTGTTCAAAAGAACACACTCATTTTCTATTTCCAACCCCGTCTGACAGATGCCATAATCGTAATTTCTTGAATTACTTTCTTATGAGCACCCGTGTAAACTCCTGGGGTATTTCAAAATTGGAATGTAATAAATGCTTAAGCCGACGCGCTGTTGAGCGCCTGATTCTTCTTCATCTTCGCCATGAGGTCATCAATGACCTTCTGAACCTTGTTGCCCTTGAGCTCGATTTTGTTTTCATCCTTTTTAAGCAACTCATCCGTGTAGGTTTTTGCATCTTCAGAACTGAGCGCGTCACGAATCTTGAGCTTCCACAGCGGCTCGTCGTTCTTTTGGATGAAATACATCACATGGTAGCCGTAGTCGGATTCCACAATGCCGGTATCGCCCGCTTTACGGGCCGCGTCAAAGCACCAATTTTCAAACGCCTTCACCATTTGGCCCTTATAAACGCGCTCATACAAACCGCCCGTGCTCTGGGAGCCGGTATCCTCTGTTTTCTCTGTGGCGAGCGCTGCAAAGCTCTCCTCCGTCTTGTCGCCCTTCTGCCACTCTGCAAGGGCATCCTCAGCCTTTTTCTTTGCATCAGCCTTCGCCTTTGCCTGATCCTCGGCCTCCGAATCCACCTTAAAGAGAATGTGGCGGACATCCACGGTTTCAGAAGCATCACGGTGCGCCGCCTCTACGATATAGACCACATAGCATCCGGCGTCTGTTTCGAAAACCTTCTTGTCGCCCTTCTTTGCGGAGGCAGCCCACTTGACGGCGTCATCGCTAATCTGGGAGAATTGGGTCACCGCTGTATTCTTCATCAGCGTGGCCTCGTCCTTTTTATAATCATCCTTCTGATCCTTGGAGGCATTGGCCAGTGCCTGCTCCTTAAAGGATTCCTCACCCGTCACTTTACCCAGCATCGCGTCGGCCTTGGCCTTCGTTTCCTTCTTAGCCTTTTCATCGAGCTCTTTTTTCTGCGCATCCGTCGCATCCTTCGGGTAATCCGGCGTTTCCGTGGTAAATTGGAACATGCGCGCAGTCAAAACGTTGTAGGTATTCTGATCTTTTTGATACTTTGCTTCCAACTGCTCGTCTGTATAGTTGCGGGCCAGCTCGTCGCTTTTCTGCTCAATGAGCTTGCTGGAGAGCGTTTCGAGCTCCATCGCCTCGCGCAGAATCTTTTCATTCACACCGCGGCCATAATACAGGCGCAGGTAAGCATTGAGCGAATAATCGCTGCTGGCTGCCTGCTCGCGGATGCTCTTGATAGTCTCGTCAATTTCCTTCTGCTCATCCTCGCTCAGCGTAATATTCGCTGCTTTTGCCTCTTTGCCAAGCGTGATATACTGCTGCAAAAACTCATTGGTTTTATCCCTGAGGTAATCCGACCACATATAGTCGTCGCCCTTGCCCTCGGCATCCTCACCGTTATACTTCTGCTCGCTGGGAACGGTGCTGTAATCCATCATGCCCGGAATGCCGCTGATACCATACTGCGCATATTGCTGCGCCTGGCTGGCATAGTTGGAGTAGATCTGTTGGTAGTAGTATGTATACTGCGCCTGGTTGATTTTTGTGTCTCCAACCGTCATCACAGTCGTCATCCGCTGTGGAACGCCCATAAAATTGAGGAACCAACCGATTGCAAATACCACGGCAACCGCCGCGATCACAATCGGAATCGCCTTGACGAGCTTCTGCTCCATGGCGATGCGCTTGGGCGACTTCTTTTCGCGCTTCTTGGCGATCTTCGCCTGCCGCGCCTTTCGCTCCTCGCGATATAGCTCGGCCTGCGATTTTTCATTTTTGTTTGCCATTGTGTTCATCCTTTTCTCGTGTACTATCCGGTAAGCGGCGCTTTTTAAATGCTTACCCCAAGGCGCCACTGAAACCATGATTCCAACATAACAAAGGTATTCTATCCTATTTAAACGAATTTTTCAAGCGTATTCCAAAGAAATACAGCTTTTTCACATTGTATTCACACTTCTCACAATCTTCGCACAATATTGAAAAGAGCCTATCCGATCATTTTATCCAGCGCTTTGAGATAGGAGGTGTTTCCGCCGATCAGGGAATAATTGACGAGCAATACATCCTGAATGCCATGCGTTTTGACAAACGATGATAAATCCGTTTCGATATTGCGCGGGTCAAGAACATAGATTTCCTCATAATTATCCACCAGGAAGGGCACGAGCGCATTGCCGTAGGAATCCTTGATAACCAGAATCTTTTTGCCATTTTTTTGATCCGTCACAATCTTGGAGAGCGGCGTATCTCCCTGGATAAAGGCGAGATATTTATTATCCGCCCCAATTTTTGTAGAAACGATCGTCAGATGGTGCCCATTCTTCATTGTTGCGTCATCATAATATTCACCGTCCGCCTCACGCCGCGGCAGAAAGTATTCGAGATAATCCGGGTTATTCTTCAAAACATCCGCATTGGTATAACGATACATGCTGCCAACAAAATTTTCAATTTTGCCGCTCTCCAATGCATTTAGAGGCACCGGCTCCAAGCCGGCCGCTTGGCAGAAAGCGGAATAGGCGTAATATGCGCCCCTTGCCGTCCAGTGGTGATCGGTGCGGAAATAAACGTATTCATCCAAATGCATCCCGATAGAAGAAACTGCATCTACCCCTTTCAGGTTCGCCTGCTTGAACTGCTCATATGCATAGGCAATACCTGCTTTTTGAGAGCGGTTTCCAGTGTGATAATCATCGGGGCTGTAGAATTCTGTAGCAGTCGGCGCAAGCAACGCATAAATCTTCTGGCCAGAAAGCTTCTGCGCTAATCGGTTGACAATGTCCGTATATTTGCGAATTTTTGTCTTGTCAATCCCATAGATTTCCAGTGCAGCCTTGCGATCCTTATCGATGAGGATATAGCCGTTTTCATACACTTCGTCGTCGTTCACCTTGGGCTGATAGGGGGCTTTCGTTTCCTGCTCCTGTGCCGCGCCTTTTGTAGAATCTTCCACCAGCGCCTCGCCACCGAAATCCTCCTTTCCCTCCTTTTCAATCAGCACCAGATCGCTCTTGCCCGCAGCCTGCGTAAAAATGCCGTTGAGCTTTTGGTTGACAGAGAGAAAAAAATCCCGCAGCGGGAACGTGTCCGCATAATACTCCTCAAAATCTTTGGTGAAAGAGCCGTCGAATAACGCTTGAAGTGTGAAAGCCGGCCGTGTTTTCAGGTTACGGTTTTCCTTTTCAGATACGGTTTTATCCTGATCCACCAGGCTTGTAACGCCCAGCACAAACAGTGGAAGGACAAACAGCGCCACCGCCACAAGGCAAAGAATACGCTGAATGCTATGCGCTCTACGCCGCCTTTGATCGGAAGCGATATCTCTGTGCGCCCCCACATGATAGACGGTCGGGCCGTTTGGTTTTTTCTTCCTATATTTCATGCAACCTGCCTCCCTTGCTTAAAATCGGAAATAGAGGAACGGATTGTAGCTTGCCCCCACCAGCGCGGCAGTGGAGAAAAACAACAGCGCTACATCATAAAGGATCCCGGCCGCTCCTGCAAGCGATTCCTGCACGGGTCCCTTGCGGGAAAAGCGGATCAGCAGCGCCTTAACAAGCTTGGAAACTGGGATGCAGGCGATGATCGCCACAAGGAAAAACACAAGATGGTTTTTCAACAAAACCGTATCCGTTGGCAACACGCCCGCCTGCCCGCTAAAGCCGAACATGAGCTTCAGCATCTGCCCGAGGCGGGATACGTCGTCAAAATAGAAAAACACCCAGCCGACAACGATAATAAACAGCGCGTAAGCATGCCCCACCACAGCAGGCAGTTTTTCCAGGAACTTGCCGAGGAACAGCTTTTCAATTGCCAGGAAAACAAAGTAATACAGCCCCCAGAGGACGAAATTCCAGCTTGCGCCGTGCCACAACCCTGTCAGCGCCCATACGATAAACATATTGCGTAGCTGGTGCCTGCGGTTGCCGCCCAGCGGAATATAGACATAATCCCGGAAGAAAGTGCTCAGGCTGATATGCCAGCGGCGCCAAAATTCCGTGATAGATTTAGAAATATAAGGATAATTAAAATTCTCAACATAAGTGAAGCCAAACATGTGACCAAGCCCAATCGCCATATCGGAGTATCCGGAAAAATCAAAATAGATCTGAAACGTATAAGCGAAGATACCCAGCCATGCGCCGAGCACAGAGGCTTTCGACAAATCCCCGCCGATCAGGCTCGTTGCAACCTGACCCGCAATATTGGCGAGCAGCACCTTCTTGCCGAGCCCCGTCACAAAGCGTGTAATGCCTTTGGAAAAGCCCGGCAAGGTCATTTCGCGGTTCTCCAGCTGTGCGGCAATATCCGTATAGCGCACGATCGGCCCGGCAATTAGCTGGGGAAAGAGCGCAACATAGAGCAACAGGTTTGCATAAGAGCGCTGCACCTGTGCCTTGCCGCGATAAACATCCACCACATAAGTGATCGCCTGGAAGGTATAAAACGAAATACCGATCGGCAGGTTAAAAATTTGGGTAGGCAGCTCCGCGCCAAAAATCTGATTGAGATTTTGATTAAAAAAGCCTAAATATTTGAACACTGCTAAAAAGGAAAGCGTAATCACAACCGAACCGGCCAGCGCCCATTTTGCGAGCTTCTGCCCTCGGTATTGATCCACCAGCAAGCCGGCGCCATAGTCGATGAGTGTCGTCACGATCATCAGGATGATCCACTTCGGCTCCCCCCATGCATAAAAGAGCAGGGACATCACCAGCAGCAAATAGTTACGAGCCTTTATGCCATGCAAAATAAAATACAGCAGCAGACAGATCGGCAGGAACAGATACATAAAATTCAGGCTGGAAAAAACCAATACAATCCCCCATTTTTGATGTCAGGTGTGCCGGGTGCAACACCCCGGCAAGAACAAAAGATGCTATTTTTTTAGATGAATCGGGATGACGGAAAGTTGCAGCATTCGCCAAAAATTCACACGCAAACCTGCGCACGCAGCTTTTCCAGCGTTTTCTCGCCAATACCGGATACTTCCAGAAGCTGCTCCACCGATTGGAATGCGCCGTTTTCCGTCCGGTAAGCGATGATGGCGTCGGCCTTGACCTCGCCAATCCCGCTGAGGGTCATCAGCTCTTCCCGTGTGGCGGTATTCAAGTTGATTGGACCGGACCGCTGTTGCCCGGTGACTGCCGCCTTGGATGGTCCTGACCGCGTCTCCGGCTGTTGAGCAGCTTCTATCGTGGAAGCGGGCGGCTTTTGTTCCGTAGCGGGCGCAGCAGAGGCCTGCTCCGCCGCGGCAAATGTGCTGGATGCGGAAAAGGGTTCGATCACGGGATCAAGTGGCTGCGCGTCAAACGCATGGTATAGGATCAGTGCGGCCGCCAGCAAAAGCCCCGCTGCGATCACAGTACTTTCAGCACGGCTTAAGCGCTCCATAAACATCCTCCTCACACCCACATAAGCGCATCAAACGCTCGGCCGGCCTCTCAACAGAGCCTGCCTGCACACAACGCGCAACCCGCAAGTCAAGCCCATTCCAGCTTTCCGTCCAACGCCGCTGTGGATAAATATGCCTTATTTTCACAACGCAAAACCCGCTTTCTAGGCCTGAGATCTGGCATCTGAAATCTGATGTTAAGCATTAGTATACCTGTTTTCACCGCAAATTAACAGCTTTTTCTTGATTTTTAACCCAAGGTAAGCACTGATTTAATCAAAGCACACGCCTTGCCGGCAATTCGCGCACCCTATTTAATCAGCGCTTACCAAGATATTTGAGTTGGGGAAGAGGTATGCCCCTTCCAGCACTGAGCAAAAATCAATTCCAGTCCATAATACAAGGATTTCTAATATTGTATAAATTACCATATAATCCAATCGTAAGCATACAAAGGTCGTTAGTTTTATGCCCGCAACTGCGCCTTGCTATATCTCTATAGGCACAGCTTCCCTGCGACATATGATGCGTAAAGCAGAACAAAACTCCCATCTGCTTTCACACAGAGCATCCTATCGTCCCGGTATTTTTATGTAAGATAAATTTTTTAGAAAAGCAATCAAAAAGCTTCGATATCCTGCGAAATCTCCCACGAAATATTTTCAAAACGCGGTCAATGTATTATATTGAAATTATTCACAATTAAAAAGTGAATCACGCCTTATTTTTGTAAATAAGGTAATAAAAAGGTACTGTGAACTAAAGATGAAAAAAATAAGACCCGAAATCAGCGAATATCGCTATGCAACGAGCAGAAGCTCACGCTTACGCTTTTTAGACAGTTGAAGTCCGGCGCACTGGGCCGGGGTAAGGTTGTTTAAGGCGGAATGAGGGCGGACGAAGTTGTAAAAGAAGAGGAACATGGGATCGAAGCGAGTACACCAGTTGCTGATGATTGTGTGAGATACCTGGACATTCATCGCAGTGCGCAAGATCAGGGCAATGTTACGGAAGGAGTTCTTGCCCTGATAGAACATGGTCAAAGCCATGAGGATTACATAGAAAGGATACCGCATCCGCTTGAAATCCGTCTTTCCAAACAGTTTGGACATGGATGGGGCAGTGATCATGGTTGGTTTGGGTACAAAAATGGAGTGATTGCATTTCTTGTTGTGATGAAGAAACATCGCTTTCTCACACACCGAGGAAGCCGGGGATGGACGTTCACGCGGCCTGCCGGGACTGCCGACCGGGGTATCTGATGCAAACTGATGCCAACATTTCTTACACTGGTATTTCTGATGTCCATGAACGTCTTTTCCGTAACGATAAAAGTCCGTTTTGTTGTTGCACTTCGGGCAGCTTACCTGGTATACTTTTGCCATGAGGACTCGTCTCCTTTCGGGAGTACATGTGTTTTGTGGTGAAACCATTGTACCAGAAGGGCTATCGGGTCCTCAACTTTCATTTTACTTTACAGTCCGATGTATTATAAGGAGAGGAAGAGAACATGAAAAACATCCGAATTTTCTCGCTAGTCATTGCGATTATCTTTATGGTGGTCAGCATAGCGGCCGATATTGCGTTCTACTTTACCCACAAGCCGGATGATATCCTCGCGGATGAGATCGCCGTCTCCAACGGCAACCGAATCCTACAGGAAAAAGGCTTCGCCCTGCAAGCATGGTTCCCGGCCGAAGAATCTGATGAAAAACAGATCTCTTTTGAAAATCTGGAGCAGTTCGGCTTTGGCCCAACTTATTATCATGGCAATCTTTTTAATGCGCCGCTCCATCAAAAAGACAGTTCACTTATTTGGAGCATGGCGAAAGCCCCAAACAACGTCAATGCCCTGGATATTGCGCCAAGCGGCCGGGAATGGATGAGTGACGAGCAGCTGCAATATGTAGATAACCTGATCAGCGTCTGCTTTGGCGATGAGCAATCATATTCCACTCATCAGGCCGAAATGCTCGGCCAATGGTTTGACGATTTCAGGAGCCGCAACAACAATGTGCTGCTCCACTCCAATCAATGGGCAAGCCAATGGAGCAAAAAGGAATATGAAGAATACATGCGTATTGCAAAGCCCGATATGCTGACTTATGATTCCTATTATTTTGACGAGCTCGGAAATAATAAAGATTATCGGGTGGCGGCCGTGATCGCCGACGATATCAACCGCATCCGCATCCCCGCCATGAAGGGCTACGACGGCAGCGGTTCCTCACCGATCCCGTTTGGGCAATACCTGCTCGGCTATAAATCAGGCGAAAACCCCGCTGATGTCGGCTGGTATGAGATCACCGAATCGCAGAAAAAGCTCGTTGCAAACCTTACGGTCACGATGGGCGGAAAATGGCTGAACCTCTTCCGGGTTATCGACAGCGAGCAGTTTCTCCTGTTTGATGGGGATGGGAACCAAACCCATCACTATCAGGAATATGCGCAGATCGCCGCTGAAATTAAAGCGCTCTCGCCGCACCTTGTCAACCTGCAAACGGAAAACGTTCAGGTGCTCAGTGGCAAGCATAAGCTGGGCCTCGTGGGCGTGCCCAATCTCAAGCCCTCAACCGTCAGCAAGTTCTCCTCAGAAAACGGCTGCGGCATTAAAGCGATAGAGGCTCACAACCTTGGCACGGAAAACGATTCCCTGCCCGGCGATGTCTACATCGGCTATTTCCGCACGTTGCCTGGCGCGGACGAGATAAAAGGCAGGAACTATTTCATCGTCTGCAACGCATTGACATCGGGCAACGGTTTACATCCGGAGCAGCAGCACGGCTCAAGCAGGGAAACTGCGCAGAGTATCACGCTCACATTCGGTGAGAGTGAAAAAGAGCTATTTCTGGTCAACGGTAAAAACGGGCAGAGTGAAAAGGCTACTCTGGAAAACGGCAAGTATACCTTTGAACTCGGCGGCGGCGAGATGCAGGTGTTTTACCTTGCATAAAATGGCTAGGCGGCTCGTCTCTTCACTATAAAACAGCCTTGCGTGCTACACGTTTTTTCTCACAGTCAGATCAGAATAAAATCGTAGGGCTCCCCCCTTAAAAACTGAAGAAATTGCCAAAACCAGCATATTGCCTTGCAATGGTCTGCCTCAGGTGCTATCATAAACCAAAGGAACCCTCCTCCAGCGGCGCTCATCGCCGCCGGAGGAGGGGCTATTACGTTCCCACTACGAAAGAGGGGGTACTTGTGTATGCGTCAAAGACAGCCACACAGGCGCACACCGCGCGTATTTGAAAATCCACTGTTTTTCTCGAACCATGCGCTTGTACGGCTGCTGGTCCCGCTCGTGATCGAGCAGCTGTTGGCTGTTACGATCGGCATGGCGGATACCGTCATGGTCACGAGCGTGGGGGAAGCCGCTGTGTCGGGAATCTCCCTGGTGGATTCCATCAATATCCTGTTTATTCAGGTGTTCTCTGCGCTTGCGTCCGGCGGCGCAATCGTCACAGCGCAATATCTTGGGCGGCAGGAACGCAAAAATGCCTGCATTGCGGCAAAGCAGCTGCTCTATGCCACCACCGCTCTTGCCGCGATCATCATGGCAGTGGCGCTGATTTTTCATCGCGCCCTGCTACGGCTGATCTTCGGGAATATTGATCCCGCGGTCATGGAAAACGCGATCGTCTATTTTCAACTCTCCGCGGTTTCCTACCCCTTCCTGGCAGTTTATAACGCGGGGGCGGCGCTTTTCCGCTCCATGGGCAACAGCAAGGTGTCTACGCTCGTTTCCTTCTTAATGAATGTCGTCAACATCGGCGGCAACGCTGTGCTGATCTATGGCTTCCATTGGGGCGTAGCGGGTGCTGCAACCGCTTCCCTCGTCTCTCGTGCGATGGCTGCTGTGATTATGCTTGTGCTCATTTGCCATAAAAATAATCCGATCCATATCGAGAAGGTATGGAAGCCGGAGTTGCATTTTGACATGATCCGGCGAATTCTCAAAATCGGCGTGCCCAACGGCGTGGAAAATGGAATGTTTCAGATCGGCAAACTGATCGTGCAGGGGCTGGTGGCCACCTTCGGCACCTCTGCCATTGCAGCAAACGCCATTGCAAACACGATCGCATCCTTTATTAATACGCCCGGCACGGCAATCCAGCTTGGGCTCACCACAGTGGTCGGCCAGTGTGTCGGCGGGCGGGATTACGAGCAAGCGGTTTATTACACCCGCAAGCTTTTGTGGCTTACCTATGGCCTGATGGGCGTTTTAAATATTGCCGTTTTTTTAGTGGCCGGTCCGCTGGTAGGGCTTTTCCATCTCAGCGCTGCGGCGGCTGCGGACGCACGCGCGGTGCTCTACACCTTTACGGTCGCTTCTATTCTCATCTGGCCGCTCTCCTTCTCCCTACCGAATGCGTTGCGCGCCGCAGGCGACGCTCGGTTCACCATGATCGTCTCCATGGTTTCGATGTGGGTGTTCCGCATCGGCTTCAGCTATCTGCTCGGCGGTGCGGCAAAAATGGGCCTGATGGGCGTTTGGGTTGCCATGTATATCGATTGGCTTGTTCGTTCCATTGTGTTTACAATCCGCTTTGCACGGGGAAAATGGAAGGAGCTCCGGGTTATCTAAAACATCCCTTTATCAGCTTGCGCCTACAAAATCAATATATGCATTGGGGCTGTTTCGCAACAGCCCCTTTTTGACTCTGGCGGCGCATATCCTCATCCATTAAAAAGATATCTCCCTCCAGCGTTTATTCAATTATTGACCCCATGGTGCACAACCGGCGTTTCTGGTGTGAGCACTTCAAACGTAAATCCCCTGCTCTCAAAATACGTTAAAATGTCAGGCAGGGCTTCTACCGTCGTTGTTTTCGCTTGTGAATCATGCATCAGCACCACAATATGCCCGTTCATATGCTTCGTTTCCGCTCGAATATTCCGCAGCAGCTTTGCAGCTGGGATTCCATTGCCGTTGGCGTCTCCGGATGAGCAGTTCCAATCAAAGTAGGTGTACCCCTTCTCCTCCACCTGCTTCGTCAGGCGGGACATGATCCCCTTCCGATAGCGCCTGCTGACGGTATTGCTGGAGCCGCCGGGGAAACGGATCACCTTTGCCTCGACACCCGTTTCCCGTTTCACCACATCCGATATCTTTTGAAGATCTTCAAAATAGGCTGCTTCGGATTGATAAATCGTTTTATAACTGTGTGTAAAGGTATGCAGTGCAATCGCATTGCCGCTCTCCACAATCCGCTTCATATAGGCATTATATTTGGAATTGACCACAAAGAAAGTGGCCTTGGCGTTATGTTCCTTTAAAATGCGCAAAATCTCTAAGGTGTTTTGCGAAGGCCCGTCGTCAAAGGTGAGATAAACCTTATGATCATTTTGCAAGCCGGCCGGTATGCGGGAGGGCTCACGCCGCGCGGCGGGCTCGGACAGCGTTCCATCCGCCGTAGTGACGGCCGATGTTGTGGAGATAGGCAGCACGCTTTCTTGCTCTGTTTCACTCTCCTGTGTTGCCGTTGGCGGCTTCGCCTCCGGTGTGGCGATGCTTTTTTCCGTTTCCCGCCGGCTAGGTGGCTGTGCGGCGGCTTTTTGCGCCTGCTTCAGGCTATACTCCGCAGAAAGCCGCTGTTCCTGCTTGACCTGCTGGTATTGGAAGGCGCCGTGCACACCCAAGCCCACCGCCAGGCAAAATAGCAGCGTAAAGGCACAGGCGGTCGCCGCCAGCCGTTTGCCCCTTCCTTCCCCTTCCATCATCTAAGAGCCCCCTTCCGATCCGTCACAGCCAATCCAATGCATTTTGTAGCACGGCCTCATCATAGCATATTCGACAGAACGAGGCAAGAACAGACCTATTACAGCGCGGTTACAGCTTGGTTACAATCAAAAAAGGAGCGCGATGCAAACAAAGCATGCACATCGCGCCCTTGGCTCTGCTATGGGAAACAGTCGTTTTACAAAATGCAGATTCTATTACACGGGATCTTCTCCCATTTTAAAGCCCTCGCCTAGGATCTCACCGGCCTCTGCCACCACAATAAAGGGGTTTTGGTCAATCCGCCGGATAATCCTGCTCAGGCGGGCGACCTCACTGCTGCGCACCGCGCAGATCAGCATATTTTTATCTTCTCCCGTGTAGCCTCCGCGCACAGGGAGGATGCTCACGCCACGATGCATCTCCCGGGTGACCGCGCCCGCAATCTCATTTGCATGGGTGGTGACGACGAAGAGCATCTTGCCGTTGCCCGTACCATACATAATATAATCGATCACCTGGCCGCTGACAAAGATGACGATCATGGCATAAAGCGCGCTTTCCATATTGCCGTAAACCAGCCATGCCATGACGACCACCACCAGGTCGCAGAACATGATGAGCCTTCCCATCGGGAGATGCGGCCATTTTTTGCGCAGCAGGCGGCTGATGATATCCACGCCGCCCGTGGTTGCGCCCCGGATGAAAATGAGCGCCATGCCCGCGCCGGAGAGCACACCGCCAAACAGGGCGGCCAGCAGGCGGTCGCCCTGGTACGCCGGTAAAAACAAGGCGGTCACATCAATCGAAACAGAGAGCAAAACTGTTGCAATCATCGAATTGAGCAGGAAACGCCAGCCCAGGAACTTCCACGCAATCAGGAAAATCGGCACGTTAATCGCCATCACCATCACGCCGATTGGCGTATGGAATAGGTGGTTGAGCAGCGTTGCAATACCGCTGACGCCGCCGGGCGCAATCTGATTAGGAACGTTAAACACATTCATGGCAATCGCATAGAGCAGGCACCCTAAGATCCACATTAATGTGTCGATCATACCTTCGCGCACCGCGCTGCCGCGCTTGCGAAGCCTGCCGAATTCACGCGGCCCCGGTTTTTGGGCCTTGATCACCCCAGATTCTTCCTGTTTTCCGTTTTTATCATCCATACCGTATTGCCTCCTCTGTTTTTGATTCAAACAGCCGAATCAGCCGGTTGCGCCGCCGGCTCCATACCTTCCGCCTGCAAGAAACGGAACAGTTCCCGCAGCCGTTCCAGCCGCCCCTGCAAATAAAGGTAGCCCACCAGCGCTTCAAAGCCTGTGGCTGCATGGTAATCCTGATGAGACGCGTTTTTGGGGATATGGCCGGGGTGCGCGTTGCGCCCACGCTTATAAACAGCCAGCTCCTCCGCATCCAGCAAGGGCATCAATTTCCCGACGGCCTGCGCCTGTGCCGAAGCTTTCACCTGCCGAACTGCCAGGCTATGCAGGGCGTTGGCCGGGCGGTTTGCCGCCCGCACTAGGCTTTCCCGGACGAAGAGCTCATAAACGGCGTCACCCAAAAATGCAAGGGTCAGCGGGCTCATCTGCCGCGGGTCGCATTCGCCATCTAAAAAGGTATTCAAACAAACAGCCCCTTTCCCCGATGCCTTACGGCACGTAATCGAACTCAATATCGTAAATATTCACCGTGTCTCCCTCATGGACGCCGCGCTCCACCAGCCCGTCAATGATCCCGCTCGAGCGCAGTACGCGCTCAAAATATTGCAGGGATTCATAATCCTCCGGGTCAATCTGATTGAGGATCGGTATCAGCCAGGGGGCCTCCACAAAATACACGCCCTCATGCTCCGTGATGGTAAAACCGTTGTTTTTTTTCTGCGCCAGCGTTTCCAGCGGGATTTCCTCGCGCTCATAGCGTTTGACGGGCGGCAGCGTATGCAGGCGCGCTGCCACAGCGTCTATAAGCTCTTTTGTTCCATAGGAGATGGCGGCGGACATCGGGTAATAATCATATCCCTTCCCGCGGATATACGATGCAAACCGGGCGAGCTGATCATCCTCCGCCAAATCGCACTTATTGCCCGCCACTATTTGGGGCCGCTGCGCCAGCTCCGGATTAAAGGCGGCGAGCTCCTGGTTAATTTTTTCAAAATCTTCGATGGGGTCGCGCCCTTCACTGCCAGAAACATCGACGATGTGCACCAGCAGCCTGCATCGTTCCACATGCCGCAAAAACTCATGGCCAAGGCCCACGCCTTCGCTCGCCCCTTCGATCAGGCCAGGAATATCCGCCATCACAAAGGATTGGCCCTCGCCCATGCGAACCACGCCCAACACAGGGGTAAGCGTGGTAAAATGATAATCCGCGATAATCGGCTTTGCCTCGCTCACCACGGAAACCAACGTTGATTTTCCCACATTGGGGAAGCCGATCAGCCCCACATCTGCAAGCAGCTTAAGCTCCATGCTAAGCTCCCACTCCTCGCCGGGCGTGCCGCTTTTTGCAAAGCGCGGCGCCTGCCGGGTTGCCGTAGCAAAATGAGGGTTACCCCATCCGCCGCGCCCGCCTTTTGCCGCAACGAAAGGCTCCTCAGAGGAAAGGTCGGCCATCACCTTGCCCGTCTCCGCCTCGCGCAGCACTGTGCCGCGCGGCACACGGATGACAAGGTCCTCCCCTTTCCTGCCGTTGCGCCGGCGTGGGCCGCCATCCTGCCCATTGGGCGCTTTATACTTTTTTTTGTAGCGAAAGTCGGAAAGCGTAACGAGATGATCGTCCACTTGAAAAATGATATCACCGCCTTTGCCGCCATCCCCGCCATCTGGCCCACCGGCCGCAACATATTTTTCACGGCGGAAGGAAACAGCGCCGTTGCCCCCGTTACCCGCTTCTATCCTGATCTTTGCAACATCTACAAACATTTTGCCCATCCATCCTGGCTGTCAGCCTTCGTATTTCTTCAGAGGAAACAGAATTCCCCTGATTCCCCTGCATATTATACCTGAAAACTACCAAATAATAAACCATTCCGCAATACTTTTCTGCAACTTCTGATCTTGGATAGGTGCACAAGAATCAAGCGCGAAAATTCAGATACTTTGTACCGTTTTTTATTCATAATAGATGACTTTTGCGGAAATTTATGTTATAATGTAACAAAATATCTGAGTGGCCGTTTTTGATCACATCCAATCAGGTATTCTTAAAAGCAGGTGATTGACTTTCATGTTTGAACAAACCATCAGCGTAGACCGGCTCGAGCAGGCGGTTAGCCTTTTCGGCAGCTTTGATGAAAACATCCGGCTGATCGAGCGGGAATACGGCGTTAGCGTTATCAGCCGCGGATCCGACCTGAAGGTAACCGGCGAAGCGGAAAACGTTTCAAAAGCCGTGCGTGCTATTGGCGGGCTCTTAACGCTCATTAACCGCGGCGAAGCGCTCAGCGAGCAAAACGTGCGGTATGTCCTCTCCCTGGTGGAGGAAGGCAGCGAGGATAAAATTCACGCCCTCACGGCGGACTGCATCTGCATCACCTCGCGCGGCAAACCCGTAAAGCCGAAAACCCTCGGGCAAAAGCGGTATATTGAGGCGATCCAACACAATACGATCGTATTAGGCGTAGGCCCCGCCGGCACGGGCAAAACCTATTTGGCCGTGGCCATGGCCGTTACCGCATTCCGCGCCAAGGAGGTCAATCGCATTATTCTCACCCGCCCGGCTGTGGAGGCGGGGGAAAAGCTCGGCTTCCTCCCCGGCGATCTTCAGCACAAGGTGGATCCATACCTGCGCCCGCTATATGACGCGCTGTTTGATATGCTCGGCGCGGAAAATTTTCAGAAATATCAGGAGCGCGGCAACATTGAGGTGGCGCCGCTGGCCTATATGCGCGGCCGCACGCTGGACGACAGCTTCATTATTCTCGATGAAGCGCAAAACACCACCAACGAGCAGATGAAGATGTTTTTAACGCGGTTGGGTTTTAACTCCAAGATTGTCGTCACTGGCGATATCACGCAGGTAGATTTGCCGGATGGGAAACGCTCCGGCCTGGTGGAGGTCATGCGGATTCTCAAGGGGATCGACGATATCGCCTGCGTCACCTTTACGGAAAAAGACGTCGTGCGCCACAGGCTGGTGCAGGACATTATTAAAGCATACGAAAGACACGAGGAGGGCAAACGCAGAAATGACAGAAAATAAAGTAAAAGTGATTATTTCCAACGCTCAAAAGGAAGTAAAAATCCCCACAGGCGTGCGCATGCTGGTGCGCCGCTGCTGCACCGCCGTATTAATTATGGAAGAGTTTAAAGGCCCGGCGGAGATCAGCGTTAAATTTGTAGACGACGATGAAATCCACAAGCTGAACAAGCAATACCGCAATGTTGACAACAGCACGGATGTGCTCTCTTTCCCGCTTGGGGAAAACGGCGTGTACGATATCAATAAAGATACGGGGGCGCAGATGCTCGGCGATATCGTCATTTCCATGCCACACGCGGTGGAGCAGGCAGAGCGCTATGGGCACTCGCTCCAACGTGAGATTGGCTTTTTAACCGTGCATTCCATGCTCCACCTGCTCGGCTATGACCACGAGGGCGGCGGGCTTGAGAGCGTACGCATGCGTGAAAAAGAGGAAACGGTGCTCACACAGCTTGGCTTGCAACGCAACGGCAGCTATTACATGGGAGAATAATTTCTGTAACGAAACATAAAGGCAGTGGCCGCAACCACGCCAAAAGCGCCGGAGGGGTGGAACAGAAGGCGCTGTATAGGGCTGCGGCTTGAAAGGGATTTATATGAAAGCCTTAGGCATGAGCTTTGTCTATGCGATCCGCGGCATTTTCTATTGCCTGCATCACGAGCGCAATATGCGCATTCACTTCGTTTGCATGGCATATATGTATTTTTTCCTGCTGGGGTTTGATTTTTTTCAGCTCTCCCGCACGCAGTTTGCCATCATCTTTTTGGCAAATGCGGCCGTCATCATGGGCGAACTGATTAACACCGCAGTGGAACGCACCGTTGACTTGCACAGCAAGGGAAAACACCCGTTGGCCAAAGCGGCAAAGGATACGGCGGCCGGCGCTGTTCTAGTGGCGGCAATTGGGGCTGTGGCGGCTGGTGTCGCCCTATTGTGGCAGCCGCCCGCTTTCCGCGCACTGTATCAATACTATGCCTCTCATCCCGGTTCCCTTGCGCTGTTCGCCGCTAGCCTTGTGTTCAGCTTCGCCTACATATTCATGGGGCCGCTGAAGCTGCTGGGGTTGGACAAAACGTCCCAAAATCCATAACGGACTTTGGGACGCGCTGCATGATGATTCATGAATCTACGCAGAAACTGAAAAAAGCGTGGTTTCGCGGTCATACAAACGCGAAATGCGAGCCACAAGTTTATGGCTCGCAAACAATTTTTTGCGGGACTGTTGCAAAATATTTTATTTTGCAACAGTCCTTTAATATGCTATACTAAAGTATCATGGTCGATAAAAATTTTCTCAATTTATGAGGGTTTATTCAATTTCCTATGATATTTACAGCCTATTCTGCGTGTTTTTCGTATGTGCAGGCAAGAATAGCGCCAACCGCGATGCTCCCTTTTTACCGTTTACTTCACTTTGCATCCATGAGGAAAGGTTGTTTGAAATGACACAAACGCGCACAGCTTTTATTTCTATCGTCGGCTGCCCAAACGTTGGGAAATCTTCGCTGTTAAACCGGATGCTTGGCCAAAAAATCGCCATTGTATCCGACAAGCCGCAAACCACCCGCACGCGGATTATGGGCGTGCTGACACAGGAGGAGACCCAGCTCGTATTCACTGATACGCCGGGTTTCCACCGCCCGCACAACAAGCTGGGCGAAAAAATGATCAAGGCAGTGGGCGACAGCATCGCGGATGTAGACGCCTGCCTGTTTGTAGTGGAGCCGCAGGGAGAACTGCGTCAGGCAGAGCAAGAGCTCATTAAGCGCTTCCAGGCGGAAAAGCTGCCCGTGATCCTCGCCATCAACAAAATCGACACCCTCGCGCGCAAGGAGCTTTTAATGGAGCGTATCCTCAAGTTCTCCGCCCTCTATGATTTCACGGCGGTCGTTCCCGTCTCCGCCCTCAAGGGAGACGGGGTTACCGACTTGCTGGCGGAGCTAAAAAAGCTCTCCACTCCCTCGATGCACTTTTTCCCGGACGATACGCTGACCGATCAGCCGGAGCGCGTAATTGCAGCGGAGATCATCCGGGAAAAGCTGTTGCGCCTGCTTAATCAAGAAATTCCACACGGCATCGCGGTAAGCGTTGAAAAAATGCGCGAGCGGGAAAACAGTGGATTGATGGATGTGGAAGCCACCATTTACTGCGAGCGTGAAAGCCACAAGGGCATTGTGATCGGCAAGAAAGGCGCGATGCTCAAAAAAGTTTCCACCTATGCCCGCGAGGATATGGAGCGGTTCTTTAATATCCGCATTCATTTGCAGTGCTGGGTCAAGGTGAAGGAGGACTGGCGCAACCGAGAGGGACTGATCCACAACTTCGGCTTGGATTGAGGCCTATGATAAGTTGAAAGGTTGTGTTTTTATGCGCAGCGAAAAGGAAATGATCGATCTGATCTTAGATACAGCCCGTAAGGATGAACGGATCCGGGCCGTTTATATGAATGGCTCCCGAACAAACCCTAATGCGCCGAAGGATCTTTTTCAGGATTATGATATTGTGTATGTCGTGCGGGAAACGCTTCCCTTTATCAAGGATACAACATGGATTGACCGCTTTGGCGAAAGGCTCTATATGCAGCTGCCGGAGCAGACCGGCCTGCTGCTGGGCTATGAGGCGGATTTGGCAAACTGCTACGGCTGGCTGATGCAGTTTACGGACGGCAACCGGATTGATCTGCATGTGCAGAGCATTCCCTATGCCCAGCAGGCCATCCGCACGGACCGCCTGTGCAAAATCCTGCTGGATAAGGACGGCCTGCTGCCCGCCATGCCGGCGCCGACGGATGCGGATTTTTGGGTAAAAAAGCCCGACAGCGCGCACTTTCTCGCCGTTTGCAACGAATTTTGGTGGTGCCTAAACAACGTCGCCAAAGGGCTCTGGCGGGAGGAAATCCCCTACGTGCAGGAGATGCTCCACGCTGTGGAACGCCCGCAGCTGGTGCAGATGCTTGCCTGGAAGATTGGATTGGAACATGATTTTTCCGTCAGCATCGGCAAGGCTGGGAAGTATCTTCGCCGCTTTCTAACACAGGCGGATTGGAACGCATTTTTATCCACCTACGCCTCCGGGGCGCTTGCAGAGATGTGGGCTGCAACGGTTAGCATGTGCCGCTTATTCGACCGCACAGCGCGCGAAGTGGCTCAAAAGCTGCATTATCCCTACGATGAGCAGGAGGCCGAAAATAGCTTCCAATACCTTCTTCATGTGCAGAGGCTTCCAAAGGGTGTATCTGCCATTGATGATTTGCAAAAAATAGAAATCAAAAATTCCCTCTGATATTCTACTCCATGTGTGAGACAGTAAGTAATGCCGCCTGAACACGGGGCGCATTACTTACAAAACGCACAGATAGGGAGAGAATGGTTATGGATTTTAATCAACAAGCGTGGGCGCAATTTGCTGCAACCGGCCGGGTGGAAGACTACCTGCGCTTTCGGATGCAGGCGGAAAGCCAAAATAAGCCCGCGCAGGAGGCATCACCTCATGCGCCTGAATACGGACGGCATGGTCATTCGAGAACAGAATATCGGTGAAGCAGACCGCAGGGTTATTTTGCTTACCCGCGATTATGGCATCGTGCATGCCTTTGCACGCGGCGCGCGGCGGATTAAGAGCAACGCCCTGACGGCTACCCAGCTTTTGAGCTACTCCCGTTTCTCCATTTTTCAGGGGAGGGATAGCTACATAATTGATGAGGCTGAGCCAATTGAGGTTTTTTTTGCTCTGCGTGGAAACATGGAGGCGCTCTCCCTCGCCCTTTATTTTGCCCAGCTTATGGCGGAGCTGGCCCCGGAGCTGGACGACGCGGAGCCCTATCTGCGGCTGATTCTAAACACGCTGCACCTGCTCTCTTCCGGCAAACGCCCGCAATTGCAGCTGAAGGCAATCTTTGAAATGCGCCTGCTTTCCATCGCGGGCTACATGCCAAACCTAGTCGCGTGTGAAACCTGCGGTGCATTCGAATCCGACCCGATGTTTTTTGACGCCGTGCATGGTAGGCTCTACTGTGCAAACTGCCGTCCAAAAGGGATGCATGACACGCTCCCGATCGGCATTGTCACCGCTATGCGTCACATTGTGTTTTCTGATTTCGACAAGGTTTTTCACTTTACACTACCAGACGATAGCATTCGAACGCTGGCCAATATTTCCGAGCGCTATCTCCTTGCACAGACGCAGCGCGGATTTCAGACGTTGGATTTTTATCATCAGGTATCCTCCTAATCAAACCAAACGATTCCGCTTCTCCTTCACTCTGTGAAGGAAATTAACTTTACATATTAAACAGGAGAGTTCATAATGAAAGCAATAGAAAACCGCCATTACCGCTCTCTGGAGCTGGACAAAATATTAGAAATGCTCGCTTCTCACGCTACCTGTGCGGATGCGAAGAGCCTCGCGCTTTCGCTTACACCTCAAACAGATTTATACTTGGCTCAGGCCCTGCTGAAACAAACCGAGGATGCGCACATGCTCCTTGCCCGGTTCGGCGGCCCAGCCTTCGGCGGGCTGCACAATGTGAACAATGCTTTGCAGCGTGCAGCCGCGGGTGGAATGCTCACCATGCGCGAACTGCTTGAGATTGCCGAGGTGCTGCGCGTAATCCGCTCCCTCTCAGAGTGGCGCTCCCGCAGCGAAGGGGTGGAAACCTGCCTCGACAATTTCTTTCACGCTCTTATGCCAAATAAATTCCTGGAAGAACGCATTTTAAACGCGATCCTGTCAGAAGATGAGATGGCCAACGGCGCCTCCCCTACCCTACAGGATATCCGGCGTAAAATCCGCGCCGCAAGCTCGCGCGTGCGCGACCGGCTCGATCAGATGATCCGCTCCCCACGCTATCAAAAATTTTTGCAGGAGCCCATTGTCACCCAGCGCAACGGGCGGTTTGTCGTTCCGGTTAAAAATGAAAATCGCGGCGAGGTTCCGGGCCTCGTGCACGATACCTCCTCCAGCGGCGCCACTGTTTTTATTGAGCCGATGGGCGTGGTGGAGGCCAATAATGAAATCAAAGTGCTCCAAAGCAAGGAGCGCGATGAGATTGACCGCATCCTCACGGAGCTGTCCGCCGAAGCGGGCTCCTTTGCAGATTCCATCAAGGCAAGCTATGAATGCGCGGTGGAGCTCAACCTTATTTTTGCCAAGGCGCAGCTTGCCTATGAAATGAAAGCCGCTCCGCCGCTTTTAAATGACGAAGGCGTTATTGAGCTTCGGCGTGCACGGCACCCATTGATCGCAAAAGAGAAGGTCGTCCCCACGGATATCCGCCTGGGTGAAACCTTTGATACGCTGGTGATTACCGGCCCCAATACGGGCGGCAAGACCGTATCCATCAAAACCGTGGGCCTGCTCACGCTGATGGCGATGTGCGGTCTGATGATCCCGGTCGCGGATCAAAGCCGTATTTCCATCTTCACACATGTGCTCGCGGATATTGGGGATGAGCAGAGCATTGAGCAATCCCTCTCCACTTTCTCCGCGCATATGACCAACATCATCAGCATTCTGCACCAGGCGGATGCACACAGCCTTGTGCTGATTGACGAGCTGGGCGCGGGCACCGATCCGGTCGAAGGCGCTGCGCTCGCCATGGCGATTCTGGAGCAGCTCCATCAACAGGGCGCAAAAATTGCCGCCACCACCCATTATGCGGAGTTGAAGGCCTATGCTCTGCAAACGCCGCGTGTGGAAAACGGCTGCTGTGAATTTGACGTTGCCACCCTGCGGCCAACCTACCGGCTGCTCATCGGCGTGCCCGGGCGATCAAACGCCTTTGCGATCTCCGAACGGCTGGGGATGGGAAGCGAGGTCGTCGACCGGGCGCGGGAGCTTGTCTCCGCAGAAAACACTCGCTTTGAGGATGTGGTAGAAAGCTTGGAAAAAAGCCATCAGGCGCTTGAGCAGGAGCGGGAAGATGCCCGCGCGCAACGCGCCGAGGCGGAAACAATCCGGCAAAAGGCGGAGGAGCAGCTCAAAAGTGTTGACAAACTGCGCGAGCGAGAAATGGAGCAAGCACGCACGCAGGCCATGCGCATTGTGGAGCAGGCGCGGCGGGAATCACAGGCCTTCCTGATGGAGCTGGAAAAGCTCAAAAAGGAGAAAGAAAAAAATCAAAACCTTGCTGACCTTGCCCGGCGCGCCAAGTCGCAAATGAAGCAGCATGCGAACGCTATGGCAGAGGTGACGAACCCTGTCGTCGCCCCGGTGATCGACGATGCGGACTATGTGCTTCCCCGCCCTCTGCAAGTTGGCGATGCGGTATTGATCGCCGACCTCGACAAGCAGGCGACCGTGCTCACTCTGCCGGATAAAAACGGCAATGTGGAGGTGCAGGCAGGGCCCCTAAAAACGCGCGTCAAGCTGCAAAGCCTCCGCCTGCTCAACGCAAAGCAGCGCAAAAATCAATCCAAGAGCCGAACAGTCCGCCGCTCAGACAGCATCGCCCAAACGAGCGTTAAAACGAGCTGCGATCTGCGCGGCAAAACGGTGGAGGAAGCGTTGCTTGATCTCGATCAGTTCCTGGACGACTGCGTGATGACCGGATTAAACGAATGCACAATCATCCACGGTAAAGGAACGGGCGCCCTGCGCGGGGCGGTGCAGAAGCACCTGCGCGCACATCCCATGGTAAAGGGCTACCGGCTCGGCACCTATGGCGAAGGGGAAGACGGCGTAACGATGGTAACGTTGAAATAATGCTATAAAAAGCGCTGCTTGCAAAAAATGTAAGCAGCGTTTCTTTTTTATAACTGTTTATTTTACAAATAATTACCACAACGCTGCAATAGCTCAGGAGGGCTTACCCAAACGGTAGGCGCTTTACTCCGGCGGCGTATTGCGCGCTGCTAACCCCCTTGAAAAGGGGTGATGCGCATGCAATTTGTTACATATGAGAATCTCTTCAGCTTCTCACTTGTCATCATCAGCATGATCGGGCTGTTTTTCACGGCCCTGAGCATAAAAAAGAAGTAGCCGCCCCACCCCGCAAAAGTGGACAGCTACATCTTTAACCGATAAACTTCAGGGGGCGAACCGTCTATGCGGTAATGCCTCCGTCTATTTTTAATATAGTGCAAAAGGGCTTTTCTGTCAATCCCTGTGCAGAAAAGCTTTTTTCATCTTGGTTGCAATCATATCCTCCCCGCCTCTTTAAGCAAGCGGTAGAGGGTGGGATGCAGCAAAAATTCCTCCATGAGGGATTCCGTCTCCTCGAGCACGCCCGCCGGGGCCCTCTGCGATGGCGCGCGTTTTACAGCACGGATCAGAATATTCTTCGGCGTATGGGCAAGATCGATAAATTCCAGCAGCTGCGTTTTATAGCCGCAGCACTCCAACAGGTTGGCACGGATTGCATCCGTCATCAGGGAAGCGGCGCGTTCCTTGACGATCCCGTATCGCGTCAGGATGGAAAACTGTTCGCTCTGTATCTGCCCATTCAGTTCATGCTGGCAGCAGGGCACGGATAAAATCACGCGCGCGCCCCAGCTCACAGCATTGAACAGGGCATAATCCGTGGCGGTATCGCAGGCGTGCAGTGTAATCACGAGATCGACCTCTCCCGCAAGCTGATAGCCGTTGATATCGCCCAATTCAAAATGCAGGCCGTCATAGCCGTATTTACGTGCCGTCTGATTGCATTTTTCGATCACATCCGCCTTGAGATCGAGGCCCACCATCTGCACCTCGCGCTTTTTTATAACAGTCAAATAATAATACAGAATAAAGGTCAGGTAGGATTTCCCGCAGCCGAAATCGATCACGCGCAGCGGTCGCTGCCGGGGGAGATTGTCCGATACATCGTCCACCATCTCAAGAAAACGATTAATCTGCTTGTATTTATCATACATTGCGTGGATAACTTTTCCCTCTTTTGTGAATATACCCAGGTCAACGAGGGGCTGAATCACCATGCCTTCTTCAAGCAGATAGCGCTTTTTCCGGTTGTGCGACTGCACGGCCCTTGGGGCCTGGTTGGGGATCGCCTTGCGAGAGCAAAGCACTCTCCCCTTTGCGCTGATTCGAATTTGGTATTCACGCGAGGTATCCCAGCCGTTATATTGGCGGAAGTGCTCCTGCAATGCGTTGCAAAGGAAGCTTTGCGCCTGATCCTGCGTCAGCTTTTCATGAAACACCTGCTTCTCCGTATATTTTTCTAACTGAAAATAGCCTTGCAAACGGTTCAGCACAATTTTGCGGTATCCTTCTGCTTTGGATACCGGATTGCTTAAAATGCATTTATAAATTCCATCATGAAAGGAAGCGGCAACCGCTTCTTGAATTCCACCATCCATCGGCCCAAATCACCTTTCTGCTCCTATCTCAACGGTTATTATCTTACCACATGCGCATAGGCTAACCCCTGTGAAAAATAGCCTTCCCGCTTCTGTGAAAACCATTTTTCCATGATGTCATTGCACAGGGCGTCAGCCCGAATCAATGATTCAATGTTCTCCGGAGCTCGAGATTCGTGAGATTATTATACCATACACGCAAGGCCAACCTTTGTGAAAAATGGCGTTGCCGCTTTGCGGCAGGAGGCGTTTCGCGCCGACAGGCATTTTTCCAATGCTTCAAACTCTGTTTGAAGCTATTATACCGCAGCGGCAAAACGGATTATTTTTATACAAGAAAAATAGTAAAGATCAAGTCTATCCGCATAACGGCAAAAATCGCTTTTCTTACTGGCCCGCCAATGCAAAAAGCGTCACAATCCACTCCGGCGTAGCTGGCTGCGCCGCCAAAATAGCGTCGCGCACCGCCTGCGCTGAAAGGGCGTTCGTCAAAAGTGAAACCGTGCCTCGCGCCTCCTCCCCAATGGCAACCGGGGCAAAGGCTATCCCGCCCGCCGCGATGCGCCCCGCAGCCGCTAAACCGCCAAGCGCATAGCATTTGCTGGCCGCCAGGCCGCCCATCGCAAAATAGCCGCCTACCGCAAGGCCCCCCGCGGCAGCAAGCAAGCCGAGCCCCATGCCGCCGGCGGCAAACATGCCGATTGCCAGCCCACCCAATGCGAGCAGCCCGGCTGATAGGCCGCCGAGCGAAATGAGGCCCGCCGCAATACCGCCAATGGCGAACAGCCCTGTTGCGATGTCACCTATGGCGATAATCCCCTTGGCCCGGCAAACGCGCCTACCCCCGAAATGGATATGCACCAAAGGCAGGCCAAATAGGGTGCGTCTGCTTTTATATTCATAGTGATACGGCCGCCAAACACGCTCTTCCGGCGCTCCATCCCCTAGCGCGGGTGCTAAAGCCGCCGTATCATTCTTTAAAAGGCTGTCAAGCGTCACGCCGAAAAAATCGCTCAAAGCGATCAAGTTATTGGTATCCGGGCTGGCGGCTCCGGATTCCCACTTCTGCACTGCCTGGCGCGAAACGCCGAGTGCAGAGGCTAACCCCTCCTGCGACAAACTGCGCTCCCGCCGCAGTTGGTAAAGTTTCTCTTGAAAAGTCATACACTCTGCTCCCCTCTGACTGGTTTCCACTCATTAGTATGGCACAGGATGCCGTATCCGTCCACCAATCATCGGATATTATTTGACAACCACCGGTAGCAATCCGAATCAAATCAAGCTTTCCCGCCTGATAACCATGCTGTGACACGGTCCGGCAAAACAATCCCATCCAGATGATCGAGCTCATGGCAGAAGCATTTTGCAAGGTCCCCTTTCCCCGTATAAAGCACCTCTTCGCCCTTTTCATTGCGTGCGCGGATCGTTACGCACTGTGGCCGCACAGTTTGCCCCACGCGACCGGGGAAGCTCAGGCAGGCCTCTACACACGCCTGCTCGCCGTAGACCTCCACAATCTCCGGGTTGACGAGCTTTAACAGCCCATCTCCCATATCGATTGTCACGAGCCGTTTAAGAATACCCACCTGGCAGGCGGCAAGGCCCGCCCCATTCTCCGCATACATCGTTTCAGCCATATCATTGAGCAGTTCACGGATGCGGTCTGTGACCTCGTCTACCGGGCGGCAGCGCTTTCTTAATATTGCATCGTCGTTATATCGAAGCGAACGAATCGCCATGTTTCTCTCTCCTTTCTTTTGATAGGGCAAGGCGGCGGACTACCCACCGCTTCAATAATTTTCAATCGTTCAAAAATCATTTTTTCGCCTGTAAAGCTATTTCACAGTACACCACTATATTCTAAAATAAACTATAGAATTCTATTCCTCAATAAACACAATGAAGGGCGCATCTCCTCTAAAGGCTCAGGAAAAAGGCTACCGGGTTTCTTTGTTTTGCTACAGCAAAAAAGCACACCGCGAACTGTTTACACATTTCGCAGTATGCTCTTCCATCATCTGATAGGCGCTCCACGGCCTTTCGCATCAAAGCGGCGGGCAGCTCCATTCAATCGATATCCACACGGATTTTTTCATTCGCGCGGGTGGCAACGGATTTCATCACTGTGCGGATCGCTTTTGCAATCCGGCCCTGCTTGCCGATTACGCGGCCCATATCCTGCTGCGCAACATGAAGGTGGTAAACAGTCGTGCCTTCCTCATCCGGCGCATCCACATCGACTGAAACAGCGGAGGGATCCTCCACGAGGCCCTGTGCGATTGTAATCAGTAACTCCTTCAAAATGAAGCCCTCCTAATCAATGGGCAATTTATTTGATGATATCGTTCTTCTTAAAAATCGCCTTCACGGTATCCGTCGGCTGAGCGCCATTTGCGATCCATTTCGCTGCCTTTTCCGCGTCGATCTTCACCACGGGCGGATCCTGAAGCGGGTTGTAATAGCCGATTTCCTCGATGAAACGGCCATCGCGCGGATAACGGGAATCCGCGACCACAATGCGGTAAAAAGGAGCCTTCTTTGCGCCCATACGGCGCAGCCTGATTTTAACTGCCATAACTGCATTCCTCCAAAAATGAAAATAATTTATTGGTTCATCACGTTTTCACCTGCCGTTTGGGGCGAAGGGGCTGACGTGCTGAAAGCGATTCTTTAAAACATTCCGCCACCCATGCCCGGCGGAAGCTGGCCCATGCGGCGCATCTTTTTGCGCATGCCCTTGCCGCTGAATTGCTTGAACATCCGCTGCATGTCGCGGTATTGCTTGAGCAGACGGTTAACGTCTTCCACCTGCATCCCGCAGCCGGCCGCAATGCGGCGCTTCCGGGAGGGATTGATCAAATCCGGCTTTTCGCGCTCCGCAGGCGTCATAGACAGAATTATGGCCTGCGTGCGATCAAATTGCCGCTCGTCGATCTCCACATCATTCAGCTGCTTGCCTACACCGGGAAGCATCGCAAGCATCTCTTTGAGATTGCCCATTTTCTTCATCTCACGCAGCTGATTGAGCAGATCATTGAGGTCGAATTTATTCTTCCGAAGCTTGGCCTCAAGCTCCATCGCCTTTTTCTCATCAAGCGACGTCTCTGCCTTCTCGATCAGAGATAATACATCCCCCATGCCGAGAATACGGGAGGCCATACGATCCGGATGGAACGCATCAAGATCGCCAAGCTTTTCCCCTGTGCCGATGAACTTGATCGGCTTGCCGGTGACCGCGCGTGCAGAGAGCGCCGCGCCGCCGCGAGTGTCGCCGTCGAGTTTTGTCAGCACAAGCCCATCCACACCAAGCGCCTCGTTGAAGGCAGTTGCTACATTCACGGCATCCTGCCCTGTCATCGCATCGATCAACAGCAAAATTTCATGCGGCTTAATCTCTGCCTTGACGCGTTTGAGCTCATCCATCAGCTCCTCGTCGATATGCAGGCGGCCCGCTGTATCGAGCAGCACATAGTCATAACCCTGATCCTTGGCAAGTTTAATCGCCTCACGCGCAATTTCCACAGGGTCTGCCGTGCCCTTTTCAAACACGGGCACACCCGCTTTTTCGCCAACCACCTGGAGCTGCTTGATCGCCGCCGGGCGGTAAATGTCGCACGCCACGAGAAGAGGGCGATTCCCCTGATTTTTCAGCATCAGGCCAAGCTTTGCGCAATAGGTCGTTTTGCCAACGCCCTGCAAGCCGCACATCATCACGACCGTCGGCGGATGTGGAGCGCTTGCAAGGCGGCTGCGTGTGCCGCCCATCAGCTCTGTGAGCTCCTCGTTGACGATTTTTACCACCATCTGGCCGGGCGTTAGGCTTTCCATCACCTGCGCGCCGATTGCCCGCTCTGTTACTTTTGCGGTAAAATCACGGGCGACCTTATAGTTAACGTCCGCTTCCAACAGTGCCAGGCGCACTTCGCGCATCGCGTTGCGCACGTCGGTTTCCGTCAATTTCCCTTTGCCGCGCAGCTTTTTAAACGCAGCCTCCAGCTTATCGGAAAGGCCTTCAAAAGCCAAATCATCACTCCCTTTACACTTCGCACAGCGATTGTGCAATTGCTTTGATCTTTACAGTCGTATCGTTGATTTCCCGGGATAGGCCATATCGCATATTGTACTCGCTGATCGTATTCGCGCAGTCGATGATTTCATCGAGCCCTCTGCGCATTTCATGAAAACGGCGCGCAAGCCCCAGCCGCTCCTCCATATCAAACAGCTGCGCCTCCGCACGCTTAATCGAATCGCGAACGCCCTGCCTGGTAATTCCTTCATTCTCCGCGATCTCGGATAGGGAAAGGTCGTCGTTATAGTAGTAGCCAAGAAAATCCCGCTGCTTTTCCGTGAGCATATCCCCATAGAAATCAAGCAAAATCGTGATTCCAAGATCCTTCGCCACAACTTCGCCTCCCCACCCCGCAAAATCCCCCTCTCCGCACCACAAATTGGTTCGATGTGGAAAAGGATATATGTAAAGTTCTTTTCTTTACAGCGGGATTTATTATACTAAACGTGTCCCTTTCTGTCAAGGGGAAAAGCTCGTCAATCTGCAAATTTCCTTTTCAATTATTATATATAGCATCGTTTGCACAAGCTTTTTTCTCTTGCCACGGCATTTTTATTTTGATGAGCCGCATGATATACGCCACATTAGCACGTTGATAAATAAACGCAAAACTGCAATTTCGCATAGATCTCCTTTCATGAAAATTGGGAAAATCGCATATCCATATACCGCATTCTTTCGATGAGCCGTTATTTTGTCCAAAAAACATTTTATCAAACTAGACAAGATTCACAAAACGGCTCTATTATTTTTCAAAGTGATTGACATTATGTCTATTTAAGTTTATGATTTGTTTACGAAATCACCGCTAATTTCATAGAGAGCTGTTCTCGATGTGAAAAGTTTTCGGTTATTTCGCCGTTTTGCTCATTTCTTCATTTCCCGGCCCGCGCGCACCGTGAAAATTAAAGAAGGCGCGTCCAAGGCGTGAAAACGCCTAAAACAAAAATTTATTATTTGGAGGTGTAAAAATTTGAAGAAATGCAAACGGCTGCTGAGTATTTTTCTCGCCGTGATGATGCTGCTTGGTTGTGTCCAGGCCGCCTTCATCGTCGGCGCAGAAAGTGCCAGCACAGTCAAAGTCGCCACCATCTCGGACATCCGCTATCAGGCGGGAGCGGCAGATAAAGATGGCCTCATGCTTTCTAAGAGCGCCGCCCTGCTTGACGCTGCGATCGCCAAGGTCAAAGCAAGCGATGCGGATGTGCTGCTCGTCACAGGTGATCTCACCAATAACGGCAGCAAAACTTCCCACCAATATGTGGCAAGTAAGCTCGCAGAAGTCGAAACGGAGGGCATCCCGGTTTATGTCATCCCCGGCGAGCATGATGTCCGTGAAGGCGGTACGACGACTGCGGTATCGAAAGCAGTGTTTGAGGATCTCTACAAGGACTTCGGCTATGGTGAAGCCCAGCAGGATCCGAATTCCGCTTCCTATGTCGCAGATCTGGGCAATGGCTTCAAGATCGTCATGAGCGATTCCGTCGCGGCGGACGGTCAAGGCCAGATGACCCAGTGGGTGGTAGACAAAGCGAAGGCTGAAATTGCCAATGGCCATACGGTATTCGCCGCATCCCACCATCCGGCAGTTACCCGCGGCAGTGTGGATAGGACGTTCATTGATCTGCTCCATACGATCGCTGGTCTGCAAATTGATCTCGGCGGTATGAAGAAGCTTTATACCAATGACCCCGACCAGGCCGCCGCAAGCCTCGGCCTGCTGGACGATACGTACATCATCCCCTCAAACGGCGTGAACCCCGCCGCCCTCGCGGATGCGGGCGTGAAGTTCCTCTTCACGGGCCACGCAGGCCAGCTGAGCATCAGCGGTTATTCCACGAACAACGGCGCGCAGATGTATGACGTGATGTCCGGCTCTCTCGTCAACGCTTCCTCCTCCGTCCGGTTTACCACGCTCAGCAAAGCGTCCGCCGGCATGAAGGAGCAGCGCGCAGAATTCACGACCAGCATGATCGCTTCCGCAGATGGCGTTGCCAATGTGGAACAGGCCGCCCATGCGGCATTCCAAAAGCAGATGCCTAAAGAAGTCGACTATGCAATCGAAGTCGCTGAAAAGGTGATTGCGCATCTGATCCCAGCGATTAAGCCAAATGTACAGCAAATTGTCAGGGATATCGACATTGCTGCTTTGGCTCCGGATTATGCAGGGGTCATCAATCTCATTGGCGGCACTGTGCAAACCGTCAAGAACGACCTCGCGTCGCAGTATGTCGGCCCTTTGTTTGACCTTCTGGGCAATTCGGCAAAGCTGCACAGTGTTATTATGGATGTACGCAGTGCGCTTGAGGCAATGGACTTTAACGGCCGGAGCTTTTACGCATTCCTGACCGACATTTTCGTCACCATCCAGAAGGGCGACGGCAAAACGCCCGCTGCCGTAGAGGGCATCTTTGATGCTCTGCGTAATCAGGAACCGGCCATGCTGGTAGGGTTAATTCAATCCTTTGCGGATCATTTTGATCCCACCAATCTGGTCAACCTGCTTAACGAAATTCTGGATCTTCGGTTTGAGAAGAAGTATAACGTTGTCGGCCCGGCAGTTACCGCCACCATCTTTGTGCATCTTCGCAGCCTGCTGGCAGGTTCTGTGAATGTGGTAAGCGGTGTTGCAACTGTTCCGATCAACCTGTGGGATATTCTCGACGGAGCTGTTTCCCTGCCGAACGGCAAGAAGCTCAGCTCCATCGCACGCCCCATCGTCAATGATCTGATTCTGGGTGCGCCTGAAAGCGACAGCGTAAAGCAGACGCCTGCCCGTTTCACTCAAAATTTGAAGGGCAATGCCGAAGGCGTTGTCAACCTGCTCTTTGAGTTTGGCGTTGGCGATCTGATCGGCGCCAACATCTTTGCGCAGGGCCAGTCGGGCGTATATGTCGCCCGCACGGTCACGCTCGCAGAGCTTGGCGATTATCTCAACAGCCTCGTCCCGAATAAGGACGTATCCGCCCTCAGCGCTGCCGATTGGGCGAAAGTGCGCGACGTGCTCAACGCGGCCGGCCGCTTCTCTGCGGAGCAGCTTGCAACCGTGAATAAGGAGCTCGTGGCCGCTACGGATTCTACCGCAGCCGTAACCCAGCTCGACAAGCTGCAAGAGCTTGCAAATGCGGAGTTCTACAAAGCGGTTGCCGATGCATTCACTGTAAAGGTAAACGCCTTGCCGGCAGTGGACGCTCTCACGCTCGATCACGCACAGCAGGTTTATGCGCTCCAGTCTGAATACGATCAGTTCTATGCGGAGATCAAGGCAAACCTCAGTGCAGAAACCGTGGCGAAGCTGAATGCAGCCGTCGCCAAGATCTATTCGCTTGAAAATTACGATGCGGCAGTGGATGCTGTTATGACAAAAATTGCTGCAATCGGAACTGTCACAACCGAAAGCGAAGCAGCCATTCAGGATGCCCGCGCGGCTTATGACGCGCTAACCATCCGCCAGCAAAAGCAGGTCGCCAACTATCAGGTGCTTGTGGATGCAGAGGCTGCCCTGATTGTGGCAAAGGAAAACGCCGCTATGATCCAGTCCGTTGAGGATAAGATCGCCGCAATCGGCGAAGTTGCCTACACGGCTGCCAGCAAGGCAAAGATCGACGTTGCCCGCGCGGCATACGACAGCCTTGCAGCAGAGCTTCAGGCAAGCGTCGGCAACTACGACGTGCTGACCACCGCTGAAGCGCGCTACGCGGAGCTGAAGGCGGCGGAGGAGGACGCGGCGGCGGCAGCCCCCGTCATCACGCAGATTGACGCCATCGGCAAAGTTACGCTGGAAAGCAAGCGCCTGATCGAATCCGCCGAGGCAGCCTATGCCGCCCTGACGGATTCTCAGAAAGCGCTCGTCACCAACTATGAGACACTGACCGCCGCACGGGCAGCCTATGACGCGCTCGTGAAAGAGGAGGCCGATAACCAGGCCGCCGCGCAGGCAGTGATGGATCAAATCGCTGCGATTGGCGCCGTAACGCTGGAGAGCGAGGCCGCAATCAAGCAGGCCCGCGCCGCTTACGATGCGTTGACCGCCGCACAGCAGGCGCTGGTCACCAACCTCACCGTTCTGACCAATGCGGAAAGCACGCTTGCCGCCCTGCAAAAGCAGGCAGCCGATGAAAAAGCAGCCAAGGCTGTGGATGAACTGATCGCTGCCATCGGCGATGTCACGCTTGAAAAAGAAGCGCAGATCGCCGCCGCAAGGGATGCTTACAACGCGCTCACCTCCGACCAGAAGCGTCTGGTAGAAAGCCTCGCCGTTCTGACCGCTGCGGAAGCGCAGCTTAGTGTGCTGAAAAACGATTTCCTCTTTGAGGATGGCGCAACCGGCATTACGCTGCGTGCAGACAGCGGCGTTCTCCCGCTCGATACGATCATGACCGTGCAGGAGATCGTCAGCGGCGATGTGTTTGACGCAATCCTAGCCAAGGATTACAAAGCCTTCCATCTTTATGATATTAGCCTTGCCTCCGATGGTTCCCCTGTGGCGCCCACGAAGGCGGTTAAGATCAGCATCCCGCAGTTTGCTGCGAACACCGCTGTTTACAGCGTTGCAGCCGACGGCACGATGACGCCGGTGGAAGCCGTTCTGGAAAATGGCTCCTTTAACTTCAGCGCGGATCAAACCGGCATGTTTGCCGTCGCGCAGGTGAAGGTATCCGTTGATACTACCGCCCTGAAGGCTGCAATCGCTGCCTTCGAGGCTTTGGACGACGCCCATTACAACGCTGCGAGTTTCGCTAAGGCAAACGCCGCTTATGAGGCTGCCAAAGCGGAGCTGAATGCAAACTATGAGCTTACCGCGGCCAATCAGAGAAAGGTCGACGCGGCTGCCTCCGCACTCAATGATGCGATCGCAGTGCTTTCCTATCTCCCGGCTGATATTTCCGAGCTCAATACGGTTCTCTACCAGGCAAAGATGATGCAGGCCGCCGATTATGTGGACTTCTCTGATGTGGAAGAGGCAATCGCGGCAGCAGATGAATTCCTTGCCGGCTCCTATGATATCCGCAACCAGGCCACGATCAACGAGCTTGCCCAGAATCTCTCCACCGCAATTGCGGCGCTGGCTCTGGCGCCGGCCGATTTCACGGCGATCGATAACGCCATTGCAGCCGTACCGAAGGATCTCCATAATTACACGGAGGCCTCCGTCGCAGCCCTCAATGCTGCCGTTAATGCTGCAAAGGAAGCGAAGAACACCATCACCCGCGAAGACGCTGACTGGCAGGCCCAAGTTCAGGCGTATGCGCAGGATGTGCTGGATGCCATCGCAGGCCTCCAGAAAGCGGACGTTTCCTATGCGGATACCGCGCTGCTTGAAATGGCAATCGATATGGTAGACCTTTACTATCCGGCCGACTATGTGGACTTTTCCGGTGTTGACGCCGCTGTTGCCGCGGCACAGGCACTGCTCAATGCGAAGCCCACAGCTGACCGACAGGATGAAGTCGATGCCGCCGCAATGGCGATCTTCGACGCGATCGGCGCACTCGAATGGGCATAAGGAGCAGACGCTCACTTTTTATGTGAACCCCTCCAAATAGAATACCGCGCCGGAGCGCAGTGACAAAAGCCCTTCGGCGCGGCATTGCCCAAACGGCCAACCGATTTTGATTCAGAAAGAGGTGTTTTCACTCTATGGCAAAAACCAAAAAAGCGTTTTCCGCAAAGCGCGTGCTTGCGTTGGCGCTGGCGCTGATCATGGCGCTCTCCGTCATGCCGGCGGCCTTCGCGGCGGACGTAACAGGTCCGGTGCAGCGCACGGAAGGAAACCTGGTAGGCGGCGTTGACGCCGGGCATTACGTATCCTTCCGCGCTAACTTCCAGAATATGACCTTCATCCAAACAAAGGATAACGAAGCCTTCCGCTTCCAGTTCTGGATGGATGCGAAGAAGAATGCCGGCGTCAACTACGGTTGGATTTACAACCGCAGCGCTGATCAGCCGCAGACGCTATCCACCCCGATTGGTAAATCCTTCTCCGTCACGTGGGATAGCTATATTGGCGGCCTCCCCGGCAATCTGTTCGGTGGAAATGACTGGACAGGGACCACCATCACTGTTGATTTCGTTGGCGATGGCGGTAAAGTGTATGATACTGCGCTGCGCGTTTATTACGATGGGCGCGGCACTGCTAGCGCTGGCCAAACCTGGTATACCTATGACATCCCGCTCACCGTCACCGTCATTGACAAGCGCGCCTTGAATTCCGCCATCAGCGCCGCCAACGCGGCCGCAGCCGATGCGGACTATTACACGGAGGCTACTTGGGCCGACGTGACCGCGGCGCTTGCCAACGCGCAGAAGGTTGCGGGCGATGTGATCGAGACGCAGTCCGTCATTGACCGCTATACCACCGCCCTTCAAAACGCGGTGGACTCCTTGGAGTATCAGGATGCCAACTATACGGCTCTTGACGCTGCCAAAGATGCGGCCGAGGCTATTCTCAATAATGAGAAGGCAGACGATACCTACACGATCGCAACAATGGCCGCCCTTCGCGAGAAGTATGAGGCTGCGCAGAACATCCCCACCACAGGCTGGGATATCCGCAACCAGAATGCAATCGATAAAGCTGCAAATGAGCTCAGCGCCGCAGTTTCCGGCCTTGTAAAGTTTGCAAACTATGCAACCATGCAGGCGGCTGTTACCGCGTTTGAAAAGCTCAACGCCGAATACTATGATCCGGCAGATCTCGCTGCACTGAAGGTCAAGGTGGACGCCGCTAAGCAGGAAATGCTGCGCGAAAACCGCCTCGACATCACAAAGCAGGCAGATGTCACCACCCGCGCCACGGCTCTTCTGAAGGAGATCACCTCCCTTCAGAAGCTCCCGGCAAGCTACGATGCGTTTAACGCTGCTGTTGCCGCTGCAAAAGCGAAGATCGAAGCCTCCGACTTCCAGAATTATACCAGCGCATCCGCAAAAGCACTCAGCGATGCGTATCTTGCCTCCGCCTCCATTGAGACAGGCAAGGACATCACCTATCAGGCGACCATTGACGCCGCCACAAAGGCTATCAACGACGCGCTCGCAGGCCTGACCCTCAAGGGCGCCGATTATTCCGCTCTCGACGCTGCCATTGCCAATGCGCAGGCGCAGCTCGACCGCACGGATATCGGTGATTTCACGGATGATTCCGTGAACGCGCTGCGTACCGCCCTCGACGCCGCAAAGGCAGTCAGCCGCAAGCTGACGGTCGACCAGCAGCAGGTCATCACGGACGCCACGGACGCCCTGCTTGCCGCAACTCGCGGCCTGGCCCTCAAGGGCGCTGATTACACAGCGCTTGACAAGGCGATCTCTGACCGTGAGGAAGAGGTAGCCGCCGCGAAGGAAGCGGGCATCTACACAGACGCCTCCATCTCCCGCGTGGAAACGGCAATTGCCGCGGCAAAGGCGGTTGACCGCACCCTCTCCGTGAAGGAGCAGACCCAAGTTGACGATGCGCTTGCAGCTCTGAATGCCGTTAAGCTTGAGAAAAAGCCCGCCGACTACAGCGCGCTCAACGACGCCATCAAGGCTGCTCAGGATACGCTGAATAACGCAGGCGACGAGTATACCGAGGCTTCTAAAACTGCGCTGAGCAATGCCATCAAGGCCGCCCAGGCAGTTGTAGCCGCTAAGTATGATGTTACACAGCAGCAGAAGGTAGACGATGCGGTTGTAGCGCTTGAGAGCGTAAAGCTCATCCTGAAGGATGCGGATTACAGCGCGCTCAACGATGCGATCAAGAATGCGGAAACCTTCCTCGCAGATCCGGATACGGAAAAGCTTTACACAGAAGAGGCCATTCAGGCTGTTAAGGATGCGCTTGACGCTGCCAAAGCAGTGGAAAAGGATCTCGACATCCTCCATCAGGATGAGATCACCGCGGCAGCCAACACGCTGGTAAATGCTGTTGAGCAGGCCAAGGGCGATTTCAACGCGGCTGACCTCACCGGCCTTCAGAAGGCTGTTGACGCCGCCAACGAGAAACTCGCAGCCGCCGATATTGAAGATTACACGAAGGATTCCCGTGACGCTCTTGCCGAGGCGATTGCTGAGGCAGAAGCTATGATCGAGCGTATGCCCAACATCACTGAGCAAGACGCTGTGAACGCGAAGGCCGCGGCTCTCAACGCCATGACGCTCACGCTCAAAGGCGCTAACTATGAGGCGCTTGATATTGCTATCGCCAAGGCAAATATCGCCTACAACGATGCAAAGGCCAGCGGGCAGTATACGGAGGAATCCCTGGCACAGCTCAAAGCCGCTATCGATTATGCAGAAGGCCTGAGCCGCAGCCTGACCATTAAGCAGCAGGAGATCGTGGACGATGCGGAGAAGGCTCTGAACGTAACGCTCGTCTACAAGGGCGCCAATATGGATGCTCTGAACGCCGCAATTGCTAACGCGAAAACAGCGCTCAACGACGCCCACATCACCAACTACACCGACGCCTCTGTTGCAACCCTCCGGGCCGCCTTGGAAGAGGCTGAAGCGCTCGTAAAGAGCAACCCGGATATTACAAAGCAGGATGCAGTGAATGCGATGGCCGCCTCTCTCAGCGCGATCAAACTCGTCCTCAAGGACGCTGATTTCACCGCGCTCGACGCAATCATTAAAACCGCTGCTGATAAGCTTGCTTCCCCTGATATCAACACCTACACGCCCGACTCCGTCGCCGCTCTGAAGGCAGCCCTGGAAGAGGCGAAGAATATCGACCGCGACCTTTCCATCCTCGATCAGGCCGATGTGGATGCTGCTGTTGCAAACGTCCAAAAAGCACTCGACGCGATGACGCAGTATGACGCGCTCACCTCCGTGGCTATCACCAGCGGCGGTAATGTAGTCGACGGCATCCTGTATGTCAAGGTTCCGTGGTACAAGACCTACAAGAGCCAGTCCGTGGAAGTCGGCTTCCAAGTGAACGCCGGCGCCGACGTGAAGAGCGTAAGCTGGAACTATGCAAACTGGTCCATCGACAAGCCGGAAGCGACGATCGAAACCCCCACTGCCAACACGACGGTCATCCGCCCGAACGGCAAGGGCATCGGCGCCCGCTCCTGCTGGATCACAGTTACGGTGGAGGATTTCTACGGCAATACCGTTACCTCCTCCCCCATCAAGGTCCGCTTCTATAACTGGAATTGGCAGATCAAATGAATGCGTTCAGGCCGCTTTTCAAAGCATCTGAACATTAACTAGGGGTTCCCCGCCGGATATGTTTCCGGCGGGGGATTCCTTTTTTTAATTGCCTGAAAAGGCCTCGTTCCGTCCGTTCTTGCGTTCACACTTTCACACAATCGATCAAAACGTCTCTCCAAAGTGCCAACCGCGCCATTTTCCCCTGCCAAAAGCCTATAAAATCTTGCTAATTCCATGATAGTATGGTAGAATAAAGTGTTTCGAGATATAGTCATTGGAGGGTTTCATATGTCAGGACATTCCAAGTGGAGCACGATCAAGCGCAAGAAGGAAAAAACGGACGGCCAGCGTGCAAAAATCTTCACGAAAATCGGCCGTGAAATTGGCGTAGCGGTGCGGGAAGGCGGGCCGGATCCATCCTCTAACTCCAAACTGCGGGATGTGATTGCAAAGGCGAAGGCCAATAATGTGCCCAACGATAATATCGACCGCATCATTAAAAAAGCAGCCGGTGAAGGCGGCGCGGATAATTACGAAGAGATCGTTTATGAAGGCTATGGCCCCTGCGGAGTCGCCGTTATTGTGGAAACGCTCACAGATAACCGCAACCGCACCGCCGCTGATATGCGCCATTATTTTGATAAATACGGCGGAAACATGGGCCAGACAGGCTGCGTCGGCTTTCTGTTCAACCGGCAGGGCGTTATCGCCATCGAGATGGAAGGCCTGGATGAAGAAAAGGTTATGGAAGATGCGCTGGAGGCTGGCGCAGTCGACTTTTTGACGGACGAGGATGTTTTCGACATCCGCACGGATCCAAGTGATTTCACCGGCGTGTGCGATGATCTGGAAGCCAAGGGCTATACCTTTGTTTCCGCTGAAATCGAATATGTTCCCACTACCTATACGAAATTGAGCGATCCGGATGATATCAAAAACATGGCCAAGATGCTGGAAATGTTTGAGGATAACGACGACGTTCAGAATGTTTGGCACAATTGGGAGAACGCCGACGATGCAGAGTAATCTCCTCCTCCTGCTTCCCAATTCATGAATCAGCAAGGCCCGCCGCAAACAATCACTTTGCGGCGGGCTTTATTGCAGTTGACGAAGAGAAGAGAATCCCTTATGATAACACTATCAGAAAAAAGAAAGGAATGAGAAAATGAAAAGGATTATCTGTGCCGTATTGGCTGTTGTGATGATCGTTTCACTTGCCGGCTGCGGCGGAGAAAAGCCGGAAGAAGTCGTCGAGCGAGTCACCCAAGCCATTAAGGAAGGCAAGATGGAAAGCGTCAAGGAGAATATCGATCTCAATGCCCTGGAGAGCTTGCTCCCGGATTCGGGGAGCGAAAGCACCAAAGCGGCAACGAGTGAAGAATCCCTAATTTCGGGTGGAAAAGCCTCCTATTTCCCGATTGACGATACGCTGGGCAAGATTACGGTCAAGATCCTTTCCTCTGAAAAGGATGGCGATCATGCCACCGTGAAGGCAGAGTGCACCGCCGTGGACCTCACAGAGTTCCTTAAGGGCTATATGCAGAAGAGCATGGAAAATGCGCTCGATTTCACAAAGGATGACGCCGCAAAGGACGCAGCACTGAACCAATACGCCGCCGATTATTTGGCGCAAGAGGATGTGCCGATGAAAACGACCACGGTGGATATTCAGCTTGTAAAAGCCGATCAAACCTGGAAAATCACTTCTACAACTGAATATCTCGACGCGCTGACCGGCGGCTATCTGTCGGCTGTCAAATCCTTGGCAGACAGCTTCGGTGGATAAAGCGGTTTAAAATTGGCCCTGAAATGCCCTGTAAGGAATTTGAGCCTAAAAGCAAAAAAAGATTCCTTAAAAATTTTTAAATTTTTTTCAACAGGGTGCCGGCGAATTTAAATGCATTGCGGAAATGGAAAGCACCGACGAAACAGAGTGCCGTGTTGCATTGGGTTTTTCCGGGCCAAGCAGGTAAAAACGACGGCAAAGCTTGATCAGACCGCCAAGGCACTGCAAAGCGCGACCAGTTAATTTCAGATAGGAAAGCGGATTTCACACGCTTTCCTACTTTTTATTGTATGCTGAACAGGAATGACCTGTCCAGCATACACTTTATACATGGAGATTTGCAAAAGTTTTGTCACGTGTCTCAAATCTTTTTTCAGAGGGAGCAATGCTTTATAAGAGATTATCAATCTTGTTTGATGTGCTGTTCCACAAGAATGGGACCTTTTGGTCGCAATTTCCAACTCATATGGAGAAATTTTTTGAGTACATCCCGTTCAAGCTCCTCAATTTTGACAAGGTAATGAAACATTCTCTCTTTATTTGCCGGGCTGCTTCTGATATTTTCCTTGACCGCAAGCATCATTAATCGCTGTGCGAGCTCGCAAACCTCTGCATATTCCTCCACAATTTTATCGCCTGGGCAGAGCGCCTGAAATAGCTTCATCAAAAGATTGGCCCGCTCCTTGACGAAATAGAAGGAATTGACATCAATTTCAGTATAGTTGCCGCTCTTGATAAGCTCCCCCATCTGGACGAAGCAGCCTTGTCGTTTGCTTTTGCTCAGGCGCAAGCAATGCCTGACCTGTTTTCGTATTTTCCCCATACGGACTGGCTCCTGCGCCCTGTGCGGCAGAAAAAGGCTTGCAAAATTCATCTCCCCTTTTCTCAGGGAAGAAGGTGGGACGTCAATTGCCCTGGCAAAATCGTGATAGGAAACTTCCTGAAGATCAAAATTCCGTTGGCTATTTCGAAAAATAAAGGAAGCTGTATGAAAAACCTGCTTTTCGTCGTCGTAGCCATACACCATGATATCATGATTGCGGTCAAAACAGCCGTATACTTCGCGGTCAGGAATATAGCGTTCATTTACCATAAGCATCAAATAGCAATTTTGATCCAATGCCGCTTTCATTACTTCTACCGCTGTTTCCGGCATCAATTCTATTTTTTTACAACGAAAACAATGCTTTTTTACATAGTAAGCTTTATAATAGTTCAGAATCTCAGCCCAATAGCTTGGAATTAGATAATGATTATAAACCAAACCATCTATTGAATAACCATATGCTTTTATAATCCCAAGATAGAATGCCGTAATGTTGTAAACGGCAACATCGGGATGACGGTTCATCGGTAGCTGCATAACTCTGCATCCTTTTTATTTATTTTATTTTGGAAAATAGAGTGAATTCACAAGCCTGCATAAGTGTGGGGAAGCATACAACCCCCTATGGGGTGATATGCCAAATCAAATATTCATCTGTTTTTCAGAGGATTTCAGAAAATCGACTACCAGCTTTTTCAGCGGCATTAGGTCGTTGATTTTTTTACACATACGTTTAATCTTACGCGCATCCGTTTCTTTTCGAATGTCGTAGCCGGACATAAAATCATAAAATTTATACAGATAATATTCAGTGTGGTTCAAATGGAATGGATTATATTGCTCCATCAGCTTCTCGGACCCTGTATAATGCGAAAACTCTGACTCATCCCTCGTGAGAGGCTCTGTTAACTCATAAGCCAAATGATTTTTTAGTTTAACACGCAGGCCATCCACATAAACTACCTCAATTTTTTTTCGTAAGGCAAAATTAAATGCCTGCTCTACTGTTTCTATGATCGGCTCGCCCCTATCATTGAGCGATGTATTACAAACGATTGGTATACCAGTCCTTTCATAAAAATTCTGGATTACATGATAGAGTGCTTCGTCACTTTCCTGATTGATCGTCTGCACGCGGGCGGTCAAATCTAAATGAAGGATTGCAGGCACCAACTCTTTTTTCTCTTGGCGTATCACAAAATTATTCAGCATATAGGGGGATGGATATGCATTTTCAAACCATTCCTCCAAGAAATCCTCTAGTATGATCGGTGCAACCGGTCGCCACCATTGACGCTGCTTATAGAGGTTAATGAGATCTTTATTCCTGATGGATCTGGGGTCTGCAATGATACTGCGGTGCCCCAATGCTCTCGGCCCTGATTCTGACTGCCCGTCATACCACACGATCGGACCATCCATCAAATCCTGCACGGGATCGCCCTGATCGGAAACCGAATCAATAAACGACCTTATCCTTTCACCGCACAGGATATTTGCCGCGGGATACGCATTTCCATAAAACGCGTTTTCAAATTGAAATTCAAAAGATGGATCGTCCCGATAAAAAGAATAAAGCCCAATTCCAACAGAAAGCCCAGAATCGCTGACGCAGGGAACCGACAGAAAATTCTTGAACTGATATTTTTGCATCAAATAGGTGTTTGTCGGACAATTAAGAGCATAGCCACCGCCTAACGAAAGAACACATTCCTGCCCACGCAACCCATACTTCTGCAAGATGGCGTCTATTTCCTCCTCAACAACATGGATTGAAAATGTTTGAATGAGCTTCATGACCATGCTGATCTTGTTTTCTTCCTCCGAAAACCTCGGATCAAAACCGCTAAATTTAATGCCGGCATCCTCCGCGCTGTAATCCATAATCCGATCCGCCAGCTTCTGAATTTGCAAAAAAACTTTTTCGCTGCTTTTGCGGTCATAAATCTTGTCGACAAAAAAGTCGTTTTCCAGTGTTACAGACTCAGAGGCGGAGGCCAACGCCATAAGCGTCCCCTCCCGCAAGTGGAAAATGCGGGTTGCCGCCGTCCAGTACATACCGGGAGAAGCAACTGGAAACACCTCTATATTTCCACGGATAGATACAGCACCGCAATAATATTTCTTATCTCTGGAGCTGCCGTCCAGCACGATGTCAGGAGCTCCATCCATGGCCAGAGCTACTACCGTTTCGTTGTGAAACAGTTTGGTATCCGATAAAAGAGAGGCGTACAAATGAAAAATCGCATGGTTAGAAATATCCGAATACTGATGTACGGCGGCCAAACATGCTGATCGCTCACTCGCACAGGGGTCTCCAAAGATCTCGACGATATCAACCAGTGACAGCCCATATTCCGCAAGCCTTTTCTGAATAAAGCCCAAGTAATCATCCCGGCTGAAAAAAGCAATAGAATGCTGTTTAAAGCCTGTAAAGCGCTCTAATTCCCAATGGCGCAGCAGCGTTACCCGTTTGGCTTCCTTATGCCACAAAGCCATATTATGGTCGTGCCGCTGTGAAATCTGAAGCATATTTGCAACTGGGTCCACTTCAGAATAAACAGACAGATAATATCCATCTTTCATATCGTATCACCGTACCATTTCTTATAAAAGTCTACTGCACCGGCCATTTGCTCCGGCTCGTAAAGATGAAATGCGGGGTGGCGCGTATCTACATATATATCCAGCCCAAGCACCGATGCGCGCAAACAAAAATTATAGTCCTCACTGATAATCGTCGTACTCGGAATCACACTGTAATCGAGCCCCTTTTCAATGCAATCCCGGCTGATACAGCAGCATCCGCATGCGCCACCTACTTGATATACGCCGGGTACGGCAAGCTTTTCAAAAAACAAATTCATCCTGTAAAGCTTTTTCACCCTGCTGACATGCTCTCCAAAATATTCTCTATAAGCAAAATCCCAAATATCATACAACCATACATTGGGATGGCAGCCTTTTCGTATGTTGGTCCAATGAAGCGGTGATATGATGCTTTTCTGCTCCAGCAGCATCTCAGGAAGGGAATCCGGATGCAGAATGATATCCGAATCGATCGTCAGCAAAAAATCCCATTGCATTGGCCGGACGGCCTGAATCATCCCGTTTCGCAAATGTACCATTTTCAGGATCTTCTGTGGTGTCCAGTCATGAACACAATCCGTATGTTCCGATTCCGACCGCGCGATAAAAACATCGCATTGGTAGGGAGCTTGCGCCATTGTTTTTTGGAAGGAATACAGCAACGCAGTAGATTGACGCTCGACATTGTCATCTGCGAAATAATAAGCGATCTCAATTTGGTTACGGTATTGAATGGCAAGGGCGCTGAGGCTTTTCAGAAAAAGGCCTAACACCTCCGGATTTTGTCGAATTGGCGAAATAATCATGACTTTCATTCAGCTACTCCCCTGCCCGATTTGTCTTTTCCATATCAAGGAGAGCAAGCAATCTATAAAACCGCCTCACATCTTTGGGATTGCGCAAATCAACATCCTTAAAAATACAGTAAAATTCAAAGTAATATTTTAGCAGATTGGCATCTAGGCCAACCGGATTATACTGTGCGACTAAGCGCCTCCTTTCCTCGCCGTCAAACTGGTCAAAATACTGGGTATTTCTTGGATAAAGCCCTTTTCGCGGATAATCAGACTGATTTTTCAGCCGAATCCTCAACCCATTGATATAAACGGTATTCAATTGTTTGGATATACAGAAATGAAGGCACTCCGATGCTGTATTTACGATCGGTTCACCGCGATCGTTCAAAGAGGTATTGCAGATCATCGGCACACCAGACGATCGATAGAATGCCGATATCAGTCGATAAAGCCTTTCATTTGACTCTCTGTTCAGCGTCTGCACACGGGCGCTCTGGTCCAAATGTAAGATCGCCGGCACCAACTCAGCCTTTTCCTGACGGATTCGGAACGTATGCAGCATATAGGGTGAGGCGTAAGCCTCCTCAAACCACTCTCCGACCTTCTCTTCCAGGATAATGGGAGCAACGGGCCGCCACCATTCTCTTTGCTTGATCTGATTCAGTAGCTCCTTTGTCCGCTCCTGCCTTGGATCGCCAAGGATACTGCGGTGCCCCAAGGCACGCGGCCCGATCTCTGCCTCACCGTCAAGCCATCCAACCGGGCCTTCTTCCAGATCCTGCACGAAAATAGACTCATCCAGCGGTGCAATGCTTTCAATATATTGATTAAATTCCGTTTGGACCTTCTGATCAAAGCAGGAGGTTTCTCCATAAAATGCATTTTGCAGCTTGAAATGAAAATTTGGATTGCGCAGATAAAACATCATTAGCCCAATCCCATACGAAATTCCGCAATCACTTACACAGGGCGGGGACGTAAAGCCGCGAAACCCAAATTCCTTCATGAGCTTAGAGTTGGTCGGGCAGTTCAGCGCATATCCTCCTGTAATCGATAAATAGGACTCTGACGGATCAACAGGATATGTTTCCAGCAAGCTCTGAATATTTGCTACCATTGTACGTTCGGAGATCTCCTGAATAATTTTCATCAGCATGCTGGTTTTATTTTCCTGTTGTGTAAATGCGGGATCAAAGACATTAAAGCGGGTCCCGGCATCTGCCTCGTGAACAGAAAACACCTCTTTTTTTAGCCGGTGATAAAGCTTCTGGACATCTAAAATCTTCTGTAGCCTAGAAAAGGAATAGTCCGGAAGGTTATCCATAAAATAAACGCTTTTGCTGGCTGATGCAAGCGCCATCAGAGTGCCCTCTCTGAGCCCCAAATCCGACTTAGCGAGCTCCCATAGAATTCCCGGTGAGGAAATCGCCTTCATCCCCCGCAGTATTCCCTGATTGGATACGGCCCCAAGGAAGGGCATATCTACATAGCGGTTGGAAATATAGCCATCCGGTCCTCCATCCACCGCTAACGCTACGATATTGCTTTTATGAAACAGCTCTGTATCAGAAAGCAAACCGCTATATAAGTGCGCAACGGTGTGGATTGCGCTGTCTTTCTGCATCTCTGTGAGATATTTTACCGGCTCCTTTTCAAGCTCTGGCGTTCCCCATACTTCCACCAGATCGTCCAGTGTCAGGTCATATGACTTTAGCAGCCCGTTTACAAAGGCCTCCATATCCGATTTTGAAAAAAAGGACAAGGTATGCTGTTTGAAGCCTGTGATTCTCTCCAGTTCCCAATATTTGATGAGCTGAACTTCATTTCCCTCTACATACCATAACGCCAGATTTTCATCATGCCGGATCGGCGTTTTTTCAAGGTATGATAATGGATGGGCAGCAAGATAAGCGGACATATAATAACCGTTTTTCATTTTTTCACCATTCCTTTACCTGTTGGAGCGCCCGAACCTTTTTATAATAGTGCCTGTAGGAGGACAACAAGTTCTCCCGCGAGAAGTAAGGGCTATCCTCATTGATATAAATATGCATTTCCTCAAATGAGATATCTTGCAATGGTTTTTGCGTCTTACTGGAGGTCACTTGGATAAATCGTACAAAAGAAGGTACATCTGCAAGCGTTACCTGTAGCTCCGAGGGCAGTGGAATCTTATAGGATTCAAAAAAACGAATGCTATTATCCCAATCCTCTCCCAAATGCATGTTCAGCAATTGTGCAGCAAGATGGCGTGTGTATTTTGCACCCGGATAGTGATAAATTGGAGCCTCCGCCGTCACGATGTTACGGGCAGCGTCCATAAAATAAGTAAATGCGAATTCTTCTGCACAAAGGTACTGATAATGATCTAAAATACAATCCGACAGTTCCAAAACCTCGGATAGCATGCGGTATGATGCATCATCCATCCCTATGACGCCGGAATTGTAGGGGATAAAATCCTTCGATATCGGATACCGGCCACGAAAAATAAAACCTTTTTCCCAAATGTTTTTATAAAAATTCAGCCGCACAAGAGATTCCGCTGTAATCAACCCAGCAGGCACATCGCGGACGACATCCAATCCTTTCTGAACACTGGTACAGGGCGAATGAAGCAGATAGCACTCCCTCAAGGCATCAAAAAGCCCGGTCGGATCCGCCAGCACTAAGGTATCTGTATCCAGAAAAATCAGATCACAATGAAATTGCTCAAAGCAGTATGCCAGGCATTCAATTTTTGCCCTTGGCATGTAAACGCCCTGTAACGTCCAATCATCAACCGTCTGGCTGCTTATCGGCAGTAAAATAAGCTCAGGGTAGGAAGAAACAGGAGCGTACACACCCGGATCATCCGTCACCACCAAAATCCGATACTCCCCAAGGCTGTGTTCCAAATAGGGATGCAGCGTGGCAATGGAGTACATGCTCTCCCTCTTAAACCGGACGTCACCAACTGCGCAGTACACAAATGCTTTCATTTTTGCGCAACCTCTTTCTGAATATATTGAGCAAGGCTACTCACATTTTCTTCTAGCAAGCGCACAATTTCTACCTCTGAGATCTCCAGATCATACGTATCCTCAATGTTAACAATAATTTTAATAAACAATACCGAATTAATACCAATATCCATAAAACGGCTGGAGAGAAGCACAGGCTCGTCCAGATAGTCTGCTGTATCCTGAACAATACCTAGCACTGTGTTTTCTATATCTGTCATTTTGAAAACCCACCTTTTTATTATTGTGATGGCAGATGCCCTGCTGCAAGCCGCTCCATCGTTACAATCCGTTGCCAATATGCTCCGGCAGCAATCTGATCCTTTTCACACCATTTTCTACGAACCAAAGCCTTTTGATAAATGACGCGGAGCGAATAAAACGCTTGATATATCTCCTCAAGCCGGCAGGAAAGTTCCGAATCCTGCCAATAATGTTCAATAAAATAGCACTGCAACCTTTTCCGATTGATGATATCGTTTAACAATTCACTCTGGTTTTTGATCTGATCCAGCCTGGTCAATGGATTTTCTTCTCTATATGCCTGATAAAGCTCTAACTGTTTAATCGAATGGCATATCCATTTCCTGCTCCACCCCGATTTAGGTTCCGGATTCGCTGCGGTAAGATGCTGGAGCCCTACAAGATGAATGCGATTAAGCGCATATTTTCCGGCGGTGCTTTGAAGCACCTCGTCATAATCCAGCGGAAAAATTCCGTAATTTAGTGTGTTGCGGAATTTACTGTCATAAACGATCATCTGCCGGCCTTGCGTGTCAACGCCTATGATCAGAATAAAATGATACTGCGATTGCGCCCGCACCTCATTGGCATCTGGTTTATGAACGTTTTCAAGATCATTCGTATCCAGAATCACGTAATAATCCTGCTGGATCGCCTTCGTGATCAATGCCGTCAGTTCTTCACGCTGATAAAGCAGCTCGCGCAGCTCAACGCCATATGTGCCCAGCAGTGCATGCAGGCTGATACTCTCCCTGTCGCGGTTGCATAAAAGCCCTTGTGTACGCAAGTACTCAAAAGTAAACGTGTCCTTATAAAACAGGCCTGGAAGGCCGCAGGAATGCGTATGTAGAATAGTAAAAATAATATTCTGAAAGCAATCCTTGAAATAAATTTCCGGGCACGGTGTAAGCTGAAGTTGTTTATTCACTCTGGTCCTCCGGCAAATTAGCTTTGCGCAATGCGTGTTAATGTATTGAATATATTCTGTACATTGACAAACAGCTCTTCCTTCACTTCATCTTCTGGGAACTCAACCCCATATAAATCTTCAATCTCCACCAGCATTTCAATGCACTTGATCGAGTTGATTCCCAAATCTTTTAAATTGCTCTCCGGAAGAACCGGATGCTGCTCTGTAAAATTTTCTGCGATTTTAATCAAGTCTTCTATTTTCATCATTAATTTCTCATCCTTTCCATGATGGATCAATATAAGCCTTCAGACAGCCCCCCGTTGCAGAACCCATTACATCCAAAAGCCCCGGCAGAGGCCCTTCATACAGCAGATTACCGCCCTTTTCGCCGCCTTGAGGCCCAAGATCTATGATATAATCTGCCTGCGATATCACGCTCATATTGTGCTCGATAATAATCAGGCTGTTGCCCGAATCCACTAGCCTTCCAAACATCCGCATAATCGCCCTGATGTCCTGAGGGTGTAGGCCTGTCGTAGGTTCATCAAATACATAGAGGATATGCCCTCGTTTTTTTTTGATCAATTCCTTTGCCAAACGAAGCCTCTGGCACTCCCCTCCAGACAACGTGTTGAGCATACTGCCCAGCGGCAGATAACCCAACCCAATTTCACATAACACTTTTAGTTTTCGTTCTACTTTAGAAATACTTTTAAAAAACTCCATAGCCTCTTTTCCTGTCATTTTTAGAACCTGTGCGATATTCTTGTTTTGATAGGTCACCTCCAAGACTTCGTCTTTAAATCGCTGCCCACCACAACTCGGGCATATGCTTTGCATGCCCTCCAGAAAAGGCAAACCCGCATCCACCGTTCCCGCGCCGTGGCAGACTTCACAGCGCCCGCCAGGCACATTAAAAGAAAAGCTTTTTTTGGTGAGCGTACGCTCAGCTGCTGCTTTTTGATTCTCATATAGCTCTCGTATATTCTGATACACATCGATATAGGTCGCCACGTTAGATCTGGAGTTTCCATATAATGCACCTTGACGGAAGGATACGACGCCATCCAGCTTTCTCCATCCCTCCAAAATCCCGTTGCAAGCCTTACCCTGAAAAGCTGCTTCCAAAGCGGGCAAAATTTCATCGAAAACCAACGAGGACTTCCCGCTTCCTGAAACCCCGGTAACAAGCACCATCGCGTTGAGCGGTATATGCACGGTTAAATCCTTCAAATTATTGGAGTCCGCATGCTTTACAGTCAGCAAATCGGAGAAGCTGCGCGCCGGACACGCGGGCAAGTGAAACGTCTCCTCCAGATAGCCCCGTATGATAGATCCGGAAGCCTGTGAAATATTCGCCGCCGGCCCTTGATACACAACCTCTCCGCCTTCTCTTCCTGCACCTGGGCCAATTTCGACGATATAGTCCGCGGCGCGGATTACCTGTGTATCATGCTCTATTACGATCACAGTATTGTCCCTTTCGCGCAGGGCACGCATTGCGTCTATCACCCGGTTCGTATCATCCTCATGCAAGCCGGCAGTCGGTTCATCCAGAATATAAATGATTCCAGACAATTCAGAATCCAGCATCTGTGAAAGCCGGATTCTCTGCATTTCTCCACCTGACAGCGTCGGGCTTGCCTGCATTAGCCTCAGATAGCCCAAATCAAGATGAACGATTCCCTCCAGCTTTTGAATCATCAGATCGGTTAATACGCTTCCATATTTCAATCTATCAATTTGTTTCAGCCATATGAGTAAATCCTCAAAAGGCATTTCCAGCAACCCGTGCAGCGTTTTTCCGGCGAACAGCACGGCTTTCGTCTTTTCAGAAAGACGTGTCCCGCCGCACTTTCGGCATTTGGATTTCACAATATATGGCCCATAGCGTTCCACAAAATCGGGCTTATCTAAATTTTTAACATATTGATCATACACTTGATGGATAACACCCGGAAACGCGCCATTTAAGGTGGATTGCGGCGGTTCCCTATCCGGAAAGTATTGGGTGAACGCCTGATCCTGGCAACCATAAAAAAGATATGCCTGTGCAGGAGGCGACAGTTTGCCAATCGCTTCATCCTCACGGAACGGAAAATGATAATACCGAGCGGCACGTTTTAAAATCTGGGTAAAGTTCTTGATATCGTTGCTCCACCAGCTTCGCACGCCGCCATCTAATATGGATCGTTCCCAATCAATGAGCAAATCCTCCTCCACCCGATATTCTTTCCCCATTCCTCCGCAAGCCTCGCAGGCCCCCTGAGGTGTATTAAACGAGAAATCTGACGGGCGAAAATGCGGCAACGGGGCGCCGCAGCCTATGCATCTTTTGGGACTTCCCGCCCGATCTCCCCATACAGCAGTATCCGTATGTTGGGACGGCAGATTTTCAGTTCCGCATTCTGGGCAGCGGATCACGCCCCAATTAGCGTAAAGATAGCGCAACAAATCTAAAATTCCAGTCATCGTGCCAAGAGTAGAACGAGGATTTCTATTTTGATACCCCTGTGAGATGCTGATAACCGGTGATATATTCTTTATGGCATCCACTGCCGGCTTTTGAAACACTTTTTCATTTTCATCTACATAAGTCAGGTATTGCCGCATACACTCGTGCTGCAATACATCCATTACCAGCGTGGATTTTCCTGAACCAGATACTCCGGTAATCACTGTCAACCGCCCTCTTGGAATGCGAACATTGATGTTTTTTAAATTATTTTCCCGTGCTCCCTGAATGATAATATCAGACATCAAACATCCTGCCTCCCTCAAGTTGTAACATACTTATCCTTCTGAATACGGTACAGGCGAGCATAGATACGATCCTGCCGCATCAACTCTTCATGGCTGCCGGTTTCCACCACCTGGCCTTGATCTAAAACAATGATCCTGTCTACCGCCCTCGTCATGGTAAGCCGATGCGTGATAATAATTGTAGTCGTCTCTCTTGATAAATGAAGTATTTTTTGGGTTAATTCATATTCTGAATAGGTATCGAGTGCGCTGGAAAACTCGTCAAGCAAAATATTGGGATTGTCAGAGTATACGCATCTGGAAAATGCCAGCTTTTGCTTTTCGCCACCGGAAAACATCAGCCCTTCCTCATCGAATTCCCGGGTGACTCCAGCCTGTACGCCTTTGCCAGCGGCGCCTATTTTGGAGCCTAGTCCGCATTCTTCCAGCGTATCTTCCACCTTTTTCAGCGCTTGGGCATCTTCTACGCAATCCATTGCCACATTTTCGCCTACTGTTGTGGCGTAAAGCTGAAAATCCTGCATCAATGAGCTGTAAACCAACTTTCGATACTCATCCAGAGGATATTTCTTAATATTGATCCCATTGACAAGGATTTCACCCCTCTCCGGGTCATAGAGGCGTAGAAGCAGTTTATACACAGTTGTCTTGCCGGCCCCGTTATACCCTACCAATGCAACTTTTTCTCTCTTCTCAACTGCAAAGCTAACGTCTTTCAGTGCATAACCCTCCACATTGGGATATCGGAACCAAACACGCCGGAATTCAATTTTGATCGGGCCCGGCTCCAGCCGACATGGATGGTTGGGAGATTTTACTTCGTTGCTGTAATCAAAAAAGCCTCGTACTCTTTCGATATATAAGCTATGCGCCTGAAGATTATTGACTTCCCCGAGGATCTGTGAAATTCTCGCCTTTAGAGGAGACAAGCCGTTCCAAAGCCCCAAAAACGATCCGGACGTATATTTGCCCACCACCAGCACCATATAGGCCAAATAGGAGATCACACCGAACTCCCCCACCAGCTTCTGCAAAAAAGTGCTGATCATATAGACCGCCAACTCACGCCTTCCATACTTTTCATAGATCTCGTGCAAATTCTTTTTGGATTCCTGAAATTTATCATACAAAAGCTTTGATACATTGGTAAGACGAAAATCTTTTGCAAACCTGCTAAGGAAAAAAACACGGTTCACATAATCCATCTGCCGGTTAAAAAACACCCCTGTGTTGTATGATTGATTCACAATTTTATTGATTTTATTTGCAAATAAGCATCCAATCAGGAAGGCCAGCAACGCCAAAGGGATGATTACCGGATCCATCAAGGCAAACGTCAGCCCCAGGCAGGCGGTCACGACGATCGCAATCGTCAGGTTGGTAACGGTTGTGAATACCTTCCAGATCAAATCGTTCATTTGATTGATCGTGTAGGTCAGTTCGTTATAAAAATCGGTATTATCGTAACATTTCAGATCCATCTGGATGGCTTTGTCGAAAACCATTGTTGTCAGGCGCTCACTGATTTTTGTCTCCGCCTGCTTATGCAAATATTCGTTAAACAGGGCGCCGTTGATCGTGTTGACAACCTGAAGAGAAACATAATACACCACCGTAATGATCAGCAGCTGCCTGAAAAGGGGACCCGTCAGATCCGGAGCTTTCGCGATCTTTTCAACGGTGTCTACGAGGTATTTTACAAAGTAAACGTTGCCTATCACGTTGTACATTACCCCACATAGCACCTGAAAGAGGATGGAAAAAGTTCCAAATAGCGGAACTATACGAAAAAACAGCTTGAGCATATACCAGTTATTCTGGAGAATTCTTTTAATTTTCATAACCCACCCCGCATAAGCCCTCCTGGCTGTAATACTGAGATTGGATTTCAAACATTTCCGCATACTTCTGATCCAATTCCATTAACTGCGCATGCGTTCCATACTCCACAATCTCGCCATCTTCCATCATATAAATCCTATCTGCTATTTTTGCAGATGACAGACGGTGTGAAATAAATAGGACGGTTTTTTCCGCTGCAATATTCTTGATATTTTCAAAGAATTTCGCTTCTGCCATAGGGTCCAATGCGCTGGTTGGTTCGTCTAAGATAAAGATATCATGATCTGTCAGATAAATTCTGCATATTGCAAGTGCCTGTGACTGCCCCCCTGACAAGAGAACACCATCTTCCGACAGCTCACGGGTCAGCTGCGTATCCATTCCATCCGGCAGTGCACGAATTTTATTTTCTAAGCCAAACTCTCGGATAATTTGGGAGATTTCTTCCTCACTTTTGCTTTCGCCGCCTAAAAACAGGTTGTTCCGGATCGTATCGGCATACAGATTAAAATCCTGAAAAACAATCCCAAACCGGTCTCGGTATACCTCAAGCTCCAGCTTGCGGATATCAAGGCCGTTATAAAGAAGCTGACCCTGATCAGGATCATACAGACGCAGCAACAGATGAACAAGCGTTGTTTTGCCCGAACCATTTTTCCCAACGAGCGCAATCTTTTCCCCTTTCTTAATGTTCAGGTTAATATGATGCAGAGCATCCTTGCTCATGCTTTGATACCGAAAGGAAACGTTCCGAACTTCAAGCTCTTCGAATTTTCCCGGCCGAACCGCATCGGGAATGCTGACAATGCGGGGTTCATATGCCATAAAAGTTCGAAATTTTTCAATATACAAGCTGTTTGCCATCAATTTATTGACGGAATTGACAAATGCAACACTTCGATAGCTAAATTCCGCAAGCGCGCTGATCATCGGAAAATAGAATGCCACGCTCAGCGTTTTTTGTATTACAATTTTATATACGGCGATTAATGTTGCCACACATGTGGTCAGGCCAAACCCAAAGAGCAGAGACGCAGCATTCAGAAGGGCAACCTTCTTATATTGCTGTTGATTCAAATTCCGAATGCCGCGCGCCCCTTCTTTTATCATTCCGCGCAATGGCCGCGCAACTTCGGTAATCCTCAGTTCCTTTGCATATTCATGCTGTATTAGCACACGATTGATGTATCCCAGCTTTCTTTGATACGGAATGACCCGCTTCGTGTAGAGAAATACTTCCTGATTGATGCGTTTACCAAGATATAAGCTCAGCAGCAGGAAAAAGAAGGAAAGCACTACAATGCTGACATCAACGAACCAGAAAAACGCCATCAGGATGACCACGCCGACGCCCATGCCTAACGCACTGAAAACATCACCCAAGATCTCTGTGCTTTTTGTGGGAATTTCACCGATCGAATAGACAAAATTATCATAATATTCCGGATCGTCATAGCATTTATAATCGAGCGTATTGACCTTTTCATAAATCATGGTTTTAATCGCACAGGTAATTTTCAGATCTGACTGCTTGATATAGATCGTTCGATACCAACCGCCAAAAGCCTCCACGAGAAGGCCGCATATCGTCACAGCCCCGACTACGGTAATCATAAAGCCGATCGGCTTTTGATCAATAACACACTGCACGAAGTAGGCAAAAAACACCACGGTAAACAGGATATTATAAACATTGGTCAGCACCTCATAGAGCATCGTCATCCAAACGCGGGAAGGAGAAACTTTCATAATCATGCGGATGATATATAGATTATGTCTGATTTGATCGCTCTTTTTCATCCTTTCATCCTTTCTCTGCCTCACAACCGTGGGGGTTCCGTTCAGCTGAATATCTGTTTCTCATCGTTTTTCTGGCAATTCTCCATGCCGCGCGCCCAAAAAGCCTGCTTCAAACTGAGGCATCCACCCATGGGCGTTAAAATGACCAAGGCGGTCGATCCCTGCCATAAGCATACCGGAGCGGTCATATCTTCCCTTTGTAATCCAAATCCAATACTCTCGGTCAGGATACTGTCCATGCTGCGCTTTCATTGCTGCTAGGAACACCAAATACCGCTCCAATGTGAAATGAACCCAACCCTCATTGTCGATCGAATGCGCAATGGAGATACCCGTGCTTCGAATACGATCCGGTTTCATCGTTGCGGAAGTGCGAAACCAGAAATCTGCCTGTTCTGTCGTTTCACCAATCAGTGGATCACTAAAAGCCCAGCTGCGGATCCGAAACAGCTCGCCTAACTGCTGCCTACTTACCCCTTTTGGCACACATAGAATGATCTCATTCCTTTCTCTTGCACGCTGGATTTCCTGCTGGGTAAACGGGCATTCCGAAAGTTCAAAGGGCTTTCCCGTTATCGTTTCGATACCAAGGCCTCGATACCACTGATAAAACCAATTGTGGAGTTCCCAGGGATCATTCAACCGATCCCCAATCAATACGGCAAGGCTCTGTGCATCCAATTTTCCAGCAGAAACCAGCTCTTTCAAGAGGCTCATAACGGATTGTTCCAACATTGTTCCACTTCCACTCCCTATACTTTATATATTTCACGCGGCTCCCCCTGATACGTAGAATTCGGTTTCTCCAATTTTTCCACACACAGCGAATGGGGTTGATTGTCTAAAATTTTTTCACTGAGCAGCTTGCCTGCCGCAAAGCCGTGCATAAATCCATGCCCGTTAAAGCCGCTGATCTGATACAGATTTTCTGCGCCGCCAATGATTGGCCTGCCGTCCGGCGTCTCATCATAATATCCGCTCCATTGGGCACAAACGCTTGCCTCGTGCAGGAGTGGAAACCATTCAACTGCCTTTTGGGCATGTGCCAAAAACCAATTGTAATCGGTTCGTATACGATCAGACAGATTCGGCTCGTAAGGGCGGTTATATTGCGTCAGTATTCCTCCTCCTTCTTCATGAAAGCCAATTCCTAAATCGGGATAAATCGCAACCGGGAACGCTTTGCTGATCCCCGGCAGCGGATCCGTTACAAAAATCTGCTGAAAAGCCCGCGCAACTGGCAGGTCAATCCCAACCATGCGTGATATATCGCTACTCCATGGACCGGCAGCGTTGACCAAACGGGAAGTATAGAATGTATCCCCGTGTTCTGTCTGTAAAACAAAACCGCTCCCTTTTCTTTGTATGCCGGTAACGCACGTGCTGCACAGGAGCGAAACCCCCGCATATTGTAATGCGTCCGTCAGAAAGGAAACCACTTGATGGACATCCAGGATCCCCTCCTCGGCGCCAAAGGTAATAAACCGTACGCCTTCATACTGAAGCCGTGGTTCCCTCTGAGCAAATTCTTCCCCCTGGAACAGACTCACTTCTACACCCAGCGCCTTCTGCAAATGGTAAGCCTCCAAATAAGATTGCTCCCTTTGCCGGTCTGTGATGAAAAACGCATATCCACATCGATTCAATTGAAAGGATATTCCCGCTTTTTTCCCAGTTTCCTGCATCAGACTCCAACTGAGCTGGGATAAGCGGATATTCATCTCATCCGCAAATTGGTATCGAAGCCCTCCGGCGCACCGCGTTGTGTTATATCCTCCGAAATAAGGTTCCCTGTCAACCACCAAAATGCGCTTCATTCCGCCTTGATTCAGATAATACGCTGTGCATAACCCCATGATCCCCGCGCCGATAATCACAGCCTCATACTGCATCCGCTTTCTCTCCTTTCATAAACGCCTCTAAAAATGCAGGGATCCGGCAGGTTTTTTCAGGCGGTTTATCAGGGTATATTTCCCCTTCTTTTTCACTAATTGCAGCTTTCACTTTACCACATATGCGGTCTGTTTCCATGAGCTGTTCCATATCATAGATACGATAACCTGCATTCTCCTGAAAGACAGCATAGACACCGCAATCTGTCAGAATGACTCCTCCGGATATGTTCTCACTGATATGTACCACGCTGTAGAAAAGCAATGCCCTAGATTTAGCATCTCCTGTTTTGCATCGTATTACCTGATCTGCTGTCATAATACGGTGGTTTTCTACAAAAATCGATTCCTCCCGGCATTGATGCAGAAAAAGAAGCGTACCATTTCTGCCATAGCGCATTGCAAACGCCTGAACCAGCTTACTTTTTACACTGACATAAACATACACCTGCGGGTTAGGTACAAAAAGGGACTGAAAAGCATAAACGGCCCATGAAAAAATCGAATCCGGAAACTGTTTGCGGTATTGAAATATCGCTCGGCAGAAATGTCGGCTTGATTCTCTTGGATTCCCCTGCGGAGAAAGCTGAAATGCGGCCTGGCCCGAAGCCTTCGCCCGGGTCAAAAGATGCTCCAGCTCTTCTGTGTGAAATGAACCGGAAATCTTATTGAGAACGCAAAGCGGGCCGTCCTCTTGTTCAAACAGAACAGTTTTCCGAGCGCTCGCCACCCAGTCGATTCCGAAGGCGCGCTCCGGGGGCATATAGGCAAAATACGGCCGTTCAGAAATGGGGAACGCGTCATTTCTTGAAACCACATAGGTCTCACCCACATCAACAATTAACTTATCCTGACCGTCTAGGCGCAGCTGCATCAGATTATGCAGGGGAATCCGCAGCAGAAAAAGCAGAACGTAGAAAAACGACATAAATGTGTTGCATTCTACCGGTACTTTTTCTTTTTTCCGGTACAAATAGGCGCATTCCTCCATACTGAACCATGGAACCACAAATTTGCTTTCCCAGGTGTCTTTCTTTTCCTGCTTATACAGGTTGGTTTCACAGTTGCTGACCATCCAATTATAGATTCGTTGGAACGTACTACAGGCCGTTTCTCTCTCCCGGTAAAGAATATGAGCAACCATATGGGATTGCATCGACATCGCGCAACTGAGCAGCACGGCACATTCAATTTCGGGATGGCTCGCTCTGCCAAGCGCAGAGCGGTGCACCGCCCTGGAATATACTTTATAGCTGCTCTTTTCCTCATACCCATCCAGCAGCCGGCTAAGCTCCGCCTGATTCCACCAGTCCTCCTCTTCACGGCAAACTCTCTGCAAGATTTCCTGCAAACCGGGGCTCTCCCCAAAGCCTTGAAAAAGGGTGGGTGGGTTATAAATCTGCACGATTTTATAATCTGTTTCCTTTATAGGATCTATATAAAACGTAACTGTCTCATGGAATCGATATCCAGTTTGATAAAAAATCTGAATCACACAGGTAATCATGCAGTACGTCCCCTGGGATAATCTTTCCATCTCCACCTCGACAGAACAGATTTCTCTGCGGCAAAAATTATGTTGAAACCATTCCAACAGCATCGTATTTGCATAGGCACTTGCAAGGTGTAGATGTGACGCCCACCGGCCAATGTCGCCACGGAGGATGCAATCTTTTATATCCTGACACATAAAATCTATGGTCCTTTGCGAAACGGTCTGCAAAATAAATCACCTATTCCTTATACTTCCTGACCAGTGCTGCCAAATCATCAATGGAAGAAAAAGCACGGATCAGTTCCTCCTCATCCTCAATAAATATGCCAAATTCCTTTTCGATATCGATAATAATTTCAAGTGCAATCAGAGAATTAATTCCATAGGTATCGATCAGATTTTTTCCTTCCAGTTCGGGAAGCGACAGTTGCTTTTCCAATTGCCTGCTCAAAATTTTACACAAGCCAGCCTGATATTGCTTCAGCTCCATACCAAAAACTCTCCTTCTCATAATAATCCATCTAAAATAGCTACACAGCGCTGATTTCCATGGTACTCCGTAATTTTTTTTGAAAACAGGTGCAGACGCTCCCGATCAATCTCATCCATCGCCATTTGCACCAAACGCTTTAGCTTGCGAGGGCGCAATTCATAAATACTCATCCAATATGCCAGCTGGTTACGCTGCATCTGCTGCGCATTGAACGAGCGCTCAAAATGCTTCCCGGGAATGCAGATGCTGGGTTTTTCGTGAATCAGGCTGGTCAACATCATATCCTGCCCCCCATGAAACACCACGACAGCACAATGCGGCATTACATCCTCGATATTGATGTATTGGACGAATCGGATATTTTCCGGGAGGTCTGTTATAATATCTTCCCTTTCATAATGAAATCCTAGGCTGCACAGCACGTTAAATTCACCATCTCCAAATGCACGGGCAATGATTTCACTGTATAGCTTTGGCGGAATCGCACCTACACTGGTATAAATAAAAATGAGCGGCCTGCCGTCCAGTCTATCCAGCAGCGCGGTGCTATCCCCGCCACTCTGTCGGTTCAGCACGCTTCCTGCAAACTGAACTTGCCGGTAACGGTCAAGGCCGGGTTCTAATTCGGGAATAGATGGATTGATGACGCAATCCGCCCGGTCAAAAACCAGCTCGCATACATTTTTAATGGGCGGCTGGCGGTATCGTTTTAAAATCGGGTTGAAATGATCCGTCAGGTACTCGCCAGCCGCCTCATTCGCAGGAAATTCCGGCGTTGACGGGGTGCTCGCAAAAAGGACAAGCGGAATGCGAAGCGTATTTGCCAGAATCGTCGCCGCCGGATTGGACTGACTGAATATCACATCGGGACGGAACTCGCCGGCAATCTCCAATCCTCTTTTCAGTGCATAAGAAAGATAACCCTCTTCCGCCATCCCCGTCCATTCAACAAACTCAATGTAATTATTGATATTCTGAAGCTTTGTATGGTACTCAGGCGGCTCGCTGTAATACAGGCGGTAGGATGCCGCTTCAACCAGTTGTGCAACATGCCCGCCAAGCACAAAAGCCGTTTCCCAGCCATCTTCAACTAGATTCTGCGCCAAGCCGATAAACTTTAGCGTTGAGCCCAGGGAGCCGGAATTCGGGGGGCTGGGCATGATTAATACTTTTTTCCCCATGGATGATCCTCCAATACATACAAAGCCTTTAAGCCTTCTTTCATCGTCGGATACAGAAAGGTGTAGCCAAGCTCTTTCTTCACCCGCTCGCATGACAGCCGAACGGAAAACATCCGGAGCACATGCAAGCTCCACAACATCCTCTCACTGGATAAATCCGACGCATGCCAGCGAACGGAGATCTCGCCGTCAATCTGCTGCACGCAAGCATAAAACTCTCTTTGTGTAACCGGCAACTCGTCGCACACATCAAAGATGCCCTGTGCACTGGTATCTACGGCTAATTTACAGAGGATACGAACTGCGTCGTCTACGTGAATACGCGCGGACAAGGCATCTCCATTGCCCAACAGGCTGATTAATTTGCTGCGGAAGGGACTGCGTTCTCCCGGGCCATACACCTCTGCCAGCCTCATGATGGCATAAGAGCTTCCCATGGCCTCAGCACACTGCCGCACCATATTCTCTGCCTCTGCCGCCATGGCCGGATAGGGATGCTCCCTAAGCAACGCTTCTCCAAATTCCTTGCCAACTGCTCCTGCCGCCCCATTGCTCGCATAGAGCAGCCTTTTGACTGGATTACACGCCACAACAGCCAGAAAACGCCCCAAATCTCCCAGCATGCTCTCCTGATTCTGCCGAAAGGTCGCATAATGCCCACCTGCCAGGTAAATTACAGTATCCGCCTCATGAAGCGCCTGCTCAATTGAAATAGGATCCTTGAGATCCCCCTGCATCCACTGCGCACCTTTTAGAAGAGGAGAAGTGCACTGCTTGTCATACACTCTGACTGGCTCTGATAAGCTTTGAATCAGCTCCTGATAAAGACGAGAGCCAATATATCCGTTTCCCCCAATGATCAATATCAATTCCAATTCACCATCAATCACAGTTTTCTGATCTTTTTGCCGGTTGACGTCAGGTCGATTTCGTCTACAAAGATGATTTTTCTCGGCACCTTATAGTCCTCCATTCCATCCCGGCAAAAACGAATCACATCCTCTTCATCGGGAGGGTTCTCCCGATCCGCCGCAACCACTTTTGCATAAATACGCTCATTGTGATCATCATCCGGCAATGAAAACACCGCCGCGTCCTGAAGCCCTGGGTGCAAAATCAGCCTATCCTCCACTTCCTGCGGATTCACCAGATGGCCGGCAATATTCATCGTTTGGGAGATACGCCCCTTCAAGACAATTCCCTCCTGCGTCACGCATCCGAAATCCCCTGTGTGAAAATAATCCGGGTACTGTTCTGATACTAACTTTTTCTGGCATATATCATCGTTATAATATCCGGATGCACAATGGGCTCCGGCAACCAGAATCTCACCGCAGACGCCGTGAGGGACTTCCACCCCATCGCTTGCGACAATCTTGATATAAACTCCCTTTACCGGATGCCCAACGCTGCTTTGCGCTTTTGTCAAATCGTCGCTTGCCTGGTATGAGATTACGCCGCACTCTGACGAACAATAGATGGAGTGAAGCACTTTGCCGCTTTTTTCATAGAGACCTACAAAATGCTGCGGAGCCATGTAGGAGGAACTAGTGAGACACAGGCGAACATGATCCCATTCAATCTGGTCAATCGCTGGACTTTCCAGCAATTTGGCATAAACAAAGGGTACGCTGAATAGGACCGTGACTCTATAGCGATTGATCACATTTTTCATTGCTCCGGGTAAGAAGGTCTTTTTGATAACAACCGTTGCGCCGCTAATCAGACCCGGCATGTAGATTGTGGTGAGCGCTGAGGTGATCAAATGCGACACTGGCGTGTAGCAGACATCTGACGGTGCCAGATTCAGCGATTGAGCAAGATCGGCGATATTTCGATACATTGCTTCATGAGAAAACACCACACATTTCGGCAAGCCCGTTGTGCCTGAAGTATACAAAAAAACAGCTGCGTCAATTGGAGCCGGCGTGCTATTAGGCGCCTGTCCGCCCTGCGGAATCAGATATACACTTTCAGAAAGGACCGCTCCGCCCGGCCGCATCTCCCCGCACAGGAGATAATCCAGCCCAGCCTTCGCCTGCACCTGGGAAAGTGCATGTGCACTGCACTCTTCCATAGGGACAACAATACAGTCGTGCTGCCACAAAGCCAGAAGAACGGCAATATATTCCACGACGTTCTCCAGAGATACGGCTGCCACACAGCCTGCTGGCAGCTGCCGCAAAATCAGTTGTTGCCGATAATATTCAACACGCTGAAGAATTTGGGCAAATGTATAAACATCACCCGTATCATTTATTTGAATCGCCGGCCTCTGACCAAACTGTTTCATATGCTCCACTATTTTTTCGCCCAACATAGAACTCCTCCTTTACCAATCCAGAACAATGGAATGCGCTGTGCCGCCGCAACCTGCCTGGAGCATATCGATTATATTTTCATGATGGACAAACGCCGACACAGGTGGATGTTCCATACCGCGTATGCAGCAAAGAATATCTCTGTGTACGTCGCAAGTGAGAAAACGTCGGTCAAACCTCCCATCACAAAGCAACAGATCCTTTTCAGCCGGTACCCCTGTGAATAAAAACATATCGGCATTCCTCTTCGTCGGGGTCAGCGCCTCGCCCTCGTAGGCGCATACGGTGGAAAACATCTGCTCCAGCAGGCTATTCCCTTGGATCGCTGCGCCATCCAATCCACTGCTGATATAGCAATCAAAAACAAGATATGCGACATATAGCAAATCATAAAACAAATAGGGAATTTCATACTCGGGCTCTACCCGTATGACCGGAAATTTCTGTAAATCCTCTTCTGTATAAAGCGTATATGGTTTCTCACCGGCATAAATCAGCACGAGTTCTCCTGCTTCAAGCGGAAAGGATGGGCAACAAGAAGAACACACTTCAGCAACGCTCAGGCCGCAAATCAAGCCATGCAACCGGCCCGGATATCCCAGGAAAGACAAGGCGGGCGGATACAACTGCGTATGTCTGCTTCGGAAGAGAGCCGCACACTGCAACGGCCCGGGGTCAGTATTCAGCACCTGCAAGGCGCCTTCACCATCCTTAAAATCATAAATGTTCACAAATGCGGATCGACCTTCCACCAACATAAGGAGAGTGAAATTGAGGCAGCCATGCGTGAAAACTCATCTGCCCAGCTGAATCATACCCGCCAATCAGCATCAGCCGGCCTTCATATTTGGTATTTGGCAGCCACGTTTTATATTTTTCATCTGTGGTAATTCCGCAGAAGGCATAAAGTGATGCCACAAGGACTAAATACCGCTCCAACGTAAGATTAAGATCTCCCTGCTTTTTTATCACCTGCTGGATTTCCCTTCCAGTGCGATCCAGCAGTTCTGGCTGTGTCGACTTTTTGACAAAGAACCAACAATCCTCTTCCTCTGAATTCTGCTTTACCAATGCGCTGCTTTCCGCCCAGGTATGAAAATGGAACAACTCACTCAGGTCTTTTGCAGAGAGCCCCTTGGGCAGACAGCACAACAGCTCTCCCCGCTCCCGGAACTCCCGGATCTCCTCCTTATAAAAGTAAGGCCGGGTCAAGTGAAATGGCTTGCCCGTAATTTGTTCCACACCCAGCGTTTTATACCAATGCTCCATCTGGCTGCGCACCTCGTCCGGATGATCCGTATCGATTTCATTGGACCTATAGCAAAGCAGATCCGCCGGTGTGATGATCTCCTCTTTTAACATTTCTGTAATTACGGACAGCGCCGCCTCTTTCAAGTCCCTCATGTTACCCATCCTTCCTGCGATTTAATATCATTTGACTGAGTCTGGGCAAGACATCATAGAAATCCGCCACGATTCCTACAGTAGCGTATTGAAACACAGTGGCATTCGCATCACGATTGACTGCGATAATATTCTTACATTTACGCAGGCCTATCAAATGCTGAGAAGCTCCTGAAATACCCAATGCGATATATAGCTCTGGCTGTACGGCCCTGCCGGATAAACCAATTTGATATTCCTTAGGAGCCCATCCTTTTTCGACCAGTGCGCGCGTTACACCAATATCCGCATGGATCAGATCCGCCATCTGCCGAATCTGATCCAAGTCTTCTTTCCTGCGCAGCCCCGCGCCCACGCCGATCATAATCTGATTGCTTTCCGTTCCGGCAAAGTGCCGATTCGAAACCGACAGCAACCGCTCTGAATTTATGCCTGCTGCTTCGCACGGATGAATACAAATGTTAGCCGCAACATCAGAATTGCGGGGATGCGGATCGAATATATTTTTTCTGATGGTGCAAACGAGTGTGGAACCGGTCGCGCAAATATCCGCGTATGTATTCCCCTCATAGACTGGTCGTGTCGCGACAATCTGCTCCCCATGCTGGCAAATCTCTACGCAGTCTGCACACATGCCCAGCCTTTTCCGGCTTGCCAGCTGAGATAAAACAGTTTTGCTATGCACTGTATTGGGCGCTAAGATCAAGTCGGGCCGGTGACTATCGTAATATTCACAAATACCCTCTAAATAATTCCCGTCCTCAAAATATTCGAACGCATCTCCTATATAAATATCTATCCGTTCAAAGGAAAGCTGTTGCACTTCACGCAGAAGATTTTTCAACGCATTCCCAGAGCACAAAGCCAGCCCTGAAATGGTAAATCCATACCGCTTTTTCAGTTCTCGCGCCACAGTAATCAATTCATCACTGAACGCTAAAAGATGACCGCATGCATTTTCCAGATAAACACATACTGTACGTCCAGCGCCATCCTCAGCCATAAATTTTCTCCCCCCTCTTCATCTGATTGATACGGGTTATTTGAGCGTACAACTGCTCTATTCCCTCATCTATCCCGTACAATTCCGCCTGCCTGAAGGAATTCTCTTTCCGGTCTCTCAGCCGGCATACCCGGGTTTGCGATCCCGCAGTCCCCACCATAGAAGCATCACAGGGGAGCACCTGCTGCAATTCAACCTTTTTATGATTTTCAAGAATTTGTGCAAGCTTCGGCCGCTCCGATTCTGCCCAGTTTTTAATGGTCAAAAGTGTCGGAACGGCGGCTTCCGTTTTTACAAAATAACGCTCCAACTCCCGCTTAAGGAGGAAACAGCCTTGTTGACCCAGCGAAATTTCCACCACATTTGCATAGCAGGGCATTCCGAGGCTTTCGGCAAGGCTGGCAGGAACCTGACCTGTTTCACTATCGCTGGATTGACAGCCCGACAAAATCAGTTCATAGTGCCCCTCATTCCTGATCCAGGACGCCAAGGCATAGGAGGTTGCTACCGTATCTGAACCAGCAAGGAGCGGATTGCTCAAAAGCACAATCCGATCTGCCCCATAGGCATACAAGGGCTCCAGGCACTCCACCGCGTTTGCAGACGACATCGCTAGCAGGGTAACAGAACCTCCCGCCTGCCGCCTCAGCCAGAGTGCGCAGCTATAGGCAAGCAAATCCTGTCGGCTGATTTCCAGAGCCGCCTTTTCTCTCGTGACCATTGCACTGTCTGCTCCGGCCAACGCGGGCTTCACACATACCAATATGTTCAAATCGCCACGCCCTCCTCTGCAACTGCTTCCAAAACCGATAAACTGCGCTCAAGCCTTGCGGCATCATAACGCAAGGCTCGCTGGGCAAATCCGCGGCAGTAGCCACAATCCCGACAGCTTTGCAGATTGCAGGAATGAGTTAGGAAATGCTCCATAAAGCCGTCGAGCTTTTGATTGTCAATATCGATTTCAAGCTGCATGAGGCTCCTAAGAGTTTTTAAATCCGTTTTACTAACGTGTTTGCCATGCATCATCTGTTTATTTTGAAAATGATTCATGTTCAGAATTTCTGACAAATTCCCCTCATATTTTCCACTGCAATAGGCATCAGCTGTTCTCAACAGCCATGAAGAGGATTTATTGCGATCTGTCAGTTTATATTTTCGGATTCCGATTTCCTCATAAAAATGGAGATCCTCCGGCCTGCACCAAGTAGAGCGCAGCAGATTCTCCGGCTCCCTGTATTTTTGCAGAAGGCAATGAAGCGTGCAATAATTTGTACTGATTTTTTCATCTACGGTGTACTGCGACATGTGGCTGATGACATTATTATGATATTGCTGATAGGGGCAATGATAAAGGCAAACCTGGTTCACCATAACCTGTAAATTGCACGAAATGGCCGCCTGCATTTTTTCGAGCAGCCTGAAATCCCGCTCAATCCCATTACGCACTGTAATTTCATGAACACCAAGGCTGTTATAGAACTTAGCCGCTTCAATGCTGTCCACCATGGCGAAGGAAGAAACGCTAATTTTCAGGTTTGGATACCGTTTCCTGCATAAATCGATCAAAACAGGGTTCGCCAGCGTGACCATATCCACCTGCGCGGAAACAAGCCAATCAAACTGCTCTATGATTTGATTCAATTTCTTCCCTGTATATTCCATGTTTCCCATACATGCAGCATTCACTAAATAATTAAATTTCTTTCCAGCACTATGGGCCAGACGTACAGCATCTTCGATCCCCCGTCGGTCAACATTAGCCATTTGAGATACCGGTCTTCCGCTACCAACCGGATTTTGTGATGCGGTGCCAAAATAGCATTCAATCAAGTTTATGGAATTCGCTTTCTGAATCAATTCAATATCTCCATTAAAAGCCAAAGAAAATTCCATGAAATCCCCCATAAAATATCAATTTTTTTGTTATATGATACTACGTTATATATATGATGTCAACATATTTTCGACCTATTTCTAGAGTTTTTATGAAATAAATCCTTAATTATACATATAGGTTTTCAATTCCCAAAACATTCATGTTGAAACTTTGCAATCTCAGGCGATCTCACGCACACCGGCTGTATTCATTGCTGTTGATCCGTCCACTGCAAGAAAAGTCCGAAAAATCTGCCCGGAATCCTATGCCGAAATCGCAAAGGATCCCAGAAAAAACGCCCGGGCAGAACTCGGGGTTCTAGGCCGGAGAGCTGCTTGGGAAAACGCCAAAAAGCCTGCAATCCCCACCGATAAAGGAGCGGTGGGTGGTAAATTTGCACCTACCGGGCACAGCCGTACCACAATCCAATTATCATTAAGATGGAGTTTATTTTTTAATCATACAGATTTTGAGATAGATAACCACAAATAGAAAATAAAAAATAGGCTGATTAGATCGCTATGCTTTTTCATATCATTAGAGAATAACCAAAAACGCTATTACACGGCTACTATCACTTTACACAATCGTAAAACGAATATAGCAATCAAGTATGATAGATAACCAAAAAAGCCCTTTGGGAGAAGGAGACATGCCCCTCAGAAAATCCTTGGGTATTGTCACACAAACAGGAGCCCGGAAAGCTACTATCGCTTTCCGAGCAAAAGGAGCCCGGAAAGCTACTATCGCTTTCCGGGCTCCTGAACATTTTATTTTATAGCTTATTAGTCCCTGCGGGGCGGGCGGCCGCCGCGATGGTCATTGCGGCGGTCACCGCCACGGTTATTATCCCTGCGCGGGGCAGGGCGGCGGGGCGCATCGGAGATGGTATTCTCCGGCACGAGGCCCTCCACCTTAATCAGCGCATTGCGGCGGGAGAGGTTCAGCCCCTTCTCATCGGTGCCGAGCACTTCTACAATCACTTCATCGCCCACATTGACGACATCCTCCACCTTCTCCGTGCGCTTTACATCCAGATGGCTAATGTGAACCAAGCCTTCCTTGCCGGGCGCAATTTCAACAAACGCGCCAAACGTCAAGATACGAGTCACAACGCCTTTATAGATCGAGCCGGGCTCTGGATCGTTTGCAATCGTCTCCACCATAAGCAAAGCGCGTTTGGCATCGTCGATTTCAATTGCGGAGATAAAGACGCTGCCATCCTCTTCCACATCAATTTTGCAGTTGCATTCCGCACAGATCTTCTGGATCACCTTGCCCTGCTTGCCGATCACTTCGCTGATCTTCTCCACCGGCACCTTGGTGGTAAGCATCTTAGGTGCATATTTGGAGAGCTCCGCGCGAGGCTCAGGGATGCATTTGAGCATGATTTCATCTAGAATATACAGGCGTGCCTTGTAGGTTTTCTCAAGCGCCTCTTTGATGATCTCCGGTGTAAGGCCGTCGATCTTCAAATCCATCTGGATGGCGGTGATGCCCTTTTTCGTGCCGCCTACCTTGAAATCCATATCGCCGAAGAAATCCTCCAGGCCCTGGATGTCAACCATCGTCATAAAACGGTCGCCCTCAGTGACGAGGCCACAGGAAATGCCCGCTACCGGCGCTTTGATCGGCACGCCCGCCGCCATCAGGGACAGGGTGGATGCGCAGATAGAAGCCTGGGAAGTGGAGCCGTTGGAGGAAAGCACCTCAGAGACCAGGCGCAGCGCATAGGGGAATTCCTCCACGCTCGGGATCACCGGCAGCAGTGCGCGCTCTGCGAGGGCGCCATGGCCAATTTCGCGGCGGCCGGGGCCGCGGCTCGGGCGAGTTTCACCCACCGAATAGGATGGGAAGTTATATTGGTGCATATAGCGCTTGCGATCTTCTTCATCGATGCCGTCAAGAATTTGGGCGTCGCCCACCGGGCCAAGCGTTGTCACAGTGAGCACCTGTGTCTGGCCGCGGGTAAACATAGCGGAACCGTGCGTGCGCTTGAGCACATCAACCTCTGCTGCCAACGGGCGGATCTCATCAATGCCGCGCCCATCCACACGCTTGCCGTCATCCAGCAGCCAGCGACGTACAACGAATTTTTGGAGCTTATACAGGCAGTCGTCGATCTTATCCGCTTCCTCTGGGAACTTCTCATCAAATTCCGCATGCACTTTATCGTAAACAGGCAGCAGGCGCTCATCGCGCACGCGCTTATCGTCTGTGTCAAGCGCTGCGCGCACATCATCGATGGCAAAGGCCTTCACAGCCTCAAACAGCTCTGGAGAGGGATCGTTTGACGGAAAATCAATTTTTTCGCGGCCAACTTCCCGCTGGATTTCTTTGATGAATTCGATGATCTGCTGGTTTGCCTCATGGCCGGCCATGATGCCGTTAAACATCACATCGTTGGAAACTTCCTTCGCGCCCGCCTCGATCATGGCGACAAGCTTGTCCGTTGAGGCGACAGTCACCGCCATTTCAGAGCGCTCGCGCTGCTCAGCGGTGGGGTTGATGATATACTCCCCATCGATATAGCCGACGGAAACGCCGGAAATCGGGCCCTTCCACGGAATGTTGGAGATGCTCAGCGCAATGGATACGCCGATCATCGCGGTGATCTCCGGAGAGCAGTCCGGATCGCAGGACATAACAGTGGCTACAACGCCCACATCATTGCGCATATCCTTCGGGAATAAGGGGCGGATCGGGCGGTCAATCACGCGGGATGCTAGGATCGCCTTCTCGCTCGGGCGGCCCTCACGGCGCTGGAAAGAGCCGGGGATTTTGCCCGCGGCATAAAGCTTCTCCTCAAAATCAACGGAAAGCGGAAAGAAATCGATGCCGTCGCGCGGCTTGTCGGACATGGTGGCGTTGCAGAGCACCTGCGTTTCACCATAGCTAATCATGCAGGAGCCGCCTGCAAGCTGTGCCATTTTGCCGGTTTCCACCGTCAACGGGCGGCCAGCAAGCATTGTTTCGAATTTTCTGTACTGTTCGAACATATTTCTACCTCGTAAAAATTTATTTCCACGGGAGGCAGCACGCTTAGCAATAAATCCAGCGCACGGATAAAGCCATGCGCTCGATTCACTGCTAAACCATGCACCCGCCCGAATGGATGCAAAAGAAATCGTATTGCGTCGAAAATGCGTGGTAACATACGGAAGGCAGGCCGGGGAAGAAGGCCTCCCCCGCCTGCCTCAATGCGGTTTTATTTACGGATGCCGAGCCGTGCAATGATGGCACGATAGCGCTCAATATCGTTATCCTGCAAATACTTAAGAAGATTGCGCCTATGGCCGACCATCTTCAGCAGGCCGCGGCGGGAATGGTGATCCTTCTTGTGCACCTTCAGGTGGTCGGTCAGATCGTTGATGCGCTTTGTAAGCACTGCGATCTGCACTTCCGGGGAGCCGGTGTCGCCCTCGTGGAGCGCATATTCGGCCATGATTGCCTTTTTTTCTTCGTTGGTCATGCTTGTCACCTCATTTAAAAATTCGCCGGGCTCCCAGCAGGAGGCAGGTGGCGCACCGCTTGGCGGTTTCATCCAGCTGCCGAGAGCAGGGCATAATACTTGCTTATTTTATCATATAGAATGGGAATTGTAAAGAGAAACTTGAAATTCATGAAACAGAGCATATTTCTCTCAGCCATCAATAGCGCACATATTGAATCTCATCCTGCTTAAGCGTTACGGAAGAGCCGTCCATATATGTAACCTCAATACCTCGTATCTGTGCGGAAGTAATGGAAGGATTATACCATGCGTTTTCCCAGAGATATGCGCCAGAATTCCCCTGGCCTTTTTTATAAGGGCCGGTTTCCTGCCCATAAAAAGTGGATGACCTGCGGATTTCACAGGAAACCACATCGCCCACAGCGTTAATGGGAACCGCCTCAAAATCAACATATTTGATCGTTTTGTCGGACATGTTCTTCCATACGATATATAAATCGACACCCCCCGCTGAATTGGGCGTCCCCGTATAAACTTTAGAAACCCGGATAATCTCCCTTGCTTTATCCCGCGCATTTTTTTTCTTTTCAGCGGCAGCTTTCGATTCCGCTGCCTCTTTTGTGCGTTTCTGTTCTTCCAGGGTCTTGTCAATCTGCTGTATGATTTGCTGGGCCTGCTGATCCTCCGACGTTCCGTTGAACTTCTTGTGGAGCGTTTGCGCAAGCTGCTTTGCCTCGTCATATTCCTTCTTTTCAAAATGGTTTCTCACTTTGACCAGAAGATTTTCCTTGCCGTTTTCATATTCGTCAACCTTTGCCGAAAGCTCCAACGCCTCTGCTTTTAATCGCGTATTCTCAGATTCCAGCGCCTGAACCTGCGCCACCACACCCTCATGCTCCTTTTGCGATACACAGCCTGTTAACCCCGCCAAAAAAATAGCCGACGCAAGCAGGGCAAACACAATGTTCTTTCTCATATCTCATCCTACTTTATAAAATTAGACTAAATCAAACACTATTTTGCAAGAAAAATGTGCGTATTGACTAAAAATCTTTTATTCTGGCTAAAAAGGCCTGCTGATGCTAAAGTTTTCATGCCTATTCAATTGCGAAAGGATCCAGATAAACGCGGTGACTGTTTGCATCACTACACTGTCCGCGGCAAATCCTCCAGCAGCCCGAGCACCTGGGAAACCCGCCGAATCTCCGGCACGCCCTGTGTGCGCTGCCCGGCAAAGGTGCCGTAATCCATCCATATGGCTTGCATGCCCGCGCCGAGCGCGCCCTTGATATCATTCACCGGGTGATCGCCCACAAACAGGCACGCTTCATTCGGCACATTGAGCTTTTGCGCCGCAAGATCGAACAGGCGCCTATCCGGCTTGTGAATTCCATAATCGCCAGACACGGCCACCACATCGAACAGGTCGCGGATTCCCGCCGTATCAAGCTTTTTATTCTGCAAAACAGATGGGCCGTTGCTGACGACGCCAAGCAGATAACCCTGCTCTTTCAGCGCCTGAATGGTGGGAATCGCATCGGGGAAAAGCGCAACATGCTCGCCATAGTGCTCGTTAAAATGGCGGCAGAGCAATTCCACCGGCGGATGGCTCTCCCACCCCCACAGCGCGATCATCTCCGGAAAGTATTCCTCACGCTTGCGGTAGCCGCCTTCAATATGCGCTTCCATCTCATCGATGCGCCGGGCCTTCTCCTCCGGTGGGAGAGCAGGGAAGAATTCCCCCAAAAAGGCCGCGCAGTAGGCCCGATAGGCCGCCTCGCGATCCTGCAAAGTATCGTCAAAATCAAACAACACAGCCTGAATGTTATGCATTTGATGCTTCCTCCGCCTGAACAAAATTTCTAGCCGCCTGCGCATCCGCCGCAATTTGCGCGCGTAGCGCATCAAGAGACTCAAAACGCACCTCACCGCGCAAAAAGTGCAGAAGGGATACCTCAATATTTTGCCCGTACAGGTCACCGCTGAAATCCATAATATAGGTCTCGCTGCGCAGGCTCTGCGTTCCGATCGTGGGGCGCATGCCGATATTGGTAACAGAAGGATGATATCGGCCCTCTACCAATGTTTTGGATGCATAAACGCCGAACTTCGGAACGACAAAGCCGGATGGAAAAAACTGGTTGATAGTGGGAGCACCGAGCTTTCTGCCGCGCCGATCGCCTCCCACCACGGTGAAATCGTAGCAGAAAGGCCGACCGAGCATGGCGTTGGCCTCCTCCGGCCTGCCCTGCTCCAACGCCGCGCGAATGCGGGTGCTGCTCACCGGGAGCCCGCAGAAATCAACCTCCTCCGCCATAGAAAAGCGGATTCCATAGCCTTGGCACAGTTCCCGCAGCTTGGCTGCATCTCCCGTGCATCCCCCTCCAAAACGGTAATCATACCCACACGAAAGAGCCCGCGCATGGAGGCGGCGCACCAAAATCTGCTCGACAAACGCTTCCGGAGAAAGGCACATAATCTCCTGAAAATCAACCACACAGATGGCTTGTGCACCCGCGGCCTCAAAAGCCCGCAGACGCATCCGGTCATCACAGAGCCGGGCAGGAGCGCAGCCCCGCAGCACAGCCTGCGGATGCTCCCGAAAGACCACCGCACCGGGCAACAGCTCCCATCGGCGCGCCATTTGCACGGCCTCACTGATCACTGCACAGTGGCCAGTGTGCACGCCGTCAAAATTTCCTAGTGCAAGCGAGGTTCCTGTTTGGGGCAAGGTGTGAAAATTAGTCACATACGGCATGGGCTTTCCTCCTTTCTGAAGAGAGGTTCCTTTCATCAAGTGTCCTGTAGCACCCGCCGGACTTTCAGCTCGTCCCCTTGCACGGGCAATTCCCCCAGGCCGAGAAAATTCTGATCCGGGCTGTATACCCGGTAGAAGCCGCTCTGTCTCTTCGCAAAACGGAGCCTGCCCGCATCAAGCGCGCCGCCGTTTGCAAATCGCACAGCCTGCGCCTCGGTCACCGTCAGGGACGGGTATGTTCCCAGCGCCCGCTCCAGCGGGATGATGCATTGCGAAAGCGCACCATCCTGCCGGAATGCTGCGAGCGCATCCAGCGTGACGCAATCCTCCAGGAAAAAACCGGCGGCATATGACCGGCGTAAGGCCGACATGGCGGCCCCACAGCCGAGCGCACGGCCGATATCGTCCGCTAGAGAGCGAATATAGGTGCCCTTCGAGCAGAACACATCGATTTCAAACTCCTGCGCCTGCTCATCAAACGCCATCAGCTCCAGCCGGTAAACCGTTACAGGCCGTGCGGGCCGCTCTACCTCCTCGCCCCTGCGTGCAAGCTCATAGAGCCGCACGCCATTCTTCGACAGGGCGGAATACATCGGCGGCACCTGCAAAATAGCGCCTCGAAAACCGCAGAGCGCCTGCTCCAGCTGCTCCCTTGTCACATGCGGCTCGCTGCGTGTGAGCACTGTGCCCGTCGTATCAAGGGTATCGGTAGTCAACCCCAGCCGAATGTGCGCTCGGTAGCCCTTATCCTGCACCGGTAAAAACTCCATAAAACGGGTGGCCCCGCCGAACAACACCGGCAGGACCCCCGTTGCCATTGGGTCAAGCGTGCCCGCGTGGCCCGCCTTCTTCTCCCCTGTGATTCGGCGTGCGCGCGCTACAGCGGAGAAGGAGGTCATATTTTCCTGTTTGTCCACACAGATGATTCCGGTCATTTACGCCTCCAAAACTGCACGAATCTGTTGAAGCAGCACTTTCTTTGCACATTCCAGCGGGCCCTCCAGCTGGCAGCCCGCCGCGCGGGGGTGGCCTCCGCCTCCCATGCGCTTGCAGAGCTCGGCTGCATCCACAGGCCGGTGGGTGCGCACAGAGGCTTTAAAGGTGCCATCCGCCTTTTCCCGCAACATCGCGCCAACGAGCACCCCCTCAATCTGACGCGGCAACGAGGCGATCGGATCGCACTCGCTTTCGTTTGAGCCGCTCAGGCGATACATCTCCTGCGTCACTGTAATGAGGGCCGCTCGGCCGTTGCAATAGGTTTCGAGAGAATCCAAGGCAAGCCGCTCCAAGGCGGCGTAAGTGCGCGTTTTCGTCTCAAACATGACCTGGTTGATGATGGGGGCGTCCGCGCCGCAATCAATCATATCGGCCGCAATCCGGTGCGTACGCGCGGTCGCATTGGAATAGCGGAAGCAGCCCGTATCTGTGGATAGGCCGGTATAGATGCAATCGGCAATCTGCTCATCCATCTCCACCCCTAGCTCCCGGAGCACCTCATAGATGACCTCACAGGCCGCACCGGCGGAGGCATCGAGCAGCGTTTGAGCCGCATAGAGAGTGTTGGAGCCATGATGGTCTATGCACAAATCAATATGCGCCGCATAGCGTTCCTCCAAGCGCTTTCCCAGCAGCTTTGGATCCGCCACGTCTACAGCCACAAAAAAGCGGGGGGCAAACGCCTCTTGCTCCACCTCCCGCCAAAGGTAGCTAAATTTTGCGGGGATCTCATCCGTGCATTCCACGCGCGCGCGTTTGCCACATTTTTGCAGCCCGCGGCAGAGCGCAAAAGCGCAGCCCAGCGTGTCCCCGTCCGGATGGCCGTGCGTGAGGATGAGAAAATCGTCCTGACCTTCCAGCAGCCGGGCGGCCGCTTTTTCATCAATCCGCATCCCCATCCTCCTTCACGAGCGTTTCAATTTTTTTTGTGATTTCCATGCCGTGTGCAATGGAGTCATCCGCAATGAATTTCAGCTCCGGCGTTTTGCGCAGGTGCAGGCGGCCGCCCACCTCGCGGCGGACGTAGCCCGTTGCGCTTGTCAGGCCTTTCACAGCAAGCCTCGCCGTCTCCAAGCCTTCCATTGCGCTAACATACACCTTGGCAAAAGAGAGGTCTGAGCTAACCTCCACGCGCACGACCGTCAGCATCCCCTGAATGCGGGGATCCTTCAGCTCACGCATAATTGCAATGATTTCCCGCTTGATATCTTCCGATACGCGGTCAATTCGGTATCCTGCCATTTATCGTTCATACCTTTCGGCCCGCGGAGAACGCGGCGCCATGCTTTAATCCCTATATTCTTCTAAAATGAAGGCTTCCAGAATATCGCCTTCCCGGATATCGTTAAATTTCACAAGCCCGATGCCGCATTCATAGCCCTGGGCCACCTCTTTGACATCATCCTTGAAGCGGCGAAGGGAGGCGATTTCATCCTCCGCCACCACAATGCCGTCACGCACAACGCGAATTTTTGCATTGCGCTGCACCTTGCCATCTGTTACATAGCTGCCGGCAATCCTGCCCACGCTGGAGATGTTGATCGTATTGCGCACCTCCGCACGGCCAAGCTCCACTTCGCGGATTTTCGGAGCAAGCATGCCCTTGATTGCATGCTCCACATCCTCAATGCAGTCGTAAATGATGCGATACATCCGCATCTCCACGCCATCGCGCTCCGCCTGGCTCGCCGCCACCGGATCTGGGCGGACGTTGAAGCCGACGATAATGGCATTCGACGCATGGGCGAGCATCACATCGGATTCGCTGACCGCACCTACGCCGCCATGGATCACATGCACGCGCACCTCTTCGTTTGAAAGCTTTTCAAGGCTCTGTTTGACAGCCTCCACACTGCCCTGCACATCGGCCTTAATAATGATATTGAGCTCCTTCATCTGACCATCCTGGAGGGAGGCAAAGAGATTATCCAGCGTTATCTTCTGAATGGCATTGAACTGCTCTTCCTTGGCCTGCTGTTTGCGCTGATCGACTAGCGTTCGCGCCAGGCGCTCATCGGAAACCGCATCGAATGCATCGCCAGCCTGGGGGGCCTCCGCAAGGCCCATGATCTCCACAGGGACAGACGGCCCCGCCTCTTCCACCTTATGGCCATGGTCATCCGTCATCACGCGCACACGGCCGACAGCCGTGCCTGCCACGATGATATCGCCGGCATGCAGCGTGCCGTTTTGAACGAGCAGCGTCGCAATCGGGCCACGGCCTTTGTCGAGGCGCGCTTCAATCACAATACCCTTTGCGGCGCGGTTGGGGTTGGCTTTCAATTCCTTCATCTCTGCAACGAGCAGGATAGCCTCCAGCAGCTTGTCAATATTCTGATGCGCCTTGGCGGAAACCGGAACGCAGATTGTATCTCCACCCCACTCTTCGGGGACGAGCTCATATTCCGTCAGCTGCTGCATCACGCGCTCCGGGTTGGCGCCGGGGCGATCCATCTTATTGATTGCGACAATAATCGAAACATTCGCCGCTTTCGCGTGGTTAATCGCTTCCACTGTTTGCGGCATGATGCCATCATCCGCTGCAACCACCAAAACCGCGATATCTGTCGCCTGCGCGCCGCGTGCGCGCATTGCAGTGAAGGCCGCATGGCCGGGCGTATCCAGGAAGGTGATATCCTGCCCGTCGATAGATACGCGGTATGCGCCGATGTGCTGCGTAATGCCGCCCGCTTCGCCCTCTGTTACCGAGGTGTTGCGAATCGCATCCAGCAGGGAGGTTTTGCCGTGGTCAACGTGGCCCATCACCACAACAACCGGATCGCGGGGTAAAAGATCCTTATCGTCATCCGCGCTATCGTCAATGATCCGGTCCTCAATGGTGACGACCACTTCTTTCTCCGCTTTAATGCCCAGCTCAGAGGCTACGATCTCAGCCGTATCGTAATCGATGATCTCATTGACCGTGGCCATCACGCCGAGCGCCATCAACTTTTTAATCACCTCTGCGGCAGTGCGCTTCATCATGGCGGCCAGATCGCCTACTGAAACTTCCTCCGGCACCCGGATGACAAGCTGCGGCTTCTTCGCGCGCTCAGCGGCGATGCGCTTGAGACGCTCTGCCTCGGACTCCCTGCGTGGGGAGCGCATGCCCTGCCGCCGGTACTGCTGGGAGCGCTGCTTTAATTTTTGCTTTTGAACGCTCTGGTCACCTGCGCCGCGCGTGTTAGTCGGCGCAATCTTCTCATAGCGCTCGTTGTATTTATCCAGCTCCACCTGCGTTGTGCGGGTGTTCACCGTGCGCGCCGCACCCTTGGTGCGAGATTGCGCCGGGCGCTGCGGTTGTTTATTCTGGCTCTCCTGCTTCTTTTGCGGCGCTGCATTCTGCTGCGGCTTCTGGCCCTGCTTCGTGCTTTGAGGCTGCGCGCCCCTTTCCTGCTTCGGCGCCGTGCCCGGCTTTGCCGGCTGCTCCGGCGCTTTTTTTGCGGCAGGCGCTTCCTTCTCTGCCGGCCTTGCAGGCTGCTCTGCCTCGGCAGGCTTGCCCATTGCAAAGTATGCGTCAAAACTCTCTACTTCATTCTGCTGGGTAAAGGTTTCAAAAATCACATCGAGCTCTTTCTCCTCAAGCGCCGTCATATGCTTCTTTGGCTCCTCAAAATATTCCCCCAGCAGGTCGATCACCGATTTGCTCGGCTTATCGAAATCCTTTGCCACCTCGTGAACCCTGTATTTATTCATCATCATACGCATTATCCTCCCCTGTCAGCAGCTTTTCTGCAAAGCCGTCGTCATCCACCGTAAGCACGCCCGCTTTTGCGCCGATTGCGCGGTGGAATTGTTCCATCGTATACCGGACACGCCTGAGCGGGATGCTCTTTTCACCCTGTGTCATGCGGAAAAATTCCCGTTCCAGCCGGTCGGACGCATCCGCGCTGATGAGGCACAGCCGTGCCCTGCCCGCGAGGACGGCGCCCTTTGCAGCATCGTGCCCAAGGCTTAAGCGGCCCGCTCTTCTGGCGATTCCCAAAAGCCCGAGAGCTTTGTCATCCATCATAAGCGCCCCCCTGATGGCGGTAAATTGAAAATAACCATTTTCAATTTTGCCTCATCTCCTCCTCCATGCAGTCATAAACCTCATCCGGTATTTTGCACTGGAACGCGCGCTCCAGCTGCTTTTTTTTGCGGGCCTTCGCAAGGCATTCGGGGTCATGGCACACATATGCGCCGCGGCCGGGCTTGCGAGAGGTTAAATCCAGTGAAATCTCCCCCTCCGGGCTGCGCACAACCCGCACGAGCTCCTTTTTGGGCTTCATTTCACAACAGCCGACACACTTGCGCAGCGGAACCTTTTTATTCTGCATTTCCATCCCCCTTACCGCCTAAATGCAAGAGCCTTCGATCATGCTTCTGTTTCTTCTTCCTGCTCCGCTTTCGGCTCATAGAAGCCGCTCTCCGGCTTGATATCGATCTTCCAGCCGGTCAGCTTTGCTGCCAGGCGGGCGTTCTGCCCTTTGTTGCCAATGGCCAGGGAAAGCTGTGTATCCGGCACAGTTACATGGCACGAATTTGCCGCGCCGTCTTCTATTTCTACGCTGAGCACTTCCGCCGGGGCCAATGCCGCCGCGATAAACTCAGCGGGGTTTTCGCTATATTTAACAATATCGATTTTTTCACCGCCGAGCAGGTCAACCACCTTGCCCACGCGCGCGCCGCGCGGGCCGATACAGGCGCCCACGGCATCCACATTCGGATCGCGGCTGTAAACTGCCAGCTTCGTGCGGGAGCCGGCCTCGCGGGATACGGCCTTGATCTCCACCGTGCCGTCATAAATTTCCGGCACTTCCGTTTCAAACAGGCGCTTGACCAACCCCGGGTGGGTACGGGAAATGATCGCTTTCGGGCCGCCTTTTTCGCTCTCGCGTACGTCTACGATGTACACCTTAATCAGATCGCCCTCCGCGATGGTTTCTCCAGGCACCTGCTCACCCTTAGGCAGCACTGCTTCTGCACGGCCAATTTCCAACGTTGCATTGCCGGAAACTGGGTCTACCCGCGTCACCTTAGCGGTTGTGATCTCCTGCTGGCGGCTCTGGAATTCCTGCATCACCTGGCCGCGCTCCGCTTCGCGGATGCCCTGCCGGATCACGTGCTTCACCGTCTGCGCGGCAATTCGGCCAAACTGCTTGGGCTCCAGCGGAATTTCCACAATGTCGCCCGGCAGGGCACTGGGCTTATACTTCTGCGCCTCTTCCGTCAGGATATCCGTATCTGGATCTGAAATTTCGTTAACTACCGTTTTGTGCAGAAAAACGTTCAATTCGCTTTCCTCAGGCTTGATTTCACAGCAGACAACATCTTTATCGTGGTAATTTTTGCGAACCGCCACAATGATGGCAGTTTGTATTTTTTCATAGAGCAGCTCTGCTGGTACGCCCTTTTCCTTCTCCAGAATCTTAACCGCCTCAAAAAACTCGGTATTCATTTTATGACCATTCCTTTCCATATCAAAGCCGGGTTCGGATCAGCGCCTGCTTTCAGGCCCTATCCCTGACTGTGCCAAACGGGCCGGCCATTTTCTTAACGCGCAAATTAGGCCACCCGCTTCCGGCGTATGTCAGGCGCTTTCTATCGGGCTTTTTAAAATGCATCTGCATCATCCAGCCGAATCCAGGATGCCTCTTTTTTTTGTAGCTGCATCTGCGTGCCGTTTTCCAGCAGCAGCGTAATTGCTCCGTTGTCAAAGGATAAGAGCTCGCCAGTAAAATCACGCACCTGATCCACCGGACGGATCAGGCGCACCTTAATGCGTGCACCCAGCAGCGCCTGAAAGTGCTCATCCCGCGTCAGCTCCCGCTCTAAGCCGGGCGACGAAACCTCTAAATAATAGTTTTGCTCGATCGGGTCCGTTTCATCCAGCGGGCCATCCAGTGCATGGCTCATCGCCACGCAGTCATCCACGCTGACGCCGCCTTCCTTCTCCACAAAAACGCGCAGATACCAGGAAGCGCCCTCCTTGACAAAGCGGATATCCCAAAGCGTAAGCCCTAACTGCTGCGCCAATGGCTCCGCAAGCGCCCATACGGCGGCCACCGTGTTGCCGCCCTTGCCCTTCGATGACAAAAGCATTCCTCTTTTCCCACAAAAATTCCCGCAGCCGTTTCAAGCCAAGCGGCGGGTTTGTTGCAAAATGGCTATGACAAGCAGAAAGAGCGGGTTGCCCCACTCTTTCATACTAGTCATCTTCTTTATCGTATATTTTATCACACTGCAAATAAAATAGCAAGCAAAAAATAAAAATTCCCGTGATATTGCGCCTTTTTTACAGCGTTCCACCCTCTTGCACGCTGAAGGGGCCAGCGCACGCGCCTATTTCTGCGTGGGGATCGTCAGCGCCATCTCCTCTTCGTTCATAATATGGTCGGTCATCACGAGCCCGCCGCCATCTGGGAAAGTCGCCATAACGCCATTGTAATCCACTGTGGTAAAAAGTGCAGATCCAGTCAGGGCCAGCCGCCACTTCACCGTGGGATAGATCATTTTAGAGCGGCGGTTTGTCGCAACGGTCACTTCTGGGCTCAAAGTGTTCAAAAACTTCTGGGAAGAGGAGAACACATAGCCATGATGCCCGATCTTCAGCAGATCAATCTTGCCGATCTCCGGCCCAAGGCGCGTCTCATCCCCGCTGAGGTTATTCAGGTCGCCTGTCAAAAGCGCCCTGGTGCCGTCCTTTTCCAGCAGCGTCAGCACGGAATTATCATTTTCATCAATGCCCTGATGCTCTGTATCAATTTCCGTATTCAGAAAACGGATCGTAAAATCCCCGAACGGGAACGCCTGCGTTGGAATCTCGGAAACAATTTCAGCGCCGCGGGCATTCAGCGCCTGCACCATCTGATCATAAACTTCCTGATTATCCCACTGGCGTTTCTCCTTACTGCGGATATTATCCGGGCGGTATGGCTTCAGATACGCCCGCTTCACGGTAATATCCGGGTCGGAAATCACTGTATCAAAGCCTCCCATATGGTCAGAATGGGCATGGGTGGCCAGCACAAAATCGAGCGTTACCTTTCCATTCCCATCCGCGGCATGATCCTTCAAATATTGTAGAACGACCTGCTCATAACCAGTATAGATCAAGTTGGGCCGATCTGCGGGATAGTCGCTATCCTCCCCAGCATCCACAAGAGCAAAGCGGCCGTTTGACTCAATGAGGATTGCGTCTGACGAGCCGGTATTTAAAAAATGGATGCGGTCGGCGCCTTCCCTCTGTGAAAAGTCTTCCGAATGGATGGGGACCTTCTGTGTATTCCGGCGCAGCAACAAGGCATTCCCGGCAAAGAGCACAATAAGTGCGGCCGCCAGCACAGCGGTGGTCACGCAGACGGACAAAAGAATTTTCTGTTTGGTTGTCATCGTTTTCTGCTCCTCTCTATCAATCAGGATACGAGCCGCCCTCTCTCTCCCTGGGAGATCGTATCCAATATTTCCACCACACCTTCCGTTTTGCTTTCTCCAAAGTGTACCCACTGTGTACAAAGATCAATACGCCTGCCAGCGGCGAAAACCAACGCTGGCGGCGTCATCGTCCTTGATGGACGCCAGCCCGGCAACGAAAGTTACGCAGTCAGTCTCCGAAGATGCCCTAAAAAAACCGTGTTGCTCTTTGTACACCGAGGGTATGCCCATCGTATCATTGGTATGAGATAGATCCTTTTACCAGCAGCCAAATAAAATGAGCCCGATGAGCTGAAAACCGTCCGTTATCCAAGCACTTTACTATATAAAAGACATCGGAGCGCCACTTCCTTGTTCCCTATTTTCAATGTAATATCTTTTTCCTGCGCCAATTCAAAACCGCGATGCTCATAAAACTGGTATGTACAAGCACTGTCGGTATATAAAAATACTTTTTTGCCTTTTTCTCGTTCTTCTAATTCTCGCAGCAGCATACTGCCAATTCCTTTTGCCTTGATATTCGGATTTGCTGCTAAAAAAATAATTTCTCCATCTGGCGAATTGTGTTTACAGTATTCTACCAACATTCCTCGATTCGCCTCGTCATAAGGCGCAACACCATTTTTTACAAACAGGTTTTGTAAAAAATCAAAAATTTTTACATAGGCAGACTTCCAAATAGAGTGATCCTTTTTTGCTTCTCCTTTCATTTCACAGAGTAACACGCCCGCTAGTTCGTCACCTTTATATGCTGCGATGGCTTGTGTAGCCCTTGACATTTCAAGATACAGAAAATATCTGCCGTAAAGATTTTGCAACAGCTTATTATCTAAATACCAGTTAAAGTGCATACCTTCTATGGCAAATTGAATCGCCTTTTTATAATCAGCTTTTTTTAATTGTCCAAATTCTAGATCCATCAAAAGAACCTCCAAAACCAATTGGCATGTCTATCTGATCCGCTAAAACGCACGCTTCACGCCTCATACGAATCAATTCTGCCCATCGTGAGAAAATCGCATTTCCTTGGCTCGTTGCTTTTATATCAAGGTTCAGTCCTTCCTATAAATAGTGTATATCAACCAAAACAGGAACGCAAGCCAAAACTTGAAGTATTTGAAAATATTTCCTTGTTTGGGAGTTGCGGGCTGACGAAACAAAAACGAATGAGCGAAGCGTGGGGCTGGTTCTATTTGCATCCAAGTAGATAACGGCAGGAAAGACCAGCACGCATTTGCATACCGAAGGTCTCCTGCCGTTTAAACCGGCCGCTGAGGCAGCCGAATGATTCTGATTTTTACTCGCCAAGCAGCTCCTTGAGCAGCTTGGTAACCTCCTGCGCAGGAGCTTTGCCGCGCAAGGCCCGCATTGATTGGCCGATGAGGTACTGGAATGCCTGCGTTTTTCCGCCCTTATATTCATTAACGGATTTTTCATTTGCTGCAAGCACTTCTTCCACCGCGGCGCGGATTGCACCCGTATCGTTGAGCACGCCGAGGTTATTTTCCTTCACATACTGCTCCGGATCTACATCTAATTTAAACACCTGCTCAAACACTTTTTTGGCCGACTGGCGGCTGATCTTATTCTGTGCAAGCATCAAAATAATTTTGCCGAGCGAATCCGGCTGGAAATCCATGTTTTCCGGCAGCGTGCCCGTATCATTGAGGAGCTTCATCAAGTCGCCCATAATCCAATTCGCCGCTTCTTTCGGGCTGCCGCAAACCTCTGCCGTGCGTTCAAACAGCCGCACAAAATAAACGGAGCCTGTAATCATATCCGTATCGTAAGCCGAAAGGCCAAGCTCCTCCATATAGCGCATTTTCTTCTGCTCCGGCAGCTCCGGCAAGCCCGCACGCACGCGCTCTACCTCTTCGTCGCTGATCGAAATCGGCGGAAGGTCCGGCTCCGGGAAGTATTTATAATCCTGCGCATCCTCTTTAGAGCGCATGGCCGTGCTTTCTCCCTTACTATCATCCCAACGCCTGGTCTGCTGAATCACACGCTCGCCGCTCTCCAGCAGGTCAATTTGCCGCTGCGATTCGCTTTCGATGGCGCGGGCAATGGCCCGGAAGGAATTCATATTCTTCATTTCGGTGCGTACACCAAGCTCCTGTGATCCAGCGGGGCGCACGGAGAGGTTGATATCCGCGCGCAGAGAGCCCTCCTGCATCTTGCAGTCCGACACGCCGACATATTGGAGCACTGCCCGCAGCTTTTCTAAATACTCGACCGCTTCCTCCGCCGAACGCAGGTCCGGCTCGCTGACAATCTCCAGCAGCGGTACGCCGCAGCGGTTGTAATCAACGAGCGTGCAATCCTCAAATGGATCATGGATGAGCTTACCCGCATCCTCCTCCATATGGATCTCCTTGATACGAATCTCCTTCGGCCCTTCCCTGCCCTGAACCTCCACATGCCCCCAGGTGCAGATGGGCAGATAGAGCTGCGAAATCTGATAAGCTTTCGGCAAATCGGGATAAAAATAATTCTTGCGGTCAAATTTCGTATAGCGCGTGATATCGCAGTTGAGCGCAAGGCCCGTGCGCATTGCATATTCGACAACGGCGCGGTTTAACACCGGCAAAGTGCCGGGCATCCCGGCACATACCGGGCAGACGTGCGTATTTGGCTCGCCGCCGAAGGCCGTTGTGCAGTTACAGAAAATTTTCGTTTTGGTAGAAAGCTCCGTATGGACTTCCAGGCCAATGACTACCTCATATTTCATGCTTATGGACATTCCTTTCTTGCGCCGTGCCGCAGAATTGTGCGGTTTTGGCGCAGCCAAAATTTCGAGCGGAATTTATGATCGAAAAGCACAAAATGCAGTTTGAAAGATTTCTCTTTCAAACTTCTCCTCCCGCGCAAGTATTGGGCCATTGGTGGTGGAACTGCGTCGCCTGCTCATATTGGCGGGCCGCCTGCAAAATCCCCGCCTCGTCAAAGGGCTTTCCAATGAGCTGTAGGCCGACCGGCATCCCTTCCCCATCAAATCCGCACGGCACGGAGGCCGCAGGCAGGCCGGCGAGGTTAATCATCACCGTATAGATATCGCCCAAATACATCTTCAACGGATCAGAAAGCGATTCTCCCAGCTTCGGCGCCGTGGTGGGCGCCACGGGGCCAAGGAGCATATCGTATTGCTCAAAGGCGTCAAAAAACGCCTTTTGGATCAGCTTCTTGGCTTGGAGCGCTTTATTATAATACGCGTCATAGTAGCCGGAGCTCAATACGAAGTTGCCCAGCATGATGCGGCGCTTGACCTCCATGCCGAAGCCCTCGCTGCGGCTTTTGACATAGGTTTCCATCAGGTTCTCTGCATGAGGCGATGAGTAACCATATTTGATGCCGTCATAGCGTGAGAGATTGGAGCACGCCTCAGCAGATGCAATGATATAATAGGTCGGCACGGCGTATTCGACAATTGGCATTGCAAATTCTTCCACATGCGCGCCGAGCGATTCCAAAAGCTTTGCCGCTTCAAGCACACGGGCCTTCACGTCCGGCTCAATGCCCTCCCCGAAATAATCCGAAGGGATACCGATGCGTTTGCCCGAAAGGCCGTCCGCCATAACCGCCTGCCGATCAAAGGCAGGGAACTCCATAGAGGTGCCGTCACGCGGATCCTTTCCACTAATGATTTCGAACACTGCCGCGCAGTCCGCGACATCCTGCCCCACCGGGCCAATCTGATCGAGGGAGGAGGCGTAGGCCACCAGTCCAAAACGGGAAACCGCGCCATAGGTGGGCTTCAGCCCAGGCACGCCGCAGAAGGAGCAGGGCTGGCGGATTGATCCGCCCGTATCCGAGCCAAGCGCCACCACAGCCTCGCGCGCCGCCACCGCAGCCGCCGCCCCGCCGGACGAGCCGCCCGGCACCCGGCCAGTATTCCAAGGGTTGCGCGTAGGGCCGTAGAAGGAGGTTTCCGTCGTGCTGCCCATAGCAAATTCATCCATATTAAGCTTGCCTGCCACCACCATGCCGGCCTTACGCATCCGTTCCACAACCGTTGCATCATAAGCGGGCTTAAAGTTGGAAAGAATTTTGGAGGAGCAACTCGTCAAGATTCCCTTGGTACAAATATTATCCTTGACAGATACCGGCACGCCGGCGAGCGGCGCATCATCGAGTTCGCCCGCGCGGAGCCGCCTCTGAACCTCGTCCGCCTCCCGGTAGGCCTCCTCGCGGGAAACCGTGGTGTAGCAACGATACCGTTCATCGCACGCGTCGATTTTCGTATACAGCGCGTCGAGCGCATCGCGCACGCTGAGCTCGCCCGACTTGATGCGCCGGGATAACTCCAGCGCCGTCATTTCTAAAATCTCCATGTTGTCGTTCCCCTTCCCTTCTTTTATTCCACCGTTTTCGGCACCTGGAAACAGCCGTCCTTCTGATTCGGCGCATTCCGGAGCAATTCCTCACGATCCATGGAGGGAAGCACTTCGTCCTCATGGAACACATTTGTTACGGGGAAGGAATGGGAAAGCGGCTCAACCCCTTCTGTGTCCAGGGCATTGAGCGTTTCCATATAGGATAAAATCTCCTGCAAATCCTTTTCCGTTGCTTGCTCCTGCTCTGGCGTCAGTTGAATCCGCCCCAGCTTTTCAAGATATTGAACCAGTTCTCCTGTGATCAGCATGGAAATTCCTCCTATAATCTATGATCTATCCCATCATATCATTGCTTTATACACGATTCTCCAGCGGCCTCCTGAGCTTAATATGCACCTCACGTAGCTGCTGCTCCGTCACTTCACCCGGCGCGCCGAGTAAAAGATCCTGCGCGTTCGCGTTCATCGGGAAGGCGATCACTTCGCGGATATTCTCCTCATCGCGCAGCAACATCAGCATCCGGTCAACGCCCGGCGCCATCCCTGCGTGCGGTGGAGCGCCATACTGGAAAGCATGGTAGAGCGCGCCGAACCGCGCCTCCACATCCTCAGCCGTATAGCCGGCCAGCGCAAAGGCCTTCACCATGATATCCGGGCGATGGTTGCGCACCGCCCCAGAGGAAAGTTCCACGCCGTTGCAAACGATATCATATTGATATGCCTTGATCTCCAATGGATTCATTGTTTCCAACGCCTCAAGGCCACCCTGCGGCATGGAGAAGGGGTTGTGAGTAAAATCAAGCTTGCCTTCCTCGTTTTTCTCATACATTGGAAAATCCGTGATATAGCAAAGCTCAAAGCGATCCTTTGCAATAAGATTCATCCGCTCTCCGAGCGCCGTGCGGATTTGCCCTGCAAGGCGATCCACTACCGCTTTGCCATCACTGATGAAAAACAGCGTATCGTCCGCTTTCATGGAAAGACGGCCAATTAGCTCCTGCTTCTTCCCATCTGTGAGGAATTTGGCAATGGGGCCTTTGAAAGAGCCATCCTCCAGCAATGTAAGATAGCCGAGGCCCTTCATGCCGATTTCCGTTGCAAAGGCAAGCATTTTTTCAAAAAAGGATTTCGGCATCTTCGCGCAGCCCGGCACATTAATGCCGCGCACAGGCTTCTTTTGGAAGGGTTTGAAATCCACATCCACAAAAAAATCAGAAAGATCTTCAATCAACAGAGGGTTGCGCAGATCCGGCTTGTCCGTGCCGTAATGCAGCATAGCCTCTTCATAAGGAATGCGTCGAAACGGCGCCGGGGACACCTTGCGCCCGTTGCCGAAGGTGGCAAACGTATCATAAAGCACCTGCTCCGCTACCGTAAAAACATCCTCCTGCGTAGCAAATGCCATTTCGAAATCAAGCTGATAAAATTCGCCGGGAGAACGGTCTGCCCGCGCATCCTCATCGCGGAAACAAGGAGCGATCTGAAAATATTTATCGAAGCCTGAGGCCATTAGCAATTGTTTGAACTGCTGGGGAGCCTGTGGCAGCGCATAAAATTTACCCTCATGCTTACGCGAGGGGATGATATAGTCGCGCGCACCCTCCGGAGAAGAGCAGGTGAGAATCGGCGTAGTGATCTCCGTGAAGCCGAGCGCCTCCATCTTGCGCCGCAGAAAGCTGACCACTTTGGAGCGGAAAAGAATATTATCATGCACACGCGGATTACGCAGATCAAGGAAGCGGTATTTCAGCCGCACCTCCTCACGCGTATCAGTGGAATCCTGCACGTCAAATGGCAGATTCGGCACGCATGGGCCCAGCACCTCCAACGCGTCGGCCAGCACTTCCAGCCGTCCTGTCGGGATTTTGGGGTTGACCGTTTCTTCATCCCGAGCAACGACTTTTCCGGAAACGGTAATCGCCGTTTCCCTGTGAAGATCCTTCAGCAAAGCGTCATCATGCACGACTACCTGCGTCACGCCATACTGATCCCGCAGGTCGAGAAAAGCCACGCCGCCGTGATCGCGGATCGTATCCACCCATCCGGCTAAGCGGATGGTTTCATTCAGATTCCGCTCCGTCAGCTCCCCACAGGTATGCGTTCTGTAAATTTCTTGAGCCATTTCAGACATTCCCTTCCTCACCGGCCCGCTGGGCCGGGACCATAATCAAACACGGCGGAATACCGCGCCGAAAAATCCATAAACAGGAATTAATTATATCATAAGAAACCAAACGTGTACAGCACTTTTCCCGGATATTTTCATGCGCAAAAAGGCGCAAAAGCCCGCTATTCCTTTTTAATATACCCCAAAATCACAGAAAACGGAAGCCTTTTCCCCTTTGCTTCACGGAAATCAATTTGAGCGTTTTTAAGGTTTTATAAGCCGCGCTCCATAGGGGATGTTTGTGGGCCATAAATTGTGGTTCGCATTTCGAATCCGAATAACACGAACCCACGCTTTTTTCCATTTCTGCGTTGATTGATACATGAAGCAACGTGCCCGCTTTTTCTCATATTTTACGGATGCGCGGGCGAATCGGGCGAATATCGTTCGCCCCTGCGGGCAGTCAGGCTTTTGAAATCAAACTTAATTTCTATACCCCTGCTTAAATCGCATTTGTGCGGTCCCCCTGAGAAGAAACGTGGCACCCCTTTAATTTCCATCTAAGGACGCCATTGGAATCTCTACATATAGTCCATGGCAGCTTGACTTTTTCCATATATTGTGGTATTATGAAAACATAATAAAATAGCATAATTTTTCGACAGAGAAAAAGATCTCCGCTGTCCCAAGATTGGGACTTTGCTTAAAACAATCCGAACATTTGTCTTGACAAGCGCGAAAAAGCTGTTATAATGGGAGCTGTTAAGAACAAATGTTCCGTCGACATCAAGGAGGTTACCGTTATGACGATTGCATTCATCTTACGCACCATCGCAGAGGTTGCCGTTGTGGCATTCCTGATTTGGGGCTTTTTGCATGAGGATAAATTTATCCGTTTTGAAGACCGGCTTGCCCGCATTGTCGTGGTCAACTACCGCCGGATTAAGCGCCGTCGGATGCTCAAAAAGCAAGGCATGGAGCCTGCCTCCCATGTGCGTAAGCCTGCGCAAGCCCACACACAACAGCGAGCTTCTGCGCCACAGCCTGCACAAAGCAGGCCCGCCGCTGCTGCTTGTGAGCCAGTTTCCCGCCCTGTCCGCCGCCGCAGGAAGAGAATCCCGCAGAACGCGGCCTGACATTTCGTTTCCCCCTCCGGCATCAAATTTGATGAAAACAGAGAACCGCCTGCGCAGAGTGTTTCTGCGCAGGCGGTTTTTTAGCTTTTCCAAAAATGATTTGTACAAGATCTGTCGCGTTGTAAACCATTATTCAAAATTTTGGCAAAAGCCCTTCCGCCTTCAACAGATCTAAAAGGTGCTCAAGCGCCTCTTCCTCCATCTCCGGCGTATCCTTCAGCGGGAACGGGATGCCCATTCGTTCATATTTTTCGGCGCAGAGCTTGCGAAACGGCAGCAGCTCCAGCTTCTCCAGGTTGCTAAACCGCCGGGCAATGCGCGCGATTTCACGAACCTGGTCAAAATCATCCGTTAGCCCAGGCGCCACCACATGCCGCACCCAGAGCGGCACCGCCATCGCCTCGGTCAGGCTTAAAAATTGCAGCACCTGTTCAAACGAAGCTCCGCAATGCGCGCGGTATGCTCGCGCATCCGCAAATTTCAGGTCGCACAAAACGAGGTCCGTCTCCGCCAGCACCGCACGCGCCTGTTCCAAATTGCCGGTTCCGGAGGTGTCAAGCGCCGTGTGAAGCCCCTGCCCTCGCAGCAGGCGAAAGAGCTCCGCCACAAACGGCGCCTGCAACAGCGGCTCCCCACCGGATACGGTCACCCCGCCGTGTTTGAGATAGGGCCGGTAGCGCACAATCTTTTCACAAACTGCTTCGGGCGTATAAGCGGACCCGCCCTGTGGATCCCAAGTATCCGGATTATGGCAGTAGGCGCAGCGCAGCGGGCAGCCCTGCAAAAACACAACAAAACGCACGCCTGGCCCATCCACTGCGCCCATGGATTGAAAGGAATGCACCCGCCCCGTCATGCGATCGCCTGATGGAAGGTGCGCGAAATAACCTCCCGCTGCTGCTCCTTCGTCAGCTTGTGGAAGTTGACCGCATAACCAGACACACGGATGGTCAGGTTCGGATACTTCTCCGGGTTGTGATAGGCGTCTACCAGCATATCGCGGCTCATCACGTTCACGTTGATATGATGCGCGTTTTGTGCAAAATAGCCATCCAGAATTGAAACCAGGTTTTCACAGCGCTCCTCCAGCGTTTTACCCAGGGCCTGCGGGATGATGGAGAAAGTGTTGGAAATACCGTCTCGGCAATATTCATACGGGATTTTCGCCACGGAGTTAAGGGAGGCCAGCGCCCCGTTTTTCTCACGCCCGTGCATCGGGTTCGCACCGGGGGCAAAGGGCTCGCCCGCCTTACGCCCATCCGGCGTTGCGCCGGTTTTCCGCCCATAAACCACATTGGAGGTGATGGTAAGAATGGAGAGCGTATGCTCCGCGCCGCGGTAGGCGGGGTTTTTCTTCAGCTCTTCGTAGAACAGCTTTACCTGCTCGCAGGCAATCTGGTCAACGCGGTCGTCGTCGTTTCCATAGGCCGGATACTCGCCCATCGTTTCAAATCCGGTAATCATACCGCTTGAATTGCGCAGCACGCGCACCCGCGCATATTTGATCGCGGAGAGTGAATCCGCCAGCACGGACAGCCCCGCCGCGCCAAAGGCCATAAAGCGGTGCACCTGCGTATCATGCAGTGCCATCTGCGTTTTCTCGTAGGCGTATTTATCATGCATATAATGGATGATATTCATGGTGTTGACATAGGTTTTGGCAAGCCAGGGGCGATAAACGTCCATTAGCTCCAGCACCTTATCATATTCGAGATATTCCCCCGCATAGGGCTCATGCTCCGGCCCGACTTGGAGCCCTGTTTTTTCATCCTTACCGCCGTTGAGGCTCATGAGCAACAGCTTTGCAAGATTGGCCCGCGCGCCGAAAAACTGCATCTGCTTACCAACCTTCATGGCAGATACGCAGCAGGCAATCGCATAATCATCGCCGTAGATCGGGCGCATCAGGTCATCGTTTTCATACTGGATCGCATCCGTATCGCAGGAAACTTTTGCAGCAAACCGTTTGAATGCGTCCGGCAGGCTGCCGGACCATAATACCGTCAGGTTCGGCTCGGCCGAGGAGCCAAGGTTATAGAGGGTGTGGAGCATCCGGTACGAGCTCTTCGTCACGAGCGTGCGCCCATCCTCCCCCATGCCGCCGAGCGCCTCCGTGATCCACATCGGGTCACCTGCAAACAATTCATTATAGGCTGGCGTGCGCAGGTGACGCGCCATGCGCAGCTTCATTACAAAATCGTCAAACAGCTCCTGCGCCCCTGCCTCATCGAGAACGCCGTTTTTCAAATCGCGCTCAAAATAGATATCGAGGAAGGTGCTCGTGCGCCCAAGGCTCATTGCCGCGCCATTTTGCTCCTTGATCGCGCCAAGATAGCCGAAATAGAGCCACTGCACCGCCTCCCGCGCCGTTTTGGCAGGCAGTGAAATATCAAATCCATACTGCATCGCCATCTCCTTGAGATAGCCGAGGAAGGTGATCTGCTGGAACAGCTCTTCAGACAGGCGGATCGAATCGACATCCATCACACTCTCCACGATTTTGGCTTTATCCTTCTTCTTTTCCTCAATCAGGCGGTCCACCCCGTAGAGCGCAACGCGGCGGTAATCCCCGATGATGCGGCCGCGGCCGTAGGCATCCGGCAGGCCTGTGATAATCCCACAGTGGCGCGCCTTGCGCGTTTCCTCCCCATACACACGAAACACGCCGTCATTGTGCGTGGTGCGGAAGCGGAATTCCTCCTCCACCTTATTGGATAAGTGATAGCCATAAGCCTCGCACGCGTCGCGCGTCATGCGGATGCCCCCAAAGGGGTTGACGCCGCGGCGCAAGGGTCTGTCCGTTTGCAGGCCGACGATCAGCTCCTTTTCCTGATCAAGGTAGCCAGGGTTATAGCTTGTCAGGGAGGAGACGGTTTCCGTATCGATATCTAATACGCCGCCGAACTCCTGCTCCAGCTTTAAGAGGTTGGAAAGCTTATGGTTGAGCTCCTGCGTACGCTGTGTCGGCCCCGCTAGAAACGATTCATCCCCCTCATACGGCGTATAGTTTTTCTGAATAAAGTCGCGTACATTAATGCTTTTCTGCCATTCCCCGGGCTGAAAGCCCTCCCAAGCCGTATATTCCATTGCGCGCGTCTCCTTTCTAAACCAGTCGATTCCGTCGGCGTCTGGTAAAATAAAAGGGCAGTATATGGTCGCTCCCATACACTGCCCAGACGGCCGGCAAAACAGGCATTTCATTCCACTGTGGTTTCTCCCACAATCATCCGTCAGTCATGAACGCCTTTTCAAATTGTACTTTTAGCGTACCGTATGCACAGGGAAAAGTCAAGCGGACAGACACACCTCTCCATAAATTCAGAATATTTCATAAACCGCAGGCGAATAAAAGAAAAAAAACGGTCACATTTTTAAATGTGATTCCAGAACTGTGCTGGCCCGTAAACTTTTCTGACACAATAGCCACGTCCTGAGAAAGCAAAGCCGTTTCCTCCTCCTAGCGGGCTTATTTTCACACCGTTGAGAAAGTTCCTTCATTTTGAAGCAAGTAGCAAAGCGGGGCTACTCTGCTCCAAGGGTATTCGCAACGGCTAAAGAAAAACTGCGCATTATACCTAATAAGACACACTTAAATCAGCCCGATAAACGGGAATCGGTCAAAACCAAATTGCTTTCACAACAAGCCAAATCAGCAATGCCCAAATTGCCACGATGGGAATTGCGTAATACCATTTTTTAGGCTTCCCCTCCTTCCATATATCAACGGCCTTCTCTTTGCTTCTTTGCCACACCTCATCTGGTATGAGCTTAATTGTCACCATAACCAACACGGGTAAAATAATAATATCGTCTAAATATCCCAGCACGGGAATAAAATCAGGTATTAAATCTATTGGAGATAACGCATATCCGACCGTAATTCCCGCGAAAATTTTTGCGATAATTGGAGTGTTCTGATCTTTTAGCGCAATAAAAACAGCTGGGATATCCGCTTTTATGTTTTTCGCGAGCTCTTTCAACGTCACAATGCTGCCTCCACAAATTCCCATTTGTTTACACACGGATTAAAAGCGGGCGAACGCAGTTCGCCCCTACGGTGGTTCCCGCATCAACCGTAGACCCTTTTTCGATGCAAAGCCTGCCGTAACCTCGCGCAAGCAAGCGGCTCACGGCTATTTTTTATTACGAGGCGCAGCGGAGTAACAAAGCAAGGCCTGCCATCATCACGCGGGTCTAAGAGATACGCACAGCTTGC